>Ga0209614_1000569_pt1 | contig 31746 bp, 18 predicted proteins | sample BlaSprsedimmetaG_FD_185484 | JGI IMG/M metagenome (GOLD analysis project Ga0209614, IMG submission 185484) | Hot spring sediment bacterial and archeal communities from California, USA to study Microbial Dark Matter (Phase II) - Blank Spring... ... | reverse complement strand
GACCTGGGCGCGGAGTTCATCTTCCTTGCCGGCGGTGAGGCTCTGGAGCCAGGCGAGGGCATCGTCGCCGGAGAGCATGTCGCCCTCAAGGTCGGGGGCGGCGGGTTCCGGCTCAGGCTCCGGCTCCGGTTCGGGAGCGGGGGCTGCGGGCTTGCGGCCGAGGATTTCGGCGGTGCGGGCGGCGCTCTCCTGCTCGACCTGGGCGCGGAGTTCGTCTTCCTTGCCGGCGATGAGGCTCTGGAGCCAGGCGAGGGCGTCGTCGCCGGAGAGCATGTCGCCCTCGAGGTCGGGGGCGGCGGGTTCCGGCTCAGGCTCAGGCTCGGGGAGGGTTAGCTCTTCCGGGATCTGGATTTCATCCAACCAGGTTGGTAGCTCCTCTTCATCCACGGTCGCGAGGACTTCCTCATCGGTGGGTGGTGCGAGTTCCTGTAACCAGTCGGGCAGTTCTTCTTCTTCAGTTATTGTGTCTGGCTCAGAGATTTCTTGGAGCCAATCGGGGACCTCTTCGTCCTCGTCGGCGACGGCTTCTTCAGCGGCGGGTTCGAGTTCGCGCAGCCAATCGGGGAGTTCTCCTGCTTCCTCTTCGGCGACTTCCTCCTCCTCAGCCTCAGCAGCGAAGGAGTCCCAGCCGAACATGGCGTCGGCTTCGGTGGCAGCGGCGGGCGCTTCGGGGAGCGCGGCGGCCTCGTCGGGGGCCTGGAGTTCGCTGAGCCAATCGGGGACCTCTTCGTCCTCGTCGGCGATGGCTTCTTCAGCGGCGGGTTCGAGTTCGCGCAGCCAATCGGGGAGTTCTCCCGCTTCCTCTTCAGCGACCTCTTCTTCCTCGGTAGCGAAGGAGTCCCAGCCGAACATGGCGTCGGCTTCGGTCTCATCGGGGGCCTGGAGCTCGCCGAGCCAGTCGGGCGCTTTTTCATCCTCAACGGCCTCTTCGGCGGCGGTGAGCTCATCCATCCAGGCAGCCTTGGCTTTGGCATCCTGGCTAGGTTCCAGGTCCTGCATCCAATCAGGGATATCTTCATCGAGAAGCGCGGAGGGTTCGGCCTCGGCGGCAGGCTCGAGCTCGCGCATCCAATCGGGGATGCCTTCCTCTTCCGCTACGGCTGCGGCGGGGGCTTCGGCCTCATCGAGCCAGAAGGTGTCATCCTGTGGCGCGGCGGTCTCCTCGATGGCAGCCAACTCGTCCATCCAGCTGTCGGTATCGCCCCCATCCAGCGGCCCCATGTCGCGGAGCCAGTCGGGGATTTCGATCTGGGCTTCGAGAGCGGCGGTGATATCCACAAGGCGCATCTCGCTGTCGGTCATTTCGGGCATCGCCTCGGAGATGCCGATAGAAACCGAGGTGTTCTCCAGGTGTTTGAACCACGCGGATTCGCGGTCAACGGGGATGGCTTCGGGCTGATAGGTGAGCCGTTCCAGCGAGACGGTCTGTGGTTTGAGGGCCGACTGGCTGCCGAAGAGCTCCTGCGCCATTTGGTTGGTGGGATCGGTCTCTTGGGCGCGCTTGAGATAGCGTTCGCCCTCTTCCTGCCCGCTATCGAGCCACAGGTTGCCGAGGATCAGGTTCGCCTTGAGGCAGTATTTGAGGTGGTCGAGGGTCTGCTGGCAGGCGTCGGAGGCCTGGACGATTTGGTCATCGCGCCAGTAGGCCTCGGCGAGCGCGAGGTGCAGGTCGGCGCGTTGAGGCTCCTCGACGATGAGATTCTGCAATACTTCGACCGCGCGGTTGTAGAGATTGCCACGGAGGTAGAGCCGCGCCAGGCCGGCCTGGGTGAGGGGCGCGTGTGGCGGCTCCAGACCGTCGCGGCGACCGTAAAGACGGCGCAGTTCTTCGGCGATGTCCTGGTTGCTAGGGTTGAGCTCGAAGGCCCGTTCGAGATTCCAGATTGCGCCATTGATGTTCTCGCGCTGGAGGTGGGCCATGCCCAGCCCGATCCGCGCCAGCAGGTGCTCCGGGTCGGCAGAAAGAACGCGCCGGAACATATCCATGGCGAGCTCGGGCAGGTCGGCTTCCAGCATCGTTTTGCCCAGCAGGTAGTAGGCCCCGATGTAGCGGGGGTACTGGCTGAGGATGTGCCGGATATGCGCCAGCGCCTCGAGGTAACGCGCCTCTTCGATGAGCTCATCAACTTCGGTTTCGTATTCCAGCAGGGTAATCTCGGACACTATACCCCTCCTTGGGTCAGATCAACCGGGAAGCGTCAAGTTTTTTGGCGTGCATCAGGGAGCTTGCGCGATATGCAAATCGCAGTTACCCTCGTGCCTCGTGCGCGCCACCAAATTCTTACGATTTCCTTTTTTTATTATCCTATGGTTTAGTTCAAAAGTCAAAATATCGTTGCGGCGCTGCTACCTATATCAGCCCCAACCCTAACTTGCGGATGCGGTCCGCTTCGGAGAGCGGCTGACCGTTTTCGTCCACAGCGACGATAGCGCCATCCACGGCGCGGGTGCGAATCTCGCCACGGGCGAAGGGGTTGCGGCGGAGCTGCGGCGCATCCAACAGGCCGACCTGCACTGCGCGGGCCAGGGTCGCGGGGTCGCTTAAGGGATCTTCGGCGGCATCGGCGCCCAGCTTGCGGATGGCCTCAAGCAGTACATGGGCCTCCTCAACCAGCGTGGCGATGCGCGCTTGGATGCGCGGATCGGCGGTCATGTCCGGCTGGCCCTGGAGGGCGGTGGCGATGACCTGCCGGGCCATCGCTGCCGATTCGATGACCTCATCGGCGGTGGCGGCGTGATCGGCCTCGGTGTAGCCCACGATGTGGATGAGGGAAGGCTGAAGGGCCATCTGCAGGTAGACGGATTCGGCCAGATGGGCGCGGGCGCGGGGTACGTTCACCGGGTAGCTCAGCAGGCCGGTGCGCGTCTGCCGCCAGATGCGGAAGGTATCATCTACAAAGGATTCGGCCACTGCGATCTGGGCCAGGGCCTTTGCCAGGTCCATGCGGTTGGAGAGCAGGGGCGGGCTTTCGAACATGTAGGTGGTGATGTAGTCGCGCACGCCGGCCTTTTTGGCGTTGTAGGCGTAGAGGTAGGAGACCGCCACGGAGATGACGTCGGGGGCATCGCGCATCCCCCAGTGGTAGGGTTCGTTGCCCTCGACGGGGATGTCGCGCTCGCCGTGCCAGGCCATGAGCGCGAGGTGATCGCGCAACGACACCTCGAGGCTGAGCGGGCCGCGTCCGTCCATCGCGTTGAACCAGAAGAGCGAGGTGGCGCACCAGGCGTTGTTGAGGGTGCGGCGGAGGGTGTCGGCGTAGCGGAGCAGGTCGGCGGTGCCGGAGTAGGAGCGCAGCAACGGGTAGTTGCCCTGCCGGCTGGCGGCGTAGAGTGCGCGGAGATCGTCCTCGGTGCGGTAGGGGACACCGCCGGCCCCCTTGCTGGCGGGATTTTGCAGGTCAGGGCGGAAGAAGTGTGCCTGGGCATCCTGATCCGCGCCGAGGGAGATGACATCGAGCGCGCCGGCGGCGGCGATTTGTGCGATGCCCGCCACGGTGGGCGCGATGGTCTGCGCCGGAATGCCGAAGTGGTGGCGCAGCAGCGGGTAGGGTGCTTTCCAGCGGATGCGGGCGATGGTCTCTTGGGGGGGCGGCGTCTCCTCGGCGGCGTCGAGGGTCTCGCCGCGCAGGTAGCGGATCACGGCGTCGGGTGGTTCGCTGCCATCGAAGACGGCCTCAAAGCCGCCCAGCTCGCGCGCGATGGCGGCCACGGGCGGCGTCCCACCGAAGACGAAGCGTCGTCCTTGCAGGCCGGCGGCCTCGACCAGACGCCAGAACTCTTTCAGCACATGCCGGGCGTTCTCCGGTGTCAGGCGGTAGCTCACGCCGATAAGATCGGGGTTGAAGGCGTGCGCCAGATCAATAAAGGCCTCGACATCGGTGGCGGGGCCGGTGAAGCGCGTCTCGTGGCCCTGTTGGGCGGCCAGGTTGAGAAAGCGCGTCACGCCGGCCACGTGCACACAATCGCCCAGGGCGCCGGCCAGAATTCGCATAACGTACCTCCATTGAAAATCAGCAAATCTCAAAATCTTTTCTATCGTTGCCCAAAGACTACCGGTTACAATATTCGCGTCGTCCTTCAGCCCCAAAAACAATCGTGGCGCGGCGCGTTTGCTCTGCTTGCCACAATGAACTGTGCCTAACTTTATTCGTTTTTGCGGAATGCGCAACTATACCAAAAACTCCCGGCGATTCGGAAGAACTGCCGGGAGTGTGTTTCAGGGGGGCCGAATTAGCGTTCGCCAGTCTTGACATAGCGATGGAGTTCTTGTACTGACATCCCCTGGATGCCCAGGCGCTCCGGTGTGCGGCCTCGACTCCAATAATCTACGCCATGTACGATGTTAGCCAGATGGATGATGGTGTGCATGGTGGGTGTCTCGACGCCATACTGTCTGCCCAGCAGCGCGATGGGGATGAGGCTGCACGGTATCTCCTCAGAGATGTAGCGGTGTTGCAGGCGGTTGGGGGCCTTGATGCCCTGATAGCCGGGATTGGCGCGCATCGCTTCGAAGAGTGTGTCGCCCTGGGCTGCGTAAGCGCGATAGAGCCATTCGCGTGCGGTTTGAGCCTGGATTCCCAGCGCCGATGCGACCGTGACACGCTCGCGATCCAGGACTTCCAGCACGCGGGCCGTAGATTGGGTGACGCCCTCCATATAAAACTGGAAGTTACCGAGGGTGCTTTCGATCCATCCGGCGTTGAGCAGCGTTAGCGCCGGATGGAAGATGGCACCCATATTGTTCATGCTGGTGTTGAGGATACTTTTGGCGGGGATGAATTGGCTGTAGGCGACGTTCAGCATTGCCAGGGCTTCTTCTGTGTGGGTCGTGGGCAGGGCGGCGACGGGCACCGAGAATTTGGTGCGGAAGATGCGCGCCTCGGCGGGGCCGATGCTGCGCGAGGCAAAGAGGAAGGTCTCTGCTTCGCAGATGATGGGGCGATGCGGTGTGCCGCTCTCGTGGAGGGCCTGCGCGAACTCCAGCGCGCCGCCAGTGCGTCCCGGATTCAGCACGACGACTTGATCGTCTCGCAAATAGGGCGCTGCCTGAAACGCAACGTCGCGGTGGCCGAAGGCAGGGATCACCACCATGATCAGCTTGGCATCTTGCAGTGCCTCTTCCATCTCAGAGGTGACTTTGTGGATGGGGGCGAAGTTTTCTCGTCCGTCTTCGGTAAGTAGCACGATGCCCTTTCGCAGGGCGATGACTTCAATGTGGCTATACGTGCGATTGTAGAGCGTCACCTGGAAGCCGCGCGCCCCCAGATCAGCGGCCATCGCTTTGCCGCCGTGACCTGCTCCAATAACCGTGATGGGCATTTTGTGTTCGTCCATTTTTCTTACTCCTTTCGCTCTTGGCGTGATGAGATGCGCCTGTTTGATGCCCTCAGGCGGTCGTTCCAACGGGGAAATACATCAAGCCCCTAGGGGCGCGTCGGGCGATCACTTGGGAAGTGCGGTTGGCCCACTTCGATAAGGGAGATGAATTTCCTCGTGTAGCAAAGAAACCACCTTCTATTATAGCATATTCTAGCTTGCGTGCCGGGGGCGATGGGCTTTTCTGGGAGAGGGTAAAGGGTGATGGGAAAATGGGTGGCGTTAATAAATCGCCTCATCACCCGTTACGTATCCCCCCTCTTTTTCCGCCCCCGTTCATCCCCCGCTTCTCGCGTTCGCATGTTTTATATCTTTAAATACTATTTTTTGAAATTTGGATTTACCCTTGCCATTCTGGGGCCATGTGATACAATGTCGGCGGTTTTTCTTAGCATAGGCTAAGTTAAGGTTATGGAGGATAAGTACATGACTGAAAATATTCAGCCAAATGAGATCGTTGAAACGGATGTGGGCGCTGGCGCGAGCGAAGCGACGGCGACAGAGGCCCCGGTAGTAGCAGCAGCTCTCCCAACGGAGTCCGCATCGGCTGCTGAGAGTGTGGCGGAGCCTGCTTCAAGTGCGGGTGGCCCCGCTTTGGTCAGCCTGGAAGCGATGGAGTCTTCCAAGCCGACGCCGTTGGCGCGTCTTGGCGGCAGCGTCACGCAGTTGCGCAACGCGCTACAAGGGCGCGGCTGGTTGGTCGTGGTTGGCCTGGTGTTGATCTTCCTGCTCTTCATCTCCATTCCCCCGATTTCCCTTTGGGCGCACATCGCCGATGGCAGCGGTTATGAGACGCTCAACGCTCGCAATCCCTCGCTCACCCATCCCGACGGCTTGACCGTGAAGATGATGTCGGAGGAGGTAGCGAACACGCTGCGTCAAAATGGCGTTGCCGTCAATCTCGAAGCAGCCAGCGATGTGCGGTTGCGGTTGGGATCGGTGCCGCGCGCCGACTTTCTCAATACCCAGAATGAAGCGGTAGCGGCGGCGCGTGAATCGCTGCCCAGCTCGCTTGTCCCCAAAAGCCCCTACTACACCCTCGAATGGCGCGGTGAGGGCGATAGCCCCATCGTTCTTGAGGTGATTGTCCCCAACGAGGCAGAGCCGTGGGAGACGTTGGATCTCTACGGTTGGGATGGGGCCGCCTGGTACTGGATGCCCGCGCGCATTGACCGCGCGAATGAGCCAGAAGTCCTGGTTGCTGAGACGACGCGCTTGCCGAGCGCCGTGATGGTGGTGCAAACCCAGCCGGTTGTGCAGGCGTTGGCGACCAATGTGGCGGAACGGTTGCCCACCGGGCCGACCGGGGCGCTGACCGAGTTCAATATCACCGGGATGATGTTGGGCACGTTGGGATCGCTGGTGGGCGATCCAACGGCGCTCCCCAATGGGGGGGCGGGCGGCGCGCCGCTGGCCGTGGTCGTGCGTAACTGGGTTCCTGGGCACGCTGCCAATGTGGGCCTGGTGCGCGATATGCTCAACATCGAGGCGGACCGCGTGGCGCACGTCGAGAATGTGACGGCGCTGGTGCGCAATGGTGGCTATGCTGGCGTCGTGCTCGACTACCGGGGGCTGGAGCGCACGGAGCGCGAGACCTATCTGGCGCTCGTTGGGGCGCTGGCCGACTCCCTGCACGAGTATGGGGTCTGGCTGGCTGTAACCGTCGAGACGCCGGTGCGCAACGCCGATGGCTCCTGGGACACGGGCGGCTATGCCTGGCGCGGGTTGGGCGTCGCTGCCGATCAGGTGCGGGTGCTGATGCCCCTCTCGCCGGAGGCTTACACGCCCGGCGGCGAGGCCGAGCAGCTCTTGGCCTGGGGAACCACGCAGGTCAGCCGCTATTCCCTGGCCCCTGTCTACACGACCCTGAGCACGGATGGGGAGACCACGCTGCCGATGACCGAGGCGCTGCCCATCGGCGATTTGCAGGCCCCGCAATTGAACGGCGAGTCGGTGGAGCCTGGCACGGCATTGAACTTCCAGCTCTCCCCGGTGGTCTCCACCGAGGTGGATGCGACCACCGGCGCGGCCAAGGTGTTGGCGGTGGGTCGGCAGATCTGGCTGGGGACGCCGCAGTTCTTGCGCACCCGCCTCGATCTCGCGGCGCGCTATCACCTGGGCGCAGTGGTCGTCAATGACATCCTGGATGCGGGCAACGTGCCGGGGATTCTGGAGGCGCTGGATGCGTATCAGGCGCAAGCGCCCACCACGACTTACACGCTGCCCGAAATCGTTTGGCAGGTCTCCGGCCCGGCTGGACAGCAGACACGGACAACGGCGACCTTCGATCAGCCCAGCTTCACCTGGACCGCGCCGGAGATCACCGGCACCTACCGCATCGCGGTGAGTGTGGATGGTCAGGAGCGCGGTGATGTCTCCTTGATCGTGGCCGATTCGCAGGCGGTGGCAACGGGCGAAACTGAGCTTGAGGACGATGAACCTGAGGAGCCTGAGGACGACACGCCCGCGACGACGGCGGGGTTGGCGGCGGCCTTCGTGACCGATGTGACCGTCCCCGACAACACGCGCTTCGAGAAGGGGGAATCCTTCACCAAGACCTGGCGCTTGCGCAACTCCGGTTCGGAGGATTGGCCGGAGAATACCGTTTTGGTCTACGTGCGCGGTGAGCAGATGACCTCGGCGAATTCGGTCGAGGTGGGGTCTGTGGCGGTCGGCGCTGAGGTGGACATCAGCGTGGAGATGACCGCGCCCGACAGGGACGGTAACTTCACAGGTGTCTGGGCCTTGGCGGTGGGGAATACGCAAATCAGCGGCGGCGGCGTCACGGTAGTCATCGCTGCAGGCGAGGAGCAGGCTGCGCCTGCGCCCGCCCCGGGGCCGGTCACACCGGTCGCTGGCGGCAGCTTCGAGCTGGGCGGCCACATCCGCGATTACGCCTTCCCCTACGCCGAGCTGATGCACTACTCTGGGATGAACTGGGCCAAAGTGCAGGTCCACTACGGTGACGATCCCTCCTGGCTCATCAACGCGGCGCACGCGCGCGGCTTCAAGATTCAGGTGAGCGCTATCGGTGGCCCCGGTATGGTGACGCAGCCCGGCTTCGAGCAGGATTATGCTAACTGGGTGGCGAGCTTGGCCGCCGCCGGCGCTGACGCCATCGAGGTATGGAACGAGCCGAACATTGATCGCGAGTGGCAAATCGGGCACATCAGCCCGCAAGCCTACACCAATCTCCTGTGCGCTTCCTATCGAGCTATCAAGGCGGCGAACCCGGGTAGCGCGGTCATCAGCGCGGCCCCGGCGCCGACCGGTTACTTCGGCGGCTGTGGCCCCAACGGGTGTGACGATCAGCCGTGGATGGAGGGCCTGTACAACGCGGGCGCGGCCAACTGTATGGACTACATCGGCGCGCACCATAACGCGGGCGCGACCGCGCCTTCGGCGCGCAGCGGCCACCCAACCGGCAGCACGCACCACTCCTGGTACTTCCTGCCGCAGACGGAGCTCTACTACAACATCTTCCGTGGGCAGCGGCAGGTCTTCTATACCGAGATGGGCTATGCCTCCCAGGAGGGCGTCCCGACCTTCTCCGATGCTTTCGCCTGGGCGCGGGGTATCAACAACGCGCAGCAGGCGGCCTGGCTGGCCGAGGCTGCAAGCCTGGGGGCGAACACCGGCATGGTGCGGTGCATCATCGTGTGGAACATTGACTTCGTGCGCTATGAGTACGACCCGCAGGACGGCTACGCGATTATCCGACCCGGCGGGGGCTGCCCGGCGTGTGAAGCATTGCACAACGTCCTGGGAAGCCGTTAACCTGAGTTGAGTCAAAGTGCAGTCCGCCCGTGACCCTCACGGGCGGACTTTTTTGTAACTGTCGCCCCGGTTTGCAAACGGTAAGATTGGGGTATAGTTAGCGCGTTATCATCCGCTGGTCAGGTGGTGGCTATGCAACAACTGAATGGATTGCACATCTCGCGTCAGGAGAGCCGGCGGGCCTTCGTGCTGAACGTCGTCAATGGGATGTTCTTCTCCTTCGCTGAGACGTTGATGGACCCGACCCTGGTGTTGGTCTGGTTCGTGAGCCGGCTTACCACGTCCAATCTGCTATTGGGTCTGATCCTGCCGATCTCCAGCGGGGGGTGGTTTTTTCCCCAGCTCTTTCTTTCGGGGAAGGTGCAGCAGAGCACACGCAAGATGCCTCTCTACCAGGTGATCTCGGTGGCGCGCTTTTTCACCTGGCTGGCGCTGGCGGCGGCGCTGTGGTGGATCAGTGCGCCGGCGGCCCTGTTGGTGCTCTTCTACCTGCTCTTTTTGGCCTCGCGGGTGGCGGCGGGTGCGGCGGGCATCCCCTTCATGGAGGTGACGGTCAAGACGATTCCGATGCGGGCGCGCGGGCAGCTCTTTGGGATGCGGCTGCTCTTTGGAGGGTTGCTGGGGCTGTTGGGAACGCGGATCGTCGAGAGGGTCTTGCTGAGCGAATTGCCCTATCCGCGCAACTACGCACTGTTGATCCTCATCGGTGCGGTGGCGGGTGGAGTGGCGATGGCCGCGTTCTGCTTCACGCGCGAGCCGGAGGGGACGCGGCGGGCTGGCGCGCCGCTGCGGGAACAGCTGCGGCGCGGAGTGATGGCCTTCCGCAATGACACCGACTATCGCTACCTGCTACTGGGCCGGAGCTGCGCCGCCTTGGGGACGAGCGTCCTCCCCTTTTACACACTGCTGACGCAGCGGGTGCTGGCAGCGCCGGAGTCCGCGGTGGGCAATTTCCTCGCGGTGCTGACCTTCGGCAAGTTGCTCTCGAACTACCCGCTGGGCTGGCTGGCGGATCACAAGGGGCGGCGTTGGGTGCTGCGGTTGGCGACGTTGGGCTGGGTAGCGACGGCGCTCTTCAGCTTGGGTATCCTCGCGCTGGCGCGCGCGGGACTGCTCACCCGGTTTGCCTTCCCCGGCTATTGGCTGGCCTACCCGCTCTTTGTGCTGGTGGCGCTCTTCTCGCCGGCGGATTGGGTCGCGGGACAGAATCTTCTGCTCGACCTCGCACCGGAGGATGACCGCCCGCTCTATCTGGGCTTTGCCAACACCGTCTTGGGGCTGGCGCTCTTATCCAGCGGGCTGGCGGGTGGGCTGGTGGATTGGCTGGGCCTCTCGGCGTTGTTCGCGGCAGCGGTGGTGGTCAACCTGCTGGCGTGGTACTTCCTGGGAAGGCTTGCCCCGCAGCCAGCGATCACCTAACGCCTTACTCCGGCAGGAGAGCAATTGCTTCGATTTCGACCAATCCGCCCAATGGCAGGGCCGCCACCTCAACGGTGGAGCGGGCGGGTGGGGCGGCGGGGAAGTATTCCCCATACACGGCGTTGACCGTCTTGAAGTCGCCCATGTCGGCGACAAAGATGGTGGTCTTGACGATGTGCTCGAGGTCGCTGCCGGTGGCCTGGAGCACGGCCCGCAGGTTGTGAAGCGCCTGGTGGGTCTGCGCGGCGACGTCGCCGGCGAATTGGCCGGTAGCGGGATCAATGCCCAGCTGCCCGGCAGTGAAGATCAACGTCCCGGCCTGGATGCCCTGGGAATAAGGCCCGACAGCCTGGGGCGCGTTGGGGGTGGCAATGACTTTTCTCATCTCTATACCTCCACGGATTGATGCGAGTGTTGTAGCACAGAGCGGCCATTCGTCAAGGGAGACAGCGGTGCTGGCGCACACCATCCAGCACAAAAATGTAAGACAGGTTGCCAACCTGTCTTACGCCTGCTATTTTCGAAGGAGCGGCGTATAGTTAGCCCATCTTACTTTTGCTTTGTCACTTTCGACGATCATGGTAAAATTGGGACGCGAGTGTAATCTCGACTTTTAGCTAATGATTGGGAGCCTATGAGAGAAAATTATATTGTAGATGACTTGACAGCGTTGCTCGATGTCCTCCCAGAGGATCTGCGCGCTACGTTGTACGAGCTGGGACGTAAGGATGACCTGTTGGAGGTGATCCTGGATTTGGGGCGCGTGCCCACGGCGCGTTACGTTGATACCGAGCAGGTGTTGCGCGGCGCCGAAGTAACCCGCGAAGAGATCGAGGATGTGGTGACGCGGCTGGGGGACTTCGATGCGGACAACCGGGCCGGGCTGGCGCGGACGTTGCATCGCATCGCGGCGATCCGTAACCGTCAAGGCGACGTGGTGGGGCTGACCTGCCGGGTGGGGCGCGCGGTCTACGGCACGATTGAGATCGTGCAGGACTTGATCGAGTCGGGGCAGAGCGTCCTCCTGCTGGGGCGGCCCGGCGTGGGCAAGACGACGATGTTGCGCGAGGCGGCGCGGGTGTTGGCGCAGCAGAAGCGCGTGATCATCGTGGATACCTCCAACGAGATTGGTGGCGATGGGGACATCCCGCACCCGGCAGTGGGACGCGCGCGGCGGATGCAGGTGGCGATGCCCAACCTGCAACACGAGGTGATGATCGAAGCGGTGGAGAACCACAACCCCGAAGTCATCGTCATTGACGAGATTGGGCGGGCGTTGGAGGCTGAAGCTGCGCGCACGATTGCCGAGCGCGGCGTCCAGCTGATCGCCACCGCGCACGGTAACACGCTCGATAACCTGCTGCTCAACCCGACGCTCTCCGACCTGGTCGGGGGGATCGAAAGCGTGACGCTTTCGGACGAGGAGGCCCGGCGGCGCGGCACGCAGAAGACGGTGCTGGAACGCCGCGCGCCGCCCACCTTCGACATCCTCGTGGAGCTCCAGGATCGGCAGCGATTGCTGATTCATCCCAACGTAGCGGAGGCGGTGGATTTGCTCTTGCGAGGGAGTCCGCCACGGGCAGAGTTGCGTTATCGCGATGAGCAGGGCAACATCCAAAAGGAGAATGGCCTGCCGGCCCCCGCACCGATGTTGGAACAGGCAGCGCAACCGGGCTTCCGGCAGGGCAGCGATGCCCGTCCTTCACGCCCCTTGCGCGAGGTGGCGATCTTCCCCTTTGGTGTGGCGCGCAATCGCTTGATCTCGTCGGCTAAAAAACTGCGCGTGCCCATCAACGTCGTGGATCAGCTGGGCGATGCGGAAGTAGTGTTGACTTCGAAGCAACAGTTCCGCAAGCGCCCGCGCATCGTGACGGATGCGGAGCGGCGGCGCACGCCGGTCTACGTCATCCGGGCGAATACGACCGCGCAGATGGAATCGTTCCTGGTGGATCTCTTCCGCCTGGACGCGCAGGAGTCGGATGCCTTTGCCCGGGCGATGCAGGAGACGGAGCAGGCGGTGTTGCGCGTGTTGAGCGGGGCGGATGTGGTGGAGTTGGAGCCGCAAGCCTCCTACGTGCGGCGGCGGCAGCACGAGATGGCGCGGGCGATGGATCTGCGGTCGCAGTCCTTCGGTGAGGAGCCTCAGCGACGGGTGCGGATCTACCGGAAGTAGTCGTCATGCCGGGCTTGTTTATCACCCTGGAGGGGCCGGAGGGCAGCGGGAAGAGCACGCAGATCCCGTTGTTGGCGGCTTGGCTGAAGTCGTTGGGATGGGACGTGCTGGTCACGCGCGAACCGGGCGGCACGGCCATCGGGGAGCGGGTGCGCGCGCTCGTCCACGATCCGCAACATGCGGAGATGGCGGCGACGGCGGAGATTTTGCTCTATTCGGCCTCGCGGGCGCAATTGGTGGCGGAGGTGATCCGCCCGGCGCTGGTGGCGGGAAAGATCGTCCTGTGCGACCGCTATTACGATAGCACCTACGCTTATCAGGGCTACGGGCGCGGCCTCTCCCTCGAGGCGCTGCGGCAGATCACGGAGTTCGCCACGACCGGCCTGCGCCCGGATGTCACCTTTCTGCTCGATCTGCCGGTGGAGGAGGGGCTGCGGCGGCGCGTGATCGGCGGCGAGGAGATGAATCGGCTGGATCGGGAGGCCGTGGCGTTTCACCGTCGCGTGCGGTGCGGATACCAGACATTGGCGGCGGCGGAGCCTGGGCGCTGGGTGACTGTGGATGCGCTCGCTGCTGTGGACGAGGTGCAGCAGCAATTGCGGGCTTATGTGCGCGCGCGCCTGTTGGGGCTGACCGGCGAGGAAGACAGCCATTAGGAGGGGAGATGGAGCCTGCTGAAAATCTTCTGATCGTGAGCGACCTGCATCTGAGCGAGGGATGGAAGGCCGAGGAGGGAGGCTATGCGCGTTCGGAGGATTTCTTCTACGATGCACAGTTCTTTGCTTTTTTGCGCCACCACCAGGCGTTGCGTCCGGCCCCACGTTACCAGGACAAGCCGTGGTTGTTGATCCTCAACGGCGACACCTTCGACTTCATCCAGGTTACGACACTGCCCAACGAGGGGGAGGAACTGCGGCGGGTGACGGGGGTGAGCCAGTACAAGTGGCTGAGCAGCCACCGGCAGAAGTATGGTCTGGGAACTTCGCCGGCGGAGAGCGTTTGGAAGGTGCAGCAGATGGCGCAGGGCCATCCCCAGTTCTTCGCGGCTTTGGGATGGTTTGTGGCGCAGGGCAACCGGGTACTCTTCATCAAAGGTAACCACGATCCCGAACTGCATTGGCCGGAGGTGCAGCAGGCGTTGCGCGATGTGGTCGCTGATGCGTATGCGGCCTATCGGCAACATCACGCCGCTCTGCCCGAGCTGGTGCGGGAGCAGTTGGATGTGGCGCTCGCTTTCGAGCCGTGGTTTTACTACGATCGCGAGCGCGGGCTGTATATCGAGCACGGCAGTCAATACGAGCCGACCAATGCCTTCCGCAATATGCTAAATCCGGTGTTGCCCCACAAGCCGCAGTTGTTGGAGTTGCCGCGTGGCCTGTTGATGTCGCGTTACGTCTATAATCTGCTGGAAGAGACCCATCCCTACGCCGATAATGTGCGCCCGACCACGCGGGCGATTGTGTGGATGTTTCGGGAGAACGCGCTATATGGCCTGGCGGTGCTCTTGCGGCGATTTGCGGATCTCTTTTGGGCCTGGCGGGAGCTGCGACGCAAGCAGGCGGAGCTCGATCAGGTGGACATCCCTAACCCGACGCCGCTCGAATCCTACAATGGCTTACCGGCGGCGTTGATCGCTGAGATCGTGGGGGTGGCGCAGGAGCGCAGCTCTTTTTCGTGGGAGGTCTGGGGCAAGTTGATCCTGGAGCAGCTCTCGATTGGCCTACTCAGCCTGTTGGGATTCGTCGCCGGCGTGGTGAGCCTGTATAGCTTCGTCGTCTGGGGATCGGTTGAAGGCGGGTTGTTGTATCTGTTCTTGAGCTTCGTGCTGCTGAACGGCAGCAGCATCTGGGCCTCGATTGTCAACGGTGACGAACACCTGGATTACATGCCGGAGGTCGCGTGCCATTTGGCGCATTGCTTCCGCCAGTTGGATGTCCCTTTGCGCGCCTTGATCTTGGGCCACACCCATATCCCCAAGCAGCGTTACGTCTGCGTATCCGATACGCAGACCTGTACACCTGATGTCGCCGCTGCGGATTGTGATGTGGCGCAGCGCATCAATGTTGTCAATACGGGGACGTGGATTTCGGTGGCTTCGCGCGATCCGTGGGGTTGGGAGACGCATCTGGTCTTCTGCCGGATCGCATCCGGGGCCGCTTTGACGGATCCGCCCGAATTCTTGGAGTGGAGTCCGGGCCTGGACGATGCACACTTTCCGCTGTTGCATTGGGCTGGTAAGCGCACGCTGGGATTGTAACTGTTGGTATCGTGCTTGATGGTGCGAATCATCGGGTAGAGTTGGAGGTTTTGATGACTGAAAAAGATAGAGTATTGCTGGAATGCGCGCATAGCATCATCGAGGTGACGCCGCGCCTCTCGCGCCTGATGCGCAAGGATTTGCGCATCCACAGCGCGGGCCTCTTCACTGAGCCGCAATTCCGGGTGATGGCGCGCCTGTACCGCGAGGGCGGGCAATGCCTCTCCGGCCTGGCCGAATCCCAGGGCGTCTCGCTGCCCACCATGTCCAAGCTGATCCAGGGGATAGAGTCGCGAGACCTCGTGGCGCGCACGCGGGACACGGAGGATCGCCGGCGGGTTCTCTTGGTACTGACGGAGACGGGGCGCGCGGAGTACGAGGGCATTTTGCGCCACACCGAAGCGCACATCGTCCATTGGATCAAGTCCATGGAGATGGAGCAATGCAAGGAGGTGATCCGCGCTTTTAATTTGCTGGATAGCCTTTTCTCTCAGGTGGACCTTGACGCTTTTTACGAGGATTTGAAAGAGACCGAAGCCTAAACGGGATTTTATAACGGCGTTGGAGGTTTATCATGCAAGCGAAGGTAGCTGTGGCGCAATTCGACCCGCAGTTGGGACAGAACGCGGGCAATCTGGCGCAAGCCCTGGCGCTCTTTCAGGAGGCGACAGCAGCTGGGGCGCGCCTGGTCGTCTTCCCGGAGTGCGCGACCTCCGGCTATGGCTTCGCAACGCTCGAAGCCGCCCGCGCCGCCGCCGATCTCATCCCCGGCCCGACGACGGAGGCGCTCCACGCCGCCTGCGCTGACGCCAGCGCCTATCTCGTCATCGGGCTGCTGGAGCGGGTGGGGGAGCGCGTGTATAATGTGGCCGCGCTCATCGGGCCGGAGGGCCTGGTGGGCATCTATCGCAAGGCGCATCTGCCCTTCCTGGGTGTGGATCGGGTGACGACGCCCGGCGACACGGGCTTCCAGGTGTGGGAGACTTCATTGGGGCGGATCGGGATCATCGTCTGCTACGACCTGCGCTTCCCGGAGGCGATGCGGGCGCTGGCGCTCGCCGGTGCGGACATCGTCGCGTTGCCCACGAACTGGCCCGAAGGGTCGCAGAACGCGCCGCAGTACGTCACGCGGACGCGCGCGCTGGAAAACCGCGTCTTCGTGCTCGCCTGCAACCGTGTGGGCAAGGAGAGCGGCTTCGGCTTCTTCGGCTGGAGCCAGATCGTTGATCCCGGCGGGCAGGTGTTGGCCCAGGCCGGCACGGATGCGGAGATCTGCTACGCAGAGATTGATCCGACGCTCGCGCGCCAGAAGCGGCTGGTGCTGCGCCCTGGCGAGTTCGAGATGGACACGGTCGGCGATCGCCGCCCGGAGCTTTACCGGAGGCTTGTCGAAGCGTAATCATCGGCAATGCAAACCGGCCCGCACATGGCGGGCCGGTTTGTGTTTAGGCGGGATGCGGGTTAGCGTCCGCAGAGCGCCTCCCCCGCGTTGCGCATGAGATTGCGCAAGCCCTGCTGGAGTTGCTCGCCCAGCGCATTCAACTCGGCGGGGCGATTCTGCCCCTGATTCATTGCCATCGTCTGCGTGGCTGGCCCCTCACCGACGTAAGGTTCGCCGCTGGCGCAGGCCTCGAAGGCGGGCAGGTGCTGCTCAAGCGAGGCGGCCTGCAAGCGGGTGAAGACCCGGACGACGTTCGGGGCGCTTACGCTTTCGAGGAGCGTGTCATAGAGCGCGGCATCGGCGATCTCGGCGGCGACGCCGGCCTCACAGGCCGCTTCCAGCGTGTCGAAGCTGGGCAGCGTATCGAAGGCGGGTGCAGCGGGTGCGGTCAGTTCGTAGCGGCTGAAGAGGCGCAGCAGAGCGTTGACGTGCTGTTGCTCCGAGCGGGCGATAGCGACGAATGGCGCGACCTCGCCGAAGTCGGCGATGATCCCCTGGTAGAGCGCGAGCGCGCCATATTCTTCCTCCAGCGCCTCAACGAGCGCGGCCTCGGTAGCTTCATCCAGCGTCCCGATAGTGCCCATCTGCCCGGAAGCAGCATTTCCACGATCCGGAGGCGGTCCTCCGGCGGCGAGCGTGACGCTCGGCAGTAACAGCGCGATCAGCAGCGCGGTGGTCAATCCCATCAGCCAACTTGTTTGTTTTCGATTGTATTTCATCTGATACCTCCACGGTAGTGATTTGATTTACGCTTTTGATTATAACCGCTCTATGTGAAGGAATGATGAAGGTGCGATGTGGACGCGATGAAATTTGGCAACCAAAAGCCCCCCGCGTGAGCGGGGGGCTATAAATGTGGCGCTATTATTCGCGGGAGGGCTTTTCGCAGTAGCTGGGCCAGCCGTGCGGCAGATCCATCTCGCAAACGTCACTGTCAGGGGGATAGCGATGGAGTTCCAGCGCAAGTTCCAGTCCGGCAGCGATCTCCTCCAAAACAGCAGCTAATCCTTCGTCTTCGACCTTGTCCAGCTGTGCGTGCAGCCATTCGATGGCGCTGAGCTGGTCGCCTTCGGGCAACTTGATCAGGATCAGCTCACCGCTGCCCATCGCCGCTAACAGCGCGTCGGTGGTCTCGTACCCCATCATCTTGGCGATTTCACGTCCTCGGTTGATCATGGTTTTTCTCCTTCACATTCAGGGTGACTTTCTCTCAGTATACCCCGAATTCAGAGAAGTCAATTACGGCTCGGTCAACAAGAGTGTGTGGGGATGTTCTCCTGCCACGAGAATCTCCCGGACGATCTGGAGCGATTGCGCATCAAGCACCACGACGCGATTTTCCTCCGGCAAGGTGACGAGGATCAGCCCATCCTGCGCAGCCAGCCCCTTCGGGCGGCCTTCCACCGGCACGGTGCGGATGTTGGGATACGTTTGCATCCCGCGCAGCACCAGCGGCAGGTAAAGGCGGTGATCGCCGCTGAGGGGGACGCCGGGCGCTGGTCCTGCCTCGGGCCGTTCTCCTTCCCAGCATGGCCCTTCGGCCACCACGGTGATTGAGCCTGCCGCGTAGTTGCTGACGTAGGCGCACTCGCCCATCACCGCCAACCCTTGCCCGCCATAGCCGGGATCGTTGGGGTCTTGCACGCCGGTCGCGTAGGCGGCGACCTGGGTCAGCGTCTCGGCGTCGTAGACGCGCAGCTCGTTCAGCTGGGCGAAGGTGATGTAGATGCGATCGTTGTTGGGATTATAGGCCACAGCGTACGGCGTGGCGTCCGTGGCGATGGCTTGCTCGAAGGTGTAGCCGCTGGCTGTGGGCGTGATGACCCACAGCCCCATGCCGCCCATGTAGCGCTTGGTGGTGTAGATGCGATTCCGAGCTGTGTCGGCGGTGATGCCGAAGAAGCCGAAGTCGTAGACGCCCGGCTGGTTCGGGCTGAGCCGCGCGATGACCGCGCCGGTTGCTGCATCAATAACGGTGATGCCCTCGCCGCCGCTGTGGTTGGTGACGTAGATGCGCCCGTTCAGCGCCGCCAGGTAGGTGGGATGCCGTCCCACATCCACGGTGTGGATGGGCGCGTGGGTGGTCAGATCGAAGCTGGAGACGGTGCTGGTGAAGGTGGCATCCTCGAAGTTGGCGACGTAGAGCTGCCCATCCCAGGCCGCCATGCCGAAGGGGATGGGGCCGGCGTCGAATGCACCCAGCGAGGCGAAATTGGTCCCAGCAAAGACCTCAATCGTTTCCGAGTCGCGCGCGGCGACGTAGAGCCGCGTCGCGGTCTGCACCGGCGTATCGTCGTAGGAGGTGTTGTTCGTGGTATCACATTCCACCTCCGCGCCGGCGATGTTCACGCGGTTGAGCACCCGATCCACGCCGAGCGGGAAGGGGTCAATCACCTCGACCATAAAGACTGCCTCGCCGCCCTGACCAGGGGCCAGATCGCCCACAGCGAGCGTGTAACGCCCGCCGCCCGCATCGTCCCAGCCGCCGCCCAGGTAGCGCGTGTACTGGGGCAGATGCTCGGTGAGCACCACCTCGGTCGCCGTCAGCACGCCGCTGTTGACGTAGAGGATCGTGTAGCTGATGATCTCGCCGGGACGGACGTACTCCCGCACTGCGGCGCTGGTCGCGCGCGGCGCGCCGTAGAGCTGCCGCTCGATCTGCTGCTGGAGGAAGGCCGTCGCGCGCGGCGTCGGCCCGACGTTGTCGTTCTTCACCACAACCAGATCGGGGCCGAGATCCACGGTGGAGACCAGCACGAAGCGGAACCCGCCGCTGATCTCGATGGTGTTGGTAATCAGCCCTGTGCCGGTGAGGGGATAGGCGGCGCTGAGCTGGACGGGCAGCACCGGCCCACGGGCGCTCGTGTTGGCGGGGATCTCCGGGAGGGTGGCGGTGCAGACGCCGCCGGCGCAGCTCCAATTCCCCACAGGCGATCCCGCGTAGCTCACGTAGGCCGGCAGCGTGTCGGTGAGGGGGACGTTGGTGTAGCCGGTGAGGCTGTTGGTGTTCGTGTAGCGCGGCGTGTAGTAGAAGGCCTGCCCCGGCGAGATGCACATCGGGGCCGATTTGGAGACCCGCAGCGCGCGCCGCACGACGGGCGTATCCTCGTAGTTGCAATTATCGTTCGGGTCGAGATCCGGCTCGGCGGCGAAGGCGCAGACCAGGTTGACCAGGTTGTTTACGCCTTCGGGCAGGGTTTCGCCCACCTGCACGACCATGTAGGTGAGGAATCCCTCGCCGGGCGCGAGCGGGGGCGCGGCGAGGGTGTAGGTGCGCGTATCCACGGCGATCCAGCCGAAGCCCCGCTCCACGTAGGTCGTGTGGAGCGGCAGCGTCTCGGTGAGGATGATCCCGGTGGCGGTCTCCGGCCCATCGTTGAAGAGCGCAATCGTATAGGTGACGAAATCGCCCTCGTAGACGAACTCGCGGTGGGCCGTGACGGGCCGCACGCTGTGGAGCCATTGTCCTAGTGGCGTGTCCGTCGCGTGATAGGCGGTCAGCGGGCCGACATTGTCATCCTTCACCACGACCAGGTCCACGTAGCCGGGGCAAGTGATGGCGACAGGCGGTGCGACGGCGAGGTTGTTGCTTGGATCGGTGTCCTCCGTGGCGGTGGTGAGCGTCGCCGTGTTGACCAGCGTGGCGTCGCAGAGTTCGGGCGCTTCCTCGATGCCGAGCACCAGCGTGAAGGTGTGCGTCGCCGAGGGCGCGAGATCGGGCAGCGCCCAGACCACCTCGCTCGGCAGCAACGTGACCGAAAGCCCGCTGCTATCGGCGATGTAGTGCGTGCCGGTGGGCAGCGTGTCGGTGAGGAGGACATGGCTGGCGAGACTGCCGCTCAGGTTGGCGTAGTGCAGCGTGTAGGTGATCGGTTCCCCTAGCGCCGCTTCGGTGATGGCGGTGGTCTTGGTGATGGCGATGTCGGTCGCGGCGAAGGTCACGGTTGCCGTGACCGGGTAGCCGCAGAAGCCCGTCGCAGTGACGACCGCCGTGCCCGCTGTGGTGGGCGCGGTCAGTGCGAAGAGGGCCTCGCCCTGCGCATCAATGGCGACAGCGGGCGCGCTGAGCGTCCCCAGGCTCGTCGTCAGCGCGATCTCGCGCGGGTCGGGGGCGAAGCCCGGCGCGCCGGGCGGCAGCGCAGGGACAATCGTCCCATCCGGGGCGCGGAAGGTCACGGTGAGCAGCGCCGTCGCGTGGCCGTCGGCGGGGAGCGTGATCGCCTCCGCCGCGAGCGCCAGCGTGATGGGATTGCTGGCGTCCACCGGGCCGAAGATGGCCGCCGCCGGATCGTTCGCGCCCCACCAGTTCGTGGGCGCGCTCACGTTGCCTGCTCCGTTGTTCAAGGCGTAGCCCGCCGGCGCGCAGAGGGCGTTCCCCGCCGTGGCGAGAACCGGCGATGGCGCGCTGGCATCGTAGGCGAGCGCGTCGCCGTGCGGGTCGTGGATGATGTTGCGGCTGATCGCCGAGAGCGTGGAGGTGTCCGTCACCACGACCGCGCCGCCGTAACCGGGCGCGCCGTTGGCGATGACCAGATTTCCCTCGAAGCGGCTGAGCGCCTGATCCACGAAGATGGCCGCGCTGCCAGCGTTGAGATAGAGCGTGTTGCTCAGCACCACGTTCTGCGAACCGATCTCCAGGCGCAGCGCCGCCAGCTGGCAATCGTGAATCTCGTTGTGGGTGATCTGGTTGGACGAGCCGCCGGAGGTCGTGGCGGCGAAGAGGCGGATGCCATACGCCTCGATGTTATAGAGCCTGTTGTGACTGATCACGTTGTTGAAGGATTCGTTGAGTGACAGCCCGTTGCGGCAGTCGTGGATGACGTTGTGCGTGATGGTGGCGTTGTCGGCGTCCCCACTGATCGCGCCATCGCGGGGGCCTGGCCCGCCGTTGTAGCGGAAGCGGTTGTGCGTGAGTTCCACGAAGTCCTCGTCGTTGACTTTGACCCCCGTGCGGGCGTACTCGATGACAGCGTACCGGATGATGTCCCGGTCGTTCTGTGCGTCATCTTCCAGGATGATGCCGATCCAATCGCCGGGTACGGGCGTGGCGGCTGCCGAGGTGAAGGTGATGGGACGGGTCTCCGTCCCCAGGGCTTGCAACGTGCCCAAGACCTGCAACTGCGCGCCGGGCTGGAAACGCACCAGAGTTCCACTGAGCGGGGGTGTGATGGTAAGGCTGACGTCGGGCATGATGGCGACCGTGTCGGTGGTCACGAGATAACAATCACCGTCCCAAATCGTATCGGTGATGATGTTGGCCGACACGACGACGCAGCCCGTCGGCGTGGGCAGGGTGGGGGCGGCCTCGGCTCGCTCAAGTCCGGCCAACAGGGCGACGAGCAAGAGCGCGGCCAATATCAGCGTTCCTACAAAGAGCATACCTTTACGCATGAGCGCACCTCCTATGCGAGTCAGCGGGTCAGCGAATTTTCGACTTATTGACCAAGTGAACGTTCAAGTGACGTGGCGAGGCAGTGGATAACTTTTTTGTCCCTGTACTTTCATTATAAAGCGGAATCTGGCAGGGGAGGGTTAAGATTGAATTACAGTCGGATTAAATTTGCTTCTGAAGGGGTGAGGGGGACGGGTGATGGGTGATGGGGGTGCTCGAGGGGCGGTCTCCTGTCAGGCGCTTGGAAGCAGGGGGCGAGGTGTGACAAGCCCTTTGCGCCGGAGCGCGAGAGACAAAACAGCGGGCGACAGAAATTCTGCCGCCCGCTGCTGGCTGTGATTCTTCGATTACGCCGCGACCTGTTCCGCCTCGCGGAGCGCGCGCCAGACCCGCTCCGGGGTGAGCGGCGTCTCCTTGAGCATGACGCCGGTGGCGTTGTAGACCGCGTTGATGACTGCCGGGGCCGCGCCATTGACGACGATCTCCGAGACCGATTTGGCCCCCACGGGGTGGCTCGGCTCGAAGGTCTCGATGAAGAGCGTCTCCATCGGCGGCGACTCGTCGGCGCGGAAGACGCGGTAGTCGTCAAAGCGCGGGTTGACGGTGCGCCCTTCCTCGTCGTAGACGAGCTCCTCGGTGAGGCCGTAGCCGAGCGCCTGCAACATGCCGCCCTCTGCCTGCCCGCTCGCGGTGAGCGGGTTGATGATCTGCCCGGAGTCCAGCGCGATGAGCAGCCGGTCGCACGTCACCTGGCCCGTCTCCGTGTCCACCGTCACCTCGGCGAACTGCGCCGCGAACGGCGGTGGGCTGACGGGGCTGAGGAACGAGGCCTGGCCCATGATCTGGTGCTGGTTGTGCTGGTGCAGCGAGTGCATGGCGATGTCGCGGTAGCTGATGCTGTAGCCGTCGGGCGTCCAGACGGCGCTATCATGCAGCGTGAGTGCCTCCGGCTCCAGCCCGGTCATCTCGGCGGCCACGGCCTTGATCTGCGCGGCGACCTGCTCGGCGGCGCGCGCGGCGGCCCCGCCGCTGATGTACGTCGTGCTCGAAGCATACGCGCCCACGTCGAACGGGGTCATGTCGGTGTCAGATGAGTAGACGATCATATCCTCCAACCGGCAGCCGATGACCTCGGCAGCGATCTGCGCCAGCACGGTATCCGAGCCGGTGCCCAGGTCGGTCGCGCCCATGAGCAGGTTGAAGGTGCCGTCGTCGTTCATCTTGATGCTCGCCGCGCCCATATCGAGGTGCGGAATGCCCGACCCCTGCATCAGGAAGACCACGCCGATGCCGCGCTTGAGGTGCGGCTTGCCGGGAATCTCGCGCCATTCGGGATTGCCGTACTTTTCGTACCAGCCGACAGCCGCCGCGCCCTGATTCGCCGCCTCGCGCAACGCACAGGTCTCGATCATCTCGCCCTGCGCCTCACGGCCCTCGCTCCACACCTTGCTCATGATGTTCTCGGTGTGCGGCTCGATGATGTTCTTGAGCCGGAATTCCAGCGGATCCATCCCCAGCGCCTCGGCGGCCTGGGTGATGAGCGTCTCGGTGGCGATGACGCCCTGCGTGACGCCGTAGCCGCGATAGGCCCCGGCGCGCGGGCGGGTGGTGTAGACGGTATCGCCGTGGAAGCGCACGACGGGCGTGTTGTAGAGCGGCAGCGTCTTGTGGCCGGTGTTGCCCAACACGGTGAGGCCGTGCCCGCCGTAGGCCCCGGTGTCGCTCAGCGCGTACATATCCTGCGCGGTCATGCGCCCGTTCTTATCCACGCCGATGCGGAAGCGGACGAGCATCGGGTGGCGGGTGACGGTGTAGATGAACTGCTCCTCGCGGGTGAGCTCGAAGAGCACTGGGCGGCCCGTGGCGATGGTGAGATGGGCGGCGATGTCCTCGTAGATCTCCTGCTTGTTCCCGAAGGCTGCGCCGATGCGCGGTTTGATCACGCGAATCTGCCCCTCCGAAAGCCCCAGCACGGGCGCGAGGATGCGGCGCACGTGGAAGGGGACCTGGGTCGAGGTCATAATCACCAGCCGGTCATCGGAGTCCCAGTAGGTGAGGCAGACCCACGGCTCCAGGGGGATGTGCTTCATCTTCTGCGTGATGACTTCCGTCTCGAAGACATGCTCGGAGGCCGCCAGCGTCGCGTCCATGTCGCCGAGCGCAATCCGCACTTTGGCGACGATATTGCGGCTGGGGTCGCTTTCGCCGAAGGGGACGTAGTCGTCCTGATCGTGGATGACGGGCGCGCCCTCATCGCTGGCGGTGCGGAAGTCGAGCACCGGCTCCAGCACCTCGTACTGCACCTTGATGAGCTCGACGGCCTGGGCTGCAATCTCCGGGCTTTCGGCGGCGACGGCGGCGACGCGGTCGCCCACGTAGCGCACCTTATCATCGAAGCTCACGTAATCCAGCGGGCCGGGGATGGGGTAGGATTGCCCGGCGGTGGAGTAGACGACGCGCGGGACGTTCTTGTGGGTGAGCACGGCGTGGACGCCGGGCAGCGCCTCGGCCTCGCGGGTGTCAATCTCCTTGATGCGGGCGTGGGCGTGCGGGCTGTGGAGCACCTTCGCGTAGAGCATCCCCGGCTGCTCGAAATCGGCGACGAAGGCGGCCTTGCCCTGCGCCAGTTTGGGCGCATCCACTTTGGGGAGCGGTTGCCCCACCACGCGGAAGGCAGCGGCCTCCTCGGTGAGGATAACCTTGGGTTGGATCAGGGTGCGCGTCTGCGTGCCGCCGCCCATCCCGGCGCTATCCAGCGGGGCGGGCGGTTCGGTGGGCGGGAGCAGCCCCTCCGGCATCGTGAACATCTCGTTGCCGGGGCCGCCCTCGATGGGGCCGGGGTCCTCGCCGCGCAGATAGGCCGCCGCGCGAAGGATCGCCTCCACCGGCTTGGTGTAGCCCGTCTCGCGGGAGACGATGCCACTGATGCTATCGCGGACTTCGGCCTCGGTGGGGTTGAGGTTGCGGTCGAGCAGCGCCTTGGCCGCGAGGATCAGCGCGGGCGTATCGTAGCCGCTCTGGATCGCGCCGGTCTCGATGAAGGCGCGCTGGAGCGGGTGCAGCGCCGCGCTGCCCTTCCAACCGCGCTTCTGGGGGCCGCCCAGCCCTTCAAGGGTGAGAATCTCTTTCCCCGCAACCTGGGCCGCGAGCGTGATGGTGGCGCTGCGCGGATGCCCATCAATGAGGACGGTGCTGTAGCCATCCGTGCCATCTTCGCTGCCGAATTTGAGGCTGCGCAGTCCGGCCCGGCGCAGCAGCGCGAAGAGGGTCTCGCGGGGGTGCGTATCGAACTCACGTTGTGTGCCATTGAGGGTAAAGGTTATTTTCATAGATTGCTCCTTTGTGCGAATCAGCGAGTCAACGAGTCAGCGAATCAATGGCTTTATTTTAGCCGCAACGGGGCGTGTGTCAATCGGCGGCGGGCACGGTGAGCTCGCCCCGGAGGTCGGTTTGCAGCAGGCGTTTGATCTGGGGAAGCGGCCCGCCCTGGCTCAGCAGGTAGTAGAGTTTGGTGAGGGCGGCCTCCGGGGTCATATCGTAGCCGCTGAGGACGCCGGCCCGCGCCAGCGCCGCGCCGGTGGCGTACCCGCTCAGGTCCACGCTGCCGCGCAGACATTGGGTGCAGTTGAGGATGATGACGCCGCGCGCGTGCGCCTCGGTCAGCGCGGCGATGAAATCCGCGTCGCCGGTGGGGCCGTTGCCCACGCCGTAGGTCTCCAGCACCAGCCCCTTGAGCGGCGGGCGCAGGATGTTGCGGACGACTTCCGCCGGGATGCCGGGGAAGAGCCGCAGCGCCGTCACCTGCACCGGCTGGAGCGGTTCGACCCGCAGGGCGGTGTCGGGCGGTGGCGGCGGGCGGAAGAGGTCGTGGGCGAGGTGGATGTTGATCCCCACCGCGCCCAGCGGCGGGAAGTTCGGCGAGCTGAAGGCGTCGAAGCCGACGGCGTCGGTTTTGGTGGCGCGGCAGCCGCGCAGGAGCTTGTCGCCAAAGTAGAGGCAGACTTCGGGGATGGGGGTGTGCGCCGCCAGATGCAGCACAGTGATGAGGTTCTCGCGGGCGTCGTTGCGCACCTCGCAGAGCGGGATCTGCGAGCCGGTGAGGATGACAGGCTTGCCGAGGCCCTGCAACATGAAGGCCAGCGCCGAGGCGGTGTAGGCCATCGTGTCGGTGCCGTGAAGGACGACGAAGCCGTCGTAGGCGTTGTAGTGGGTGGCGATGTCTTGCGCGATCTTCGTCCAATCGGCGGGCGTCATGTCGGAGGAATCGAGCAGCGGGTCGTACTCGTGGATGACGTACTCCGGCATGTGGGGTGATTGGAGCTCCGGCATGGCGGCGAGGCGCTCGGCGAGATAGCCGGGCGCGGGTGCGTAGCCGTCGGCGGTCTTCTGCATCCCGATGGTGCCGCCGGTGTAGGCGATGTAGATGCGGGGTTTCATTTGACCTCGGTTTTTCCTAGTATGTGGTCGTCCATGTGGCCCTCCCTTTGTGTTCACACGTTTGCACGTTCACACGTCTATTATAGCCCAGCTTGGGCGTTTGGCAGTTGCCAAATTGCTTAGATAGGCTAAACTATGGCGGCACAAGATCATCTTTGAGGAGCGATAAATGAACGAAAAGCAGGATACGGATCAAGCGCAGGCCGAGCCGGAGGAGCAGCCGCTCGCGCCGCCGGAGGTGCTCCAGCAGACGCAGCACACGATTGTCATTGACGGGCAGGCCATCGCCTACACCGCCACGGCGGGGACGTTGGTGCTTAAAGCGGAGCCGGATCGCCCCAAGGCGATCTTCTTCTTCGTGGCCTACACCCGCGACGATGTCGAGGATATTACCCAGCGGCCCATCACTTTCGCCTTTAACGGAGGGCCGGGGTCGTCGTCGGTCTGGCTGCATCTGGGCGTGCTAGGGCCGCGCCGGGTGGAGATGGCCGATGCGGAGGGGGCCGCGCCGCGCCCGCCGGGGCGGTTGGTGGATAACGCCTCATCGCTGTTGGACGTGACCGACCTGGTCTTCATTGACCCGGTGAGCACGGGGTACAGCCGGGCGGCGCCGGGCGAGGAGGCCAAGCAGTTCCACGGCATCGAGCCGGACATCGAGTGGGTGGGGGAGTTCATCCGCCTCTACGCGACGCGCTTCCAGCGGTGGGGATCGCCCAAGTTCCTGGCAGGCGAAAGCTACGGCACGACGCGCGCGGCGGGGCTGGCGGGGCATTTGCAGACGCGGCACGGGATGTACCTCAACGGGATCATGTTGATCTCCTCGATTTTGAGCTTCCAGACCGCGAATTTCGACCCTGGCAACGATCTGCCCTACATCCTCTTCCTGCCGACCTACACGGCGACGGCGTGGTATCATGGCCGATTGGAGGCAGAACTTCAGGTGGATCTGCGCCGCACGCTGAATGAGGTGGAGGCTTTCGCGCGGGGGCCGTACACGCTCGCGCTGATGCAGGGGGACGCGCTCCCCGCCGATGAGCGGGTGGAAATCGGGGCGCAGCTGGCCCGGTACACGGGGCTTTCCCCGGCCTACATCGAACGGACGAACCTGCGGATCAACATCTTCCGCTTTGTGAAGGAGCTGCTGCGCGAGCAGCGGTTGTCCGTGGGGCGCTTGGATGCGCGCTTCACCGGCCCGGACCGGGACGCGGCGGGTGAGCGTTTTGACTTCGATCCCAGCTACGCGGTGATTCAGGGCTGCTACACGGCGATGCTCAACCATTACGTGCGCGCGGAGCTCGAGTTCGAGAGCGATCTGCCCTACGAGGCGCTCAACAGCCTCTACAAGGAGTGGGATTACAGCAAATATCAGAATCGCTACGTCAACGTCGCGGAGACGCTGCGGGGGGCGCTCTGCCAGAATCCGCACCTCAAGGTCTTTGTGGCGAACGGCTACTACGATCTGGCGACGCCCTACTTCGCCACCGAGTACACCATCAACCACCTGGGCATCGAGCCGGCGCTGCGCGAGAATATCTCGCTGGCCTACTATGAGTCGGGCCACATGATGTACGTCCATCAGCCGTCGCTGGCGCAGCTCAAGGCTGATCTGGCAGCTTTCATCCGCGATGCGCTGGCAGATGGGTGAACCGGGTTGAGGGGTTTTGAGTACGTTCAAGGCGGTCTGCTATAAGAACGTACTGAAATTTTCAGATTTGCAAAAGGAGAAAAATGGATTTCTGGCTAAAGGTGTTATTGCTGTTTGCAGCGGGAACCGCTTCCGGCTTTATCAACGTGATGGCGGGCGGCGGCTCGTTGATCAATATGCCGGTCATGCGCTTCTTGGGCATGGAAGGGCCATTGGTCAATGGCACCAATCGCGTCGCTATGATCGTGCAGGACTTCGTGGCGACGGTCGGCTTCTGGCGCAAAGGGTACTCCGAGTTTCGCTTGAGCTTCAAATTGTCGCTGTGTGCATTGCCGGGCGCGGTATTGGGGGCCTGGTTGGGCAACAGCTTGCGCGGCGTCTGGTTCGACCGGGTGCTGGCGCTGGTGATGATCGGCGTGATGGTGGTGATGACGCGCAAGGAAAAAGGTAAGGAGGACGGCGTCGAGGTTGTGTCCACGCCGCAGCGACGCAGGTGGGGCTACGTGTTGATGGTCGCGGCAGGCTTTTACGGCGGCTTCATCCAGGCCGGGGTAGGGTTGATCATGATGGCGATTCTGCACCGCGTGATGGGGATGGACCTGGTGCGCGTCAACATGCACAAAGTCATCATTGTGGGGGTCTACACGATTCCGGTGTTGGCGATTTTTGCGATGCGTGGTAATGTGGACTGGCTGACGGGCATCTTGCTGTCCGTGGGCAACGCTGTGGGGGGCTTTATCGGCTCCAATGTCACGATTGACCGTGGCGAAAAAGCGATCCGGGTGGTCTTCAATCTGGCCCTGATTGCGATGGCGATTAAACTACTGCTCGGCTAGGCCGTGCGCATATCATCTTAAAAAATTAAGGAGCAAAACGTGGCTGAGAAGCAAGTGCGAGTACGAAGTGAGGTGGATCCACAGTACAAGTGGAACGCAGAGAGCGTCTTTGCCTCACCAGAGGTATGGGAGGCCGAGTTCCGGGCATTTACTGAAGAACTGCCCAAAATGCACGACTTGCAGGGGCGGCTGGCAAAAGGGCCGGCAGTGTTGGCTGATGCCTTTGAGTTGCTTGAGGCGCTCTACCGTCGAGGGGGCCAGCTCTACATGTATGCCCTGGTCGGCCAACAGGTTGATCTGACCGATCAGGAGGCCGCCGCCCGCGCGAGTCGCGCTCGTGGGTTGATGGGGCAGCTGATGGCGGCGGTAGCCTTCTTCGACCCGGAGCTGTTGGAATTGGGCCAGGAGACGTTGACCGCGTGGCTGGCCGAGGAGCCACGCCTGGCGCAGCTCGCGCATTACGTGGATAATCTCTTCCGGCGGCAGGCGCATGTGCGCTCGGCGGAGGTCGAGACGGTGCTGGGGCTGCTGGCCGATCCCTTCTCTGGGCCGGAGTCAATCGCCGGCGTGCTCACCAACGCCGATTTTCAATTCGAGCCGGCGGTGGGCAGCGATGGCGCCGAGTATCCGCTGACCCAGGGAACGCTCAACAAGCTGTTGGAGAATCCCGACCGCGAGGTGCGCCGCACGGCCTGGGAGCACTACGCCGATCAGTATTTGGCCTTCAAGAACACACTGGCAACAACCTTGACCACCTCAATCAAGCAGGATGTCTTCCAGACGCGCACGCGGCGGCATCCTTCGACATTGGAGAAGTCGCTCTTCGCGCTCAATGTTCCCACCGAGGTCTTCTACAACTTGATTGACACCTTCCGGCAAAATCTGCCTACCTGGCATCGCTATTGGGCGCTGCGCCGCAAGATTCTGGGCGTGGAGACCTTGCATCCCTACGATATTTGGGCGCCCTTGACCGAGAGCGCGGTGGAGATTCCCTATTTGCAGGCCGTGGATTGGATTTGCGAGGGGTTAGCGCCGATGGGCGAGGAGTACGTCGCCACGGTGCGGCGCGGCTGCCTGGAGCAGCGTTGGGTGGATGTCTACCCCACCAAGGGGAAGACCGCCGGGGCTTTTTCCGCCGGCTGGCCGGGAACCTACCCCTTCATCGTGATGAACTACAACGATTCGATCTTCAGCCTGAGCACGCTGGCGCACGAACTCGGCCACTCGCTGCACTCCTACCTCACCTGGCAGAATCAGCCGATCATCTACAGCCAGTACTCGCTCTTCGTCGCCGAGGTCGCCTCGAACTTCCACCAGGCGTTGGTGCGCGCGCACCTGCTCGAGACGCAGACCGATCCGCGCTTCCAGATCAACCTGATTGAGGAGGCGATGTCGAACTTCCACCGCTACTTCTTCATCATGCCGACCCTGGCCCGCTTCGAGCTGGAGGCGCACGAGCGCGTGGAGCGCGGCGAGGGCCTCACCGCCGACGGGCTGATCGCGCTGATGGCGGAGCTCTTCGCGGAGGGGTACGGCGACGAGATGGCCGTTGACCACGACCGGGTGGGTATCACCTGGGCGACTTTTGGGCACTTGTACGAGGATTATTACGTCTACAAGTACGCCACGGGCATCGCGGGGGCCAATGCGTTGGCGAAGCGGGTGCTCGCGGGCGAGCCGGACGCGGTGACGAACTACCAGCGCTTCCTGGCAGCGGGCGCGTCGTGCTATCCGCTGGAGGCGTTGCAACTGGCGGGCGTTGATCTGACGCAGCCGGAGCCGGTGGATACGGCCTTTGACGTGTTGGCGTCGTTGGTGGATCGGCTGGAGGCGTTGACCAGCTGACGTATCAAACGGGCAATGAGGACGGGGCATGCTTGCAAGCACGCCCCGTTTCGTTAGAGTATCAGGACGCAGATTCACGCAGATAATTCTTAAAATCAGCGAAAATCAGCGCGAATCTGCGTCCAATACCTGCTCAAGTATTTTCAGTCCCGATAGGCGCGCAGTGAGGTCATCGGCTTGCCGACCATGCGGTAGGCGCGTTTTTCCGCCTCCCAACGGATGTGCTCGATATCGAGCGTGAGGAATTCGCCCCGGCGATAGAGCAGCTGCCCCTCGCACCAGACGTAGGCCACATCGCCAGGATGCGCCGTATAGACGATGCCCGCTGCCACATCGTGGCGCGGAATCCAGTGGGGCGCGGTCGTGTCGAAGAGGACGAGATCCGCCGGGCGACCGGGAACCAGCATCCCGCTCTGTGAGAAGCCGAGCGCCGCCGCCGAACTTTGCGTCGCCAGCCGGAGTAGCTGCGTGCGCGGCAGAATTTCCGGGTCGGCGTGCGCGAATTTCTGATGCAGCCCCGTCAGCCGCATCACCTCCAGCAGATTGAGGTCGTTGTTGGAGGCGGGGCCATCGGTGGCGAGCGCAATGTTGACCCCGTGGGCCAGCAGCTCCACAAGCGGCGGCATCGTCATGGCGAGCTTCTGGTAGGTCTTGGGCGTGTGGGCGACGTAAGCGCCCTTCTCGGCCAGCAGGGTGAAGTCCTCCGCCAGCAGCGCGTTGCAGTGGGCGACGAGGGCGGGCTGCGGAAGATCGAGCAGGCCGAGCGCGGCGATGTGGGCCGTGGGGCTGCGCCCGTACGTGTCGAGCGAGCTTTGCAGCTGCTCCGGCGACTCGCTCAGGTGGATGTGGACGCCCACGTTGAGCCGATGGGCGGTCTCGGCGATTTGCGCGAGCACGGCGGGCGGCGTCATGTAGGGCGAGTGCGGCCCTAGCGTGGTGCGGATGCGCCCGTCGGCGGCGTCCTGCCACCGCTCGACGAAGGCCACGGTCTCGTCGAAGGAGACGCCGCCGACCTCCTGCTCGTTGCCATTGCCGAAGTGACACCAGGCCAGCAGCGCCTTCATGCCGCATTCCTCCACGGCGCGGGCGGTCTGATCCATCCAGAAGTAGTGGTCGGCGAAGCCCACAATGCCCGCGCGGAGCATCTC
>Ga0209614_1000568_pt1 | contig 31757 bp, 28 predicted proteins | sample BlaSprsedimmetaG_FD_185484 | JGI IMG/M metagenome (GOLD analysis project Ga0209614, IMG submission 185484) | Hot spring sediment bacterial and archeal communities from California, USA to study Microbial Dark Matter (Phase II) - Blank Spring... ... | reverse complement strand
AGTCTGCCTGAACCTTAAAAGCTGGAAACATTCCGGCGTGAAGACCAATTTTACCTTAAATCGAACAAAGAAAGCCTTGTAAAAATTTTGAATCGATCAATTCAGGTTTGAGATGCTTCCTCCAAAAAAATTACCATCAAAACGCAAAAACACCTGTTCTTCGGGAATGTTTTCAGGATAGGCAACCCGCTGTTCCCGGCCGATGGTCTGCATTGGACGGCATTGCAGGAGATTGATCCGGCACGAGTCATCCTGGGAAAAATTGACCGTGAATTCGATGTCTACGGGATACTGATACATGGTTTCCAATTTTTTCAGCATGGACTGCATTATCCGCGGATAAGGCGATTCTGCGAGCAATTCATCAAAGGTGATATTCCAGGCCTCCTGGTTTTTGATGCCCAGTTGCCTGATTTGCTGGTTCACTTCGTGGTCTTTCACGGCGATGCGGTCCAGGGATATGCCCAGGCGCTGGCCCATGAGGTCGAACACCGACATGGTCACCAGCTTGTTTTCCCTCAGATCCAGCACGTCCACCTCGCGCTGCGAAAAACGCCGCAAATCCTCAGCCTCTCCATGGGGTCTCTGGAGAGGCGCATCCAGCGCCACGATGCGCGGGTAATCCCCTTCCACGCGGTTCACGGCTCTGGTTCCAAGCCCGAAAACCAACCGCAACATGCCAGCTTCGGGGTCCATGTCTCTTTTCCAGGTGTAGATATTGTATGAAAAGCCCACGCCGGCAAAATCAGGCAAAAAAAGGTGGCCGCGGTGGGAACCGGAAACGCGCTGCACCAGCAGGGCCATCTGCTCGTCAGCCTCATCCATGCCCCGCTGCAGCCGGTAGGCCAACGCGTCCTCGTTCATGGTGCTCGAGTAGATGCTGCGAACGGCATCCTCGAATTGTTGGTAGCGTTCCCGGGGTCTTCCCTGGTTGACCAGAAAGATGCTGTCGTATTTTCCGGCAAAGGCGTTCCCGAAATTATCCTCAAGCAGGCTGCTGGATCGAACGATGATCGGGTATTGGCCGAAGTATTCGAGCATGCGCGTGAACTGCTCCCGCACTTCATCCGGAAAGACGCCCACTTGCAGCCTTTTATGCAGTATCTGCCCCGCCTTGAAATACCCTGCCCGTGTTTTATGTTTCATGTACAGCTTCCACCAGCCATTCTGGACCAGGTAGGTATAGAACACGTCCGAACCGATATAAAACGAGTCATGAGGTTCCAGCTGGCTTGGCCAGTCAAAGGTCTCATCCTTTTCCAGAATTCGACGGGCCACCAGCATGCCCACAGCCTTGCCGCCGATGCAGCCGGTTCCGATCAGACGCTCCCGCAGGCGCACCATATCCTCAAGGGTGAAATTGTCCCGCACCAAAGCGGACATACGTGGTTCCCTGGTGATCATGATCCTGCAGATCCGGTTGATCATGGCCTGACATTTTTCCGTATCCCAGGGCCGTTGCAGCAGCTGTTCCGCCTCCATGAAAAGACGATCCCAGTAGTCCAGACTCCTCTCGCTCCGCTCAGGCCTCCGTTGGGTCAATTCCGTAAAGAGCCGCGCCGCGTCCATACTGCTGACAATGGCTGTAAACCGGTCGCCTTCCATGACATGGGGGAGAAACATGGTGGGCGAGTATCGTTGCCAAGCCTTCAGGGGATGCACGTACATCCGGTTGTTTTCATTGAACACATCAATGAGCAGTTGCGTGGTTTCCCGGATCCGGGCCACGGTCTGATAGGAATGACTGTCCCTGATCAGGGCGAAATAGGCGATGGTGTTGAGTTCAAAGAGATAGGGACAGGTAATGACGAAAAAATTCCCTACCATCAGGTCCGTGGACCACTCTGAAAGAAGGTTGGAAAGGCAATCAAAGACGTAAAATATCCCTTCGCCCTGGTCCGTGATGATCCGAAACACCTCTGATGAAAATGATTCAAAGCCGTTCCGGGGATCAGGATGATACCGGGTGACCCCGGCAACCCCGTCTTCCACAAGGGGAAGATGGTCGGCAAAACGGATGTAGACGACCTTCCTGTGATCCGCGAGAGCCGCCTGGACAAAGGATCGGGCAAAATAGCGATAGTCTTCCAGAGCGCTGACCTGCCAGACCACATTGTCGCCGATGCGCAGCCGGTCCACAACATCATCGAACGAGGGAATCCCGGATGTGACCGGCTCACCCTGCGCATTCCGTCTAACACGGTGACGTCTCAGGCCTTCTTGACCGCGCAACACGGGACTCTCTTCGATTTGGTTTCTTCAGTCAAAACAGAATCACCCGGGTAGTGTTCGTGCATGGCCGGACCCCTCAGCGGGTCGTCCGGAAACAGCGGCATGGACAAAGGCTAATTCCAAACAATTAAAGCTTGATTTGGGGCGCATCAAACAGGGCTTGACCTGAAAAAAGGAAGGCAATCCTCCAGGCAGAAAAACAAGCCTGGCGATTATGTCATTCTCATGCTCGATATTTGGCCTGTTTCCGTTCACAGGCGGCATCGATCTTGGCCATCAGATCGTCGATGGAATAGGGCTTGAGCAGGTAATCGAATCCGCCGAGTTCAATGATCTCCTTGGCCGTGTCCACGGAAGCGTGTCCGGACAGGACCAGCACTTCCACGGCCGGATGGCGGCGCTTGATCTCGGCCAGGGCCTTGATCCCGCCCATGCCCGGCATTTTCACGTCCATCAGGACCACATCAGGCTCCTGTTTTGCCACATGTTCGAGGGCCGCCTCGCCGCTGTCCACGGCGTGGACCTGTACTCCCCGGGAACTCAAAAGCCTGCTCAGTGTTTTCCGGAACCGCTCTTCATCGTCAACTATCAGGACACGTGGTCTCTCAGGCATGGTTGCTTCCTGTCTCGTTTATCGGCAAGGTCACGGTAAAGGTGCTTCCCTGGCCCAACGCGCTTTGCACGCGGATGGTACCGCCCAGACGGGCAACAATCTTCTGGCTGATGGAAAGACCCAGCCCGGTTCCCTGGCCCGGCGACTTGGTGGTGAAAAACGGGTCGAAAATTCTCTCCAGGTATTCCGGGGCGATGCCGCAGCCCGTATCCCGAATGCGAACTTCCAGGTTGGACGGCCCGCCGCGCCGGGTGCTGACCGCCACCTCGCCCCGGCCGGTTATGGATTGGATGGCGTTGTTCAACAGATTGAGCATCACCTGGCGCAGTTGCGGCGCATCCGTGAAAACCAAGGGCAGGTCGCGCTGGTAGTCCCTGGTCAATAGGATATTCCGGCACTTGGCCTCTTTTTCCACAAGCCGCACCATATCCTCGACAATCTCGTTCACATCCACGGCCTGGATGATCGGATCGTTCTTGCGGGCGTAATTCAGGAGGTTGTGGGTGATGGATTTGCAGCGATCCACCTGCCGGATGATCTCCCGCAGGCTGTCCTGAATATCCTGGCCATCCGGGAAACGCTCCAAAATACCCGGAACCAGCAATTCCCCCAGCAACTCGGCCTCCTGGCGGATCACGGCCAGGGGGTTGTTGATCTCATGGGCCAGACCGGCGGAAAGTTCTCCCAGGGCCGCCAGCTTGTGGGCCTGCAAGAGCCGGTCATCCTCCAGCCATGCCGGGGCTTGTTCCTGCTGAGGATTTTGGTTCATGTCCCGGCCCGATGCATGCATGGCTGCGATTCAAAAAAAATTGGAGTGTGCTCGCGCGAAATAAGGGAAAAAGGCGACCCGTCACACGGTCGAAAATCCCGGGCCCGTCCCGGCATGCAAAGTCCGCTATTGATTCTGGGCCCGATGAATTTTTTCTTCCTGAAGTTTTTTGCGCTCCACGGCCTGGCGAATTTTCTGCAGAAGATCGTCCAGCCGGGCAGGTTTCATGACGTAATCAAAAGCTCCCAGTTGCATTCCCTGGATCCCGGATTCCACGGAAGCATGGCCGGTGAGCATGATCACCTCCACCAGGGGCCAACGCAGTTTGATGGTTTGCAGGACCTGCAACCCGTCCATGCCGGGCATTTTCACATCGAGAATCACGGTATCCACTGTATTGTGCTGCAAATAGTCCAGGGCCTGCTCTCCATTCTCGGCTCCTTTGGCGATGAATCCCCGATCCTGGAGACGCTTGACAATGGTCTCCAGGAAATCGACTTCATCGTCCACAATCAGCACTCGAATGTCACTCATTTTCTATGAATCCTCCTGATCCAACCAAGACTCTTCCTTGTTGTCATGATTTGGATGATACACTTAAACCCCCGGGGGAGACAAGCCAAAAAGGGCCTGCAAATACCACCTTGCGTAAAAAACTCGGGCAGACAAAAAATCACACCGGCAGACTGATGGTGAATGTCGACCCTTTGCCGATTTCACTGGTCACACAAATTTTCCCGCCGAGGCTTTCCACGATCTGATAACTGATGGACAATCCCAATCCCGTGCCCTTGCCGGGATCCTTGGTCGTAAAGAACGGATCAAAAATCTTGTCCAGATTCTCCTGCCTGATGCCCGGTCCGGTATCATGAACAAGGACCTGGATTTCATTGGCATGATCATCAAACCTGGTGCTGATGGTCACTTCGCCGTCGTGATCAACGGCGTCCACGGCATTGTTGATGATGTTCAAAAAAACCTGCTGCAACTGGGAGGCATCGCTGGTGATGGTGGGCAATTGCGCGTCAAAATCCGTCACCAGGCCGATGTCCCGGAAATGGGCCTCGTTCTCCAGAAAAACCATGGTGTCTTTCAAAAGCTTGTTGATGTCGATGACCTCCCGGATCGGTTCCATGCGCCGGGCAAAACCCAGCAAGCGATGGGTGACCTTGCGCGCCCGGTCCACGTGGTATTCGATCTTGGTCACCGCGTCGTCGCATTCCTTCAGATTGGGATTGTCCTGGATATTCTCCTTATGCAAAAGATCCTTGACCCATCCGGCCTTTTCGCCGATGACCGCCAGCGGGTTGTTGATCTCATGGGCAATGCCCGCGGCCATCTTGCCCAGGGCGGCCATCTTGTTGCTCTGGAAAACCATGTCGTCGCTGACGGCTTTTTCCCGGGCAATGCGCTTCAGCTTGGTCATGATCGCCCTGGTGATCATGTACGTGCCCAGGGTGATCATGACCACGGCCAGAACGAACAGGATGCCCCCCCAGTCCCGCGCCCGGAGCAGCGGGGAAAGCTGTTCCTGGGGGTCCTCGATGATCACCAGCACCCAGTGGGTTGTCGGAATATACGTGGCCGCGAAAAACGCCCTTTTTTCCTTGAGGGATATTTCCTCCAGCCTGGTCGTGGATGTCCTGGAAAAATCCGGCCCCGCGGGCTGCTCCAGGATGGCGCCGCTGAACCTGGGATTGGTCTGCAGGATATTGTTCCTGTTGATCAGATAGGCGTCCCCGTAGCGTCCCACCTGGGCGCTGCGGACGATGTTCTCGATGATGTCCAGATTGATGGTCGCCCGCAGCATGAAACTTTTGTCCTGCTGGCGCACGGTCACGGCGATGATCACGTGGGGAATCCAGCGGAACCCCCGGAACACGTCGCTGATGTACAATCCCGAGGACATGGCCGGCATGAACCATTCCTCGTTCTTGTAGTTCACCCCGCGCAGTTCCGGATGCGGGCCGACATAAGCCACGTGATTCCCGTTCTGATCAATGATCCCGATATCAATATAGGACTTGGAACGGGTTTGCATGACATTGAACACCTGCAAGAGGTACTGCTCATGGATGAGATTCTCATATTCCAGGGAGTGGGCCAGGGTGCTCAACTGGGAGACGCGCTCCTCGAAAAACAATTCTATGGCGCTCTTGCGGTTTTCCACCAGGGTGCGCATCCCGTCCAGGACCTTTTCCTTGTAGGAGACGCTGAACTGGGTGTACAGAAAAAAACCCAGGACAAACAACGGGACCAGGGAAAAACTCAAGAACGAGGTGAACAGTCTCCAATGCAAGGCCTGGTAATCCGTGGTCGCGGACATGGGAACCTCCATCGGCAAAACCCGATTGTTGAAGCCCTATTTGTTACGCACTTTCACCGGAACCGCCGCTGCCGTTTTTGAAGGTCGCGGACATAACCTGTGCTTCACGCATCAGTTTGTGCAGATACTGCCGTTTAATCCCGGAATCCCTGGCAGCCTGGGAAACGTTTCCGCCATGTTTGGCCAAAACCTTGCACAAGTAGGCGGACTGAAACTCCTCCACCAGCTTGTCCTTGGCATCCTTGAAGGGCATTGCAAAAATTTCCTCGCTGGAAAAAAGCTGGGCCGAATGCGCAAGAACCGGGCCGTTCAGGGCCAGATCCTCTTGTTTCAAGACCGTTCCCGTGCATAAAATAACGCCCCGTTCAATCACGTTTTCCAGTTCCCGGACATTTCCGGGCCAGGAATACTTCCGCAAGGTCTCCATGGCCTGGGATGAAATCTCCAAAACATCTTTTTTATCGTGCAACAACTTGTATTTTTTGAAAAAATAGGAGGCGAGCAGCGGAATGTCCTCTGTCCGGTCGCGCAAGGGAGGCAGCTGGACGTTGATCACATTCAAACGGTAGAAAAGATCCTCGCGAAATTCGCCCTTGCCGATCTTCTCGGTCAAATCCTGATGCGTGGCCGCGATAAAACGCAAATCCGCGTGTTGACTGCGATGGTCCCCCACGCATTTGAACTCGCCCTCTTGAAGCAATCTGAGCAGCTTGACCTGCAAGGCCGGACTGATATCCCCGATTTCATCGAGGAACAGGGTCCCCCCCCGGGCTTCCTCCACCAGGCCCTTTTTGTCCCGCACCGCCCCGGTGAACGCGCCGCGCACATGTCCGAACAGCTCGCTTTCGATCAGGTTCTCGGGCATGGCCCCGCAGTTTACCGGAACAAACGTTTTTTGCGCACGTCTGCTGCGCACATGAATATTCCTGGCCACCAGTTCCTTGCCCGTACCGGATTCTCCGGTGATCAGAATGGTCGCGGAGGTCTGCGCCACCTGCTCGATCTGGCGCAACAGATCGTTCATGGCCGGGCTGTGCCCGATCATGGTCGGCGCCTGACGCCCTGTTTCCAGCTTTTCCCGAAGAATCGTGTTTTCCAGTTCCAGGCGTTGCCACTTCAGGGCTTGTTCGATCAACTGCAAGATGCGTTCCTTGCGAAAAGGCTTGGTCACGTAATCAAAGGCGCCCTTGCGCGTGGCCTCCACGGCCGAATCAATGGTCCCGAAGGCGGTCATCAGGATCACCGCGCACAGCGGGGAACGTTGTTTGCAGTGTTCCAGAAGCCGCATGCCGTCCATAAGGGGCATTTTCAGATCAGTAAGCAGGATGTCAAAGGTTTTGAGGTTCAACAGCTCTTGCGCATGCAGCGGATCATCGGTAATGGTCAGGTCATAGGCGGGATTATCGGACAGAATCCGCTTCAACAGCGCCAACATGTCCCGTTCGTCGTCCACCGCCAGAATTTTTACCCGCATCGCACGCTTTCTCCTTGGTTTGTCAAGCTATGCATGAAAACAACACCATGCGCAACCTTTGGTCGATAAAATCAAAGCCGGGTCATAATCAATGAAAAACAGGGAACATTACCGGTTGCGCCGGATTTTTCGCAGCGCATTGCTGGCGGCCTTGGTGCTTCTGGGAGCGGCGATCCTGCTCGGCCATTTGTCCTCCCAGCACATGAAGGACATCATCCGCGAACAGTACACCGAGCAGCAGCTTTTTCTGGCCAGGGGCGCGGCCGCGGAAATTGAAAAGGGCATCCACAACGCCCTTTCGGACCTCATTCTGCTCAACGCCATGCCCGCGATCCAGTATGCCAACCCGGAATCCTACGAAACACTGCTGCTTTCCACCATGCCCATCCTGAACCGGGACAATATCATCGAACTGCTCCGCGTGGACCGGGAGGGGAAGGTCCTGTTCGTGGCCAATGAACAGGGTATTGCCATGCGTCATTTTGGACCGGCCCACGGCGAGGCCGCCGCGTTTTTGTCCTGGGCCACGGTTTTCAGCAACCGCGGGAAAACCATGATCACCGGCATCCGGCCCAAGGATCCGGCCGGCGACCGCAAGCAAATGGTCATGGACATGATCATCCCCACCTATGAGGATGCCGTGGATACCGCCAATATTCGGCCATCTCATCGATTTTCCGGATATGTGCGGGCCACCCTGGATGTGAACCGTCTGCTGCAGCGCACCCTGCCCTCCATCAAATCCGGCAAAACCGGGTACGCCTGGGTCATCGACTCCACGGGGACCTTCCTGTACCACCCGGAAACCACGTTTGTCGGGGAAAACGCCTTTGATATCCGCAGCAAACGCAACCCGAACATCTCCTTCAAGGATATCAACCAGATCCAACGCGAGGATATGCTGCGCGGCAAGGAAGGCAGCGGCGTCTATATGTCCGGCTGGCACCGGGACGTGTTTCAGCCCATGGAGAAACTGCTGGCCTACTCGCCCATACGTATTCCCGGCACAACCAGGGAACTGACCTGGTCCGTGGCCGTTGTCGTGCCCGTACGGGAAATCGAGGGCGTCATCAGCACGGTTTACCAGCGGCAGATACTGTTCCAGGGGCTGATCGTCCTGACCATTCTTCTGGCTACCGGGGTCGTGCTGCTGTACCAGCTGCGCTGGTCCACGCTTTTGGAGCACGAAGTGGCCGTGAAAACCGAAGACATCCGCAAGTCCTCGGAACAGCTCGAGCATTCGGAAACAAAATATCGAACCCTGGTGGAAAGCGCCGAGGACATGATTTTTTCCCTGGACAACGACGGGATCATCCAGACGGCCAACCAGCATATGAGCCGGCTTTTCGGGTTCAGCAGCCCCATGGAGCTTGTCAATCAAAGCCTGTTTCGTTTTTTGCCCAAGGACCAGGCTGAAATCCAGCTGCGAACCATCCGCGAAGTGGCCCGCTCCGGCAAGGTCGCCCGGCTGGAAAGCGCCTTCACCATCCACGATCAGGACTTCTGGTTCCATATCCACTACATGCCGCTACGCGGCAGCGACCCAAAAAAACGGATCATCCTGGGCATTGCCAGGGACATCACCGAGCACAAAAATCTGGAAAAACAGCTCATGAACACGGAAAAGCTGGCCTCCCTGGGAACCATGGCCGCCGGCGTGGCCCATGAAATCAACAACCCCCTGGGCATCATGCTCGGCTTCTGCGATCTGCTGCTGGACAAGATTCCACCTGGAACCATGGAATACAACGACTTGAAAACCATTGAACGACACGGCCTGCACTGCAAGGCCATTGTGGAAAGCCTGCTCAGTTTTGCCAGGTTGAGCGGAGAAAGCGAGGAGTACAGCAATCTCAATGAGAATATCGAGGAAATCCTGTCCATGATGCGCCATACCTTGAGCCTGAACAATATCGAGGCAACCACGGACCTCTGCCCCCATCCGCTGATAACCCGCGGGGATTCCCGGGGCATCCAGCAGGTCCTGCTGAACCTGATCACCAATGCCGTGCAGTCCATGCCCCAAGGCGGCCGACTGCACGTGTCCACAACATGGAACAAGGCCATGAACAAAGCCGATTTGACCATCCAGGACACCGGAGAGGGCATCCCGAGACAATTCCGGGAAAAGGTCTTTGATCCCTTTTTCACCACCAAAAAGGTCGGCGAGGGCACTGGACTCGGTCTTTCCGTCAGTTACGGCATCATTACCAAATACGGCGGCGACATCACCTTTGAAAGCGCCACCGCCACGGAACGGCCGGGGCGATCCGGGACCACCTTCACCATCACCCTGCCGGTCCACGACCAGCCCGAAAGAGACGAATCGCCGGGCAACTGAAATTTTTGGGCGACACCGGACCCTCACTGTGTCCAATTCTGCACGCCTGTGAAACCAAACCAGAGCGTGCATGAAGAATTCGTCCCATGCAGACCGCTTCGGCACACCGGCATTTCCAATGACCGTCCTCTCTATCCGCTGAAGGTTCCGCCCGCTCATCCTCCCGTCTTCGCGCCTTTCTCACTGCTCCTGGCACACTCCTTGAAGAACCCAAGGCATCTTTAACCATGGTCTTGATCTGATGAAGTCCCCCGGCATGGCAAAGGCAGGTCGGTTCCGCCGTGGTCATTCAGACTGTGAGGCCGCCGTTCATGAACAAAAAACGCATTCTGATCCTTGACCCGGAAAGGGACATGGCCGACCTGCTGGCCAGGGTCGCGGAAGCCGACGGAAACACCAAGTGCTACGTGGCTACACGGGACGACGAGTTCGAAGCCCTGTTCAAGGACATTCCCGTGGACATGGCCCTGATCGATCTGGAGCGCGCCAGCCTGCACGACTACCGCCTGCTGCACCATACCAAGCGTCTTTTTCCCGGGGCGTCGATCATCCTTTTGGCCACGGCCCACCAGCGTGACGCCATCCGGAATATCAACCCCGAGCTGATGGACACGATCCTGTACAAGCCCATCTCCACCCAGGAATTCCGGCAATGGCTGGCAAACTTTGATCCCCGAGACATAAAATCAAAACAAGGCACATGACCACTGAAATGTCGCTCCAAAAGGACACTACTGTCAACAAAAAGTTTCGCTTTTGGCACTCAAAATTCATGCTTTTGGGATTCGTGTCCGTGGCAGGGGCCAAGACAAGTGAAATTCCTGAATGTTTCCGGAACCGGCCCGGCCGGATTTTTGGCATGGATGTTGCCAAACAGCTCATTGGTAATGGTGCGCGGTTGCATATTTGTCACGGCATAAAAGACAAACAATCCCTTGCTCAACAGGAGGTACATGCTCATGAAGGTATTGCTCGCGACAGATGGTTCGGACCAGTCCATGAAAGCGGTCCAGTGGACGGTGGACAATCTTGGGGACAAGGCCAAGGTGACCCTTTTCGCCGTGGCGCCCTTTGCCCAGGATCTGCTGGCGGAAATGCCGCCCAACATCCAGCAAAAACTGGAAAACGAGGCCAAGTCGTCCCTGGATAAGGCCAAGGCCGCGTTCGACGCCAAGAACGTCGCCGTGGAAACGGCCCTGGCCGTGGGCATGGTCCCGGCCAACAACATCATTGACAAGGCCCAGGACGGCGGGTTCGACATGATCGTCATGGGCAGCACCGGCATCGGCGGGCTGAAGCGGGCCATGATGGGCAGCACGGCCAGCAAGGTCGTCTCCCAAACCCCCTGCTCGGTCACCATCATCCGCTAACAAAGGAGGATTCCGTTCCACACACCACACACGTTACGGCTCCCACACAATCAAACATACGGACATTTCAATCAGGAGGAACACCGCTATGCGCAAACTCTGGACCAAGCTGATCGGGTTGTACACCCTGTTATTCCTGTTGCCGGCCAAGGCCATGGCCGCGGGCGGGGGCGGGGCCGAGACCATCGTCATCGTGGCCGACACCCGCCGCTTCAAGGGCTGGGAAGCCTGGTGGACGGACCTGTACAACGAAAGCCATCTCTGGTTCGCCGTGGTCACGGTCGTCACCATCCCCATCGTGGGCATGATCATGGGCATGACCGCGGACTTCATCATGTCCCGCGTGGGCATTGACCTCAAGCATAGGGAACTGGCCGAGCACTAGGCCGCAACGCATTCACGAGGAGGTTTTTTATGGACTGGTTATATGTCCTCATGCCCATCTCGGGCGTGAACATCTTCTGGCCGGGCCTGATCGTGCTCGGCGTGGGCGTGGGCATCATCGGCGCCTTTTTCGGCATGGGCGGCGCCTGGATGGTCACCCCCGGGCTGAACATCCTGGGGTTTCCCATGGCCTTTGCCATCGGCACGGACATCGCCCACATGGCCGGCAAATCCCTGATTTCCACCCTGCGCCACGGCAAGTTCGGCAACGTGGACTACAAGCTGGGCATCGTCATGATCATCGGCACGGTCCTCGGGTTCGAGGTAGGCGCGCAGATGATCATGTGGCTGGAGCGCATCGGCCGGGTGGACGCCGTGGTCCGCTATCTTTACCTGGTGCTGCTCTTTGCCATTGCCTGGATGATGATCACGGACATCCGCAAACGCTTCAAGATGGACAAGCTGGCCAAGGAAAAGGGCGGGGACGTGGACAAGCTGGCCCGGGGCCTGGAATGGCACAAGACCGTGCACAAGCTGAAAATCCCCCCCATGGTCCACTTCGTGCAAGCCGGGATCACCTGTTCGGCCTGGGTGCCGATCCTGATCAGCTTCGCCACGGGCTGGCTGGCCGGCATCCTGGGCATCGGCGGCGGGTTGATCCGCATGCCCGCCCTGCTCTATTTCGTCGGCTGTCCGACCCACGTGGCCGTAGGCACGGACCTCTTTGAGGTGGCCATCTCCGGGCTGTACGGCGCGGGCTCCTACACGTACAAAGGCCGCACCGAGCTGGTGGCGGCGATGATCATGCTCATCGGCGCGTCCGTGGGCGCCCAGGTCGGCGCAGTGGCCACCAAATACGTCAAGGGCTACGGCATCCGCGTCTTTTTCTTGATCGCGGTCATCGGCTGCGCCATTTCCATCGTGTTCAAGCTCATCGCGGCGGCCAATCCCAGCGTGCGCACCCTGTTCAACAACTCGGCCACGGTGCTCATTCTCAGCCTGGTGGCGGCCCTTTCCCTATACATCTTCATGCTCTTCCTGAAAGGCGCCAAGGCGGAAATCGCGGCCAAAAAGGCCAGGGGCAAATAACTTCATCGACAAGGAGTGGAAACCTATGAGACTCATCAAGACAAGCCTGCTCCTGGCGTCCCTGCTCTGCTTGGCCCTGACGCTGGGCTGCGGCGACTTCGGCAAGGTGAACCAGGGCCGGGTCATCGAGTTCAACCAGGCCACAGGCGAGGTGACCTACATCCAAGACTCCAACTACATGGAGCCGGGCAAGCCCAAATACGATGTATTGCCGCCCGTGACCATTAAAATTCCGGTTGATCCCAAGGAAATGGGTCCGGAACCCGAGGCGGGCAAAAGGATGGTTCTGGATTACCAGAACAGAAAAATCGTCATCTTTGACACCTATACCCAGGATTTTTTGACCATCAACTACACGCTCATCGAGCAGGTCGACGGCGTGTTTCGGGATGATCCCCGGGTGGCCGGGATCAGCTTCCCCATCGTGGACCGGGAAAAAAAGACCATCACCGTGTATTCATCCCGGCAGCATGAGCTGGTGACCTTTTCCGTGCCCGACGAATTATTCCAGCGGCCGGACGACACCTGGAAGGCCGGGGACGAGATCCGCTACTACTACAAGGATCCCAAACAGGCCCTGCGCCTGATGAACGTGACCAAGACGGACATTTTCGGCGGTCATTAACCCCTTTTGTCATGGAACCGTCCGCGCCCAGCCGGGCCCGGACGGTTCCATGACGTCAAATTCCGGCTTATCAAACCATCTGGAATGCATGAAGCAAATGGAGCATGACCATGGCCCGTGAGATCGACCCCCGCACCATCACCTGGGAAGCGCATCTTCCCCGGGAAGAGCCCGTGGAACAAAGCAGGCCCGGCATGAACACGCGCCAGAAAATCGCCGTGGTGGTCATCGACATCCTGCTCCTGGCCGCGGTGGCCGTGGCCATCGGCACGGCCAACCAACACCCGGACCAGTTCACCCCCATGTTCTTCAAGGTCTTTTTCGCCTTGTTCCTCCCCATCCTGGGCCTGGGCATCTTCACGGTCAAAAAAATGCGCTCAAAACAGCCAGACTCACCCGGACAATAGACAATCCCCCCGAGCACTGCTATTCACCACGCCGAAAAAAAGAATCACAAAAAAACACAACGTTTTTGGGTCTCCCCTGTGATCTCCGTGTGTCCAATATAAAAATCACGAGCGAGGTCTGGCTTGAGTCTGATGGATGTCGCTGGCGCCACGCGCTGGCAAACCCGTTTCGGCCAGGCGGCGATGATCGTCGGCTTGGCCGTTGTTTTTGCCCTGGGCGACCTGCTCATTGCCCAGATCCGCAAGCAGCCCTTTGTCCATGACCTGCTCCCCGGCGGCTCGGTCAAGGTCAACGGCCCCATGCCCGAACGGATCAAGGCCGTGGAGGAACTCACCTATCAAAGCGGTACGACGCAAATATTCGTGCACATCCAGCGCGTGCACACCGGCTACTGGCTGGGCGGGAACCTCTGGAACGGCGAAGTGCGCCTGGATCCGGACATTTCTCCGGGAGAATACCGGTTCATGGTCAAACCCATAAAGACCGAACCGGATGAAGCCTTTCCGTTGTTCACCATCCGGGTGCATGCCACCGAGGCCGAGGCCCGGCGCCAAAGCCTGTCCCTGATCGCCCGGACCTTGGGCATTCCGCCCTGGCAGGTCATTGTCGGAGCCCTGCCCGTGGCTGTTCTGTTTTTTGCCCTGGTCTTCCACTTTGCCAAGCTGCGGGAAAAACTGCTTTTGAATCAAGGCCGGGCTGAAATTTTCCGAATCAAAAAGGTGGACGACCGTCTGGAAATCACCTTCGGCCTGGGCCGCCTGAACGGCATTGAAGCCGGGGCCAAGGTCATGCTTCACGGCGCGCAAAACCAGCCCCTGGGCATGCTCCGCGTAGCCAAGGTCTATGACCGCAGCGCCATGGCCGCGGCCGGCCTGGACTGCCCGGCCAGGGTGGGATTTCTGGTTTCCCGGGAGGATTAACAAGCTGTGAAAGAAAAGACGACAACGTCAAGACAAGGCTATCCAGCCATGCCTTGCCGGCCATGGTCAACATTTTCTTGAAAGGGTCGAAATACTCTTTTCTGAGCGGCCAACCTCCTGCTTTGCTCTGCACAAAGGCTTTTCAGAAATGCATGGCGCGCCCGCCATGCTTGTTGAACCGGCGCCGAAGTGTCCAATGGTGCACTGCGGCGCCGATCCTGGTTCAAGCTGCCCGAAGTCCAACCATCTGCTCGATGCGCTGGGTTACTTCCTGGGTAAGACCCAGCCCCGCGGCCAATTTTTCCAGATACGCTTTTTCAGCCAATGTATCGACCTCAATGGCCATCAGGGATGCGGCATAGATTTCCACTCCCAGTTCCGGTTTGCCGCGGCCTGCCGAGATCAAATACTCGGTCTCCAAAGGCTTCTGCATTTCCGTAAGCACAAAACGCTGATCGTTCGCATCGGCTCCGCCTTCCTGCAGCTTGCCGACGATGCGCTGAACCTCCTGCTCGTCGATCCGACCGTCAGCCTTGGCCGCGTTGATCATCGCCTTGAGTACGAGTTCCGTCCGCCGCTCCAGTTCTCGCTCTTCTGACTCTGTCTGGGGCTCCATGAGCCCCAGCGGGACCTACTCCTTGATTTTCATAATAATGTTCTATCCCTTGGAACGATTCAATTTCAGGCTGCCACAGCCTTTTCATAAATGTGGATTTTTTCGGAAGAAAGCAGATATTCAAGCGGATTCCTGCATTTGTCAATAACAAAAAGACGGACTGCAAAAATGAGATGATCAGTCGATTTGGTCTGAACATGAACCAGGAGAAGGCTTATATCGTGAACCTGAACCGCCCCGAAAAATATTTTTGATACATGGATTCACTTTAAAGCATGCTTTTATTCCAAATCATTTTCTTGCGTCTTTCTTCAAACGCAATCCAATCATCATTATGATGCAGATTGAAAAAACTGTTCAATACAGCGATTTGACATCCGCAGAAAATTGCTCTAATGCATTAAACAATGCAATTTTTTTGTGCGAGATGTTTCTCATTTCGTGTGGAAATAATCTTTTGTTTATACTTTTTTTTCATTGTTAAATAAAATTTCTCTTTCATTTTCCAGTCGTATTAAATTCTATTGCCATGAAATACATTGCAGAACAATTATTTTGGAATACAAAACCAAGGAGTCCATGAAATATGTGCGGTATATGCGGTGAATTGCGCTTCCACGGCAAGCCGGCCGGGCCTGAACGCGTCCATGCCATGAGCCGGGTTTTGGCCCCGCGCGGGCCGGACGGATACGGCGTGTTTGTCCAGGGTTCCGCGGCATTCGGACACAGGCGATTGAAAATCATTGATCTGAGTGAAAAATCCCATCAGCCCATGGTTGACCCGGAGCTGGGTTTGGCCTGCGTGTTCAACGGAATACTTTACAATTACAAGGAACTGCGCCGGAAACTGGAAGACATTGGATACCGTTTCTTTTCCCCGGGCGACACCGAGGTCCTGCTCAAGGCCTATCATGCCTGGGGCAAGGAGTGCGTGCAGCAATTCCATGGAATGTTCGCCTTTGCCCTATGGGAACGGGACACCGGCGTCGCGCTTCTGGGACGGGATCGTTTGGGAATCAAGCCGCTGTATTATGCGCAAACAGCGGATACGCTGCTGTTCGCCTCCACTCTTCCGGCCCTGCTGGCCACGGGCCGGGTGGACACGACCTTGCACCTCAAGGCTTTGCATCACTACTTCAGCTTTCACGCCGTGGTCCCTGCGCCGCACACCCTGCTGCGCGGAGTACGCAAGCTTCCCCCGGCCACCCTGATGCGCGTGCAGCCCGACGGAACCATCCGGCAGGACCGTTATTGGCATCCCGAATTCAACCCCGTTGCACCGGACACAAACGAAGCCGCCTGGCGCGAACAGGTCCTGGCCGCCCTGCGTCTAGCCGTGAAACGGCGCATGGTGGCCGATGTGCCCGTGGGGGTGCTCCTTTCCGGAGGGCTTGATTCCAGCCTGGTTGTCGGCTTGTTGGCCGAAGCTGGAGTGAGCGACCTGCGCACGTTTTCCATTGGTTTTGAGTCTCTGCGCGGAGAACCCGGGGATGAATTCGTCTATTCAGACCTGGTGGCCGAACGCTTTGGCACAAAGCATCAAAAAATCACCATCTCAGCCAACGAGACCCTCGCCCACCTGGAAAACTGCGTGCGTTCCATGTCCGAACCCATGGTCAGCCACGACAACATCGGCTTTTATCTGCTCTCCAAGGAAGTTTCCCAACACGTTCGTGTGGTGCAAAGCGGACAGGGCGCGGATGAAATTTTCGCCGGATACCACTGGTATCCTCCGCTCCTGGAAAGCAGCGACGCTTTGCATGACTATGCGCGCCTGTTTTTCGACGTGAACCACGCAGAATTTGCACGAATCGTCACAAATGAATGGGTCCAGGAGGATTTCAGCCGGGACTTTGTCCGCGACCATTTTCAGGCGCCCGGCGCAAGGCGGGCCATTGACAAGGCCCTGCGCCTGGACGCCCTGGTCATGCTCACGGATGACCCGGTCAAGCGGGTGGACAACATGACCATGGCCTGGGGGCTGGAAGCGCGGGTTCCGTTTTTGGATCACGAGCTGGTGGAGCTGGCCGCCCGGATTCCCGCTGAATTGAAGGTTCAAGGCGGCGGCAAACACATCCTCAAGGAAACGGCCCGGAGCATCATCCCGCCCCAGGTGATCGACCGGCCCAAGGGCTACTTCCCCGTGCCCGCGCTGAAATACCTGCGCGGCCCTTTTCTGGACCATGTTCGCGCGGTGCTGCACAGCCCCGAGGCGCGTCAGCGGAACCTCTTCCGGCAAGACCACCTGGACCGGCTGTTGCGCGAACCCGAAGCACACATCACCCCGCTGGGCGGTTCAAGGCTCTGGCAGGCCGCGGTTCTGGAAAACTGGCTGCAAGTGCACAAAATCGGATAATCATCAAGGAGAAACTGTCATGCCCCAAACCAAGCATCGCGCCGAATATCGTTTTGATCGAGACAACCTGCCCTCGCTGCGCAGCTGGAAAAGCGCGGACACCCTGCCGTCATTGAAGCCGCCGTCCGAGGTGGTACTGGATTGCGGCTGGGGGCGGCTGATCTTTGCCCATACCTTCAACGATCAGCGCAAACTGGTGCAGACCATGCTGCAGGAATCCCCGGGCCGCAGGGACATGGCCTTTTACCTGCGTGATCCGCATGTTGTCTTGTCCATGGCCCCCCAGGAAATCTTTCTTGACCCGTCGCACACATTCAGACTGTGGCTGGACAAATATCAGGCCGATCCGTCGCTGTCCAAGCGCATTGTGGTCCGACGGCTGAAAAACCAGGACGACTGTCGGCGGATCAACGCCATTTATGCGGCCAGGGGCATGGTTTCCTCGGACACCGAATTCCTCTGGAAGCATCGCCATTCACGTTCCATCGTCCTGCTGATTGCCGAGGACATGACCACCAGGGAAGTGGTGGGCACGGTCACGGGCATCGACCACCACAAGGCTTTCCATGACCCGGAAAACGGCGCCAGTCTTTGGTGTCTGGCGGTGGACCCCCAGTGTCAGCTCCCCGGCGTGGGTGAAGCACTGGTCCGCTATCTTGTGGAATATTTCCTGGCCAGAGGTCGTTCCTACATGGATCTCTCGGTAATGCATGACAACAGCCAAGCCATTGCGCTCTATGAAAAAATCGGGTTCCAGCGGGTCCCGGTATTTTGCGTGAAGCACAAGAACGCCATCAACGAACCCCTGTTCACCGGCGAAGCCCCGGCTGCCGATCTCAACCCCTATGCCATGATCATCATCAACGAGGCCAGGCTTCGCGGCATCGCTGTGGAAGTTTTGGACGAGGAAACCGGACATTTCGCGCTCAGTCTGGGCGGTCGCACCATCGTCTGCTGGGAATCGCTGAGTGAGCTGACCAGCGCCATCGCCTTTTGCCGTTGCGACGACAAACGACTGACCCACCGGATCTTGCGCAAGGCCGGCCTGGCCGTGCCGGAACAGATCGCGGCCAAAAACGCGGATGCCAACGAGGTTTTTTTGCAAAGGCACAAACAGGTCGTGGTCAAGCCGACGCGCGGGGAGCAGGGAGCCGGGATCAGCGTGGACGTGCGCGATCCCGAGGAGCTGTCCAGGGCCGTCCGGAATGCGAAAAAAGTATGCGACCATGTACTTCTGGAAGCTTTTGTCCAGGGAGAGGACCTGCGGATCATCGTCATCGACTTTTCCATGGTGGCCGCGGCAGTGCGCAAGCCGGCCCAGATCGTGGGCACCGGAAAACACACCGTCACCGACTTGATCGAAAAACAAAGCCGCCGCCGGGCCGCGGCCACCGCCGGAGAAAGCCGCATCCCTCTGGACGAGGAAACCGAACGCTGCGTGACCCTGGCCGGCCGGGGCATGCAGGACGTCCTGCCGGCAGGTGAAATCATGGTGGTGCGCAAGACAGCGAATCTGCACACCGGCGGGACCATTCACGACGTCACGGACCAAGTCCATCCGGATGTGGTCCGCGCCGCGGAACTGGCGGCCAGAGAGATCAATATCCCCGTGGTCGGGTTCGATTTTCTGGTCCCTGACGTCAGTGGACCGGAATACGTGATCATCGAGGCCAATGAACGGCCAGGACTGGCCAATCACCAACCGCGGCCCACCGCGGAGCGTTTCGTTGACCTGCTCTTTCCGCAAAGCGTCTCCCAGGCGGATTCGAATAAAACAGAGGGTATCCGCAATGCATGAGATCACAATAGATATGCAGTACCTGCAGGACCTGCTTTTGCAGTTGCTGGGAATTCCCAGCCCCACCGGCTATACGGACCGGATCGTGCATCTGGCCTGCAATGAGTTGCAGGCCCTGGACATTCCCTTTGAGTTGACCCGTCGCGGAGCCATCCGGGCTGATTTGTCCGGCCGCACAAGCAGCCTGGACCGGGCCGTGGTGGCCCATCTGGACACCATCGGAGCCATGGTCCGCGAACTCAAGTACAACGGCCGCTTGGCCATCGCGCCCATTGGCACGTGGTCCAGTCGTTTCGCCGAAGGCGCCAGGGTTACGGTGTTCACGGACCAGGGCTCCCTGCGCGGCACGATTCTGCCGTTAAAGGCCTCCGGTCATGTGTACGGGGATGAAATTGACACCCAGCCGGTCAATTGGGATCAGCTGGAAATTCGGGTGGATGAGACAGCCTTGAGCAGCGACGACCTTGCGGCCCTGGGTCTGCATGTCGGAGACTGGGTCGCGGTGGATCCCCTGCCGGAAATCCGGCCCAGCGGCTACGTCAATGCCCGTCACCTGGACAACAAGGCCGGCGTGGCCGCGCTCTTTGCCGCAGCCAAGGCCGTGCTGGCAAGCGGCGCGCCATTGCCCCTGGATTGCCACCTGCTGTTAACCATCTCCGAGGAGGTGGGCTCGGGCGCGTCCGCGGTGCTGCACGGTGATGTGGCGGAAATGGTCAGCATTGACAGCGCGCCCCTGCATGGCGGGCACAATCTCTGCGAACGGGGCGTAAGCGTGGCCATGATGGATTCCAGCGGCCCCTTTGACTACCACCTGACCCACCGGATGCTGGAACTGTGCAGGGATCACGGCATCCTGCACCGCCGCGACGTGTTCAGACACTATCGCTGCGACGCGGCCTCGGCCGTGGAAGCCGGCAATGATTTGCGCACCGCCCTGGTCTGCTTCGGTGTGGACGGAACCCACGGATACGAACGGACCCACTTCGATTCCCTGCAGGCCACGGCCGAGCTCATAGCCCAATACATGCTTTCCGAGCCCGTGGTCTGGCGAGATCGCTACAATCTTGGCCCCTTGAACGGGTTCCCGATCCAGCCGAAATGACGACCCCCGCGAAATGGGATCTCATTTTTCCTTTTTATTGGTTCCTTCCAGGGCGCACAGCTCGTAATCCTCGTCCAGGAAGCATTGGGAAATCAGCCCCACATGGGCGTCCGTGGCCATGAGCATGTCCATCTGCCGGGTAAAGATCACCAATCGGCCGATCTGGTCCAGCTTTTGCTCCACCACGCTCTGGGTGTCTTTCTGAAACCGGGCGTCCACCCGGTCCCCCTTGACCGTGACCGTGAATTCCAATTCCTCCAAAATCTTGGCAATGGCCCTGACCCGCCGCGCCCGGCGCACGTCGTCCGCGGCCCCGCCCTTGAAGGAAAAGGTGATGTAGTTCTTGTTGATGGTCTGGCCGCAATAGGAGTCCAGCACCGCGTAATGGTAGCCCACCCGGGAGCTGAAGTTCAGGTATTTGTCCGAAATGATGGCGTAGCTGCGGTCTCCGAAGCGTTCCCCGCCCGGACCGGGCCCCATCAATTGCTGGCTCATCACGGACATCAACCCCTTGAATTCAATGGGCCGGGGCTGATGCCAGCGCAGGCCGTCGTGAAGCATGCCCTTGAGCAGGGCCTTGAAAGGCATGGATGTTATCTCCTCCAGCGTGACCCGCCAGCTGCAGCCCTTTTCCTCCCGCAGACCCTCGCCCAGGTCGATGATGTACAGATCCAAGGGCAGGGGCGCCTCAAGCTTCAGGGAACAGGAGCCATGATCCGAAACAAAATCGCTGAGCTGAAACATGGCCTGGTAGGAGACTTCATGTACGAACCGGGTGATGTCGTGCAGGGTCCGGCAATGCTCCGGCGCGAACGTAGGCGCCTTGGGATCGGAAAGATTCAAGGGCGTAACCAGTTCGCTGACCTGATTGAGCACCTGATAGACCGGTGTGTCCTGCATGTGCGAGACCTTGGGTTTGCGCAGGGCAACCAGCGGTTCCACCTTGCCGGCGTAGACCCGGCCGCTGAAGGCGTCCACCGTGATCTCCGCGCCCTGGGCAATAACCTCCGTGGCGGTTCGCGCGCCGAGAATAGCCGGCACGTCGAACTCCCGGGTCAGGGAGGCCATGTGCCCGGTGACGCTGCCCGCGTCCGTGACAATGGCCTGGGCTCTGGGCATGGCCATCACGAACTGCGGATTGGAGCGTCTGGCCACGAGCACCGCCCCTTCGGGAAAATGCTGCAAATCCTCCTCGGACTGGACATGATAGGCCGGACCAAAGCCCACGCCCGGACAGGCCACAAAGCCCTGCTCCAGCAGCAGCTCATACCCCTCCACCGGCGGTGATTGCTCCTGGATCTGGCTGCCCGCCGAGCTTTCCAGATGCAGCGGTCTGGTCTGCAGGATGAACAGCCGGCCTTGATGATCCAGGGCCCATTCCACGTCCTGGGGCACCTTGTAGTGCTCTTCCAGGCGCAGGGCATACTCCGCCAGGGCAAGAATCTGCTGTTGCGTCAGGCAGGGAGCGTCCCGGGATTCCGGGGCCACCTCGGCCTGCATGGTTCCGTGCCCGTCCGGCCTGGGCACGAGCTGCACGGGCTTGTGCGCGATCCTGCTTTCCAAGACAGCGGTTTGCGGGGACTTGGCCACGACATACATGTCCGGATTCACAGTCCCGTCCACGGCGTACGGTCCCAATCCCCAGACGGCATTGATGATGATGTTCTCGTCCAGAATATTGAAGGGATGGCGGGAATACATGACGCCGCTGGCCAGTGAATCCACCAGCTCCAGACAGGCCACGGCCATGGCGCTGTCCTCGTCGCGCAGGCCCTTGTTCAGGCGGTAAATAATGGCCCTCGGGGTATAGACGCTGGCCAGGATGTATTTATAGGTCAACACCAGCCGCTCCCGGGGCACGTTCAAAAAGCTCAGATACTGCCCGGCAAAGGTAAGTTCGCTGTCCTCGCCGATGGCGCTGCTGCGGAGGGCAACGGGTCGCCCCGCGCCATTGTCCTTGGTCCCGAACAGGCGGTCATAGGCCCCCAGCAGGGCCGCCTCCAAATCATGAGGCACATGGGCGGACAATATTCCGGCTTGGATGGCCTCGCTGGCCCTGGTCACGCTTTCCAGTTCCCGCGGATCCATTTCCATCTTGATTCTCTTGATTTCGTCGGGCAGATCGTTTTCCTGGAAAACCCTTTCCTGGACCTTGGTGGTGATGGCGAATCCCTCGGGCACCGGCAGACCGACCTTGCCGCAGACCTCTCCCAGGTTGGCGTTTTTTCCGCCCACCCAATCCACCATGTCCTTGTCAATCTCCTGATAGTTCAGAATCGGCCTTTCCGGCCCTCTTTCCCTGCGAGTCTCCAAAATCGCCTTGATCTGGGCGTTGATTTTCTCAAGAACATCCAAAAGTTTCGTATAGCGGTTCCTTGTCAACGCATTCAGGCTGTTGACCATACGCAGGGCGTGAAACACCGCCTGGGCGGACTGCGAACGGACATAGGCCATCCCGAAAATGACATGCCCCTGCAGCTTTTCATCCATGTCCGCCATGATGTTCAACAACTCGGCATTGGAAGCCAAGAGCTCCTTGAACGAGGCGTATTTGGCTTGAAATGCCGCGGCCATCGCTTTTGCTTCTTCGGCCTGGCCATGCGCGCCGCGCCATCTGCGCCAGGCCCGCTGCAAGCGGTGCAAAATCGTGCTCATCTCAGGAGTCCAATCCCAATGCCTTCATTTTTCGCCACAACGTGCTCCGACCCCAGCCCAAGGCTTCCGCGGCCCTGCTGCGCCTGCCCTTGGCCTGGCGCAACGCATCCAATATCATCTTTTTTTCCAGCTCCTTCCATGTCCCCGCCGTCCCCGGGAATGGATTGCAACCATGCCCGTCCGGCACACCGCCCTCACAACCGTATTCGCTCTCCAGGGCGTCCACCGCGCTCACCAGGCGCGCAGCATGCGGTTCGTCTGCTCTTGCCCCGGGCTCCTTGCGTCTCAGATAATCCGGAAGATGCTCGCGCTCAATGGTATCCGCCATACAGAACGTCACGGCATATTCCACGATGTTTTTCAGCTCGCGGACATTGCCTGGATAGGCGTAGGCGAGCAGGACATCCAGCGCGTTTGATGCGAATCCGGTGATCTTTTTTTTGGCCTGTTCGGAAAAGGTTCGCAGATATTGGTCCAGGAGCAGACGGACGTCCCCCTCCCGGTCACGCAAGGGAGGCAGATGAATGCGGATCACATTCAGCCGGAAAAGCAGATCGCTGCGGAACTGGCCGGAGCGGACCATGGCCTCCAGGTTCCGCAACGTGGCCGCGATGATGCGCACGTTGACCTTCACGCCCTGGGTGCTGCCCAGGGGAAAAATGGTCTTGTCGTCCAAAAAGGTCAGCAGCTTGGTTTGCAGTCCCAACGGCAGATCCCCGATTTCCGTGAGAAACAGGGTGCCGTTGTGCGCCAGTTTGAACCGGCCGGGCTTGTTTTCCGCGGCCCCGGTGAAAGCCCCTTTCTGGTGTCCGAAAAGTTCAGACTCCAGGAGGGTTTCCGGCAAGGCTCCGCAATTGACCTTGATGAACGTTCCCTTGCAGCGGTCAGAAGCCAGATGGATGGCTTCGGCGATGAGATCCTTGCCCGTCCCGGTTTCCCCGGTGATCAGCACCGAGGATTCCGTCTGCCCGACCATGGGCAAGGTCTGAAAAATTTTTATCATCTGCGGGCTGTTCCCAATCAGATGCCCGAATCCATAGGCATGGTCGGTCTTCCAGCTCCCGTCGGCCGAAAGACGCAAATCCTCCACGGTCTCCAGATACCCGCAACAGCCCCCGGCGAGATCAACCACCGGTACAACGGTGATGCGCACGGGAATTTTTTTGCGCTCCCGATTGACGATGTTGCCGTCCAAACATGCAGGAGCCCCGGCCCGTTGAAAAGCCTCGTTTTCCAGGGGACAGCCCTCCATGCAGATCGCATTGCGCAGGATATTCGCGCAGCGTATGCCGCAGGCGTCTTGCCCCTCGAATCCGGTCAGGGCTTCCATGGCTCTGTTCAGGAACAGAATGCGACGATCCCGGTCCAGGATCATGGCGCCCATGGGAATCTCGTCCAAGAGCCCTTGAAAAGAGACGGGACGCGGGAACAATCCACGGATTTCAGGCAAGAAAGGCTCCTGTTGAAAAAATGATCCGCAGTCAACCACTTGAACAAAACACCGGTGAAGGATAAAGGCATGCAAACGCTTCTTGCAAGAGAAAAGATTGGGAAAAAACATGAGCGCCCATTCCGATCAACGCCCCACGGGCATATTCCTGGCTGCAGCCGGCCTTGTTCTCCTTCCGTACCTGGGGGTCATTGCTGCATTCTGGTTTATGCAACAATCCGCCGCGCCCTTTTTCGACCTTCAAGACAACGCATCGTATCTTGTGTTGTTGGCACTCGTCGGCCTGGGCTTGGCCGGAATCGTCGCCGCGGCCTTCATGCTTCGCAAGCACCTGAACAGGGAACCGTTGCAAGATCCCCTGGCCATGCAGGACATGAACGAGCAGTTCATCGAGGCCGGGAAAATGGCCTCCATCGGGGAGCTTGCAGCGGGCATCGCCCATGAAATCAACAACCCCGTGGCCATCATGGTCGAGGAAGCCGGGTGGCTGGATGACCTTCTCCAGGACGACCCGGAAATGGCCAAGTCTCCGAATTTCGAGGAGTTGAAGCGTGCCCTGACCCAGATCCGTACCCAGGGCGCCAGGTGCAAGGAAATCACCCACAAGATGCTCAGCTTTGCCCGGAAATCGGATCTTCGAATGCAAAACATCAATGTGAACACCATGATTCAGGAAGTGGCCGCGCTTTCGGAAAAACGAGCCCGTTACGCCAATTCCCGGATCGAACTGGCCCTGGCCCAGGACATCCCCCCCATTACGGCCTCGGCCTCGGAAATGCAGCAGATTTTCCTGAACTTGATCAACAACGCCGTGGACGCCATGGAGAACAAGGGCGGCGAAATCACCATCACCACCAGCAAAAGCAAAAACATGGTGGAAATCCAGATTGCGGACACCGGAGCAGGCATCCCCAAGGCCAATCTGGCCAGGATTTTCGACCCGTTCTACACCACCAAGCCGGTGGGCAAGGGCACGGGTTTGGGTCTTTCCATCTGCTATACGATCATCAAGAACATGGGCGGCGAAATCAACGTGGCCAGCCAAGTGGATGTGGGCACCACGTTCACCATCCGCCTGCCCGTAACCGAAGCGAAAAACCATGACCAGAAGGTTGCAGGGTCGGAGAAACACAGTCAAAGGTAAGAGACTTATGATCCCCGCACGTTGTAACCATAACCATGAACCAGTAAACCCTGCGGCACTCGCTTCGCAGAAAGAGCGTGCCCTTCTCGTTGATTCCTGAACCGTAAACCTTGAACCGGAGGAACCTATGTCGCTGGCCAAAGTTCTGCTCGTGGATGATGAAGTCCCTTTTGTGGACACCATGGTCAAACGTCTGTCCAAACGTGATTTTGAAATTTTTACGGCGTACAGCGGCCAGGAAGCCCTGGATCAGCTCCAGGAGCATCCCAGCCTGGACGTGGTTGTGCTGGACGTGAAAATGCCGGGCATGGACGGCATCACCGCGCTCAAGCAGATCAAGTCCAAATTCCCCCTGGTGGAAGTGATCATGCTCACGGCCCACGCCACGGTGGAGTCGGCCATTGACGGCATGAAGCTGGGCGCCTTCGACTATCTGATGAAGCCTGCGGAAATCGATGAACTGGTGGACAAGGTGAAAAAAGCCGAAAAAATCAAACGCGACCGGGAAGAAAAAATCCGCGAGGCCGAAGCCAGGGAAGTCTTCTTGCGCAGGGGTGATTAACTCAGGCCATGGACACGGAACATCCAGCCGCAGGCATGCCCGTCCGGCTTCTGCTCGTGGATGACGAAAAGGGTTTCGGAGAGATCCTCACCAAACGCCTGGGCCGACGCAACATTTCAGTGACCTCGGTGCTGTCCGGAAAGGAAGGCGTACGCGCCTTGCGCGGACAGGACTTCGACGTTGTCCTGCTTGATTTGAAAATGGAAGATCTGGACGGCATCGAGGTTTTGAAAATTTTCAAGATCATGGCCCCGGAAATGCCGGTGATCATTCTCACCGGCCACGGCTCCGAACAGGCCGCCCGGGACGGACTGGCCCTGGGCGCCGAGGACTACCTGATGAAGCCCTGTGACCTGGACGAGCTGCTGGGCAAGATATCTTCGGCCATCCAGAAACCCCAAGGAGGTCCGCATGGGACTGATCAACGTCCTGGTGGTGGATGACGAACCAGATTACCTGGAAACCTTGGTCAAACGCCTGAGCAAGCGCAACTATTCCGTGCGCGGGGCCTCCGGCGGTCTGGAAGCCTTGGAGCTGTTGCGCCAGGAGCCGGCCGACGTGGTCCTGCTGGACATCAAGATGCCCGGTATGGACGGCATGCAGACCCTTCAGGAGATCAAGAAAAAATCCCCGGATACCCGGGTGATCATTCTCACTGGCCATGCGTCCGTGGAATCCGCCCGCGACGGGATCAGCCTGGGGGCCTTCGACTACCTCGTGAAGCCGAGCACACTGGATGAAATCATGATCAAGATTCAGGAATCGCTCCACGCCAATCCTTCTTTGTAATCCTTGTTTTCAGTCTTTGACTGCTGCAACGCATGCCCAACCCTCTTCTCAGACTCTACCATCATCTGCTGGGCGGTCCCCGTCCATGCCCGCGGCTCACCGCGGAGCACATGGCCAACCTGCCCACGCTCAAAAATTCCTGGAAACTGCTCCTTGGCGCTCAAGGACGCTTCCTGCATCTTGTCAACGGCGCTCGAGCGGCCTTGCGGGACAATTCCTTCATCTCCATGGTTTTTGTCCGCTCCCAGTGCACGTCCGCATGCGTCAATGTTTTCGCCATGCTCCGCCATCTCCGGGAAATAACCGGCTGCGATCACGCGGAACTGACCGATACCTTTCAAGATCTGCGCAAGCGCATTGATCGCCTCATCGCCGGACAGGCTCCCGCGCCCATTCAGGAGTTGACCCTGCCGTTGTCCTCGGTGGACAAGAGCATGTCCCTGTCCGTGGGCACAAAAATGGCTTACCTGGGAGAAATCAAGAAGCGCTTCCGGGAGCTGTCGGTACCTGACGGCTTTGTGATCACCTCCGCGGCCTACAACCTTTTTTTGGACCACAACGGTCTGCGTGACGAGATCAACCGGCGGCTGCAAACCCAGGTCATCCGTGACATGGCGGACATGTTCCGGCTCAGTTCCGAATTGCAGCTCTTGATCATCAACTCGCCTTTGCCTGATAAACTTCAGGAATCCATTCATGCCGCCTACCGCGAGCTGGAAGCCCTGGCCGGACATCGCGGCGTGCGCGTGGCCGTCCGCTCCAGCGCCGTGGGCGAGGACGCCGAGGAAACGTCCTTTGCCGGCCAATATCGAACCGAGCTGAATGTCAGCGAGGAACTGCTGTTCACGACCTACAAGGAAATCATGGCCAGCAAGTACGCTTTGACCGCCATGAACTATCGTTTTTCCCGCGGGTTGAAGGACGAGGATATGCCCATGTGCGTCGGGTGCATGGTCATGGTGGACACGGCATCCGCCGGGGTAATGTACACCCAGGACCCCACCTCCGCGGATTCCGGGACCATTTTCATCAATGCGGTCCATGGCCTGGCCAAAGCCATTTCCGATGGATACGTCACTCCGGATCTCTGGAAAATCTCCAGGCATCCCGAACCCGGCATCATGCACAAGACCATTCGCAGCAAGGAGCAAAAATTCGTCAGTTTTCTTTCCGAGGAAGGCGTGACCCTGCTCGCGACCACTCCCGCGCAACGCCTCCAGCCCTCGCTCACGGACCAGCAGGTGCTTGAGCTGAGCCGCATCGGCCTGCTGTTGGAAAACCACTTCGGGTGTCCTCTGGATGTTGAATGGGCCGTGAACAAGGCTGGACACGCCACCGTCCTCCAGAGTCGCCCCCTGAAAAGGGTGTACGGCCGGCAGGACGCAGTGCAACCCGTCCATAATGCAACCCGGCCGCTGCTCGCAGGGGGCCAGATGGCCAGTCCCGGCCGGGCCACGGGCAGGGTCTACGTGGTCAGAACCAACAACGACCTGCTGCACTTTCCGGAAGGTGCGGTCCTGGTCACGCCGCGGCCCCATCCCCGCTGGTCCGCACTGCTGCCGCGGGCCGTGGCCATTGTTTCGGAGTGCGGAGGAGGGATTTTCGGACATCTGGCGAACATTGCCCGGGAATTCGGCATTCCCGCGATCTTCGACGTCAAGGACGCCTGCACGATTCTGGAAGCCGATGCCTGGATCACCATCGACGCTGATCAGCAGGTCATTTTTCCGGCGATGAAACCGGAAGACAACGCCGAGCTCCCCCCGCGCCACAGTTTGCGCGACACTCCGGTATACACCACGCTGGCCGAGGTGATGAAGAATGTTGACGCCCCGACCTCGGCCAATCCCCTGGATCCACGCATCACCCCGGAACGGATCAAAACCCTGCGTGATGTGGCTCAAACATCCCATCTTTTGGCCTGCCGGGAAATACTGAAACTGTCGCATGTTCCCGGAATTTTGGCCCCCTTGGCCGTGGATCATCCGACCAACTGGTGGGTGCTGGACTTGAACAACCAGAGGCTCAAGGACAATAGAGATTTGGACGCCCTGAGCATGGAACCCGTCTCCTTCACCGCCCACCACCTTCTGGAGGGCATCTGGCAGGGCATCGGCCGCCAGCAATGGCCCTTGTTCGCCAACTCTCCGCGCAGGAGCCGTTTGCTGCGCTCGTTGCGCCGGCTGCACGCTGCGGTCCGCCCGCTTTCCCCGCCCCGCCCCCGGCTTTTTCTCCTCCTTGAGGACGCGGCCCTGCTCATTTTGTCCCTGGAACGGGCATTCTTTCTGCTGCACGCGCATGCCGGAGAACATGCCGAAGAGAATTTTGTCCAGCTGCTGTGGCAGTGGTTCGGTCAACAGACTCCATCCACATCTCGGCTGGAGCAGCTTGCCGTGTTGCTGCACGAGCAGGGCTTCAATTTGGACGTCGCCCCTGACGGCCTGCTGGCCTGGTCCGCCGGCCAGCCTTCCGAAACCACGGTCAGACAGGCCCGCCTGCTGGGCTATTTCATGGGGACTGTGCAACAGCTCCAGGCCCCCTCTGAACTTCCGCCCGGTATCGACCTGAAATCACCCTCAAAAACTTCAAGCTGAACATGTCTCCAGCGCCCCCAGCCGATCCTTCAAAGGCAAAAGCTTTCCGCTGATGTGAACCAAACCATGCCGCTTTCTTCGGAAAAAATCCTGGTCGTCCTGCACGAAGATGATGTTGCGCCGCGGTTTGACTTGGCCATGGGCGTTTACGTCGCCCTGATCAGCAATGACGGCCGGGTCCTGGAGGACAAAACCCTGGTCATGCCCAAGGCCTCGGCCGAGGATTTGTGCCGCTTGATCCTCACCGAAAGGATTACCACGCTGATTTGCGGCGGCATTGAACAGGAATATTTCGACTACCTGGCCTGGAAGCAAATCCGGGTCATTGACTCCGTTATCGGAAACTATGAATGGGCCGTTCAGCGCCTGCTTGGGGATCGGCTCCGGCCGGGGGACATCCACAGACCGTGACCATTGCTGTAAACAACGAACGATGCACCGCCTGCGACAGCTTATCAAGCAATGACCACTACAGAATGTTTCTTTTTGTTCTATAATGTTTTATGCACAATATTTCAAAAAGTTTCAGATTGATAAATGTGGACGGTCCCTTTTTCTTAACCATTTGATATTATTCTTTGTTATATCTGGCACAAGGTTTGCTTTTCATCTTGCCGAGTTTTTTCCAACCAAGGGGTTTCGGCTGATGGAGCATGCATGCGTCTGCTTGTGATTGAAACGGATCAACTCTTTCGGGACAATTTGGTCCACCATTTGCGGCAGCGAGGTTTTTTTGTGTTCACCGGGGAGGACAGCCAGGAAATATCGAAAATCCTGGGCAAAGAGGCCATTACCGTGGCCCTGCTCGGTCTGGGCGGCATGCGCCGCGAGGGATTGGCCGTTTTGCGGCAGATCAGGGACCAAAGCCCGGCCACCGAGGTCATCCTGATGACCACGCCGGACTCCATCCAACATTCCATTGAGGGGATGCGGCTGGGCGCCTTTGACGACGTGCTTGTCCCGTTCGACATTGATCTGCTCTGTTCCAAGATCAAACAGGCAAAAGCCGGACGCAAGGTTCCGGACGCTTGTTGAAATCGTGCTCTCCTTTTGGTCGCTGGAGAATTAATAATTCAGGCCTCGCCTCATCGCGGGCCATGTTTGGAAACAACACCAACCGTCTTCATCGTGGCGCAACGCCCCCAAGGACGCAGACAGGAGGACATTCGTGGACAAGTTGACAATTCGTGAACTCATGAGTCCCGTGGACCAGTTCCCGCGGATTTCCAGCCAGGCGACTTTTCACGAGGCCGTTGTGGCCCTGGAAAAAGCCCAGGAGGAATTCCGCTCCGGCAAGACCAAGCAGCGCATTCTGCTGGTGGAGGATCAAGGCAAAACCATCGTGGGAAAATTGTCGCCCATGGACGTGGTCCGGGGATTGGAACCCAAATACGACAAGATCGACAGCCTGAAGGACGACATCCGCTTCGGCCTGCCCCAGATTGTCCGGTCCATGAAGGACGACTACCGCTTGTGGCAGGATCCCCTGGGCGATCTGTGCCGCAAGGCCGGCGACATCAGGATTGAAAGCATGCTGAACGTGCCCGGGCCGACCCAATCCGTGAAGATCGAGGACAACATCAACACGGCCTTCCACCTTTTTGCCACCGCCCGGCACGACTCCCTGTACGTCATGGACGGGGAGCGCATTGTGGGCCTGCTGCGTTTTTCCGACGTGTACGCGGCCATTTGCAGGGTCATCAAGGCATGCAACATCGATCACTAGTGTCATGTCACGCTTGAAATGTTAGAAAAAATCAGGTATGGTCAGAAAAAACGGAGGAGACCATGCCTAAGATCAAGTATCGATTTTCACTGAGCCAAGAGGAACGTGATGAATTAAAGGCCATTGTTGCCAAAGGAAAGCATAATTCCCAGAAAGTGCTCAATGCATTAATTCTTCTCAATTACGACGAGGATGCTTCGGAACCGAGAACGTTGGGGGAACAGGAGATCGCCACCGTATTGAAGGTCAGCGCAATGAAGATTCATCGGGTCAAGCAACGATTTGTGGAGGAAGGTCTCAAGATTGCACTCAACGGCCATAAGGGGAAACGGATATACAAGCGCAAGGCCGATGGTGATTTCGAGGCCCATCTTGTTGCACTCAGTTGCAGTGAGCCGCCGGAGGGACAAGCGC
>Ga0209614_1000567_pt1 | contig 31770 bp, 31 predicted proteins | sample BlaSprsedimmetaG_FD_185484 | JGI IMG/M metagenome (GOLD analysis project Ga0209614, IMG submission 185484) | Hot spring sediment bacterial and archeal communities from California, USA to study Microbial Dark Matter (Phase II) - Blank Spring... ... | reverse complement strand
ACAATACAATGTAATGCATAGTAGTGTATTTAACATGGTTTAACATTGCAGCCTTTTAGTAGAACCTTAAGTTTACTTTTTAAATGTTTATCTTTATAATTCATTGGTTGGGCTATGTTCTTTATTCTGTGTTTTAGCAATTTCAGCGGGAGGACATATGTAAAATGCAGCTTTCTTATTAAAATAAATCTGCCATGAAAGGTGTGCTTACAAAAATGGGCTTTACAAATACGGGCAATGAAGTTAGTATTAATCCAGAGTATTTTCTTGATCTTGATTCAGGTAGGGTAAACCTTTCGGATCTAATTGGGAAAGGTATAGTGCTGAAGTACCTAAACATTAAACGCTGTATTCATTGTGGGCGAGAAACAAAGAAGCTGTTTGGCCAGGGGTTTTGTTACCCATGTTATATAAAGGTACCTGAAGCCGAAGAGTGTGTTCTTAGACCCGAACTTTGCAGGGCCCATGAGGGAATTGCCCGTGATATGGATTTTGCAAAAGCAAACTGCCTTGTGCAACACTACGTTTATCTGGCCTGGACTGGAGGCATAAAGGTGGGAGTAACGCGTTATCACCAAATACCAACACGTTGGGTCGATCAGGGAGCAACCTATGCCGTAAAGATATGTAATACTCCTAACCGTTACACTGCAGGTTTGGTTGAGGTAGAGCTTAAAAAGATTTTTGCCGATAAAACGGCATGGCAACGGATGCTTACCGACACAAATGAATTTCCTCCCGATTTTCTATCCCATAAAGCTAAAGCACTTGAATTTATTAACGGGAAGGGTCTTAATTATGTCCCCGAAAGCGATGTGGTTTACCATGTTAGCTATCCAGTAATTCAGTCACCTGGGAAGGTTAAGTCTATAAATTTAGAAAAGGCTAAAACCCTTGAAGGAACTTTGGCAGGGATAAAAGGACAATACCTGATTTTTGAATCAGGTATTGTAATCAATATTCGGAATCATTCGGGATATCTAGTTGATTTTAACTTTTAGATATTGGTAATATCCATTGCAATTTTTAGAATTTTCAACAGTTGACCGCCATGGTCAAAAATTGGTGTATAGGTTTCAAGGAGTAGATGTTCCTGGCCATTAACCCTGATGCGGGTTTTATGCTTACGGATATTTCCCCTCAGTATGTCGCTCCATAGCTTATCGTACGTGGCTTTTTCAGTATCGGACAGTATAAGGTTTTCAGAGTGGTGCAGCCCAATTATGTCGTCACGGTTGGCTCCAAGGAAGTTGAGGTAGCTGTCGTTGATGTTGATTACATAGCCCTTGGTATCGTATTCCATAACAAAAGCCGCAGCATTTAGGGCATTAACTAACCCCTCGAGTTCAAGGGTTTTACGGGCAGCCTCTTCCTGAGTGGCCTGTAGTTCCTCTAGGTTTTGGCGCATCTCTTCCTCCTGGGCAGCCATCATTTCCGCTTGTTCCTTCGATTTCATTAAAAGTTCAGCGGTTAGGGTATTAACCTTTACAGTATGTAGGGTCGATGCAATGCTTTTGGCAATATCCTTAAGGAACTGAACCTCGTGTTCTTTAAGTTCCTGAAGCGAGGCAATTTCAATGACACCCATAACCTCCTCCTCAAATATCAAGGGAACAACAATTATGTAATTGGGGTTAATACCACCAAGCCCTGAGGTAATCTCTATATAATCCTGTGGAACTTCCTTTAAAATGATGGCATCGCGTTCAGCGGCGCAAGCACCAATAAGACCTTCAGCAAAATGGTAGCTTCGTTGCATTACCCTGTTCCTATCGTAAGCAAACATAGCAACCATATCAAAGGTTTTATCGCCGGTTTCCTTGTTTTCGTTCAAAACGAACAACCCTCCAACCTGAGCGTTCAAATACCAAACAAGGTTTTTAATTAGTTCCTGGCCTAGCAGGCTAAGGTTATCGTTGTTCTGTCGAAGTATCTCGCCAAACCTTGCCATTCCCTCATTAGTCCACCGCTTCTTTTCCTCTTCGATTTTTCGCTTTTCTTCCTCATCATGAGCTCTACGAAGGTTATCGCGCATTTCAATTAGCGACTTGCCTAACTCATCCTCATCGCTTAACAACGCAAGGTTCACATTTAGATTTCCTGCACCAATCTCGCGGGCAAATGTGGTTTTAGAGTTTACTCCTGTAAGCGACGAACTTACCGCTTCAGCCATTTGGCTTATTTCATCGTTCGATGAGGCTTTAATATCAACGTTGCTTTCAAGTTTTCCCTTTGCAAACTCACTTAGAATTTGGGTGATTTTTTTTATGGGCAATGTAATGTTGTTGGTAACTAAGTAAACAATAAAAAGAATTACCAGTAAGCCTATCAGGGAGATGAGAAGGCTTGTGTTGTAACTCCTGTTTACTTGAGCCATGATGTCAGTAACCGGAACAGCGATACCAATTGACCATGGTGTTTGCGTATTGCCTATTCTAACTGGTTCAAAGGTGTAGTATATTCTTTCGCCCTTGTTATTTTGGTGGATGAAACTAAACGCTTTCCCTTTTTGAACCTGGGCAAGTATGTTGTGCTGATTATTGAACTCTGGTAAAACTTCGGAGATGTTCTTTCTGAAAATTGCGGAATCGGGGTGTGCTATAAAAACACCCTTATTGGATAGTAAAAAGGCGTAACTGTTGGGGTAAGGTTTAATGTTATTTACCAGTTGCTGAAAACGGGTAAGTGTTAGGTCAGCACCAATTAAACCAATAAACTTACCATTTTCGAGAAGTGGCGATGAGAGGGTTGTCATCATTAGTCCCCGTTGTAGTTCCGATGTGTATGGTTCAATAACAATCTCCTTGGCAGCACTTTTTATGCTACTGTAGGTTGGGGGGTCGGCGGTTAAGCTGCGCATTTCAGCTTTTGTTTTGTAAACCCCATCTTCCTTATAAACAATGTAGAAGTATCGGCCATGAGGAAGTGTCCAGTTGGAGTCGAGATTGCTTAACTCCCAGCTATCCCAGTAAGCATCAATATGTGGAGTGGTTAGAATAACCCTATTGTACATGGGGTAGATTAGTTTTTGCCATTGATCAAAAGGCATCTGCTTGTACTCCATAAATGCGGCAGCAAGCGTACGAGTTACTGCAAATTCTTGGTTTATCCAACTTTCAATGTTAAGGGCATACTGCCTGGTGTAACTGTTGGTTAACTTTATGGATTGTTCGTATGATAAACGAAGCGACGAAGAGCTCATGTAGTAAAATACTATTGAAAAAATAATAAAAGCACTACCCAGTATGTAATAGAGAATTTTCTGCCGGATGGTAAGTTTTAATCTCATAGTCTTTCTAATTATGCCATTTACGTTCACAATATTACAAAAAAATGATTGTTTATGTAGATATTAAGGAATTTTATTTAATTTGGCAGTACCATTTTATTCAAAAACATTCATGCAAAATCCATTAAAAAAACATAGAGATAATGACCTCGAGAAAAGGATTGACTGTTTAAGGTCAATTCCTCTTTTCAAGGAAGTTGAGCGTTCAACTCTTCTTAGAATTGCATCAATACTTGAATCTTGGGAAGTTAAGAAGGACGAACGGTTGTTTAATAAAGGCGATAGGGACTACTCCCTATATATTGTAGTAAGCGGTAAACTTAAAGCCCACGCTGGCAACCATACCTTTGCCACCTTTGGCCCAAATCAGTATTTTGGTGAGTACTCACTACTTGATTCCTCCGCTCGATCCACAACAGTTACTGCAATGGAGGATTCCGCATTGCTTAGGTTGCAACAGGATCAGTTCAACAAATTTTTAAAAAAAATACCAAGCCTTTCCCGAGCTCTTTTGCTCGGTTTAGTTTGGCGCTTAAGGGATTACAATGTTTTTGAGGCTGAGCTAACAGCTAAAAATCTCGAAATTAAAAAACAAAAAGAGGAAATTGAACAACAGCGCAGGGAGTTGGAACAGCTGAACCAGATGAAAGATAAGTTCTTTGCAATCATAGCCCATGATCTTCGAAACCCATTCAGCACAGTTCTTTCCTTATCAGAGTTGTTAGCCAAGGAGTTTGACAATTTTGATCAAAATAACCTGCAAATATTTATTGAGCAGATTTACAAGTACTCAAACAAGACATTCAACCTGCTCGAGAACCTCTTACAGTGGTCAATGCTTCAAACTGGTAGGCTGGCACCTAAACCTCAAATGGCTAACCTGGCCGATGTTATAAACGATACCATTGATTTGCTTAAAGGAACTGCACTTAATAAATCGATAAACCTTTACTGGGCCTTACCAACCGATTCTTACGCATATTTTGATGTTAATATGATTACCACAGTTGTTCGTAATCTTATAAGCAATGCCATAAAGTTCACACATCAAAATGGCGAGGTTGTTGTTCAGGTTGATGATGATCCCGATTACTATAAAGTTTCAGTAATTGATACCGGAGTAGGAATACCCAATGAGGTTATTCAAAAACTTTTACGCATCGATTCGAATCCAACTACTTTAGGAACCGACGAGGAAAGCGGTACTGGACTGGGGTTAATACTCTGTAAAGAGTTTGTTGAGAAAAACGGGGGTACAATTGGGGTTAGAAGTGTGGTAGGCAAAGGTTCAACTTTTTACTTCACTGTGCCGCGCTTTGCGGAGAAAACACAATGAAAATAGCTATACTTGGCACGCGTGGCATACCTAACCGGTATGGAGGTTTCGAACGATTTGCCGAGGAAGTGGCCCATGAATTCAGCAAGTTAGGCCATCAGGTTTTTGTTTCTTGCCCTTCGGACAAGTTTATGTTTAATCGGCTCTCAGAGAGTGTATTTACGGTTCATCTCAAAGTGCCAAAAGTTTTTTTTCCCAACCTTGGAACCCTATATTATGACTATATTTCATTACGTTGGGCCCAGAAAAACCATGCTGATGTAATAATTGAGTGTGGGCATTCCTTTTCACCTTTGCTTATATTTTTTCCAAGAACAATCCGTAATAGAATAGTTACAAATCCCGACGGAATTGAACATAAACGCCGGAAGTGGAGTTTTTTTGCAAAAAAATACTTACTACTCTCTGAGCGACTAGCCTTTATGTTTTCAGCTCAAATTGTATGCGATAACAGGGCGTTAGTTGAATACTATTCAGTGAAATACATTAGAAATTTGATTTACATCCCTTACGGTGCGCATCCGTTGGAAAACACTCCCAGTAAAAATGGCATAGTTGATTTAGTTCCTAAAGATGATTATTACCTTTTGATATCGAGGATTACTCCCGAAAACAATATTAAAACCACTTTGAACTACTTTGCCCAATCGGGTAAACTTTGCCTGATTGTTGGTGGTTTAACATCAAAATATGCAAGAAGGATTAAAAGGTTATTCGCGGGATATACAAATATTATATTCATGGGTGCCATTTATGACCAGCAAGTACTAAATAGTTTAAGGTATTACTGCAAGGCATACATTCATGGGCATTCGGCTGGTGGCACAAACCCATCGTTACTCGAGGCTATGGCTTGTGGTTGTTTTGTTATTGCACACAATAATCCATTTAATCGCGATATATTGGGAGAGCAGGGACTCTATTTTAGTAACGAAACATCATTGGGAAATTGCATTTCCCATTTTGAAGAGCAAAACGATGTTGAGGTTAATAAAGTAAAAGAGCAGAACATTCAAACCATTAGGCGCAATTTCTTATGGGAAAAGGTTGCTCTGGCATATATTGAAGTAATTGAAAGATTGGAAAAGTAAGGGGCTACATTCCAGCAACCCCTTGAAGTTTTACTCTAGTATAAGTTTCCTTATCAAGTACTTGTTTGAAGTGCCAAACCTAATGTAGTAGAGTCCTTTAGGTAATCGCTCAATATTAACGGTAATATCAGTTTCCGAATCTTTAATAGTTATTTCCTTAGTTCTAACCTTATTACCAATAGCGTTGTAAAACTCAAGCGAATATTTGCCGGGGTCAAATCCAACAATTTTAATGTTGAAGTTTCCTGTTGTAGGATTCGGGTAAATATTTATGCTATACAATTTGTCAGTTGGGAGCGAGTTGGGTAGTCCAATTATTACAACCGCAGTATCACTTGCCGAGCAGCCAAACTCGTTGGTTACAGTAACCCAGAACTTGAAGATTCCTTCGCCTAATACATAACCATCAACTAGCAATGTTTGCTCGGTAGTTTGGTCATTCCACAAGTAGGTGGAGAAACCTGGACCAGCATCTAGCGTGTATTGCTGGGTGGTATCTATCCTTATGGTATCGTTTGGCAAATCTACTACAGGGAGTGGGTTAATTGTGATAGTCAATTCATCTGATGTAGTTTGGCATCCTCCTGCAAAGGTTGCAAGAACACTATAGATACCAGCATCTGTTGCCAGGTAATCGGGTTGAGTAGCCTGGTCAATATCATTTCCATCCTTGCGCCACTGGTATGCTGATCCATCCGAGGGGTTTGCATGTAGCAATACGCTTACTTCGTCACCTTCGCACCAGTTAAGGGCATCGGTGGTTTCAATTGTAACAGCGGGTACACTTATTACACTTACCTCAATTGAATTTCCTATGGCTGTGCAGCCGTTTGTAGTAGCGCTTAAACTATAAGTGCCAGCTGCACTTACACTCAAGGTTGGGTTTGTTTCGCCGGGAATTGGATTGCCATTCAGCAGCCATTGGTAGCTATCAGCCGTTTCGGCTGTTAAGGTTACGTTGATAGGTGTACCCTCGCACCAAATTGTAGGATCAGTTGTAGAAATGTTAGCCGTGGGTAACGGGTTTACTGTAATGTCCTTTGAATCGGAGCTAACGCAGCCGTTGCCATCGGTATAGGTGTAGGTGATGGTGTGTGTGCCCACGCCGGCAGCAGCGGGGTCGAATGTTGTTCCCGTAACCCCGTTTCCTGAGTAAACACCGCCTTCAGGCGAGCCGCCATTGAGGGAGATGGGTGTGGCATCCACGCAAATGGCGTTAAAATCGGCAAGCGTAACGCTAGGTAAAGGATGAACAACAATTTGAACTTCATCGCTAATGCTCCAGCAACCATTCTTGATAAGGTAAACGGAGTAAAATCCAGGCTCAGTAGCGGTATAGGTGTTGGTATGAGCTCCCGAAATATTTTGACCGTCCTTAATCCATTGGTAGAATGAGCCATCGGAGGGCGATGCGGAAAACAATGTGCTAACAGTTTGATCGGCGCAGTACTCCAGCGGATCGGTAGTGCTCATTACTGCATTGGGAACAGGGTTAACCGTTACAGTAATTTGTGCTGAATTCTGGCAACCGTTAGCATCGGTTCCAATAACTGTATAGGTGTCGGTTTCAGAAGGGTAGAACACCTGTCCGTCAATCACTCCTTTATCCCATGTGTAAGAAACAGCGCCACCTCCGGTTAAGGTTACACCATCGCCTTCGCAAATGGGATTAGCACTTGCATGGGCGGTTACGGTGGGCAAGGTGAATACCGTTATAGTAATGGTGCTGGTTGTGGCTTTACAACCTGCCGCCGAAGTTACCTCTGCAAATACCTGATCGCCATTTATTAGCGATGAGTTACTGTAAGCATATGCAATTCCCGGGCCTTGAACCGATGAGCCATTAAGGAAGAATTCATAGGTTGAACCTCCACCTGCCGTGAAAATAACCTCGGTGCCCTGACAAATCGAGTTGTCGGCATGGTTGGTTGTAAGCGTTACGGTTGGGGTGGGATTTGCTGATGTTAGAACCACTTGATACTCTTTTGTGCAGAGGTTTGCATCGGTTACGGTAACCGTATAGGTTCCAGGGCCAAGGTTTACTTGGTCTTTATCGGTGGCGTTAACAATATCGGGGCCAGTCCAGAAATAGGTATAACCAGGTGTACCTCCGTTTACGGTTAAACCAATGCTTCCGTTTTTCGATTCGGGGCAGGTAGGTTTATTCTCAGAGTGACTTATAATTATATCTGAGGGTTGTGATAGGTATGTTGAATAAGTCTTGTTACATCCCTTGCTATCGGTAACCTTAAGCCAATAGCTTCCGCCTTTGATATTAGAAATTGTGGGGGTGGTAAGAGTATTTGACCATAGATAGTTGTAGGGTGCTGTACCACCTGTAAGGTTGTTAACGCTTAACTCCCCGGTATAACTATTGTAACAGGTGGGTTCTGTTGCAATAAATGAGAATGATATATCGTCTGGTTGAGTAACTTCAGCGGTTTTAATAGCAGTACAGCCATTTTGGTCAGTGATGGTAACCTGATAGGTGCCAGCAGAAAGATTATTTAGGTCTTGGGTAGTATGAACTGGGGTGGTATTCCATGAGTAACTGTAAGGGCCTGTTCCTCCGCTTGGGGTTAAATCAAGTATCCCATCGCTACCGCCGTAACAGGAGGTTGGGTACGAAACAATAGTACCATCAAGTATTTGAGCAGGTTCGGTGATGTCAACATCAACAACTACTACTTTATCGTCACTCGGATCATCAGGGGTGCCGTTATCGTCAGTTAGAGTTGCAGTGTAACTGCCAGCAGGCTTACCGGTAATGGTGAAAGTGGTTTCGCCACTTGACCATAAAACTGTAACTGTTCCAGTATTTTCGGCATACGAAACGGTAACCTCTCCAGTACTTTCGCCTTTACAGCTAACATTGGTTTGGGCTGAAACCCATGCGTGGAAATTCCTTTCGTCGAGTACCACAAAGGAGTTTGAGTCTTTGCAGGAAGTGTTATCGGTAACAATTACCTTGTAGGTTCCGCCAACATCGAGACCCGAAATATCTTCAGTGGTTGCCACCTCGGTTTCTCCAAGTTTCCAGGAGTAGTTGGAGTAGGTACCCGAGCCTCCGCTAACGGTAATATCAACAGCGCCATTACTTCCTGCTCCAGTTATATTGGTTACTGTTCCTGTGATAACTATTTGAGAGGGTTGAGAAATAGTGTAATTATCGGTTATTTGACATCCATTAGCGTCAGTAACCTGTAGCTGATAATCCCCAGCCGACAGGGTGCTCTGGTCTTCGGCATCAATCACATGCCCACCACCATTCTCAGTTGTCCAGAAATAGCTGTATGGCGGAGTGCCACCAGAAACGGTTATGTCAATGGCACCATCATTATATCCATAGCAGGAAACATTAGTTACAGAATAGTTAATGCTTAAAGCAGTGGGCTCTGTAAGTGTATAGGATAAAGTGGATTGTTCTGATTTATTGTCAGTTACAGTTACCTCATAGGTACCTGCAGCCAAATTGGTTATTGAGGAATCAGATGCCGCGTATGGGTTCCCATTTAGTTTCCAACTATAGGAGTAAGGGGGTGTCCCAAAGTATGGGGTAACGGTAAGGGCGCCATCGGACCCACCATAGCAGCTAATATTCTTCTTGTAGGTGAAAGTTGTGGTAAAATTAATATGGTTCTTGGCCAGGAAAAGGTCTTTATACTCTGACCCTGAATTGGTCAGAGTGTTAGTACCAACTGTTAGGGTAGGTGATGTAAAATATCCTCCAAGGTAAACGTTGTAAAGAGTATCAAGGGCGACACCCTGTCCACGATCGTCCAGAGTTCCCGATACTGACTTGGCCAACACGGCATTCGATTCCACGTCGAAGACAAAAAATGCAGCGTCGTTACTACCACCCGATATTATGGTGTTCAGGTTAAAGTCAATAGAGTTCGAAAAGTATCCTGTTGCCACCAGTATGTTATTGTAAACGTTTAACCCGTACCCCACATCTCCACCGGTAGAACCAATGGTCTTTTTCCAAATCAGCCTGCCATCCAGGTTATACTTAGCCAGAAAGATATCGTTATAACCAGCCGTGGTGAATTGTGATGATTGTTGAGTTGCCGTACTGTCAATAGTTCCTGTTCCCTGAATGTATCCAATCAGATAGGCAAAGTTTTCGTAAACAGCGATGCTGTTAAGCTGGTCATCTAATGTGCTTCCCCCTTTTCGAACCCAAATGGCTGAACCATCGGTGGGGCTGGCTTTAACCAAAATAATATCGCCGGCACCGACAGAGGTGTATGGTGATCCATCGATGGTGAGGGTGCTTCCTAAGGCTCCCCCAACGTAAAGATTATTGGTTTCATCCACAGCTATAGCCCGGAAGAGGGACGTATTACTATTTCCTGGGATCTGCCTTGACCAACGATACATTCCCGATGGAGTAAAGCTGGCAAGGAATAGGTCGCGATTACCATCGGCATTAGTATAGCTTTGTTCGTTGGTCCCATCGCCAATAGTGAATGACGAGCTTTGCGACATACCAGCAACGTATAGATTGCCGTCTTTGCCAATGGTTATAGCAGAAACTCGTTCATTAGCAGTTCCGTAAGCTGCCTTACGAACCCATTGGAAAGTCCCGGTTGAATCGTACTTTACTATAAAGCCATCGTTGCCTCCACTTGATGTAAGAGTATTGCCCGAACCAAAATCGCAAGTTCCCTGGAAAAAGCCCGATACGTAAATATTTTCCTGATTATCAATAGCCATATCGTCGGGATTATCACCCTGGTTCCCTCCCATAGTAATAACCCAAACAACATAACCTGCAGCATTGAGTTTTGCAAGAAATATGTCGAGTTTAGTGGAAGATTGATCCGGATATCCATTGTATGTGTTTCCATCCAATATAAAATGGGATTTGTACGATCCCAAAACATATATATTCCCTGATTTGGCATACCTTATCTGGGATATATCTAGTTCATTTGCCAGGTTTGGGTTTGGCGCTTGGGTAAACTGTTTTAACCAAACCCATCCATTCTGCGATTGGCTAATGGTTGCTGCTAAACTAACCATAAGCGTTAAAAGCAACTTCTTAGCTTTCATGGTAAATATTTTTTTACTTTCCTGCAAAAATTGAGCCACTAAGTACAAATAAATGATAGTGAATTAAAAGCAAAAATTTACTTTTTTATCTAAATCGAAAGAAGCAATAAAATTATTATTTATACGTAAAATTAGATATTTTGTGACGCTTAGGCACTATATTTACACTAAAAATTGTTTTTTTTGCGGTGAAAGTGGTCATTCATATAGGTTATCCAAAAACTGCAACCACTTGGTTGCAGGATATTTTTTTTCCTAACGTTTCAAATTTTCAGTTTGTTTCGTGGCGCGAAGCCAATAGTTTAATTCTAAATTCCGATTGTTTTGCTTTTAATCCTAATAATATAAGAGATAAACTTCTTATTGGTGGTAGAAACCTTTTAATTAGTTCTGAATTCTTTTCAACTGCTATAAACTCAGGGTTTAACTACGGGTATTTCTCTTATGGAATTTCTCATAAACTAAAAGAATTGTTTCCTGATGCTACAATTATAATTTTTATTCGCCGCCAGCAATCGCTTATACCATCAGCTTACCAGCAGTATGTTAAAAATGGAGGGACATATAGTTTTAAGCGTTGGCTGTATTCGGGCGAGGTTTTCAGCTTTGAGCATTTGATTTATAGTCGGTTGGTTGAGCATTATATTAATCTTTTTGGCGAAAGGCAGGTTAAAGTCTTTCTGTATGAAAATTTTAAAAGAAACAACAGGGGATTCATGGAAAATTTTTGCCAGCAATTTGGTATGGAGGTCGATTGGGATAAAATCGACTTTAACCCAACAAACAGGGGGGTAAGGCTTTTGAGTTTGCTGCTGCTAAAGGTGGTTAACCATTTTTACAAAAAACCAGTAGGTCGTAAGCGCTTTATTTGCCATATTCCAGGTATGACAACCGTTGGGCGTGGTGTTATAAAATACCTAAACCCCATGCCCATTTTCGGACGTTTTTTAAATGAGGATGATTTTCTAACCCAAAAGGATTTAGAGTATATTAAAAATTTTTACAGTCAGTATAATTGTGAGCTTACAAAGTATTTCGACAGGCGGGTACTGGAAGGTTATGGATATTATCTATGAAGTCGCCAATTCTACATATAGGGTATCCGAAAACAGCCACAAAATGGTTTCAGAATGAATTTTATCTTAACGTTTCAGGTGTGTATCCTGTAATGAGAAAGGATTTGTTTGACAGATTTGTTTTTACTGATATTTATTCATACTCACCCAGCCATTTCCGGAGATGGATAAATGGTGAGGCGGGTAGTAAAAGGCTAATTATATGCGATGAGATTTTAGTTGGGGGGTTAGATATCGGTTTTGGGAATGGGGAGTTTGTGATGCTGATGTCGCAGAGGCTTCATGACACATTCCCCGATTCGCAGGTGGTAATACTCATTCGGAATCAGCATACTGCATTGGAATCGGCTTACAGCCATTATATTATGACCGGCGGAACATATTCGCCTTCGCGATTCTTGGGGACTAAGCCAATGTTCACAAAACCCTATATGGGCTATCATCAGTTTAGCACCAAGCTTTTTGAGTACGATAAGCTGATAGAGCGATACATCTCACTTTTTGGGAAGGATATGGTTCACATTTTTCTGTATGAGGATTTTACCGAAAATCCTAATCGGTTCATCACACTGTTTTGTAATACACTTCAACTCGATGCTCCTCAAGGTCTAACTTTCAACCGATTAAACAAGCGATATTCTCGCATTGCCTTACAAAAACAGCGTTTCCTGAATCGGCTTGCCCTTGGTAATACCCCCTTTAAACAGTACTTTATTAATTCCCCCAGCATTTATAAAATTTCGAGGAGTTTAACCCTTGCTATCGATAAGTATGGTAAGTTCCCTAAGTATAAATTTGACGAAAAAATGCATGAGTGGATTGATTTGCGATTTAAAGAATCGAATCAACGCCTTTCGCAGCGGGTTGCAAAGGAAAAGTTATTGCGCTGGGGCTATCCGCTTTAACTGTGCATACGCTTTCACCTAACTTTCAAAAAACTTTCCCTTTTGTGGCAGAAATCATGGAAAAAATATGTAATTTTGTCAGTTAACGAATAGAAATGGAAGTTCAAAGCATAAAGCAACGATTTGGAATTATTGGCAACTCGCCAACTTTGAATAGGGCAATTGATATTGCCCGGCAGGTTGCCCCCACTGACTTATCGGTACTTATTACCGGTGAGAGCGGAACGGGTAAGGAGGTATTCCCGCAAATAATCCATAACTACAGCGCACGAAAACACGGTGCCTATATAGCAGTTAACTGCGGTGCTATTCCCGAAGGGACAATTGATTCGGAACTTTTTGGGCACGAGAAAGGAGCCTTTACTGGAGCAACGGATAGCCGCAAGGGGTACTTTGAGGTAGCTGATGGTGGAACCATTTTCCTCGATGAGGTAGGTGAACTTCCACTATCCACCCAGGTTCGTTTGCTAAGGGTGCTTGAAACTGGCGAATTCATTCGGGTTGGTTCGTCGAAAGTGCAAAAAACCTATGTGCGTGTGGTTGCTGCTACGAATGTAAATCTTGTTGAAGCAATTACCGAAAATAAGTTCCGTGAGGATTTGTACTACCGATTGAACACGGTTCCCATATACATACCCCCGCTCCGTGAGCGACAGGAGGATATTCCCTTGCTTTTCCGCAAGTTTGCCACCGATTTTGCCGAAAAATACCGCATGCCGGCAATCTTCCTCGACGATGAGGCACGTAAGGTTCTGGTTTCATACTACTGGCCTGGAAATGTGCGTCAGCTAAAAAATGTTACAGAGCAAATATCAATTATTGAGCAAAAGAGGGTTATTGATGCCGAAACGCTCATGCGTTACCTACCCGACTACAACGCCTCACGTTTACCTACCCTTTACCACAAAAAGGGAGTGGTTGATGAGCAAACCTTTGCCACTGAGCGTGAAGTACTCTACAAGATTCTTTATGACATGCGCAGCGACATGAATGAGCTGAAGAAACTTGTTTTTGATCTCATGCGTAACGGTGCAGTGCCGCCCGATCACATTCGTTCATCGCCTATATTTAAGGATTTAGGCGTTACGCATGTCGACCAAATAATATCGTCGGCACCAGTACGCGGAACTGAAACCAAGTCGTTTGTTAAGGACTTGAATGATATTCAGGATACTGAGGAAATTCAGGAGGAAACCCTTTCGCTGGAGGAAAAGGAGAAGGAGTTGATAGTTAAGGCGCTTGAAAAGCATAATGGCCGACGTAAATGGGCAGCCATGGAGTTGGGTATCTCAGAACGCACGCTATACCGAAAAATTAAGGAGTACAATATTAACCTTTGATTATGTTGAGGAGAAAGTTAATTATACCGCTGATTTTAGTATTCGCTTTGATATCGCAGAATAGCTGCAAGGTAAGCTATAGTTTTACGGGGGCATCAATACCCCCCGAAGCTAAAACGTATAGCGTTCAGCTATTCCAGAATCTTGCAAGCATTGTAAATCCTACTCTGGCAAACTACTTTACCGAGGAGTTAAAGAATAGATTTTTAACTCAAACCCGTTTAACACCGGTTTCCGATTTTGGCGATTTCGCCTTTTCCGGTCAGATTGTTACCTATGATGTTTCGCCAACAGCCATTCAGGGCAATGAAATTGCTGCTCAAAACCGTTTAACCATTGCTGTTAAAGTAAAATTTGTGAACGCCATTGATCCCAAACAAAGCTTTGATAAAACATTCTCGCAATACGCTGTATTTAGTAGTAACCAGAATTTCTCCCAGGTGGAGCAGGCGCTGGTTCAGGAAATAGTTGAAAAATTAATCAACGATATTTTTAATGCAGCGGCATCAAACTGGTAAGCCATGGACAAGCATAGTTTCATTAACCTTCTGGAAAAGCGCAACAAGGGTAACCAAGCCAACCTCGATGAGCTAAATGAGCTGGTCAGAAAATACCCTTACTTTAGCGCTGCTCGATCGGTTATCCTTCAGCAAATGTTTATTACCGATAAAGACCTTTTTAAAGGGGAATTGCCCAGGCATGCCCTTTTTATTCCCGATAGGCGTTATTTTACCACAATTATTTCGGAAATCGAAAACCAAAATAAACCATCAAATAAACTAGAGGTTACAACCGGGAACCAAAAGGTAGAGCTAAAACCAGAAAATATCGATGTAAAACCCGCAGAAGAAACTTTACCCAAAACACCCAAAAAACGTGGCCGCCCTCGTAAAAAGAGCATTGAACCCGAAAGCACCTTGGAGCTTTTAGGGAATGATGAAAAGCCAACCAAAACCATTATTCCCGATAGTAAATCGGTACCAGCTGACGACACCGATATACTTGAGTTAATTGAGAACGATAATGGTGCTGGGGCTGAGCCGTTAGATCTTATTGAAAAGTTTATAGTTGAGCAACCAACAATCCCACGCCCTGTATCACCGCAAAAAGGGGGCGATTCCGATGCAGTTGTTGATATCTCAGTAAACTCGGTCATTGAGCCCGACGAACTTGCAACTGAAACGCTTGCTGAGATATATGCTCTTCAGGGGTATATTGATAAGGCTATTTCTGTTTATGAAAAATTGCGGTTGAAATATCCAGAAAAAAGTAGTTACTTTGCCGATCAAATTCAAAAGCTTAAAAAGCAACAACAAGGATAGGTTAAACTATAAATTCACATAAGCGATGTTTACAATTATAATGACATTTATTGTGATAGTATCAGTTCTATTGATACTTATCGTTTTGGCACAAAACCCTAAGGGGGGTGGATTGGCTTCGAACTTTGCTGGCTCCAATCAGATTATGGGCGTACGCCGTACTGCCGATTTTCTTGAAAAAGCTACCTGGACATTGGCAATTGCGCTCGTGGTATTAAGTTTCCTGGCAACCATTACCATGCCAAAGCCCGAGGTTGAACAAAAATCGGCTATTGAGTCGAAAGTTAAGGAAACACAACCCAGCGCCCTACCAAACTTTCCAATGCCAACTGAGCAATCGGATAGTGTAAAGTAAGTTACGCCAATTAAAACATTGCATTTGCAATGAAAAAAATATTTTTTGCAATACTTTTGGGCACAACCTCAATATGGGGCTGGGCTCAAAATGTTTTGGATAGTGGAAATGCAAAATCATCCATCCAATTCACTACCACCGAAATTGATTACGGCTCAATACCCCAGAACTCAAATGGCGAACGCGTATTTGAGTTTACCAATACCGATTCAAAGCCATTAATACTAACCAATGTGGTTGCCTCTTGTGGCTGTACAGCCACGGAATGGCCTCGTGAGCCCATAAAACCTGGTGAAAGGGGAACAATCACCGTAAGGTATAATACCTTAACCATTGGGCCTTTTAGGAAGAGTATTAGGGTGTTTACCAATTCAAATACAGAGCCCGTTTTACTTATTATAAAGGGTGAAGTTAAACCCAGCAACACTGAAAGTAATCAAACAAAAAACCAAAAATAGTTAACCATGCCAACGATATCAGAAAAAGGATTAACTATGCCAGCATCGCCCATTCGTAAGCTGGTGCCCTATGCCGAGGAAGCAAAGCGTAAGGGGCGAAAAGTATATCACCTAAACATTGGGCAACCCGATATTCCTACTCCACAGGTAGCATTGGATGCGGTTAAGAACACCGATTTAAAGGTTATTGAATACAGCCACTCGGCAGGGATTGAAAGTTACAGGAGAGGGCTTGCCAAGTATTATCAAGGTTTAGGAATCGAAATCACCCACAACGATATGATTATTACCACCGGTGGTTCAGAGGCTATAACCATTGCCTTTATGACCTGCCTGAATCCGGGGGATGAGGTAATTATTCCTGAGCCTTTCTATGCCAACTACAACGGATTTGCCGTTCAGGCAGGAGTGGTTGTTAAACCAATAGTTTCATCAATTGAGAATGATTTTGCACTACCTCCTATTGAAGAGTTTGAAAAGCTTATCACCCCAAAAACAAAAGGAGTTGTAATTTGTAATCCGAATAATCCTACAGGATACCTTTACTCAAAAGAGGAGTTACAACAATTAGCCACCATCGTCAAGAAATACGATTTGTATCTGTTCTCCGATGAGGTTTATCGGGAGTTCTGCTACGACGGCAATACCCACTTCTCCGCCATGATGCTCGAGGGGCTTGAGGATAATGTTATTCTTATGGATTCCGTTTCAAAGCGTTACAGCATGTGCGGGGTAAGGATAGGAGCCCTTATCTCTCGAAATAAAGAGGTGATAGCAACTGCTCTTAAATTTGCTCAGGCTCGACTCTCTCCCCCTTCGCTTGGTCAAATTGCTGCCGAAGGTGCTCTAAGTACCTCACCCGATTATTTCAAAGAGGTTTACGATGAGTATACCAAACGTCGCGATTTTATGGTTGAGGCGATTAGTAGGATGGAAGGCGTTTACTGCCCCAAGCCCAAAGGAGCATTTTACACCGTTGTAAAGCTACCTGTCGACGACAGCGATAAGTTTGCACAATGGTTGCTTGAGCACTTTGAATACAATAACCAAACAGTGATGCTTGCTCCTGCCACTGGATTTTACTCAACCCCAGGCCTTGGGAAGAACGAGGTGCGTATAGCCTACGTGCTTAATGTAGATGATCTACGCAATGCCATGGAATGTCTGGAGGTTGCATTAAAACAATACCCGGGTAGAACCATTTAAGTTTAGTACTGATAAAAAAAGACCCCGATAATATCGGGGTCTTTTGCTATTTATCTTTAATTCGACCAGGGTTTTTTCTAATAAATTCTTCCCAACTGGAGACTCTGCTTTTGGTTTCGTTCTGTTCACTCTGGAAAAAGTGGCAAACCGCGGCTGCTAAACCATCGGTTGCATCAAGGTATTCACTATCAAAAGCTTTTTCGCCAAGTATATTTTTAAGCATAGCTGCAACCTGCTCTTTTGAGGCGCTACCAACGCCAGTAATGGCAAGTTTTATTTTACGGGGAGCATACTCGTAAATTGGAATTGAACGCGAGAGAACCGCAGCAATAGCTACTCCCTGTGCACGCCCAAGCTTAAGCATGCTTTGAACGTTCTTGCCATAGAAGGGTGCCTCAATGGCTACCTCGTTGGGCTTGTACTCATCAACCAGATGTTGCACCCTTTCGTAAATCACCTTCAACTTTGTGTAGTGGTCGCGGTACTTTGAAAGTTCAATCACGCCTAGTACAATTAACCTGGCATTATTCTTCCCGCTGCAACGGATAATTCCGTAGCCTAACACATTGGTTCCAGGGTCAATACCGAGTATGGTGCGCATAGTTTTTAAAGGATAAAGGGTAAAGGATAATAAAGAAAATCATAGATATAATAGGATTTCTTCCATGCCAATGATTTCCGTTGGTTACCAAGCTCCAATTTCTTCGTAAAGTCCCTTTCCGGTTATTGGTTGGGCTGTTACGTAACGTTTTGTTACTGCTTTTGTTCCAAGTCCAAGGTAGCCAAGTGCTGCATTTAGGCTGCTTTCGGTAACATCTCCAAAGGGGGTGAATACATCATCAACGGCTTCAACGGTTACGGGAATGCCATCAAAGTAATCGCCCTCGTTATTGGCATTCCGGATGCTGAAGCATACCGGCACAATTGCCCAATTGATGCTTGGGTCTTTGAACTCAAAAGTGTACATGCCAACCGGCTTGCCATGGGTTTTGCTGCCTACCAGAACAACATCCATGAATGGTTTGAGGGCATTAATTACCAGTTCGCTTGCCGATGCTGTGCTGCTGGTAGTAATAAATATAGCTCGTTGTATTTCAAGTGAGTACTGATTGGTGGAAAAGTATAAATAGGAATTTTTGTTGGAATGTTTATCGTTATGGATGTATTGTCCGAAAACCCTGCCAAATGCAATACTACCACCAATAAGATCCCCTAAGAGTTGGGAGACATTTACCTGCCCGCCACCATTATACCGCAGGTCACAAACTAGTTCGTTTACACCAGCATTTTTAAATCTCTGAAATACTGTTTCCAGTTCAGTGGAGGTTTTATCAATAAATCCTTTCAGAACAAAGTAACCAACTTTTTTCCCGTTGATGGTGTAAACGCTATCCAACAGCACGGTATTCATTTCAATTTGGGCTTTACTGAAGGTATGTGGAACGGTTTGTCCCGATGGCGATTTAAAGACAAAGGTTTTAGTAATGCCAACCTCCGATGGGCCAATCAATGTGGAATAGTTATCGAGAGTTGGGGTTTGCCCATCGATGCTTACAATTTCCCATCCCCTGCCAATTCCATTGGCATATAATGGCGATGTTTTAAATACAAAGGTGATAATGAGTTTGCTATCGGTGGTAAAGGCTGAGCCAAAACCAAAGCCAACATATGCTGCCTGCTTGTAGTAAGCATCGAGCTCTTGCTTAGTGGTTACGTAACTCCACCTATCGGGTGGATTAACGCGGATTGCCTTAACCAGCTCAACAGGGTTGGAGTAACTATTGGGGTTAACATCAGGGAGTTGATCGTACCAATAGTACCAGTCCTTCATGAGGGTGTAAACCTCTTTGTTAACATTTACCTTTTGTTCTTCATCCTCACATGAGGTAAATGCAGCTAATCCTACTATAAGGAGAATTGCGAGTTTAAATCGGTTCATCATTAATTTCTTTTTTTTCAAAAAACTGTTGAAAAACAATGGCACCAATAATAGCTATAAGTCCTACAATAGTTGTCCATACTATTTTTTCGTTAAGCACAAGGCTCACAAATACCAGTGCAGCAAACGGAACAAGATACGAAAAATTGCCTAAACGGGCTGTGTTAGTGGCACTATTTAGAGCCTTTAACCAAAGTACAAAAGTTATGCCCATTTCAAAAGCGCCAATGTAAACCGATGCGGCAATTCCTTTTATATTTATGGTGGGAAGATTTTTTATTGCTGCCATGTACAGAAACGTGAAAATAGTTGCCGTTGCAAAGCTGATAAAAAGTTTGACCTCCTCGTTTCGATGTTTATCATACATGTTCACAATCCAGAATCCTGCCCAAATTACTGAACTTCCCACAGCAAGCAAAACACCCAGTGGATCGGACTTGGCAAAAATATTCATGTTACCCTGCGACGAAATAAATGCAACTCCAACCAAGCTGATTAGTAGTGCAACAATATCGGTAAACCTTAAGGGATGCTTTAGTAGCAATGCAGCCAAAACAACCAGAACTATTGGCCAAATATAGTTGAGGGGTTGTGCTACCTGGGCGGGTAATAGGCTGTAGGCCTTAAAAAGCACAAGGTAGTAAAGGAATGGATTTAGTAACGATTCGGCAAGCGAGAATAGCAAATCCTTTTTGCTTGTGAATTGCAACAGGTGTAGTTTTTTCTGAAAAGCTAAAACGGTAAAAAGAATAGCGGTAGCCGTAAGTGATGACCAGAAGAGCAGCTGCACAGCATCGATGTACCTTAAACCAATTTTAAAAGCCGTAGCCGAAGTGCCCCAGAAAAGCACCACAAAAGACGCTAAGATGTAAGCCCGGCTTTGACTTTTTTCCCCCATGTTAATGGCCTATAGGAAGCCAAGTTCTAGCATGGCCTCGTCGCTCATGCGGCTTTTGTCCCAGGGTGGGTCAAAGGTTAAGCGAACTTCCACACCGGTTACCCCTTCAATTTGTGCTATTTTTTGCTGAACCTCCTCAACCACTTGATCGGCTAACGGGCAGTTGGGGGCAGTAAGGGTCATGATGATGGTAACCTTGCGGTTATCGTCAACATCTACCTCATATATTAACCCTAAATCGTAAATGTTAACTGGTATCTCGGGATCGAAAATGCCCTTTAGGGTTTTTACAATGTCGGTTTGGATCTCCAGTTCGTCGCGCATAGTACTTTTTTTTAGTAACAACTACGTTTTAATAAGGTTTAGCCAGCGCCTTCGATTTTCGACTTAAAGGCGAGGGCGTACATTAGCATTTGCTTAATCATGGCTACCAAACCGTTACTGCGAGTGGGAGAAAGGTTTTCCTTTAAACCAATTTTGTCAATAAAGTAAAGGTCGGCATTAAGGATTTCATCGGGGGTGCGCCCCGATAGAACTTTAATGAGCAATGAAACAATTCCTTTTGTGATTATGGCATCGCTATCGGCAGTAAAGTAGATTTTTCCGTTTCGCAACTCAGCATCGAGCCAAACCTTGCTTTGGCAGCCCTGTATGAGGTACTGCTCGGTTCGCTTCCGGTCATCAATTGGGGGCAGGTCCTTACCATACTCAATTAGTTGCTGGTAGCGATCCATCCAGTCGTCGAATACGCTGAATTCTTCAACTATTGCGTCCTGAATCTCATTAATTGACATTTCTGTTTTTTTGCAAATATAAATTGTTTCCTTTTAATTTAAAATGAAAAACAGCAAAGCTGTAATGCCTTGCTGTAATGTATTAAATTGAAACTGATTTATTAGTTTATCTCAACCAACTCAATGGGGATTCTAAGAGCCATACATAGATCTTTACCCCATTCCTTCATGTCTAAATCTTCATTCTCGTAGTGACAAATCACCTTAACAGCCATCCCTTTGATATGAAGATTCTCAAGGTATTTCAGTAGTTTTCCAAGGTGATGCTCCGAGCATCCGTTAATAAAAGTTAGATAGAACTCAACCGTAATGCTTTGAGGGCTGTAGGTTGTAAAGCTCTGTAACCAACGATGTATGGGAGCCAGGAACGATTGTGGATCGCTGGGGATGAGGTTGCCTACCATCGTTATTCGTCCCGAACTCTTTTCACATTTAATTTCAGGTGTTTCAGTTGTTGCCGGAATAAAAAAATCAATTAACTCACAAATCTATTCCTCATTTACCATCGCTTCCACAAAATGTTAAGAATTAATCCGACAAATGTAAAAAAGTTAAAAACTTGTAGCGATAAGTTTTTATTTTTTTGATTCCTGAACTTTTTGGAGCAAGTAGTTCTTAAACTCGTAATTGGATTGGTAAAGGAGCATTACCTTTTTGGGTGGCAGTATTTGGAGTAGTAACTTGTTGTATTCGGCAATCAGTTCCGCCTCGCGTTTTTGCGATTCCACGTAACGATTAGCATAGTCAACGGCCTCCTTATCAGTAATACTATTGATATTCTGGATAAAATCGTTGGCCAACTTACGGCGGTCGTTTAGGATTTTATTTTTTTTGGCCCAGTAATCATCGTAAAGAGGCCAAAACCTCTTTGCCTCTTCTTGGGTTAGGTCGAGTTTTTTGGTCAAAAAAGCAACTTTTTCGGCCTTAAGGGCTTTTTCGGTATTGTTAGTTTGAGAATAACCTTTAGCCCCCAGGGCTACAAGCATAAAAATGAAAAGTATCCTTTGGAGTTGCCTCATGGTTTAATTTCTTTCTTTTCGTCAATAATTGTTATGCAATTGCTGCTCCTAACATATAGCCTGTGGGGTATTTCGTCATAAACCTCTTTAAGGCTATCGGTTCTCTTTTTTTGCTCAATGGCTTTAAAAAGATCAATGTCGTCGAACTCGTAAATGGTTCGGCTTACTATTTCAACATAGTCAGTTTTAATAGGTTTCTTCTCAGTGATTAGAGGGTGGACCATGTAGTAGCCCAAATAACTTAGTAAGGCCATAAAAGCGAAACCAGCAGCAAAAGCAAGTTGTGAGCGTATTGTAACCCAGCGTCCTTTGTATTTGTTTTGGGCTTGGTTGGCAGCAATGCGCTCCTGTACCCTTAAGGGTAGGTTATCGAAGTAACCATCGGGTACCTTAAAGGGTAACTTTTTGTTGAATTTGTCCTTCATGCTTTTCATAATCAATCTCCTTTCAAATGCGCTATTGCCAAGTATATCTAAAAATATGATGGAATGTTTAGGTATAGGTTTAATCCTCCTCTAAAAATTTTTCAATTTTTTTTACGGCATGATGGAACGATGCTTTCAACGCACCTACCGAAGTGCCAAGTATTTCCGAAATTTCTTCGTACTTCATCTCCTCAAAATACTTCATGTTAAAAACCAAGCGTTGCTTTTCAGGAAGTTTAAGGAGGGCTTTTTGCAGTTTAAGTGCTGTGCTGTCGCCATCAATAAAGGGGTCGCCTTGGAACGAACGCATTAGCTGTTGTTCAACATCTACTAATGGGAGCAGCAACTTGGTGCGTTTTTTCTTTAAGAAGGTTAGCGCCTCGTTGGTGGCAATGCGGTATAACCACGTAAAGAGCTGGGAGTCCTCCCTGAAGTTATCCAGTCCACCCCAAACCTTTAGGAATGTATTCTGAATAACGTCATCGGCATCGTCGTGGTTAATTACAATTTTACGGATTTGCCAGTATAGCCGCTCCTGGTATTTCCTTACCAGCAAGTTAAAGGCGTAATGTTTGGTATCGGGATTACGAAACATTACGAGTAACTCGCTATCGGTATGGTTATCCATTTGTAAATGTGAATTTTACTTGCGTGTCAATACTTTTTGAGCAGCATCAACGATGTTAGGGGTGTCGAGCCCGTATTTCACCAGCAGTTCTTCAGGTTTACCACTTTCGCCAAATGTATCGTTTACGGCAACCATTTCAATGGGGGTAGGCATTTTGCGGGCTAAAAGCTGAGCAATGCTATCGCCAAGGCCTCCATTCATCATGTGTTCTTCGGCTGTAACTACGCAGCGGTTTTTGGCAACCGATTTTAGAATGGATTTCTCGTCGAGCGGCTTGATGGTGTGAATGTTAATCACCTCGGCCGAAATACCCTTTTGTTCCAGAATATCGGCGGCTTCAAGAGCTTTCCAAACCATGTGACCGGTAGCGAAGATGGTTACCTGGCTGCCCTCAACCAACAGTTGCGCCTTGCCTATCTCAAACTTTTGGTCGGCTGGAGTGAAGTTGGGTACTGCCGGACGGCCAAAGCGCAGGTAAACAGGGCCAATATGTTCAGCAATGGCCAGTGTTGCGGCTTTGGTTTGATTGTAATCGCAAGGAACGATTACGGTCATGTTGGGCAGCATCTTCATCATTCCAATATCCTCAAGCATTTGGTGGGTGGCGCCGTCCTCACCAAGGGTAAGCCCAGCGTGCGAAGCACAAATCTTAACGTTTTTATTGGAATATGCTACAACCTGTCGTATCTGGTCGTAAACCCTACCTGTGGCAAATGCAGCAAAGGTGCCGGCAAATGGGATTTTCCCACCAATGGTTAGGCCGGCAGCCAAACCTATCATGTTGGCCTCTGCAATACCAACTTGAATAAAACGGTGGGGGTTTTCCTTAATAAAATCGTCCATTTTTAAAGAACCCACAAGGTCGGCGCAAAGCGCTACAACATTGGGGTTAGTTTTACCAAGTTCGTAAAGACCTGCTCCAAATCCTGAACGCGTATCCTTGTTTCCTGATGAAGTATATTTCATTATTTAATTTTGCTTTTGCGTTATTACTATTTTCAGTGCGTAATTCAAGGTTTACCCTAAATATTTAGAGTTAAAACTTGATGCATAACCTAAATGAAATGCCTTTTAATCGATATTACGTTTCATCCGTTCAATGGATTCCTTGCGGATTAAACCCAGAATTACTAGTTCGGCTGTAGCTTTGTTGGTGGCAAGGGGAATATTATTCACATTGCATGCTTCCAGCAAACGGCGAATATCTTCGTGGTGGGGCTGAACCACCTTGTGATCGCGCAGGAATATCACAATGTCTATTTCTCCCTTTCCAATCATATTGGTAATTTCGTTGTAACCACCCGACTTCCCCGGGCTAAGATGATGGCACTTAATGCCTTGTTCCTCTAAGAATTCGGCAGTTCGTCCGGTTGCCAAAAGGTTAACTCCCGGTAACCAGTCCTCATGTTCTTTCAAAAACCTTACAAGTTCAGGTTTCTTGGCATCGTGTGCAATAAGGGCAATGTTCTGCATAGCTTTGTGATTTATTTTGATGACTAAAGCCTAAAAATCGCCAATTGTTTCGGGTAGTTGAGCCATGGCGCGGGCAAATTCATCGTCGTTTGGAGCCTTACCATGCCATTTGTGGGTTCCCATCATGAAATCGACACCCATTCCCATTTCCGTTCGCATGAGTATAACAATGGGTTTGCCCTGACCGGTTTTACTCTTAGCAGCGGCAAAGGTTGCCAGTAGTTCTTCCATGTTGTTTCCATTGGTTTCCAGCACCTCCCAGCCAAACGATTCCCACTTAGCTTTTAGGTTGCCAAAGGTAACCACCTCATCAACCGTGCCATCTATTTGTTTTCCGTTGTAGTCAACAGTAGCAATAAGGTTATCAATCTTTTTTGCTGCAGCAAAAAGGACAGCTTCCCATATTTGCCCTTCCTGTAGCTCGCCATCGCCGTGCAGGGTGTAAACCAAACTTTGGTCGCCATTCAGCTTTTTAGCCAGCGCTGCACCGCATGCAACCGAAAGGCCTTGCCCCAGTGAACCCGAAGCCACGCGGACACCGGGTAAGTGCTCGGCTGTTGTGGGGTGCCCTTGTAGGCGCGAGTTTAATAAGCGAAAGGTCGAAAGCTCTGCGATATCGAAAAAGCCCCGGCGGGCCATAACGCTATACCATGCAGCCGAAAGGTGGCCGTTTGACAGAAAGAACACATCCTCGCCTATACCATCCATGGTAAAGTTCTTTGGGTTGATATTCATCACCTCAAAGTAGAGCGCCGTAAAGAAATCGGCACAGCCCAACGAACCTCCAGGGTGGCCGCTTGCAGGCTTATGAACCATTCTGATAACATCGCGGCGAACCTGAGCCGCCATCTTCTTCAAAAACTCAATATCTGCCATTGATCCTTGTTTTTACATGATAATCAACTTACAAAGGTAATACTTTTATTATCTTAAAAAGATACTGTTTTCAGGTAAGGTGCAATTAGAATGATTAAGATTTGTTAAACTAAGATTGGCCAATGGAGAAACCGAGAACATTTAAACAATTTGTTTCTATTGACTATTTCCCTCAAAATATTTCAGCCTCCCCATTTTTATAACCCGGTTGAACTTGATAATCCATGGCAATTCGTTTTAACAGTTCACTTTTCACTACTCCTCTAACTTCCTCTAACTCCATCAAATTCTGTCTATTCCGATTCATTCCGACTCATTCCCTATCAAGACAGACGTTTAACGGTTCACGATTCACGTTTAACGGTCTCAATTCCTCAAAATTCATGGTACTGGGGTTAAACACTCACCCCAAAATCCCGAAGGGCATTGTTGAGCGAGGTTTTAAGGTCGGTTGATTCCTTTCGTTTACCAATAATGAGTGCGCACGAAACCTGATAATCGCCGGCAGGGAATTTCTTGGTGTATGAACCAGGAATAACAACTGAACGTTCAGGAACATAGCCACGGTATTCAACCGGCTCTAATCCCGACACATCAATAATTTTTGTCGATTGGGTTATCACCACATTGGCGCCAAGCACCGCCTCTCGACCAATGCGCACTCCCTCTACTATAATGCAACGCGATCCTATAAAACAGTCATCCTCAATTATTACAGGTGATGCCTGAACGGGTTCAAGAACCCCACCAATTCCAACACCTCCGCTAAGATGTACGCCTTTCCCAATTTGGGCGCATGAACCCACGGTAGCCCAGGTATCGACCATGGTACCCTCATCAACATAAGCGCCAATGTTTACATACGAAGGCATCAGAACCACCCCCTTTGCCAGGTAGCTACCATAGCGGGCAATGGCGTGGGGCACTGCACGTACCCCAAGTGCGCTAAAATCTTTTTTAAGGGGGATTTTATCGTAGAATTCCAGAATGCCTGCCTCCATCACCTCCAACTTACGGATAGGGAAATACATGAGTACGGCTTTTTTTACCCATTCGTTTACCAGCCACCCATTTCTGTTGGGCTGTGCAACACGGATTTGACCTTTATCGAGCAAATCAATAACCTCCTTGATACCCTGTATGTACTCTTTTTGGTTAAGAAGCTCCCTGTTTTCCCAGGCTTGATCAACAAGCTGCTTTAAATTTTCGTGCATCTATATCAACATTTTTACAAATGTAGCAAATAGGCAGTTTACTTCTCAATTTTTCAAAGCTGATTTATCACAAAACCTTTAACTAAAAATTTCGTTAAATTGCAACATAAAAAAACTGTTTGCTATGAGGCTTAAAGTTTTTCCCTTAGTTATTGTTTTACTGATGGTTAGTATGGTGAATACTGAAGCACAAGACCGTACGCCGCAAAATGTGAGGCGTGTGATAGTAACCAGCCGCTATGAGATAAAGGACGGGAAACGAACAATTAATAGCCGGGCAATTAAGCAGGAGATTAAGGATTCGCTCGATAGAGTTCATACAATCCTTTTCCGCGAATATGAAACCCAAAGGGTGTACCGCTACATTTGGCATACCTATGAGGGGAAGCAAATTGTTAGAACCGATGAATTTGCTGACGAAAAGCTTTTCAGATACAGCCTTTTTACCTATACCCCCGATTCGCTCATAGCCACCCAAAAGGTTTACATGGTTAACCCTGGCGATACTATGCATTACGTTACGCTTACCTTCAAATACCAGAACAGGCTCCCAATTCAGGTTGATGCCACCAACAGCAAGGGAAAAAGGGTTTACCGAACAAGGTCGGTGTTCGACACACATGGCACTGAAATACAGCGACAGGTTAAGGCTTCAAAGGGTTATGTCCCGGTTGATTCCATTATGAGCATAACCTGTAAGCCGGTTTACGACTCACTGGGCAGGAAGGTGGCCGAAACCATTACCAAAACCTTTTCCAACGGACGAAAGGTGTTGAAAAGTTTCAAGTACGAGTACAATCAGAAAAACCTGCGTTCAGTGGTTGAAGAGTTCGATCAATCGGGGAACTTATTAACCAGAACAACCCTTGAGTATAACGATAAGGGTATGCTCAAGTTTATTTCGGTTTACAACACCGAGGAAAAACTAATCGACTTCCAGGCATTGCGATACGAACTTTATCCCTCTCGCGATAGGCGGCAACAGATTATAGAATATTAATTGTGATCTAGCTGGGTTGCTTACTTACTAGGCTTATCAAGCGTAAAGCTAAAGGTAGTACCCTGGTTCAGGCTGCTGCGTACGCCAATGACCTGTTTATGGCCTTCAATAATATGTTTTACAATGGCAAGGCCAAGCCCGGTTCCTCCTTGGTCGCGCGATCGGTTTTTATCAACCCTATAAAAACGCTCAAAGATGCGGGGTAAATCTTTTTGGTCAATACCTATGCCGTTATCGTTTACTTCAACCTGCACTCTTGTGCCAATATCGGTAACCAATACGGTTGTTGTCCCTTTCTCCTAACCGTAAAAAATGGAATTTACAATAAGATTATAAAGAACCTGAGAGATCCTTTTTCTTATCGGCATAAACCCAAATAGCCTTAGCGTATTCCTTATCAAACTTAAGGGTGATGTTTTTTTGTTTTGCCCTTTGCTCAAGGGCTTCGAACGTTTCATCAATCAGGTTGATAATATTGAAGCGCTCCATGTTGAGATGTAACTCTCCTGCTTCGAGCTTGGTTATTAGCTGAAGATCCTCTACAATGCCAATAAGGCGATTGATACTTTTTCGGTTCGTTCAAGGTACCGGCGGTTGATAGAGGGATCTTCCAGCCCGCCATCAAGGAGGGTAAGAACGTATCCCTGGATATTGAAAATGGGGGTTTTCAGTTCATGCGAAACATTTCACAAACTCCTTTCGGTATCGCTCCATCTGCTAAAGCCTGTCTATTTCGTCGGTTTTGGATTCGGCCCATACCCGCAAGTCATACTCAAGCCTTTGTAAAAGGTTGTTCTGGTCAAGCTCATCCACAAGGTCTGCTCTGGCCTTATCAACGCTATACAGAGCCTTGTATAGTGGTTTTATCCTTTTTCGATACGAATAAATTAACAAGAATTAGGCTGCACAGATAGGTTACCGTAAAAACAAAAAGGGTAAAGGCAAACAGCATGAGTAACTGCTGGCTTTGACTATTACTGGTGATAAACAAAAAGCCAACACCAGCGAGCAGGCTAACTATTATTGCAATAATTAGCGATAGGGATCGGGGTGTTTCAATGATTTTTATAGTTGCCATTCACTTTACTTGTCCGTAAGCCTATTAAGCTGCCCCGATTCAAGGTATTGCTTAAGAATTTTAGTGATGTACTTTCCAACAATGTCGAATTCAAGGTTTACAACAGTACCTTTTTTAATCTCGTGGAAGTTTGTATGCTCGTATGTGTAAGGGATGATAGCAACCTGAAATGAGTTCTCGCGCGAATTAACTACCGTTAAGCTTACACCGTTTACGGCAATTGAACCCTTTTCAACAGTGATATTTCCTTTGGTGGGGTCGTACTCAAAGGTGTAGTACCAGCTCCCTTCAGCCTCGCTAACCTCGGAGCAAACAGCGGTTTGGTCAACATGGCCTTGAACCATGTGCCCATCGAGCAGGCTATCGATTTTCATGCTGCGCTCCACATTCACCTTATCGCCCACCTTTAGCAAACCAAGGTTCGATTTTTCAAGGGTTTCCTTTATGGCTGTTACGGTATAGGTATTCTCGTCCTTTCTCATCACTGTTAGGCAAACTCCGTTGTGCGAAATGCTTTGGTCTATCTTCAAATCCTTTACAAACGAACAGGTAAGGGTGATATGCAGATTTTCCTTTTCCCGCTCAAGGGCTACTACCTTTGCCGGTTCTTCAACTATTCCTGAAAACATAATGTTTGATTTATTATTTTGATGCAAAGTTAAGGTATAAATTGATTTTGCCCACCTCAAATGGTGTGGTGTTATTAGGGCAAGTGCACTTAAAAAAGATTTTGATAAGTCGGGATTGCCTCGATAAATCAATACAAACAAGTTGTTTTAAATACTTTTCGGGTTTCGATTGACTAATATTCTCTAAAATGTTGCCTCCCCATTTTGGTTTAACCTACTCTAATTCTCTTCCACTATACAATTTCTACTCATTCAAGTCCTTTCCGCCCCATTATCGTTGGGTTTAACTGTTCACCTTGCCTCTAACCTCCTTTAACTTCCTCATAATTTGTCTATTCCGAATTATTCCGATTCATCCCGACTCATTCTTTCGATAATTAACCCAGCTGAATTTGTTAGTTCATGGAACTTCGGTTTACCTGCCATTACCCAGTAAAATTTCCAGAACCACGTTGGCCTGCATGGCTGCACAGATACCCACACGGGGCGAAAGCGGTGGTAGGTCATCGGCAATTTCCGATACCCCATCGCCGCAGATGTATAGGTTACCGAATTGGTGCACCTGCATATCGTTCGAATTTCCCCATCCAGCCATCCCATTGCCCATGACCAATGGAATATTGGGATACTCACTTTGAAACACCTCGGCAATAATCTCTTTCATCTCAGCCTTGTCGAATGCTTCAACCATAACATCAACATCGTTATAAATTTTAGCAATACTTTGTGCATCGAGTTTAGTATCGTGAACCTCAATGCGCAGCTCCGGGTTAGTGGCTAGCAGGTTGGCTTCAAGGGCATCAACCTTTTTATGGCCAAGCTGATGCCTGAAGTAGAATTGCCTGTTCAGGTTGCTCTCCTGAACCACATCAAAATCGGCTACAATAAGCTTGCCAATGCCAACACGGGTAAGGTGCATGGCGATATTGCTGCCAAGTCCACCTGCACCGGCAATGCCAACCGTGTAGTGCTTTAAACGTTGTTTTATCTTATCAAAGGTCATACAATCTACTTATTACCATTCTGTTCAAAATATACATCGATTAGTTTTTGAGCGGCGGCAAATGAGCTCAGCTTGTTATGTGTAACCTCGTGCTCAATCCATTTAATCATGGTGCTTACCTGTGTGCTGTGGTAAAAACGGTTTTTCAGTTCCTCGTTTATGGTTTCGTACATCCAGTACTTTGCCTGCTGGCTTCGCCTGTGGCTAAAGTAGCTATTTGCCTTGGTAAATACCATGTACTGGTTTATGGTATTCCAAATCTCCAATATACCTGTTTTGTTAACCGATGAACATGTAACCGCTTGGGGTACCCACCCCGATTCCGTGGCAGGGAAAAGGTGTAAGGCGTTCTGGTACTCGGCTTGAGCTAGTTTGGCTTTTTGGATGTTATTGCCATCGGCTTTGGTAATGGCAATCATATCGGCCATTTCCATTATGCCACGCTTAATACCCTGCAGTTCATCGCCGGCACCGGCAAGCATAAGCAGCAGAAAGAAATCGACCATGGAATGAACCGCCACCTCGCTTTGCCCAACCCCAACGGTTTCGATAAAAATGGTATCGAACCCGGCAGCCTCGCAAAGGATAATGGTCTCACGGGTTTTACGGGCCACCCCGCCCAGCGAACCCGCCGAAGGCGAGGGCCTGATGAAGGCGTTTGGGTCGGCGCTCAGTGTTTCCATACGGGTTTTATCGCCCAGGATGCTTCCTTTACTCCGTTCGCTACTGGGGTCAACGGCCAGCACGGCCAGCTTATGCCCTCGGCCGGTTATGGTGCTACCCAGCGCCTCAATGAATGTGCTTTTACCAACTCCGGGAACACCGGTAATACCAATCCTAACCGAACGACCCGAAAGGGGCAAGCATTGCTCCACCACTTCCCTTGCCAGTTCCTGATGCTGCGGCAGCGAACTCTCAACAAGGGTAATGGCCTGACTAAGTAAGGATATGTTGCCGTTCCTGATGCCATCCATATACTCCTCAACGCTAAGCAGCTTGCGCTTTTTGGCCTTGAAGCGCTTTATGGCATCCTCGTTAACTATGGGTGGCTGTTCAATGCCCGGATTTACTATAAGTGCGCTTTTCTCCTCTTTCTTTTCCTTTTCCATGTCGTATCGCTTCGATATGCGAAGTTATTCATTCTATTTTTTAAAACCCAATAGGGGGTATACAAGTATAGTACATAATGGACGGACATGTATGACTAGAATCATACTAATTTTAAACTTAGTAAAGTTTTGTAAACCTAAATTCAACCAATAAATGCAACTTTCGGTGAGGATGACATCAATATTTTTTCAGCAAAGAGAGGGGAAAAAATCCCGCTCTCTTCCGCTGAATGGAAATAAGCTCTATAT
>Ga0209614_1000566_pt1 | contig 31810 bp, 30 predicted proteins | sample BlaSprsedimmetaG_FD_185484 | JGI IMG/M metagenome (GOLD analysis project Ga0209614, IMG submission 185484) | Hot spring sediment bacterial and archeal communities from California, USA to study Microbial Dark Matter (Phase II) - Blank Spring... ... | reverse complement strand
CGAGGTGGTTCTTTTCGGTCAACGATGGGGACAGAAATCCAATACACCGGAGACCCTGCGATTCCATGCATCAGAAACCAGTTCACTCGCCATTCCAGAGGATCCACTCATCGATCGGGAACCCTGCGCACCCCGTGCCAGGCGCCACGCCTTACCCCAGCGTCAGAAAAGGGCCAGGGCATCAGCCACGATCATGCCGGAGCGTGTGGGGCGGATATGACTGCCTTCAATTTCGATGAGGCCGGCCCTGCTCCATTCCCTGAGCTCTGAGCCCTTGATCTCCATGAGATCGATGCCGTGGCGGTTCTTGAACTGTTGCATGTCGATTCCCTTCCTGGTCCGCAAGCCCAGGAAGAGCGCCTCCATTCTCAGCTCGTCACGATTGATCGTCTCTGAACCGCACTTGGGCAGCATCCCGTTTTCCAGGGCATGGAGGTAGTCGTCAAGAGATTCGTGGTTCCACCAGCGTCTCGCCCCCCTGAATGAGTGGGCGGACGGACCGAGTCCCAGGTAGGGGGTATGATCCCAGTATTTCTGGTTGTGCCGGGAGGCTCTCTCCATGCCCCGGGCAAAATTCGAAACTTCGTAGTGAACAAAGCCTGCTTCTTCCAGTAATTCCGATGTTCTTACGAAGAAATCACGTTGAGTGTCTTCATTCTGGGAAGCAAAATCCCCGCGCTTGAGCCGCCGCCCCAGGGGGGTGCAGGGCTTGATCTCCAGTTCATAGCAGGAGAGATGGGAAGGATCGAACCTCAGGGCTTCTCCGAGGGAAGACTGCCATCTTCGAACTGTCTGGTCTGGCAGCCCGTAGATCAGATCGAGCCCGATGTTCACAAACCCCGCCCCATGGGCGTCTTCAAGGGTTTGTGCTGCCTGCTCTGCAGTGTGCCGGCGGCCCATGAAGAGGAGTTCCCGGTCGTCAAAGGATTGCACGCCGATGGAGATACGGTTGATACCCAGATCATTGAGCTCGGCCAGTTCGGAGCGGCCCCGGTCTGCAGGGTTGATCTCGATGGTGATTTCCGCATCAGGCAGAATTGTGAAGGCACGCCAGATCGCCTCCATGATGCTCTCTATCTCCTCGAGGGAAAGCAGCGATGGGGTTCCGCCGCCGAGATAGATGGTGTCGAACTCGAGAAACTCCTCCTCGTACTGGTTTATCTCGTTGCACAGGGCAGTAACAAACCTGGGGATGAGCGAGGTGTCGGTCATTGAATAAAAATCACAGTACGCACACTTCGACCTGCAGAACGGGATGTGGAGATACAGGCCGGCAGCAGGAGGCATTTCTGCCATTACGAATCAGTGTCCGACTTCAGCACGGCGAGAAAGGCGCTTTGGGGGATGCTGACCGAACCGATCATCTTCATGCGCTTCTTGCCCATCTTCTGTTTTTCGAGGAGCTTGCGTTTGCGCGTGATGTCACCTCCGTAGCACTTCGCGGTCACGTCCTTGCGGAAGGCTGAGATGGTCGAGCGGGAGACGATCTCATCGCCGATAGCCCCCTGGATGGCGATCTTGTACATCTGGCGGGGGATCTCCTCTTTCAGCCGGTCACACGCATGCACCCCCCGTGCACGAGCCCGTTCACGGTGAACGATCTGGGAAAGGGCGTCGACCTTCTCGCCGTTGACCAGGATGTCCAGCAGCACGAGGTCGCTCTGGCGGTAGTCGATGAGGTCGTAATCGAATGAACCGTAGCCCTGGGTCATGGACTTGAAGCGGTCGTAGAAATCGTAGATGACTTCGGCCAGGGGCATCTCGTAGATAAGCTCGACCCGGCCCGGGCTCAGATAGCGCAGGTTGGAGTTTGTGCCCCGCTTCTCGATGCACAGGTTCATGACCGAGCCCAGGTATCGGTCAGGCAGCATCATGGCTGCGCGGATATAGGGTTCTTCGGCCTTTTCAATGGCCATGGGTCCCGGGTAGTGGGAGGGATTGTCCACCGTAAGCACGTCCCCGTCCTTGAGGGTGAACCGGAACCGGACACTGGGCACGGAGAGCATGATGGAAAGCCCGTACTCCCGCTCCAGTCGTTCCTGGACGATATCCATGTGGAGCAGCCCCAGAAAGCCGCACCGGAACCCCTGACCCAAGGCAATGGATGAATCCTTCTCGTAGAGGAAGGCCGCGTCGTTGAGCTTGTACTTTTCCACGGCCTCTGCGAGGTCCTCGTAATCGTCCGAGGAGATGGGGTAGATAGAGGCGAAAACCACGGGCTTGATCTCCCGGAATCCGGGAAGCGGTTTCGGACAGGGTTTCTCGTCCATGGTGATCGTGTCGCCGATGCTCACGCTGGAGACGGTCTTCACCCCGGCAATGATGTATCCCACCTCGCCCGCGCTGAGCTGCGCACGCTTTTCCCGGGTGAGGAGAAAGCGGCCGACCTCCTCCACGCGATAGACTGAGTCGTTGAACATGAACCGGATGGTGTCGCCTGACTTCACCGTGCCATCGAACACCCGGCAGTGGATGAGGGTGCCGCGGAACAGGTCGTATTGGGCGTCAAAGATCAGAGCGGCCAGGGAGGCCCCGGGAGAACCCGTGGGTGGAGGAATCCGCTGAACAATGGCCTCGAGGATGTCTCCTATGCCGATCCCCTCCTTGGCTGAGCATGCAAGGTGGTGAGCCGGATCGAGGCCCAGCTCCGATTCGATCTGTCCCAGAACCCACTCGATATCCGCTGAGGGAAGATCGATCTTGTTGATCACCGGGATGATCTCCAGGTCATGTTCCATGGCCAGGTAGAGATTGGCGAGGGTCTGGGCCTGCACACCCTGGGAGGCGTCGATCAGCAGGAGCACTCCTTCGCAGGAGGCAAGGGATCGGGACACCTCGTAGGAGAAATCCACGTGTCCCGGGGTGTCAATGAGATTCAGGACGTAGTCCTTGCCGTCCCGTGCTCGGTAGGGAAGCGAGATGGCCTGGCTCTTGATCGTGATCCCCCTCTCCCGTTCGATATCCATGGTATCGAGGATCTGATCCCTGAAGGTCCTCGCGTCTGAAACCCCGGTGAGCTGGATCAGCCGGTCGGCCAGCGTCGACTTTCCATGGTCGATATGGGCGATGATGCTGAAATTTCGAATGTTCTCCATAGTGTTCCCCTGCCCCTGCCTGTCATTCCAGCGCGGTTCGTCTCACCTTGAGCCGGAACCGGCGCACCGTGTTCACAGGCTTCGGGGTCCTCATGCTGCACGGCTGTCCTATTCGATGCCGTGATGTTTGTCAATGGCTGCATGACGTCACGCTTGTTCCCCGGGAAGCAGACAGATGGATATCGAAGCATTCGTCCCCGTGTCTCCTGTCTCGCACCACACTTCTTGAGGATAGTGGGGTTGATTCAGCGGCCCATTCATTTGACAACCCCTCGCAGCATTGGTAAAGTACTCCAGAATCATTGATATTTTGCCAAGGGCTGTAGGGGCAGGACTGCGACAGCTCATGGGAAAAACGTGCACTGCATGAGGAGGGAACAAGCCATGTCCAAGATAGACATAAGGACCGAGGGGCACATCGCTTTTCTCACCATAGACTACGGTGAGAACCGCCTGAACCCCACGTTCCTGGGAGCGCTCACCGAGGCGCTCGACACCATTGTGAACCACACCGATGCCACGGTTCTCATCGCAACGTCTGCCCATGAAAAGATCTTTTCAAACGGAATCGACCTCCAGTGGCTCATCCCGGTGGTGCAGAGCGGAGACATGGCCTGCGTCAAGGACTATGTCTATCAGTTGAATCGATGCATACGCACAATGGTGCTCTACCCCCTGTTTACCATAGCCGCCATCAACGGCCATGCCTTTGCCGGCGGGGCGGTTATGAGCTGCTGCTTCGACTTCAGGTTCATGAGGAGCGATCGCGGCTTCTTCTGCCTGCCGGAGGTCGATCTCGGCGTGCCCTTCCTGCCGGGGATGACCGCGGTGATGCGCAAGGCTATTCCCAGGTTCATACTCGAAGACCTGCAGTACAGCGGCAGAAAGCTCACCCCCCAGGAGTGCGAACAGTACCACATCGCCACAAAGGCCTGCCCTCGTGAACTCCTCATGGAAGAGGCCATGACGTGTGCCGCCAGACTGAACAAGCGCCGGGATGTGATCGCAGCCCTGAAGCAGGAGATGAACCGGGATGTCGTCTATGCGCTCGATGTCCATGATCCTCCGGTGATCGAAGCGGGGTGGCAGAACTGGTTCACCGATCAGATCGCCTAGGCCGGGAACCAGGAGAAGCAGTGCCCATGAATTGAACACAACTCACTCCGTCTTCGATGCGGAGGACGGGCTTTTCCTGCCTCTTCCTCTGTCCCTGTTATCACCACTGACTCCCCCTTGCCTGAATGCACCCTGGTCCTTATTCTTTGTGCCATGCAACCCGGCGGCAAAAAGTGCAGGAACCTCGTAGTTGTCTTCCGAGACCAGCTCGACCATGATTCACGTGCGTGGTGCGGGTTCGACAGAGAGAACGATGCCGTGCTCATGGCAGAGACGGACGAAGACTTCCGGGTCGTGTGGGCACATAAGCGCAGGATCATCTTCCTCCTCTCGGCCATGCGGCACTATCGCGAGTCGCTCAGGGTCAAAGGCTTCAGGGTCGTCTACCACGAGCTCTCCCAGGATCCTTCCCTGGAAAGGGGCCTCACGTTTACCGAGGTGTTCAGGTCCTTCGTCGCAGAACTGAAGCCTGAAAAGATCGTGACGGTGCTGCCCGGCGAGTGGGGGGTTCACGAACGGCTGAAAACCCTTTCCCGGGATCTCGATCTTCCCCAGGAGGTCAGGCCAGACGATCACTTCCTCATCAGTCCCGAGGAGTTCCTTGAACTCGCAACCGGGAAGAAGCACTACCTTATGGAAAACTTCTACCGCACCATGCGAAAACAGCTCGGCGTGCTCCTGACTCCGGACGGGAAACCCACGGGCGGAAGGTGGAACTTCGACCACGAAAACAGGCTCTCCTTCGGACCCGGAGGCCCTGCCTGCATCTCACCCCCAAAGGGGTTTGAGCCAGATACCATCACGAAGGAAGTGATGGACCTGGTTGAGGCACTCTTCCCAAATCACCCGGGAAGGATAGCGGGGTTCGACCTGCCGGTCACGTCACAACAGGCCCATGAACAGCTCGATGATTTCATCGAACACCGGCTAGCCTCCTTTGGCACCTATGAGGATGCCATGTGGAACAGAGAGCCCTTCCTCTTTCACTCGCGCCTGTCCTCGGTGCTCAACCTCAAGCTCCTCTCGGCCCGGGCCTGCATCAGGAAGAGTGTCGAAGCCTTCCAGGAGGGTACTGTCCCCCTGAACAGTGTGGAAGCGTTCACCCGGCAGATCGTAGGGTGGCGGGAATTCGTTCGGGGTATCTACTGGATGCACATGCCCGCCTATGCAACCATGAATCACCTCGGTCATGAACTTACTGTTCCAGAATTCTTCTGGAATGGAGAGACCGACATGGCATGCCTGAGGCATGCGCTGACGAACGTGGTGGAGCACGCCTACACCCACCACATCGAGCGGCTCATGGTGATCGGCCTCTATGCCCTGCTCCTGGGGGTTTCTCCCCTGAAGTTCCACCAGTGGCACCTCGCCATGTACACGGACGCGCACGACTGGGTGTCGCTGCCCAACACCCTGGGAATGAGCCAGTTTGCAGATGCAGGGATCGTGGGGACCAAACCCTACTGCGCAAGCGGAAACTACATCAACCGCATGGGGAATTTCTGCAACCCCTGCAGGTATGATCCGAAAAGAGCCACCGGCCGGCTCGCCTGCCCCTTCACGACGCTCTACTGGGATTTTCTCGACCGTCACCATGAACGGCTCGTGAGCATTCCCAGGCTCGCCTTCCAGATGAGGAACCTGGAACGGAAACGAACCGAGAAGGCTGAGCTTGCCGAGATTCGCAAACAGGCAGACACGCTTCGGGACGATGCTCCCTGATGCTGTTTCTTCACCCTTAACCCAGGAGCTTAATAACTGTCTGAAACCACCTGTTTATCAAGATACGATATGGCATCCACAATCATCCGCATCTCAGAAAATAGAACCAGCTGCACGGCTTTTTTACGTTTTTTAGGTGAAGAACATGGACGCATAGGTGACGGCTGACCTGGTTGCCGGTTCGTCATAGGTCTCGTGGGCCAGGAGCTTTCCCGTGCATCCAGAAAGGAGCCTCGAGAACACGATCATGGCAGGCAGTCCGCACACATTGTACCTGTCGCCGGTGGCAGCGGCATGGGAGAAGAGAGCCCCTGCATCGCACGTGCTCAGGTGTGAGATAATGGTTTCATCATCGCCGAGCGCCTGATCGATGAGTTGCCCAGCTTCAGCGCCATGGCCGAACTTGAGGCCGATGTGCGAGAAATCAACCCCGGCCACGAGCAGGGTTTTCCCGTTGTCTGCACGAACGAGGTCTTGAACGGTACTGACAAAAGAGACAAACCGGTCATCTGTGAGCAGGTCTCTCCCGCTTTCGATCCATTCGTGGATACCTCCGCAGAGCACGGGCACGATCCTGAAGGAGTTGCCGAGATAGTGCCGGAGAAACAGGGCCTGGAACTCGATGGAGTGCTCGTTCATATGGTCGAAATCGTCTGCGGCGAACGTCCCGTCTTCGACATGGGCCTTGAGCTCAGAGACAAACGCGGTGTCCGTCTGAAGTGTGCCCAAGGGGGTTCGGTAGTTCTTTTCGGAGATGGAGTACAGGCCTTCTCTACCCTGGTGGTTGATGCCGAAGATAATGACGCGGGTGAAATCCATGCCCTTGATCCTGCGATAAAGATCCACATATGCTGTCTTTGCCACCTCGATGTCGATGTGTGGTGCGAGGAGCCCGGCCGGAGGCGTGTCCTGTTCGCTGCCGAGTTCGGGAAGAGTTGCCTCGACCTCCCGGATGTAGCGCTTCAGGGCCTCGGGATCCGCATCATAGGAAGTGCCTGCAAGGGAGCACTCCCGCTCCCGAGCGTTTAGGAACCCCTCCCGGATGGCGTTTTTCCTGGCATCGAACGACTCGCTCTCCAGGAGAAATGACTTGTCAAGCCCCTTGATGAACTCCTCGATCACCGACAGGGGGATGAGTTGTCCCCCGCTGTGTCGAATCATTTCCATCTGGATATCCCGCAGGTCGTGCGTCCCATCCAGGAACTGGATAACGGGGATGGCGCTTCGCTCCACGGCGAGCCCCCGGCTGAGCTTGAGAGGATCTGCAAAGGAGACCATCTGCTGCCCGTTGACCATGACGGGGATGACCTGGATGTCTCTGCGGAGCCGGGGATATTTCATGAGTAGAGTTCTCTTTTAATCAGAGGTGTTGCTCTCACGGTCACCTTCCTCGACATGACTGGGAGATCTCACTGTGCATCGTGCTCGAAATCTCCTCGGAAGACAAGCTCTCCCCAAGACCGCACTGTCTCTTCGTTTAGTCCTTTCCCGTTTCCCTTGACGCTTTCTTCGCTTTCTTCGGACGGGTCTTTCCGGTTGTTCCTCTCCAGATCTTACCCCTTTTGGAACGCTGGTCTCCCTTGCCCATCTGTCCTCCTCCTTCATGGAGAATCCCTTCCTGCGAAACCGGCGGGAGGATTCTCACCAGTATTGGTATACCTGCATCTGCGCAATGCTGAACTCATTTTTCCCACGAACGGCCATTTGTCAAGGGTTTTGGAAGCATGTACGCACATCAGGACCCCCGGAAATCAACTCAGACCACGGAAGTCGTGTTTTATAAAAGAACATCTCGATGCGTGGAGGATGCTTCCCTGCTGTGTTCAGTGCATCTCCCTGAGCAGTGTATCCATATCGCGATGGGTAAACACGTAGTGCTCACCGCAGAACTGGCAGGAGATGTGAAGATCTTCCCTGTCCTGGATCATACGCTCGATTTCAAAGGGGCCGAGGCTGAGGAGAGCCTCCTCCAGCCTGTCTTTGGAGCAGGAACACCTGAAGACCAGATCCTGTGTGCCGATGACTCTGCACGGAATAGCTCCGAACAACTCCAGGAGAATATCTTCAGGGGTTTTATTTTGACGCAGCTGCGTGGTCACCGGATCCATCCCCTCGACCCTTCTCGCGAGACGATCGATCAGCTCGGGATCGGACGGGGGGAGAGACTGCAGGAGAAACCCCCCTGCTGCGGACACCTGGCCGTTCTTTTCCACGAACACGCCGAGACCCACGGCAGATGGGATCTGTTCCGACTCAGTGAGGTAGAATGCAACGTCAGAAGCGATCTCCCCGGAGTACAACCGAACCACGCCCGAGTAGGGTTTCTTGATCCTCAGGTCCTTGGAAACGGTGAGGAATCCTTCTGATCCCAGGGCGCCGGACACATCGAGCTTCCCGTCCTTCGGGGGCAGATCCACCTGCGGTTCTGCGACATACCCGCTCACGGTCCCATCGCCCTCGGCCTCCACCACGATCTTTCTGAGGGGGCCATCCCCCTCGAATTTCATGGCAACGCGCTGGCCTGGATCGAGCAGCGCACCGAGCAACCCCCCAGCCGTGAGAGCCCGTCCCAGCGCCGCTGTTGCCGTGGGAGCGGTCCCGTGTCTGAGGCAGACGTCATTCACCAGTCCTGTGGTCACGCTGGCAAGGCCGAGGATGTTCTTTTCATCCGAGATGATGCGCACAAGGTAATCTCTCACGGTTGTGCCGCCTTTCATTGTCCTTGAGAACACGCTCCCTGTTCGAGAAGCGTCATGATGTCGGCCCTGATCAGGACGAACATTCAACGTTCCCGGTAAAGATATGTATCCTGATGAAACACCCCGGGGACTTCTCATCACGATACTCCCAGTATTCCCCGCGCTGCTGAAGATCTCCGAAGCACCCGCACGAGCTCTCCACCATGATCAGGGTCGCACCGTCCTTGTCGAGGGGCACCTCCACGGCATTGGAGAGCATGATCCAGGTGGTCAGTCCACTCGAGTCGAAGGTGATCCTTACCCTCATGATAATCCCGTCCGTATCTTGGATGGCGCAGGAGCCGGCAAACAGCTGGATCAGGATCACACCGAGGATCAACTGCCTTCGAATCATGCTTCCTGCCTGCACGAACATCACCTGATGGTATCGCTGAAGCCGATCTCCCGTGCGTAGTCGAATTGTCTCTGCCAGTCGATATAGGGGTGGGCCGAGTCGATGGTGGTGCGGCCAACAAGGTTCACGGATTCTGCATCGATCGACAGCGGGTGGTATCCGCCCAGGAACCCGACATCCGGGGCTATGATCTCCATCTTCCCGGGGAGACAGTCGCATTCTGCACTGATCTTGATGAGTGCATTGATGAGCACGGTCTTTGCCTCGATTCTGTGCCAGATGGCCGCTGCGGTCTCCACGAGCTTCTCCTGGAACACCTGTACATCCGACCCCCAGAGGATCTTCAGGGCAAGTTCCGGACACTGGGCAATGCACTGCGCACACCCGATGCACAAGTCGAGGTCGTAGGTGGGATATTCTTCACCGACGATTCGTGCCGCACCGGTGGGACAGATCTCTGCACAAATCCCGCAGCGTGTGCACTTTTTCCTGTTCAGCACAGGGTGAACATCGGCATGCATGCGCTGTTTCTGAGCCCTGGATGCAAACCCCATGGAAATATTCTTCACCGCACCGCCGAAACCCGAGGCGAGGTGACCCTTGAAGTGGGAAAAGATGACGAATCCCTGTGTACTGTCCAGGACAGATGCAACCTGTACGGTCTTGAAGTGCGGGTATCCGGCGGGAAGATCGATCACGTCTCTGCCATCGAGGCCATCGGCAATGACGATCGGGCACTCCAGGTACTCCTCGGTAAAACCATGGCGCTCAGCAGTTGCCAGGGCATCCGTTCCAAGGCGCCTGCCCCCCGAATACAGGACCGTGGTGTCGAAGATGAAGGGCTTCACACCATGGTCGTTGAGCCACGCCACGATGGTCTTTGCATAGACAGGATCGAGGAAACTTCGATTTCCGCGCTCTCCCCAGTGGAGTTTGATTCCGACAGAATCTCCTTTTTCAAAGGGGACATCGAGTTCTCTGACGAGAGCACTCAGGCCTTTGATACGCCCTTCCTGGGTTTCGTCCGTTTTCTTGAGTATGGTAGCGATAACAGCATCCTCCGTGTGTGTCGGTTTTCCCCTATACTATACCGAAAGACTCTGACGTGATCAACATGGCTCATGATGAGGTGATGTAACAGAGAAACAGAATCTCCAAATGCGTGCTGTGTGATGGGAACAGCCCGCGCTGAGGAGAAGCCGTCTTCTGGGCGAACGGCAAGGAACCGCTACACAACAGCACTTCCCTGTTCCCTCGTGGTTTCCCCACCAAAAATCACCAGCGCCTCCCGTGCGAGCATGCGCTTTTTCTCCTGGAGACTGAAGAGTCTCTCGATGCGACCATCGGATTCATGGAAAATATTGATGTAGTTCCTTCCCGTGAGGTTTTCTCCATACACCCCTACCTGGATGATGGTGTACAACCCGGGGTTTCCCGTTCTGTGAATACCATCCTCCAGGGGGAACACCGTGTAGGTGTCCCCCAGAGAAACAATCTCTGAGCTCGTCTGGTCCAAGGTAGCTCGTGTTTGACTGCAATCGGGATTCCGGCGCCTGTAAGTGGTCACCGTGAGACCTCCACTAGCCGTTCCGATCACTCCCCAGGAATTGTGATCGTGTATGGGGTCAAAGGCGCCGGGTTCCCACAGATACATCCTCACTGAAAACTGCCCGTGGGGATCACGGTACAGAACCATCTCGGAGTCGAACATCGTGGGAGTACGAACCAGGGGATTGCTTTTCACTTCTGCGATGGAGGAGAGGATCTCTACAAAGAGGCCTGTCTCTGTAAGCAATTCCGGCAGTTCAGACTGCATGTACGAGATGCGCGATTGATTTCCGTCGAGCTTTCCGATCTCGGATGACCATCGCCTGCACCACCCGAAGAGTTTGGGAGGTATTCCTGTGCGATCTTTTTCTGCCTCACTCATTTTTCTCTTCTCCATACGCGTTTTCAAGGCGGACGTACTGATCGTAGAAGGCGCACCCAGTACCCATATCCGTGATTCGGGCATCGACGAGTTGGTTGACGCCACCGCCGAGCTTCATCCAGTCACCCCTGCGGTAGACTACAGCACCGGAATACAACCCAGGCATGATCTCTATCCTCACCCGTACCCTCGCCCGAGGTGATACCAGGAATACTTCTCTGTGGGGATCGATACCCTTCAGTGAGGGACTATCCGATGATATCCACACGACGGGCGGTATCTCCTGTTCATCGGTCAGCATCTGCGAGTGTATCGCCTGCCTGCGGATGAGGCTCAGCAGCCGCAACGGGTAGGCAGGATCCGGATCGGGCTCTTCATGCAACTCGAGGACAAGATGAAAGTTCCCATCGTCATGGTCGAACTGCATATTCCGGTAGGCCACCATGGACCTGTCTGCGCGGACGAATCTTTTTTCCCTGAGTTCTTCGAGGGAGATAGAAAGATGGGGAGAATTCAGGGACACCCTCAGGCAGTCCTCACTATCCGGCAGGATGATCCCGGGTTCCAGCTTCTTTCCGAGATGCTCCAGGATCCAGAAATCGGACTGTGCCTGTCCGGGAGCATCCAAGACCGCGGGACTATGGTGTACATAGTCGTGCAGGCAGGAACCGACGATATCCTCCTGTTCGAGCATGAGCCGTGCCGGGAGAATTACATCGGCCCGTTGAGCAGTATCGGTCATGAAAGCATCCACGACCACCTTGAACTCGATCTTTTCGAACTGACGGGCAAGGGTTCGGGAATCAGGGCACTGGTTCACGAGGTTTGCTCCCTCGACCCAGATCATGCGGATGGGTGGATCCTGGGCTTCTGCGATATCGTGTCCGATGACGGGCATCCTGAGAAACCTTCCCTGTGAGGTGCGCTTCAAGCCTGACCACTCGAGATTGAAATTCCTCACCGAGCTCAGGTGATAATAGCTTCCCCCGCCACTGCACCCGATATTTCCGGAGAGAAAGGCTAGGGCATTGATGAACCGAACATTTTCTCCTCCGTGAGAGTACCGCTGGAGACCCGTACCCACAATGGTCGCCACGGGGTGAACCCCTGCATAGAGCTCACAGATCATCTCTGCATCGTGCCTGGAAACCCCGCATGATCTGAGCAGCGTATCCAGAGGATGGCTCATGACGAGGGCCTGGAATTCCTTCCAGCCCCGTGAATGAAGCACGACATCTTCCCGGATGGCGTGACGTTCCATGAGAAGCCTGATAATGGCTGCTGCGAGAAACCGGTCGGTACCCGGGCGGATGACAACACGGCTGTCGGACAGAGCAGCAGGTCCCTCTCCGCCGGGTGATATGGAGACGACGTGCGCCCCTTTTCTGCGAATCCTCTGAACAAGGTGTGCCATGTGGACGGAGCTGCTCGTGAGATCTCGCCCCCAGTTCGCGACACCCCGGGCATTGAGGATATCTTTCGGATCATTGTTGTGTCTGGAGCCGAAGTCTCTCATATAGGCTCCGTACCCGGCGGAATCGCAGAGAGATCCGCGCACCCGGGTGGCACCCAGGAGAGAGAAGAACAGGTAACCGGCCTGCTTTAGAGCCCCCTTTGCCCCTTCTCCGTGGAAGTACAGGATAGAAGAGGGTTCACTTCGATAGGCCTGGATGCGCCGGGCACAGAGATCAAGGGCCTCGTCCCAGCCTATGTCCTTCCATGAATTTCCCGATAGTACCATGGGAGAGAGAATCCTCTCGGGACTGCTCAGGCGACTGATATGCCTGTTGATCTTGGCGCAGGTGAACCCTTCGGTTATGGGGTGGGCAGGATTACCCCTGAGCTTCACTGTTCCTGATGCATCCCGCGTAACCAGCAAAGAACACGCATCCGGGCAGTCCATGGAACAGGCGCACACGACTTCATCCCACTTCATGCCTTTGTGATATTCTGATCAGGACATCCGGGCAACAGGGAATTCTCAGAACAGGTCCAGAAAAGGACTCCCTTCATCGTGATTCTCGCCGGGTAGATTGTTCAATTCGCCACCAGAAGAACACCGCGACTGGCCCGCAGGAACATTCAGTACCGGATGTTTTTTGGTGAACAGAGTATGCGAGGCTCGTCAGCCCGACGAGACGGCACTATGGTTATTCCTTCCGTGGGATGGACCTCCATGGCGATGAACCGTTCGGAAAGTGCTCTGCGGAGATGATCGATCTTCTTGTGGTGATACCACTGTCCGTCTTCGCTGCTGATTCCGAGGAGGTCCTTCGCCTCACGGGGGGGAAGGATGAATCCCTGGCGCTCGAGACTGATCACGCGCATGATGATCTCAGCTGGTGGATCACCGTATCTTCCCTTGAGCTCTTCTGTTTTTCCCCGCTTCATATCCCGCCACTTCACCTGTTCCCGGTGGATAGACGTCTGGTTTTCCTTGACCACTCCTTTTGTATGAGCAATGAGTATGCCATGTAACTTGTCATAAATATTCAATTGGTTACAGTATGGAGCCGGTACCATCTCCCCTGTGCAGGAGGAAAGATTTTTCCAGCCGGAGAACTTTATTTCCCTTTTTGATACTCGTGGAGGTATTGAAACCAAAAGACGATAAGCCCTGGCATGAAGGACTCTCCCCGGAATCGAGCAGAATACGGAACATGTATCTATTAACCTCAGGGGTCTTTGTGTGCCCACTCAGGCGCTCTTGGGCTATTCAGGAAACAGAGGCGTGGAAAACACGCTCACGGATCAGGCAACCACCCGGTTTCTCCCCTGTTTTTTTGCCCGATAGAGAGCCTTGTCCGCAGCGTTGATGACATCCTGCACTGAGGAGAGATGGTCGTTCTTTGTGGCGACCCCGACACTGAGCGTGAGATGTACACGCTTCGTGGGACGTTTTCTTTTCCTGGTGCTTGTGGGTTTTTTTCTGGGCCTCAGAAGTGACCTGATGGCAAATCCTGTGGAAGCGATCTCCTTCCTGAATTGTTCCAGGTGTTCAGTGGCATGTTCCGAGTGCCTGCCGGGAAACACAACGGTGAATTCTTCTCCACCGTACCTGAATGCTTTTCCTCCGCCACTGATCTTTGCCAGTCTCGAAGCAACCATACGAAGAACCTGGTCACCCACATCGTGTCCGTGCTGGTCGTTGAATCGCTTGAAGTGATCGATATCCACCATGGCAAGCGTGTAGTTCCCGGAGAGTTTCATCATCTCTTCCTTCAATGCCCTCCGGGCGGGAAGCCCTGTAAGCTCGTCTCTGAATGCCATGGCATAGGAGGCCTCGATCATTGCAACCAGGAGGATGAGACCTGCAGTCGAGAAAAGAAACATTGATTCCGCTATGCTGAGTGCAGTGCCGAAGACAGGGAGAACCGTGGCAAGGGCCCAGAAGAACCCATGCTCCTTGGCTCCCGAATTCCTGATATTCCCGAACAACAGGATCGCGAAGGAACATCCAATCAGGAACAGTGCGAGCTGATTCAGCGTCATGTGTGGAAACCACCCCTTTCCCGGGATCACCCCCTGCATGAACTGGAAGAGAACAGCAGGATCGATCTTCACGAACATCGCAAGAACAAGCACCTGGAGTGCAATAAAGCCGGCCCTGATACCTCCATGAACGGTGAAGATTCCCCGCTCTTTCATGCAGGACACAACGACAAGATTGACCGGAAGGAGCAGTGTCACCGCGTGATACACAACAAAGGGTCCCGTGCCAGGGAGGGATCGGCCATCGGGATACAGGAGCAGGGCCCACAGTGCACTGGCAAGCACGATGACACCAAAGACCAGGGAACTCCGATTGAACCTCCACCCCATTAGCAGGCAGACAATAAAGGTCACGTACGGATAGACCGTATTCAGCGTGTCCAGGTGGCGTTCAAAAACATGGACGTGGATACCAAGATTTGCAGCAAGAAAAAGGATTCCGCCTGGAACAAAAAACGAAAGTACCCGTTTCAACGACCTCGCCTCCCCGTGTATGGAGTGCCTTGGGATTCCTGTTCTTCTCGGGAATTTGATCAATTTTCTGTAGGTTGGTGTTAGTGATCGTTGACGTGTGACGCAATCAAGTGAAGGGGCATCCCTTCTCAATACAGGCTCGTTCCTCTCCCGGGTGCTGTCTCTTCTGCACGGGACAGTGCCTCAGACCTTCGGTCCCTTCTGGTGTGCCTTTCCTCGAGGAAACGTTCCGACCCCTCGAGGTATCAGGACACCTGCTCATGCACACTTTCCATGTATCCGGAGGTTAAAAAGAAATTGACCCTGTCGTAGAGAAAAATAATCCTGTTGTTGAGTTCTAGGGCGATGTATATCTCCAGGGGAGAAGAGAGGATCTTCTTTCCGAGCACATGCATCCAGATACTCTTCCTGCTCAGGGCAAGGGCATTGAGCATATCAGGCAGAGGGACGCCCTGATGGGCGAGATCATGCCCGGAACTGAGGAATGGAGCAGATTCAAAGCCTGTGCGTGAACCCTGCAGAGAGCCCTTGACACAGCCAAGGATCAGTCGATGAACACCTTCGAGCAGAGCAAGGTGGGGCAGGAGCGTAGGAATTCCGGATTTCATGGCATCCATCCACACCCGTGTGATCTCATTGCGCTCTTTCTCGATGATCTTGACAAGCATGTCTGAGAGCAGCGCCCGTTGCTTCTTCGGACTCCAGGAGGCGAGATCGCCGGGGAACGGTTCACTGAAAAACTGCCTGAAGGAGTCCTGCATCGCCCAGGTGTCCCGGTACATTTCTCTGTAGAGCTGCACCGCCTTTGTGTTGGAAGACCATGCAAGCTCAGGCATGTCTGCGATGGGGAAGTATCTCGCATCGGCGGCATCATCACCTGGGTTCAAATCGCCCCCCGTACTCCTGACCTCATAGGTAACAACGGCCAGTGATCCGTAGAATTCACTCTCCACGGTATCCACATCGATAAGCCGTACAATCTCGCCGACTAGTCCTGCCTCTTCCCGCAATTCACGCAGCGCCGCCTGGGCAACATCCTCACCAGATTCTGCAAACCCGATGGGCAGGCACCACATCCCCCGGTGGGGATCGTTCTTTCGTTTTACGAGCAGAATCTCCTTGTTCTCATTGACAACGATACTGCTTGCAACCGGAAGGGGATTCTCATAAAACACGGTTTCACAGGAACAGCAGAAGTCCCTCGGCTTGTCGTCAATCTGCATGCGGCTTAAGCGATGAGCACAGTAGGGACAGAACCGCCGGTTTTTTTTCATGGCTGCATCACTCCCTGTCCCGAATGGGAACAGCGGAACACAGCATCGTCTTTCGTGATCGTCACCTTGCCGTTGATCTGTGACTGTTCGCTGATTGCGCGGTTGAAGCGAGAAAGAACCTCTTCCACCTTGTAGGGGTAGGCCTCCATCACCTCTTTGAAAATCAGGTGCCTCTTCTTGTCGAAATACTTAATACAGTCACGGATCTGATCATGCGGGAATGTCAGGGTGTTCTCGTACACGATCCGCTCGATCCTGGCGAAATGTCCGCGCAACTGCTCATAACCTCCCTCGAGAGAAAATGCTTCAAAGAGTCTGTTTATCCTGAGTTCTCCCGGGGGATCAAGACCCGAAATCTTCATGCAGCCCGGCACCAAAGAAATGGCTTCTTTCAGCGAGTGCCTGCTGTGGGTGAGCGCGATGAATATACCATCGGGGCGCAAGATACGGGATATCTGTGGAATCAGGTGGGGAAAGAAGTACAGGGAATAACTCGCCACAACGAGGTCCCAGCAGGCATCATCCATCTCCGTGATGAGATCTGCGCTGCCATGAATGTACTCGACACCGTAGCCGAGGGCTGAGACGGTCTCCTCGAAGGACTGCCTGTTTGCGGCATTGACCACATCGACACCGACAATGGTCGCTGATGGAGCGAGCCTGTCCCTGAGCTTTTCGGTGAAGAATCCATACCCGCAGCCAAGATCGATGACCCTGGTGTAGCCCGTGAGACGGAGCCCTTCGAGAGCCACCTCCCTGATGTCGCGTGCATTGGCCGCATACCGCTGGATGAGCTGACTGGTTTGACGGTGGTCATCGATAGGTTCATACGTACTCCTGATATCTTCATGGGAATAGAGATGAGTCATAGCCATTCCCCCTCCAGTCAGTGTTCCTGCTCCCGGTTACGTATGCCCGATGAATGGAGTTGCCTTTCACCATACTGAAAAGCTACTATACCCCTACTAATAAGGAGGTGAGCATGACCCAGCAAGATGTGTACAGAGAATTATCGAAAAAGCTCATGATGGAGCACTCATCGATCCTTCCGGAGATCTGGAATTCCATCTGCTCTCTCGAGGAAGCGGAAATCATCAACGCGCTGCCTGCAACCGCAGAGGATCTTGCTTCGAGATTCGCGAAACCCCAGGAGGAGATGCAGTCCCTCCTGGAAAATCTCTATCACCGTGGCGTGGTGTTTGACTATGTGCGAGATGGTGCCACCCATTACCGCATGCCCCGCCATGTGGTCCAGTTCCATGACGCGACAATCCTGTGGGATGAGGCTCCGCAGGAGATGATGGACCTCTGGATAGAGTTCGGCGAGACGGATTATCCCCGGCTCCTGGAGCTCGTCACCCAGATCAGGATGCCTGCCTTCATGCGGGTCATCCCCATAAACGAAACCTTAGCGACAAAAAACCAGGTTCTCGCCTATGAAGACGCTCTCCAGCTCCTGGAAAACGCTTCCACTATAGCGGTGACCACCTGCGTGTGCAGGAAGCTTTTAAAAAAATGCGAGAATGCCATTGAAAACTGCATCCAGATCAACAAGGGAGCAGAGTACAACCTCAAGAGGGGAACCGGCAGAGCGATCGGTATCGAGGAGGCGAAACAGATCCTGAAGGACGCGCAAGCCTCTGGCCTCGTTCACCTTACCGAAAACATCGGGGGAAAATCAAATGTCATCTGCAACTGCTGTACCTGCTGCTGCGAGATGCTGCGTTTTGCAACGGATTCCAGGACAAAGGGAGTGCTTGCGCCCAGCCGTTACCGGGCCACAGTGAACGAAGAAGACTGTACTGCGTGCGAGGTGTGTGTTGACATCTGCCCGGTGGGCTCAATCAGTATGAGTCGAGGCGAGGTGGCCCTGGTCGAAGCTGAAACCTGCATCGGATGCGGTCTGTGTGCAACCCTCTGCCCCGTGGCGGCCATCTCCCTGATTGAGGTGAGATCAGAGGAGTTCATTCCCATGAAGTGATAGCTCGATCCTTCGAGTTGCCTTGTTCAGCATGAGAAAGACGAATCTTCCAGGAAGGATACGACCCCCCCTTGTGAACGGTTTCGTGGGAGATCACCTGCTCCCAGGTGATCTCCCACGATGGCATCGAGTGCTGTACGGCCATCATCGAGACTCCCGGTGTTCATGATATACGTATCTGCGCGCGCAATGGGTATGGCGGTTCCATAGGCGATCTCCCGCATGTCACGCTCGTCAAAGGCATCAGCCGAATCGTCTGCACGAGCCCTGTGGAGCACCCTCTCTCGTCTCGTTTCCCGGGGAGCCAGGAATGCAACGACAACAGTCGGAGCATGCTGTCTTATGAGTTCAACCTCCTGCCAGGATCGCATCTCCTCGAGAAACACCCCAGTCTCGTGATGTTCGAGGGCCCGAGACAGTGCCCTGCGGGTAACCCCCATGCCGTCAGGGTTCCTGAGTTCATCAGATACCCGTGCAGTAGTCACTGCATCTTCCTCGAGTCCCCTGTTCCTGATCTCTTCTCGAACGATATCTCCCGTGGAGTAGTAGGGCATGCCCTTCGATTGAGCGTACATCCTGGCAATATTCTTCCCTGAGGCAGGCATGCCGACGATGATGAAGATCTTCACGTCAGTGCTCCACTGCTCTCAGTGGTTCCCCTGCACAGGGCACGAAACCCTGGAGAAACGTGTACATCTCCCCATCGCTTCATGGCAGCTTGTCGATGCCGGCTCACTGATTCAACCATGCACTGATCTCTCTGTGCGTGTCCTGCCACCCGCCCTGCAGCCGCTGGGACAAGAATGCAGCGTAGACGCTTTCGAAAAGCTGAAGCCCCGTCTCGATGAGGTTCATGCGCTCGAAGAATACCGCCTCCCGTTCCTGGATTGGGTCCGTGATCTCATCGCGCTCGATGGTTACCGGAGGGCAGGTAAAGGATCCAAAGGCGAACAGATCTGCCTTCAGAGATATCTTCCACTTCATGGAATCTTTTTCAAAGTAAAGGAGTGCTTCGGTAATGTTCTTTCCGTCCTGAATGGCCCTTCTCGCCTCGGCAAAATCTCTCTGTGGACCGATGATGGAACTCTTGCGGATACCGTCCTCTCCCTCGGAGCACAGGACAAACCGATCGTGGAGGTAGCTGAGAAATCGCTCATCTCTCTCGGCTGGGCCATCCTGGGTCACCTCGTACGTCGACACTCCCGCGCTCGTCCGGTACATGAGCCACAGGAGAAACTCCCATCCAAGCCATCGATTCTTCTTGATCTGGAGAAGCACATCTTTTGATGGGGCCTGGTTGGCCCTTTCCAGAGCCCCGTGAAGGCTCTTGACCAGAACGGCCTCTGCCCGACTGATGGGATGAATGGGCTCCAGCAGAAAACCCTCGAAGGTTCGGCTGACTTCATCCTCGATGAGATCAAGGGCCCTGGCACTGATACTGGTGATGCTCACCACATCGGATCTCGTGTCCCAGACCACATCCCAGGAGGAAGGCACCGGAAGACTGCGGGCAATGAGCGATGCGTGGATGTTCTCTTTCATCTCGAGCCTTCTTCTGGACGGAACCCGGGATATAGCGGGTCTCTCAGAAAGCCACTTGTCGCATTCGGCCAAGAGCAGATTTTTCACCAGCGTGGAAGGGACCTTTCTCTGGTCTCTTCGCAGGCTGAACACAAGGTAGTGATCGCGCACAAAGGTGGTGGGATCCGTGAAATCCGAACTCTGGTGATTGTCGAACACAACCCAGCCCGTGGAGGATTCCTCTGCTGTTTTATCGATTCCCATAAACTGGTTCTTCATCAGCTGCCGACCGATCCATGCCTCAAAGTCTCCCTCCGGGCGCACCCCGTGTAATCGGTACTGGAACAGGCTCACGGTATTGGAAAGAATCCCCATGGTGTCCTCCTCATCAAGCATGACCAAAGGAAATCAGGACATACACTACATGCAGACCACGATCAACCTTCACTGATACCCCACAGAGGTTTTGAGAACCGATGGTGATGAAGCCCGTCACTTCCCCTTCAGCCCGGAATGTGTCGATCCCTCCAGCCATTCCGGTCCTCGCTGCGTTCAAGTCCGGATTGACATGGCTCTTTGACTCTCGTATTTTCTCGTGATACCATCGACTAACCGCCTTGAAGAGTCTATGCGGTCAAGGACAGAGCAATGAGAATAGAGACCCCCGGACAAGTTACAGACAGAATAACCCTCTTGGGACGCAGAGATTCATGCGTCTATCTGGTCGACGGCAACGGCGAGTATGCCCTCCTGGGCGGAGGCATGGCATCCATCATCCCGGACATCAGGGACCAGGTGAACCGCCTTGGCATCGATGTGGAAAAGATCAGGCGTATCATCATCCTCCACTCGCACATCGATCACGTGGGTGCAGTGCCCTATCTGAAACAACAGTGGCCCTGGGTTGTCGTGAGCGCCTCGAAGAGAGCCCAGCACCAGCTTGCACAACCCCAGGTGATCAGTACCATCGTAGAATTCAGTAGGCTCCTGCTCCAGGCAACAGAACCGGCTGCATCGCTTTCAGCGTATGGTCTCGACATAACCTCCATCGAAGTGGAAGAGGCCCTGGGAGATACCGAGAAGATCCCCTGCGGAGACCTCACTTTGGAAGTGCTCGAGGTGCCCGGCCATTCCTCCTGCTCGATCGCCATCTACATACCGCAGGAAAAGGCTCTCTTCGGCTCGGATGCTGGGGGCATTCTCTACGGAGATACCATTTTCACCTCCGCCAACTCCAACTTTGATCAGTATCAGGCAAGTCTCGAGAAAATGTCTTCCTGTGAGGTGAACGTCTACCTTGCAGAGCATTACGGGGCCCTCACGGGTGAAGATGCATCAACCTATCTCGAGAAGGCCAGAGATTCCGCTGCCCAGACCAGAAAACTCATCGCGGAAACCCTGCGAAAAACCGGAGAGGTCAGGAGCGCCGCTGAAGAGATCACAGAGCTTTTCATGGCAGAGGGTTCGGGGTACTTCCTGCCCCGGGAGATCATGCAGATGGTCATCGCTCAGATGACCGGTTTCGTGGCGAAAAACCTCTCTCCTCCCCTGAAACCGAGCTCCAACACATAGGACTCACGGAAACAGCGTCTCTCAGAAAAACCACTTCACGAGCTGCAGCTTGAAGCGATATGGAACGTAACGAAGGGGTATGTCGAAGGCCAGGGTGTTCTTCACGACACTCTTTGTATGACTGAAGGCGTCGAAGCTCGCCCTTCCATGGTAGGACCCCATACCGCTCTCCCCCACACCGCCGAAGGGGAGAAAGTGAGAAGCGACGTGCACCATTGCATCGTTGAAGCAGATTCCCCCGGAGGAGGTCTCTCTGATGACCTGCTGCTGGCGCTCAAGGTCTCTGCTGAACAGGTAGAGGGACAGGGGCTTGGGCCGGGAGTTGACGAAGCGGATCGCCTCTGAAAAACCGGAATAGCTCAGTACCGGAAGAATCGGCCCGAAGATCTCTTCATGCATGACGGGAGCATCCTGAGGAACATTGCGCATGATGGTGGGTGCAATGTAGCGCTGGGCACGGTCTGTCTGTCCACCGACGACAAGATCCCCCTGATCGAGATATGCGCTCAAGCGTGAAAAATGCCCCTCGCTGATGATCCGTGCGTAGTCAGGACTCTTGGACGGGTCAGTTCCGAAAAACTTCAGCACCTGGCGTTTCAATATATCGAGAAACTCCTCCATGATCTTCTCATCCACGAGGAGGTAGTCAGGGGCCACACAGGTCTGACCGGCATTGAAGAATTTTGCCCATGCAATCCTGCGTGCCGCGTAAACCATATTCACATCGCTGTCCACGATGCACGGACTCTTCCCTCCGAGTTCGAGCGTTACCGGGGTCAGATGACGGGATGCCGCCTCCATGACAACCCTTCCAATGCGCGTGCTGCCAGTGAAAAAAATCGTGTCGAACTGTTCCTCCAGCAGGGCCTGGGCAACCTCAGGCCCACCTGTGATCACCGAGATATACCTGGGATCGAAGTTCTCCTCGAAGATCTCCGCCATGACACTGCTCGTTGCGGGAGAGATCTCGGAGGGTTTTATGATGGCACAGTTGCCTGCAGCCATGGCCCCGATCAGGGGGGCGATGGCAAGCTGGAAGGGGTAGTTCCACGGGGACAGGATGAGTGCCACGCCAAAGGGTTCGTACGTGATGAAACTCCGTGATGGCAAGAGCGGCAACGCGGTGAGCGTCATCCTCGGGCGTGCCCAGGAACGAAGTTTCTTTACGCAGTACGTAATCTCGCTGAAGACAAGGGATATCTCGCTCGCATAGGCCTCGAGGGTGGGTTTTCTCAAGTCAGTGTGCAGGGCATCGAGGATACGCCTTTCATTGTCACTGATGACCTGGTGCAGTTTCCTGAGCTGCTGCAGGCGGAAATCCAGATCCTTCGTCACTCCTGAAGCAAAGAAAACCTTCTGCCTGGCCACAACATCGCTAATGGTTGCCTTCTCCATGTGATCCCCCTATTGTTGATGTAATACTGATAAAGGTAATACCTCGAGACAATGAAGGGAAGTACCCGTGATGCGTTTTTTCAGAATTCACCATCAGGCCCTCCTGGACACCGGCCTCTTCACGCGTGGCGGAAACACAGATCTGTCCGAGAACCCGGAGAGGATACGGGCTGGATTCTTCATGAAGATATTCGTACGCTTCTCCCTCCGGGATCTTGCTGAGACAACGTCATGCACGTGATCTCAATCGGGACGTCGGGGTGGACCTATGATCACTGGAGGGGGGTTTTCTACCCGGAGGATATCCCGAAGACACGCTGGCTCGAGTTCTATTGCCGAGCATTCTCCACCGTGGAGGTCAATGCCACCTTCTATCGACACATGAAGCCATCCACTGTCGAGAAGTGGGAGCAGAATACCCCCGAGGACTTCTGCTGGTCCATTAAGGCGAACCGTCTCATCACCCATATCAAGCGCCTCCGTGGTGTCCATGAACCCCTCGAACGATTTCTCTCGTCTGTTGCACCCCTGGGGGAAAAACTCGGACCCATCCTCTTTCAGCTACCCCCATCCCTTGCCTTTGACGAGGGGCTTCTCATGACGTTTCTTTCCCTCATCCCGAAACATTTTCACTGCGCCCTCGAGGCACGCAACAGGAGCTGGGTGAACGAGAGGGCCTTCTCCTGTCTGCATCAGCACAAAGTAGCATGGTGCATCTCCGATACCGCAGGCCGCTACCCCTGCTACGAGGAGCTTACGGCAGACTTCGTTTATCTCAGGCTCCATGGTTCGAAGAAGCTCTACGCTTCGAGTTACACGGAAGATGAACTCGCGGCATGGGCTGCCAGGATAAAGGGATGGGAGCGGGACACCTACGCCTACTTCGACAACGACTTCATGGGGTATGCACCGAACAATGCACTGAAGCTCAAGGCGCTCCTCGGCGCAGATATTTCAGGGATTTCACCGGGATAAACCCGGTGAACCAGGGTTGCCATTGAGTTGTACCTCATTATTTGTATGAATAGAATGGCTTTGATAAGGAGGTTTGGATGAGCAAGAAAGGTACCGATGAAGTGCGTCACGGGTTGAAACTGGTCAGCCCGGCCTTTGACCAAGGAGAGATGATTCCCTCCGAGTACACCTGTGATGGGAGCAACATGTCTCCACCCCTTGAAATCTCGGGGGTACCTGCCGGCACGAAGAGCCTCGTGCTCATCTGCGATGACCCGGATGCACCGATGCCGGCGCTCGCGCTTCTGACCTTTGTCCACTGGGTTTACTACAACATCCCCCCGGAGGTGAGCTCCCTCGACAAGAACATCGGTCACGACGAGCACCCGGCAGCAGGAGGTATCCAGGGAAAGAACGGATACCGGAAGGTCGGCTACGGCGGACCTTGCCCTCCTTTTGGCACGCACCGGTACTTCTTCAGACTCTATGCGCTGGACACGCTCCTCGATCTCCCCCCCGGGGCAAAGAAGAAGCAGGTCCTCAAGGCCATGAAAGGGCACATCATCACTCAGACGGAACTCATGGGCACGTACAAGAAAAGATGAACCCTGCTCAAGATCTCTGCCCCCGGGCGAAGCGGGAAGGTATCTTCTCCATGGAGCACAGGGGTGAGAATCATCATGCCTGAGCCATCCTACCTTGCCCGGCATGAAACCGGGGTTCTGCAGGAGAGGATCTCTCAAGCCCTTGACCTGTTATCAGAGTGCCGGCTCTGCCCGCGGAGGTGTGGCGTGGATCGCACCAGGGGAGAAACAGGGTTCTGTGCAACGGGACGATATGCAAAGATGGCAAGCTTCGGCCAGCACTTTGGAGAAGAGGCTCCCCTCGTAGGCTGGAATGGGTCGGGAACGATATTTTTCAGCTCGTGTAATCTCTTGTGCACCTTCTGCCAGAACTACGACATCAGCCACCTTGGCTCGGGAAAAGAGGTGTTTCCATCCGATCTGGCCTCGGCCATGGTTTCCCTTTCAAGGAGCGGCGTGCACAACATCAACTTCGTGACTCCGTCTCATGTGGTTCCCCAGATACTCGAGGCACTTCCCGGGGCGATCGAACAGGGTCTTCGCATCCCCCTGGTGTTCAATACCGGAGCCTATGATCTCGTCCCCACACTTCACCTTCTGGAGGGCATCTTTGATCTGTACATGCCTGATTGCAAGTTTTGGGATGAGTCCTATGCAGAGAAATTCTGCTCAGCGCCGGATTATTGTGATGTCGCCAGAGAAGCACTGAAGGAGATGCACCGCCAGGTGGGAGACCTCACCATCGGAGACGACGGTATCGCGATACGGGGGCTGCTAGTCAGGCATCTCGTGATGCCGGGAGGTATTGCCGGTACTGAACAGGTCATGGAGTTCCTCGCCCGGGAACTCTCTAAAGGCACCTATGTGAATGTGATGGACCAGTATCGACCCTGTTACCGGGCTCATGACGATCCCCTGCTCGATCGTCGGATCACCCGGGAAGAATACCTGGAAGCCGTTGAATCTGCACGAGAGGCAGGGCTCTCGAGGTTTGACGGGCACACGAGCGTTCGAATCCGCATGTTCTAGAGATGCTTCGAGGCTTCAATGCCCTTGACTCATGACGGAAACTCTTTAGAATGAGAAGGAAAACTAGGGGGATGGTATGAGTTCTTTTACCGAACGGGTCATCAGGGCAATCAAGCTCGATCCCGCAGTGTACGAGGAGGTTGAGGCGGACAGGTCATCCATGAACCAGGCAGTGCTCGTGGTAATTCTCTCGAGCCTTGCCGCCGGGATCGGGGGCATGCAAACCGGTGGTCTTGGATTCATTGTTGCAGGGACAATTTCCGCCCTGATTGGATGGTTCATCTGGGCGTTTCTCACCTATATTATCGGCACGAAGCTCCTTCCCGAGCCACAGACTAGGGCCGATTACGGAGAGTTGCTCCGTACCATCGGGTTCTCGAGTGCACCGGGCATGCTCAGGATCCTGGGAGTGATCCCGTTTATCACAGGGATTGTCTTTCTCGTGTCCTTTGTGTGGATGCTCGTCGCCATGGTCATCGCGGTTCGACAGGCCCTTGACTATACGAGCACCATGAGAGCAGTGGGCGTATGCATTATCGGTTGGATCATTCAGATTCTCCTCATTGCCCCCATCCTCTACCTCATGGGTGTCAGGGCGGGAATGTAGATATCATCCGATCAGAGGCCGCGGACATTTTTAACGAGTTTAACAGGGGGACATTTCTCACGACTCTTGACATGGGCACTCACGTCACCTTGATTTTCCTGTCTCCCGCCCAATGATTAGCTTCAATGCCCCCTGAGAATATGGCGTCACGATCAGCACACGCGTTCTCTGGAGCGTGATCCGCACGATGAGGGTCGGGACTTCACCAGGGGAAAGGGAGAACACGGAATCAGCCCCATGAACAGACTTTCAAGAGAGATCAGCCCCTACCTGCTCCAGCATGCATCCAATCCCGTGGACTGGTATCCATGGAGCCCGGAGGCCTTTACCCAGGCACGAAAAGGGGATCGCCCTGTCTTTCTGTCCATCGGGTATTCATCCTGCCACTGGTGTCATGTGATGGAACGGGAGTGTTTCGCTGACGATGAAGTTGCGGCGCTCATGAACGAAACGTTCGTATCGATCAAGGTTGATCGGGAGGAAATGCCCCATATCGACAGCATCTACCTCAGAGTCTGCCAGATGATGAACGGAAGTGCCGGGTGGCCGCTGAGTATCATCATGACTCCGGACAAAGAGCCATTTTTTGCTGCCACGTATCTTCCAAAACACTCCCGGAGGGGATCTATCGGTATGGTTGAACTCACCACCCTCGTTCGGGATGCCTGGACAGAGAAACGATCAGACATCTTCGGCACCGCCCGCGAAATATCTCAGCTTCTCAAAGAAGCCTCTCGGCAACAACCGGCAGCAACGGGTGAACCTTCAGAGGATCTCCTGAAAAAGGCCTTCAGTCACTTCTCCAAGTCTTATGATCCTGCCCACGGGGGATTCGGAACAGCACCAAAGTTTCCTCAACCCCATACCTTCATGTTCCTGCTGAGATACTGGAAACGCACGGGTGATTCCCGGGCCCTGTCCATGGTGGAAGAGACGCTCTCCGCCATGAGGAGGGGAGGGATATACGATCAGGTGGGTTCGGGTTTTCACCGGTATTCCACAGACCGGATGTGGCTCGTTCCCCACTTTGAAAAAATGCTCTATGACCAAGCCCTGCTCTGCATGGCCTACACCGAGGCCTACCAGGCGGTACCGAACGAGACCTTCCGGGAGACCGTTGAGGACACCATCGGGTACGTCCTGCGTGATATGCGATCCGAGGAAGGTGCCTTCTTCACCTCCGAGGATGCAGACAGCGCGGGCGAGGAGGGAAAATTCTACCTGTGGAGACTCGACGAGATCGCGGCCCTGCTGCCGGAAAACGACAGAGATCTGGCCAAGACGCTCTTTTCCATCAGGGAAGAGGGAAACTTCCGGGAAGGCATGCGGGGTGGATTCAACATCCCTTACCTTGATCATGACCTCGACCTCTATGCCAGAGAGCACAGCATGAATCGTGAAGACCTCGTGCAGCGGATCCGCGGAATCCGCCAGGTTCTTTTCGCTCACCGCGCACGACGCACTCCCCCGTTCAAGGATGACAAGATCCTCACCGACTGGAATGGACTCATGATCGCTGCCCTTGCAAAGGCATTCCAGGCCTTTGGAAATCCAGAGCATCTCTCGGCTGCCATCACTGCTGCCTCGTTCATACTCTCACACCAGGTCTCTCCCGATGGTCGCCTGATGCACCTGTACCGGGAGGGCATTTCAAGCCGGCCAGGATTCCTGGATGATTACGCATTTCTTGCCTGGGGGCTGATTGATCTCTACGAAGCATCCTTCAACCCGAGCTTTCTCGAAAAGGCCTCTGGATTGACAAAAACCACGATCGAGCATTTCTGGGATACCGACCAGGGAGGCTTCTTCCTCAGCCCGGATGATGCGGAGATGGAACTGCTGCGACCAAAGGAGATCCATGATGGCGCGGTGCCTTCGGGAAACTCCGTGGCACTCATGAACATCGTGCGGCTCGCGGGCATGACCGGTGACGAAGAACTGTCCGGCATAGCCCGGACGCTCATCACCGCATCTCATGCGGCCATCAGTTCAGCACCGTCAACCCAGGCATTCCTGCTCTCGGCACTGGCTTTTCACCTGGGACCTATTCATGAGATCGTCATTGCAGGAAAAAGGTCGGACCCTGAAGTCTGCTCCATGCTCAGAGTCGTGCACGAGCGGTTTCTCCCCAATAAGGTTCTCGCCGTCTTCGATGATGAACAACCACCCCACGACATCCTCTCATTTCTCACCAGGAACAGGTCAAGTTCTGGAGGAAGAGCCATGGCCTCCGTGTGCAGAGACTCCGTATGCTCTCTGCCTGCTGCCGAGACTGCAACCCTGGTTGATCTCCTGTCCTGAGGTCACGGAGCAGACGGGATGACTCTGTTTATGACCTCTTTCACCGCTGTTGCGACGCTGCTCACCATAGGGATTGTGGGGTTCTGGCTGCTCAGCAGAAGGATCCTGATCGAAAACCTTCTCGGGCCCCTGTCTGTCCTGGCCATTGATATCGCACTGCCCTGCCTGATCTTTGTGAACATTCTCCAGAACTTCACTCCTGATGATCAACCGTTGTGGTGGAGCCTGCCCCTGTGGTGGATTGCCTTCACCTGCGTGATCGCGCTCCTCACGTTCTTCAGTTCCAGGATGTCGGCCCGGGCCTTCAGGCGGGAATTCGGTTTCGCCCTGTTCTTTCACAATGGCATCTTCTTCCCCCTGGCCATCCTCGCCGAGATCTTCACGGCAAACTCTCCCTTCCTCGTGGATCTGTTCCTCTTTACACTCCTCTACCCGGCATTCTTTTTCAACACGGCCCCCCTCTTCTTCGGCAAGAAGCTCCGTTCGCTGGGAATCAAGAGACTCTTCAATCCCGTCCTCGTAGCAACAGTGCTGGCGATTTCGCTCAGGCTTACAGATCTCCATGTCATCGTCCCGGACTTCATCACCTCCGGACTCAAGCTCATCGGTGCAATGGCAGTACCCCTTCTCATGATCATCCTGGGGGGAAACATTTTCATCGATATGCAGAAATCTGCCGGCACACTGAACCTTCGCGAAACAGGGAAATTCGTTCTGATCAAGAACATCATCTTCCCCCTTATAGTCCTCGGCGTTCTCATCCTGCTGAATCCCCCCTATTCCGTCTCACTGATCGTGATGATCCAGAGTGCGGTGCCGCCGATAACGGCCGTACCCATCATGACCGAGCGCGAGGGAGGCAACCGGGCCATTGTCGATCAGTTCATAGTTGCCAGCTTCCTCGCTTCCCTGGTGAGCCTTCCACTCATGCTTGCCCTCTTTGGCAGATTCTTTTCTCCCTGATTGTCCCCAACGGGCTGTCCTTTCACTGACACTCTCCATATGGACTTTTTTCCCCTGTGACTTATAATGGTGTTCAGAAATGTTAGCACAGGTGTACTCTTCGGCCCTGTGGGGCACGGATGCAATTAGTGTTTCTGTGGAGGCAGACGTTCACGGGGGTCTTCCCAGTTTCTCCATCGTCGGTCTACCCGACAACTCTGTCAAAGAGAGCAGAGAACGTGTGAGATCCGCCATCGTGAATTCAGGGCTTGATTTCCCGCCGATGCGCATCACGTTGAATCTCGCCCCTGCGGATGTGAAAAAAGAGGGCGGTATCTTTGACCTGCCCATTTCCATTGCCATCCTTGCGGCACGGGGGATTGTCCCGGCCCAGAAAGCCAGGGGCTACCTCTATGTGGGAGAACTGGGTCTTGACGGGAGCCTGAGACCGGTGCGGGGGGTTATATCCTCTGCTTTTCTCGCCCAGCGCATGGGGCTCAGAGGTATTGTCTGTCCGGAGCAGAACTGGAGAGAAGCTTCGTTCTCCGGAATCGCGGTCAGACCGGTGAAGGACCTGAAGCAGGCCTGCCGCTTTCTCTCCCATGATGAACCGCTTCCCCTTTGCCAGGAAACCCCTGATCCACCATCTCCTGATCAGTACTCCCCTGATTTGTGCGAGGTAACCGGCCAGGAGATGCCCAAGAGGGCACTGGAAATAGCTGCCGCGGGCGGTCACAACCTCCTCATGATCGGTCCGCCTGGCGCCGGGAAATCAATGCTTGCAAAACGCCTGCCTTCGATTCTGCCCCTCCTCGAACGAGAGGAGATGCTTGAATGTATCCGCATCTATTCGGCTTCCGGCAAGCTTGAACCCGATACCTTATTCACAGGGAGACCTTTCAGGTCCCCCCACCACACCATCTCCGATGCAGGACTCATCGGCGGGGGAGCACATCCTTCTCCCGGGGAAGTCACCCTGTCTCACAACGGGGTCCTGTTTCTGGATGAACTCCCTGAATTCAAGCGCAGCGCCCTGGAGGCCATGAGGCAGCCCCTGGAGGATGGGACGGTAACGGTTTCCCGGGCGAACTCGGCCTTTACGTTCCCTGCCCGATTCCAGCTTGTTGCGGCCATGAACCCCTGCCCCTGCGGGTTTCTCGGTCACCGAGGCAAGGAGTGCCGCTGTACCCCGGTTCAGATCGCAAAGTATCGCGCAAAGGTTTCAGGACCACTCCTGGACAGGATCGACCTGCACGTCTGGGTTGACCCCGTGGATGCGGAGAGTGTTATCAAAGCACAGAAGGGGACCATCTCCGCTTCGGTCCGTGAACGGGTCCTCTCTGCCAAACAGTATCAACTCAGCAGGGGACACATGAATTCGAGGATTCCTGACAAGGATATCGAGCATCTCTGTCCGCTGAGCGCCTCCTGCAAATCACTGCTCATTGCGGCCATAAATCGCTACCATCTCAGCATGAGAGGGTACAAACGAGTCATCAAGGTCGCACGTACCATCGCAGACCTGGAGAATGCTCATTCCCTTGGGGAAATGCACCTCGCAGAGGCGCTCCAGTACAGACCCGAACTCAGAAGTGACTAGCACGGGGCCGGTGAGCACGCCAAATCATCTGGAGCGATAAAACAGCACACAGTGTCCGTTCGGTCTGGAAGGTTTTCGGAGGTGCCTAGAGGAACAGTTGAGATATGGACGACTCACTGTAGATCCTCTTTATTGCCTCTGCAAAGAGATTCGCCACTGAGAGAACCGTAATCTTCGAGCAGTTCAGGGCATCCCCTTTCAGGGGAATCGTATCGGTCACGACGAGTTCCTGGATCGGTGAATTCTCGATCCTGCTGATTGCCGGACCCGAGAGAACGGGATGCGAGCAGCAGGCAAGAATATTTTCTGCGCCGGCATCCATCAGTGCCACTGCACCACTGGCAAGAGTCCCGGCGGTATCCACAATATCATCGATAATGAGGCACACCTTCCCCCTGACATCTCCGATAATATGCATGACATTCGACTCATTGGCACGTTCCCGCTTTTTATCGATAATGGCAAGGTCAGCCTTCAGGGGTTTGGCGTAGGCCCGTGCACGTTCCACGCCCCCTGCATCCGGGGACACGATGCAGAGATGATTCATGAACTTATCCTTGATATAGTCGAGCACCACGGGTTTGGCGTAGAGGTTGTCCACCGGGATATCAAAGAATCCCTGGATTTGTGCGGCATGAAGCTCCATGGTGAGCACTCTGTCCGCCCCGGCGACGGTGAGCAGATTCGCGACAAGCTTTGCCGTAATGGGGGTTCTCGGGGATGCCTTTCTGTCCTGCCGAGCGTAACCGAAATAGGGAATCACTGCGGTAATACGCTTTGCAGAAGCCCTCCTGGTGGCGTCGAGCATGACCAATAGTTCCATGAGGTTGTCGTTGGCAGGAGTACAGGTGGACTGGACAATGAAGATATCCTTGCCCCGGATACTCTCGTAGATGTCCACCGAGGTTTCACTGTCGGAAAATTTTCTGACTTCTGCTTTCCCGAGATCGATCTCGAGATTATGACAGATACTCTCCACGAGGGACTTGTTCGAATTGCCTGAAAATACAAAGATGTTTGACTTCATTGCGTTCTTCACCTCTCCACAGGGAATTGGCCGGGATGAACAATTCGATCATCGATGCAGAAAAATCCCGGTTCACGACACCTGCCCGTTTGATGTCATCC
>Ga0209614_1000563_pt1 | contig 31869 bp, 20 predicted proteins | sample BlaSprsedimmetaG_FD_185484 | JGI IMG/M metagenome (GOLD analysis project Ga0209614, IMG submission 185484) | Hot spring sediment bacterial and archeal communities from California, USA to study Microbial Dark Matter (Phase II) - Blank Spring... ... | reverse complement strand
GTCCTGGGGGACCCTGATTTCGTAGTAGTCGGTGCCGCCGGGCAGCTTGCAGCCGGCGGCGACGGTCAGGACCGCCAGGACACAGGCGGCCAGAGCGGTGCGAGTCGTGTGCAGCGTCTTACTCATGTCTGAGGGCCTCAATAGGATCGAGTCGGGCCGCCTTGAGGGCGGGAAAGATGCCAAAGAATATGCCGACCGAGCCGGCGAACGCGAACGACAGGCCGATGGCCCAGAGGGGGATGTAGGTCTTCTCGAGCATGGGGTTGAGGCTGGCGATGGCCGAGGTGAGCAGTTGGCCGACGCCGACGCCCACGAGTCCGCCGACAAAGCACAGAACGACCGCCTCGATGAGGAACTGGGTCAGGACGGCGGTCTTCTTGGCGCCGACGGCCTTGCGCAGGCCGATCTCACGGGTGCGTTCGGAGACCGAGACGAGCATGATGTTCATGATGCCGACGCCGCCGACGAGCAGGCTGATACCGACGACGCCGCCGGCGACGAGCGTCACGGTGATGGCGATCTTGTTGAAGGTCTCCAGGGCGCTCTTGAGGGACTCGACGCGGAAGGTGTCGGGCTGGCCCGGCCGGATGCCGCGCGTACCCCGCAGGAAGAAACGGATTTCGGCCTGGGCCTCTTCGAGGGTCTCGGCGGACTTGCCGGCGGCCATGGCCCAGACGCCGGGATCGCCCATTTTGTGGATCGTCCTGAAGGGCACGAAGATCTCAAAGGATTCCTGGCTGCTCTCGCCGATGTTGAGGCTGGGGCGGGGCTCAATGACGCCGGCGACGCGAAAGGCGTTGTGGCCGATGCGGATGGTCTGGCCGATGCAGTCGCGATCGAGCCGTAGTTTCTTCTGGAGTCTGGGTTCGATGATGCAGACGTGCCGGGCCTGGAGATCGTCGATGACGTTGAAGGGTCGGCCAAGCGTCACGGGGCGGCTCTCAATATCATGGTAGGCCGGTTCGATGCCCACGATCTGAACGTTATCGGCGGAGTTCTCGCCGAAGCGGACCGTATGGCGGCCGATGGAGCCGATGCGGCTGAACTTGCCGACCGAGGGGCAGTTGTCGAGCAGGCCATCGAACTGTTCCGGCAGGAACCGCAGCGTCCACCATGAGGCGTTGCGCAGCGGTCCGGTCTCGGGCGGCCGGGGGGAGATGAAGATGGTGTTCGTGCCGAGCGTCTCGACCTGGGTGAGGACCTTGGCCTTGAGTCCGGTCAGGGCGGCGATGACCGCCGTGACGGAGGCGACGCCGATGACGATGCCGATCGTGGTCAGGATCGAGCGGGTCTTGTGCGCCCAGATCTGTCCGACCGCCAGATAGAAGCTCTGGTAAAAGAGCTTGAGAAAGGCCAGCGCCGCCCGCAATGGGGCCGTGCCGATGATTCTGAGGGCTTTGGCGGCCGTCATTTCGCTGCGCCCTCCACGCCATTGGGGAAAGCGGCCCGCTGGGTGGGGTCCTGGTCGGCGGGCATATCGCTCTGGATGCGGCCGTCGCGCATCCGGATAATGCGTCTCGCATGGGCGGCGACGGACTCCTCGTGGGTGACGATGATGATGGTCTGGCCCTCCCGATGGAGCTGGTCGAACAGTTCGAGGATGGACTCGCTGGTCCTGGTGTCGAGGTTGCCGGTAGGTTCATCGGCCAGCAGGATACTGGGCTCGCAGACGAGGGCGCGGGCGATGGCGACGCGTTGTTTTTCGCCGCCGGAAAGCTGATTGGGGCGGTGTTTGACGCGGCCGGCCAGTCCGACCCGCTCCAGGACCGCCTTGGCACGCCGGTGCCGCGACCACCAGCCGTCGCGGGAATAGATCAGGGGCATTTCCACGTTCTTGATCGCGCTCATCTGGCCGAGCAGCTCGAACGACTGGAAGACGAAGCCAATACGTTCGTTACGGACGCGGGCCAGAGAGGCGTCGCCCATCCGCGTGGTGTCGACGCCGTCGAGTTCATATCGTCCGGCCGTGGCCCGATCCAGACATCCCAGTACGTTCATCAGCGTGCTCTTGCCCGACCCGGAGGGCCCCATGATGGCGACATACTCGTTCTCGCGGACCTCGAGATCGACGCCGTCAAGGGCACGTATGTGCTCGACGCCGACACGGTAGACCCGTTCGATGCCGCAAAGCCGGATGATGCATCTGTCATTTACCGTTCGGATCATTGGGCTCGTTGGCGTCTCCGGTTGTGGTGGAACCGTCTTTGCCGTCGGGTTTTTTCTTGGGAAGTGTGTCTCGCTCATCCTTGACGGCCTGATTGTGCTTGAGTCCATCGAGGACTTTGAACGGTCCGACGATGATCTTCTCGCCATCGCTGAGGCCTTCGAGGATGATCGTATGGCTCAGGTCGCTCCGGCCGATCTTGACCGGGGTAGCCAGGGCCTTGCCGTTCTCAAAGCGATACACGACCGTCGCAAAGGTCTTGGTGGTGTCCACCAGGGGGTTCTTGTCGCGAATCTCCAGCGGCAGGGCGTCGATGTCGCGTCCGAGGACCGCCTGGGTGGGCGCCTTCAGGACGTTCTCATGGGTCCGCGTTTCGATATCCACGTTGGCGGTCAGACCGGTGTGCAGGCGAATGTCGCTGGGGTCGAGGAGAATCTCCGTTTCATAGTACTTGGTGCGGGTGAAACTGAGTGTATGCGCCAGGGCGATGGAATGGACCCTGCCGGAGAACTCCCGATCCGGGTAGGCGTCGATGTGGACGACGGCGGCCTGGCCCACGGCGAGTTTGCCGACATCGGCCTCATCGACCTGGGCGACGACGAGCATCTGGGCCAGATCGCCGACCTCCATGATAACCGTTCCGGGGTTGTTCATGGTTCCGAAGATAACCACTTCGCCGACCTCGGCGTTGATGCGGGTGACGACGCCGTCGATGGGGGAGGTGATAGTGGTGTAGCTGAGGGCCTCCTGCGCCTGTTCGATGCAGGCGTCGGCCGCTTCGAGATTATGCTCCAGGACGGTGAGGTTCAGTTCGGCCGCTTCAAGCGTGTGCCTCGCCGCGGCCAGCTGGGCCGTGAGGTCATCCAGGCGCAGTTTGGCCTGGTCGTAGTCGGCCTGGGCGATGTCCTTGGTCCTGAGCAGGGCCTCCTGACGCCGCAGGTCCGTCTGGGCCTGGGCGAGAGAGGCCTCCAAACCGGTGAGTGTGGCCTGCTGGCTGGCGATGCGGGCCTTCTCCACTTCCTTCTGGGCGGCCTGGGCGGCATAGGCGGCTTTGGCCGAGCGCAATTGGCTCTCGAGGTCCCGTGAATCGAGCTTGACGAGAATCGACGGCGGAATGGGCAGGTCGGCATTCGGGTCGCCGGCGGTGACACGGTCGCCCTCCTTGCAGGGCAGCTCGACGATGCGGGCGGAGACCTTGGCGCTGATTTCCACCTTGGTCCGCGGCTCGATCTCCCCCGGGGCGCTGACGAACTCCGTGAGCGTGCCGCGTTCGACGGCCTCGACCCGTACCGTCGTTGCGCTCCGGCCCTTTTTGAGCCTGCCGCGGACGACATAGCCGGCGACGAGCAGACCCGCAACAACCAGGAGGACCACTATGACCACGATTCTTGATTTCTTCACGTCCATATCCTTGTGAGAAGATGATACCGGACGGCCTCGCGTCGACCGTGCCCGGTTATACCAGATATATACGCGCAGGTGAACCAGACGTTACAGAATCACCCCGAGGACCGAGGGGGATTCTATGGGATAGACGGGGCAAGAAGGATTGCGCGGCCTTTGACCGAGGCGTAGAAGCTGACAGGCGAGGCAAGCGGGTGGATGGTGGATTCGGGGCCGGCCGATCAGCGGCGCCATTCAGCTTTTCGGACCATCAGGGGCGGGAGGTTGTGCGGACAGGGGCGTTTGGGGCCGGTCGTGATGCAACTCTTGGGCGAGGGATACCAGCGGATGGCCAGGATCTTGGGCTTGAGTCTCAGAGCGGTCTTCTTGGATGTCGCGGTCACAATCGGCCTTTCTCAATCGGCGTGCGGCTTGCACCCACCCTCCTATCGGCCCGGAAACGGCCCGACTTTGGCTGGCGACGCCCAAAAACACGCCGCAGGGCGGGATCGGCCGCCCTGGTGGCGATAACACCTTGAACCGTGGCCTTGACGGCCGTGTCGTTTGTATCGACTGGGGGGATTAGGGCACCACGAAGACGCCACAGGAGGGCAAACGTGCCTTGACGCGGTCGTCGTACAGTGGTAGTCTGGCCGGTGAAGTATCAATCAGAATGTGTTTTGACATGGAGGCCGAACATGGCTAAGGCGGCAATGCCTCATCCGGGACACGACAAGCACCTGTGCTACCTCAACAATCTTGGGTTTCAGATCAGTAACCCGGATGATTACAAGTCGCTGGTGAGAGGCGGAAAGTTCATGTGCAAAGTCTGCGGCCGCGTGGCGGCCGACGGCAGGAACCTCTGCAAGCCGGAGAAACTGTAACGGCGAGAACCCGGCCCGTACGCGAGCGGCCCTATTCCGAGTGGGGCCGATGGGGCGCCCATGACATCCCGCCCACGGCCTCTTATATCTGGCGCCAGGTCATGGGCTGGCGGTCGACTTCGAGCAGTTCGGAGGAATGGACGAGCCAGTCGCCGTTGGATTGCTCGCGGAGGTAGACCCGCATCTTGAGCAGAACGGCGGGCTTATAGGACTGGGCGACGTAACTGTCGCCGGTGAAGCGAACCACCACGGTCAGCAGGGCGGTGGCGTTATCGCCGTCCAGACGCACGGCCAGACCGATCCTCTGGGTCTTCTCGATGTGGGACAGGCCCATGTACTTGCGGGCCCGAGCGAGGATGGCGGCCTTGTCCTGGTGGAAGGAGTCGCTGTAGTCCGGGGCCAGCGCCCGGTCGATGGCGTCGTAGTCCTCGTTCTCGACCGCGGCCGTCACGATACCAAGCGTGCGATGGACCTGCTCAATGTCGGTCTGCACCAGGTAATCGAGGCCAAACGCCAGGCCCAGCGTCACCAGAGGCGCCAGAAAGTGCTTCAGGCGGTGCTTCTCAGGCCAGACACTACGAACCGTCAGCACCGCCAGGAGTGTCAGAACCGCCGCTCCCGTCAGCGTCCAGGGTTGTTCGAAGATATTCCACATCGGCTCGGGCCTCCAGAAGTCCCTTTGCTGCTACATACGCGGCCGGGCCCGACCCGGTTCGCAGGTCCATTACCGAAGGCGTTTGTACCCGTAATGGTCCTTCATGTATTGGAAGTCCTCCCGCTCGTCGTCATCGACGGGCGTCCGCCCGAATGTGAAGCTGGCCGGCTCATGCAGTGCCTTCAGATTCCACTTCATGAATTCACGGCTCTTGAAGTTGTGCATTTCCACATGACCGTCGGCAAAACCGATCGTATTGCTGTCGCCTCGATGCCAAACGCCGAGCGGGTCAATCCATTGGTTGCTCCTCGGGAGGATAACCCAGGAACCCATATTGTAGCCGCGCGGGTCGCACTCGGCCAGGAATACGATCTTCATGGCCGGCTGAGGGATCTCGGAGTAACGGGTGTAAGGGTAAATCTCCCAGCCTCCATTGGTGGGGTTCACGCCGTTCATCCCGCCAGCGATCGAGTAGGTTCGCCATGCGTTCTGGTGGGCCGCAATGTTCTTGCGCCGATCCGATGGGCAGCGGTACGTATCGATTTCCTTGATGTAGGGCCAGAGGCTGCCGGCCTTGCAGTCGTCCTGCTGTTTCTGCACTGTGCCGGGACCCTCCAGCACCCAGGGATTATTGAACGTATCCGGGGGATGGCCGCCGACGATGTCGTCGTCGTTGGAATCCCGGTACAGGAACCACGCATATAGCAACTGCCGGATGTTGGCCCGACAGGCGATGCCGCGAGCTTGTTCTCGTGCAATACGAAGGGCAGGCATGAGAATCGCCATCAGGACGGCGATAATGGCCACCACAACAAGCAACTCGATCAGCGTAAAGCCTTTTCTCTGCATGGTCATATTCCTTAATCTCGGCGATTGGCGTTACCACGCTGCAATCTCACAGAGCGACGGATACCACCGGATATACCGAAGATGCGCCACAAGAGACGGCTGTTCCGACCCGATACCGGGTATTGGCCGTCTCGGACAAGATTATCGGTCCAAGGACAACGGAAGGCCATAACAAAGCCTCCTCGCACAAATCTGTACCAATGCCCTGATTCTCGTGAGGAGCCAATAAAAAAGCCCCATGCACAAGGCATGGGGCTTCCAAGTCAAAAACAGTTACGCTACGCAGCACATTGGAAAGTGCCTGACATCTCACAACGACCTGGTAAAGCCGCTGTGTTCTAGATATCCCTAGAAAGGAGGTGATCCAGCCGCAGGTTCCCCTACGGCTACCTTGTTACGACTTAGTGCCAGTCGTCGGGCTTACCGTCGGCAGGCGCCTCCCCGGAGGGTTAGCAACCCGACTTCGGGTACTCCCAACTCCCATCACTTGACGGGCGGTGTGTACAAGGCTCAGGAACACATTCACCGCGTCGTAGCTGATACGCGATTACTAGCGATTCCAACTTCATGCAGGCGAGTTGCCAGCCTGCAATCCGAACTGGGGCGACTTTTTTGCGATTAGCTCCACCTTGCGGTCTCGCGTCACTTTGTAGTCGCCATTGTAGCACGTGTGAGGCCCTGGGCATAAAGGCCATGATGACTTGACGTCGTCCCCGCCTTCCTCCGGTTTAACACCGGCAGTCCCACTAGAGTCCCCGGCATAACCCGCTGGCAACTAGTGGTAAGGGTTTCGCTCGTTAAAGGACTTAACCCGACATCTCACGACACGAGCTGACGACAGCCATGCAGCACCTGTGCAAGTTTCACCCCGAAGGGCAGCCCAAACTGTTTCCAGCCGGGCATCCAAGCATGTCAAACCCAGGTAAGGTTCTGCGCGTTGCTTCGAATTAATCCACATGCTCCACCGCTTGTGTGAGCCCCCGTCAATTCCTTTGAGTTTTAGCCTTGCGACCGTACTCCCCAGGCGGCCTACTTAACACTTTTGCTTCGGCCGTGCCGGTGTCAGAACCGCCACAACCTAGTAGGCATCGTTTACGGCGTGGACTACCGGGGTATCTAATCCCGTTCGCTACCCACGCTTTCGTGTCTCAGCGTCAGAACAAGCCCAGTGCGCCGTCTTCACCACCGGCGTTCCTCTTGATATCTACGCATTCCACCGCTCCACCAAGAGTTCCACGCACCCTTACTTGCCTCAAGAAAAGCAGTTCGTCAAGCCATTCCTCGGTTGAGCCGAGGGATTTCACAAAACGCTTACTCTTCCGCCTACACACGCTTTAAGCCCAGTGATACCGAACAACGCTAGCCACCTTCGTCTTACCGCGGCTGCTGGCACGAAGTTAGCCGTGACTTCCTCTGGGGTAGATCAATACACCGGAGTGTACTTTCGTATCCCTGACAGCGGTTTACATCCCGAAGGACTTCTTCCCGCACGCGGCGTCGCTGCGTCAGGCTTTCGCCCATTGCGCAAGATTCGTTACTGCAGCCCTCCGTGGAGGTCCGGGCAGTGTCTCAGTCCCGATGTGGCGGGCCAACCTCTAAGTCCCGCTACCCGTCGTTGCCTTGGTGAGCCGTTACCTCACCAACAAGCTGATAGGAGATAGGCTGCTCCCAGGCCGATAAATCTTTGATCACCGATCCATCAACCGGTGATATCATCCGGTATTACCGCCCCTTTCGGTAGCTTACCCGAAGGTAAGCGACGCTATCCCGAAGCCTGGGGTACATTACCTATCCATTACGCACCCTTTCGCCACTAACTATCCCTTAGATTACTCTGTAGAATAGTCCGTTCGACTTGCATGTCTTAACCACGCCGCCAGCGTTCGTTCTGAGCCAGGATCAAACCCTTCAGTTTGATTCGTCGAAACCGTCCGTAGACGGTCATCGTCGGCATAAGGCTCAACACTTCTGGCATACGCACCGAAAGTGCTGAAAAAACTACTTCATTTTTAAGCAGACCACGGAAAGCGTATCTTCCGCGGCCGCTGCACTTCCGCTGCAAGCATAACTGTTCACTTGTCAAAGAGCTTAGACAAACACAGCCCAGCACCCTCTGTATACAGGTGGCTGAGCCATCACTGTCGGCTATTCTACGGATAATACGCAGAGCGTCAACAGGATAAATGGAAAAAATGAAAATTTTTTCTCTTGGCCGCTCTTGGCCCTGTAAACACAGACTTCTGGTTCTTTCCTATACGGTTCCGACGTGCGTTATGTTCACACATCCCGATCCCGGTGGGGGCCGGGCGGTTGCACCCGGCCGGATGCGGGCATATCATTGTGGCATGGTCAAGACAGAGAAAATCGAGGTTCACACCAGGGGCGGCTGCCAGGTCATTGACATCACCGATGCCGTCTGCCGAGCCGTCAAGTCCGCCGGGCTGGCCGACGGAACCATCACCGTCTTCAACATCGGTTCGACGGCGGCGATTACCACGACCGAGTTCGAGCCCGGCCTGGCCAACCATGACCTTGAGGCGGCCTTCGAGCGGATCGCCCCGAAGAACAGCCGCTACGAGCATGAGCAGACCTGGCACGACGACAACGGCCATTCCCACGTACGGGCATCGTTGCTTGGGCCGAGCCTGACCGTTCCAGTCGTCGCCGGTAAGCCTACACTAGGCACTTGGCAGCAGATTATCCTGGTGGAATTCGACACCCGCCCCAGGAACCGCACTATCGTCTGTCAGATGATAGGCCAATACGCCTCGTAGGCCGGCGAGCTGGACCCTTTTGGCCTGGAGCAGGGTGCCGGAAACACAGAAAACGCATTTTTCAGCCGACCAACGAGGTTTTCCGCTGAGTTTCGTCTTGACGCAAGCCGATTAGGTGCATAGTATCTCGTTGGATGGCTAGGAGTGGATAGTCGGCTCTCTTTTTAGGGGCGAAACGCACCATGAATCTCGCGAGAATGGACCTGTTTGTGCCGGTGGCGATGCTGCTAGCGGGCCTTTTTACGGGCGGATGCGAGGAATCCAGGCGTTCCCCCAGCACCGTTACAACGCTGACCCCGATCACCGAGCTGGGGCCGACCATCGGTTCTCTGGCGCAGGTTCTCGCCCCGGAGACCATCAAGGTCGAGGGCTATGGGCTGGTAGGGGGGCTCAATGGGACCGGCTCCGAGCAGTGCCCGACGCAGATTCGTCGCTATCTGACGCAGCACATCGCCAGCCAATCCCCCGGGCGCACCGTTGATGTGCAACGGATCCTCTCAAGCATGAATACGGCGGTCGTCCGGCTCGATGCGGTCATGCCCGCCTCGCCCTCGCCCGGCGAGACCTTCGACCTGAGGGTTACGGCCCTTGAAAGCACCCAGACGACCTCTCTTGAGGGCGGCTGGCTGTACAGCGCCGAACTCTACATGCAGGGAGCCTTTGGACTGGGCACCGAGGTGCTGGCCAAGGCCCAGGGACCGGTCTTCATCGACGCCTTGGACGCTACGGCGGTTCGCAAACGCCATGGATTTGTCCTGGGAGGGGGCAGCACCCTCAAGGGGTACAAGATCGGCGTGGCCCTACCCAAGGATGATTACCGGCTGTCCAGCGCCATCCGAAACCGCCTCAATGAGCGATACGGCTTCGACACGGCCAAGGCCGTCTCCCCGAAACTCATCGAAGTGGCCATCCCCGCCCGCTACAAGGCGAGAAAGCAGCGTTTCGTGGAGATGGTGCGGGCCACCTATATGACCGAAACGGCGGATCTGGCCCGCGAGAGGGTCAGGACCTTCGTCCGCGAACTGGCCACCGCCGAGGACAAGGCTCGCAGTGAGATTGCCTTGGAGGCCATCGGAACGCCGGTCCTGGAGAGACTGCCTACCCTCTTGAACTCTTCGGATGAGGCGGTTCGCCTGCGCACGGCCCGAGTCCTGCTGAATGTGGGCAGCCAGGCGGGATTGGCGCCGCTACGGGAAATCGCCCTGAACCGTGATAGCCCGTACCGCCTCGTGGCGCTCGATGCGGTCGGACATGCCGCCTCCCGCACTGATGCGGCCGCTCTGGCTTCACGGCTGGTCGGTGAGCCGGACGCCAACGTAAGGTTGGCCGCCTATCGACTGCTCAGTCGGTTGCAGGACCCCTCGATCACAAGGGCCAGGGTCGGCCGCAGTTTCCACCTCGAGCAGATCGCTGTCGGGCCGCCCATGGTCTATGCCTCCCGCAGCGGGGCGGCCAAGATTGTGCTCTTGGGAGCCCCACTGGTATGTCGGGACAACATCTTTGTGGAATCCGCCGACGGAGGCATCATGATTGACGCGCCCGTGGGCCAGCGTTATGTCTCCATAATCCGCCAGATTCCCGGACGTGTGGGTTCGGCGGCGAGGTTGCGAAGTTCCTTTAATCTGGCGGATATCATCCGGGTCCTCTGCGAGGACCCGGCTCAGGACGGAAAGGAAGGCCCCGGAGGATTGGGCGTCTCATACGCCGACGCGATCGCGTTGCTTGAGCGGATGTGCGACAGCGGCGCCGTGGCGGCTTCCTTTGTGGCCGGTCCGATGCCGAAAACCGGCGAATAATCAAGAATTCTCGGACCTTTGGCCGATAGAAACAGCGGTGATCGGGCCCGGAGTGTACGCCTTGCCGCGACCTGCGGACCCGTGTTTTCTTTGACGAACAACTGGAACGACGGATGAGACTCAAGAAGATCATTGTGAACGGATTCAAGAGCTTCGCCGACAAGACGGAGTTCGATTTTGACGTCCAGGTTACGGCCATCGTGGGCCCTAACGGGTGCGGCAAGAGCAACGTGGTCGACGCGGTCAAGTGGGTCCTCGGGGAGCAGAGCGTCAAGAGCCTTCGCAGCGGCAACATGGCCGACGTCATCTTCGGCGGCAGCAGCAGCCGCAAGCCCCTGGGCTCGGCCGAGGTGACGCTGGTGATGTCCAACGAGAACGGGACGCAGCAGGGGCGATTGTCGATGGAGACCGAGGAGGTCGCCGTGACCCGCCGGATCTTCCGAAGCGGCGAGAGCGAGTACCGCATCAACAATAAGCTCTGCCGCCTCAAGGACATACGCGAACTGTTCATGGACACGGGCGTCGGGACGAAGGCCTATTCCATCATCGAGCAGGGGCAGATCGACCGTATTCTCAGCGCCTCCAAACAGGACCGTCGTATCCTGTTTGAAGAGGCCGCCGGCATCAGCAAGTACAAGGCCCACAAGAAGGAGGCCATGCGCAAGCTCGAACGCACCGAGCAGAACCTCCTGCGGCTGGCCGACATCCTGGGCGAAGTGACCAAGCGGCTTCGCAGCGTCAAGCTCGCCGCCGGCAAGGCCCGCAATTACCTGGCCTACACCGAGCGCCTCAAGCAACTGCAGGTCAATTATTCGTTGGTTGAGTACGGCAAGAACCAGACCCTGTTGGAAGAGAAGGGCCGGGTCTTAGGCGAGGTCGAGGAACAGTTCGCCCGGATTGCCTCCGAAGTCGGCCGCAACGACGCCCTTGTCAGCCGCCTCGGCAGCGAGATCATCGATACGGAGCATCGGCTCAATGAGGCCGGCAACGCCCTGGTCTCGGTGCAGAGCAAGATTGAACAGCAACTCCAACAAATCGATTTTCTGCGGAGCCGCATGGAGGAACTCGGCCGCCGCGGGGATGCCGAGCGCGAGCGTATCGACCAGCTCGACCGCCAGCAGAATAGCTTCGAGGTCGAGTTGGAGCAGAACCAGGCCGAACTGGCCGCATGTGAGGCCATGCTGGCGGAGAAATCCGACCAAGTCCGCCGATTCGAGGCGACTATCCAGGAGATTAACGGCCAGTGCGCCTCGCTCGAAGCGGAACTGGACGACGAGAAGTCCGGCATCATCGACATTGTCCGCCGCACCGCCCAGCTTCACAACGAGATACAGAGCATCGGCGTCTATCGAAGCAATCTATCGAATCAGAAGGAGCGTCTGGCCGGCCGGGCCCAGACCGCCAAGGCCGAACTGGAGAATCTGCTGACCCAGCGGGCTCAGCACCAGGCGCGACTGGCCGACATCGAGAAGGTCCTGCTGGAACTCCAGGAGAGCCTCGACGCAAAAAAGACCCGGGCCGAACAGGCGGAAGCCGCTATTGAGGCCGACAGGAAGCGGCTGGCCAATAACAAGGAGGCCCGCAGCGCCCTGACCGGCGAACTGAAGGTGCTGGCCGACATGGAGCGTCGATACGAGGGTCTGACCGCGGGCGTCAAGAGCATCCTGCAGGGGCAGGCCGGCGACAACGGGCTCGATTACGTCCAGGGTATCCTTGCCGACATCGTCGAGGCCGATATCGACCATGCGTCCGCCGTGGAAGCGGCCCTGGAAGGCCGCACCGACTCGCTCGTCGTCAGCGATATCGAGGCCCTCATGGCCGACCGACGGACCATTGACCGGCTTCAGGGTCGCGTGGAGTTTCTCGACGTCAACGCCGCCGAGCCGTTTACCGACGACGCCGACCTGTCCGGCTTCGAGCAAATCAAGGGCCGGGCCGTTCAGTTCGTGCGGTTCGAACCCCAGTATGGGCCGCTTGTCTGGTCGCTGATGGGCAAGACGCTGGTGGTCGAGTCGCTTGAGGCCGCGGCGCAGTTGTCGAATCGCCTGGGCGGCCGTTACCGTTTTGTGACGCGGGAAGGGGAGTTCATCGGGTCCAACGGGGTCCTGAGGCTGGGGCCGCTGGGCAAGACCACCGGCCTGATCTCCCGCAAAAGCCGCATGCGCCAGTTGCAGGAGGCCATCGACCACATCGCATCCGAGATCGCCGACACCGAGGGCCGCATCGAGCGGGGCCTCCAGACCAGGGACCACTTGGCCAGGGTCTGCAAGGACCTCCGCACCGCCGTCTACGAGGCCAACACCGAGAAGATGCAGACCGGCTCGAAGCTCGCCGCCATCGAGGACAACGTCCGCCGTCTCAAGCAGGAGGAGCCACTGATCGCCGGCGAAATCGACCAGCTGGCCACGCAGATCGCCGAATCCGTCCAGCGGGAATACGACTCCAAGCAGAAGCTCGAAGAACTTGAAGCCGTCAACAACGAACGTCAGAGCCGGATCGAGGAACTCGAAGCCCAGCTCGATGAACGGCGGCAACAGCAGCAGACTCACGCCGCCGACCTGACCGACCTGCGGATCGCCCTGGGCCGGGCCCGCGAACAGAGCAAGGCCCTCAACCAGATCATCGCCGGGCTCCAGAACCAGATACAAAACAACACCCGCGCCGGGCAGAACGCCCGCCGCGAGATCGCCGGTTGCACCGAGCAATTGGCGGCCGCCCAGAGCGATATCCTGCGGTGCGAGGCGGCCGTGTCCGAGTTGTTCGTCGCCAAGGAGGGCCGCCAGGATGAGAACCGCCTGCTTCGCGAGCGGATTGAGCAGTTGCTGGCCGAACAGCATCAGGCCGAGCAGGAAATCCGTGCCCGCCGCCAGGAGAAAGACGAGATCGACCGCCGCATCGGCGACCTGCGGGTCGAACTGGGCCAGCTTCAGGTCAAGCAACAGGACCTCGTCGAGCGCGTCCGCGAGGAGCTGCAGATCGACCTGGCCGAGGCCTACAAGACCCACACCGAGCAATCCACCGACTGGGAACAGGCCAAACAGGAGATCGTGGACCTGCGTCAGAAGATCGAGCGGTTGGGCAACGTCAACCTCGACGCCATCGAGGAGCAGGACGCCCTTGAGGAGCGCAACAACTTCCTCTCGACCCAGTTGGACGACCTCAACACGAGCAAGGGCCAGTTGCAGCAGTTGATTAACCGTCTCAACAAGCAGAGCCGCGACAAGTTCCAGCAGACCTTCGACGAAATCCGGGCGAATTTTCAGGAGATCTTCCGAAAGCTCTTCGGCGGCGGCAAGGCCGACATTCTGCTGGAGGAGGCCGAAGACATCCTCGACGCCGGCATCGAGATCATCGCCAAGCCCCCCGGCAAGGAGACCCGCAGCATCTCGCTGCTCAGCGGCGGCGAGAAATCCATGACCGCGCTGGCCCTGATGTTCAGCGTCTTCAAGAGCAAGCCGTCGCCGTTCTGCTTCCTCGACGAGGTCGATGCCGCCCTGGATGAGGCCAACAACGAACGGTTCAACCAGATTCTGCGGGAATTCCAGACCGAATCGCAGTTCATCGTCATCACGCACTCCAAACGCACGATGAGCATCTGTGACGTGCTGTTCGGCGTGACCATGCAGGTCCGCGGCGTCAGCAAGAAGATCAGCGTCCGCTTCGACGAATACAGCCCCGAAGAAGAGCCCGCCGCCGCCTGAAAAGTGGCACGGGCATCCCATTCACTTCACTCAGGACAGGCCTGCCCGCGGTCAAACGTACAGGCTGCGGCGAACCGCACATTGTCACCCCAGTCCCGGCGCACGTTGCCACGCTGATCGCCCAACCCCTGTTACGGCGAGCGCCTAATCCCTGTCATGCTGAGCGAAGCGAAGCATCTCGCCCGCGAATCGAGATGACGCAACGAATACGCCGCGCCGCAGAGCACGTAACTTGTTACAGATGCGGATCAATCCAACGGCCTCCGGCTTGCCCGGCTGGAATTTTCTGGACGGCGGCCCCGTTGTCGCCATAATCGCAGGCGCGTTTTCAACAGGCAATGACGATCCGCCGGCCCCCGTCGGCCCTCCGGCAGGGGGCTATGGCGGACCCCAAGGAAAGGGCAGGTCCATGGACAGACTCTTGCTACAGCGAATCTGGTTGACGTTTGCGTTGGTTGGCCTAACCGCGACCTGTGGTTTGGCGGCCGAACCGCCGGATTGGGAAAACGAGCAGGTCGTCGGCATCAACAAGGAGGCTCCGCGGGCCACAAGCGTGCCATTGCCCTCGCGAGAGGCCGCCCTGGCCGGGGCCCGGGCCGAGACCCCCTGGCGCAAAAGCCTCAACGGGCGATGGAAGTTCCACTGGTCGCCCGACCCCTCCAAACGCCCGGCCGACTTCTGCAGCGGCGAATTCGACGTCTCCGGGTGGGATGATATTACCGTTCCCGGCAACTGGCAGACCCAGGGCTTCGGCACGCCCGTCTACACGAATATCAAGGTGCCGTTCAAGAACGATCCGCCCCGTGTCATGGGCGAGCCGCCCGCCGGCTACACCAATTTCGACGCCCGAAACCCCGTCGGCTCCTACCGCACGACGTTCGAGCTGCCCGACGGCTGGCAGGGCCGCCAGGTCTTCATCCAGTTCGACGGGGTCGATTCGGCCTTCTACCTCTGGATCAACGGGCGGCTCGTCGGCTACAGCCAGGACAGCCGCACGCCGGCCATCTTCAACATCACCCAGTACGTCAAGGCCGGTCCCAACATCCTCGCCGCCGAGGTCTACCGCTACTGCGACGGCAGTTACCTGGAGGACCAGGACTTCTGGCGTCTGAGCGGCATCTACCGCGACGTCTTCCTCTACAGCACCGCCGACCTGCACATCCGCGACTTCTGGGCCAAAGCCGACCTGGGCAACGACTACGCCGACGGCGCGCTCGAAATCGCCCTCGACCTGAGCAACTTCACCAGCCGGACCCAGACGTGCTCGGTCGAGGCCGAACTGCTCGACGCCAAAGGCGACAGGGCCGCCTCGTTCACATTCAACAACATCGCCGCCCAGCCCGGCGGCAATCCGAACATCGTCTCGCCGCGGCTGGTCGTCAAGGACTGCGCCCGGTGGTCCGCCGAGCAGCCCAATCTCTACCGTCTGGTCCTGACGCTCAAACGCGGCGGCGGCCGCAGAGACGCCCGCCCCGCCGAGATCGTCGAGGCCGTCGGCTGCGATGTGGGCTTTCGCAAGGTCGAGATTCGCAACGCCCAACTGCTCGTCAACGGCCAACCGATTCTCATCAAGGGCGTCAACCGCCACGAGCACGACCCCATCACCGGCCACTACGTCAGCGAAGCATCCATGGTCCGCGACATCACCCTGATGAAGCAGTTCAACATCAACACCGTCCGAACCAGCCACTACCCCAACTGCCCCCGCTGGTACGAGCTGTGCGACCGGTACGGCCTCTACGTCATCGACGAGGCCAACATCGAGGCCCACGACAACCGGCCCCTGGCCAACGACCCCCGCTGGGAGAAGGCCCACCTCGACCGCACCACCCGGATGGTCCACCGCGACAAGAACCACCCCTGCATCATCATGTGGTCGCTGGGCAACGAGGGCGGCGACGGCTGCAACTATCTGGCCACGTCAAGCTGGGTCCGCAAGTTCGACCCCTCCCGTCCGGTGCATTACGAGCAGGCCGGCGAGGGACCGCACACCGACGTTGTCGTGCCGATGTACGCGACTATCGAGAGTATGATTCGCTACGCTCGCAAGCCGGGCATCACCCGGCCGCTGATTCAGTGCGAATACGCCCACGCCATGGGCAACAGCGTCGGCAACCTCCAGGACTACTGGGACGCCATCGAGGCCTACCCGGCGTTACAGGGCGGCTGTATCTGGGATTGGGTGGACCAGGGCCTGGTCAAGGCCGTCCCTGATCTCAAGCGCGACCGTGTCCGCAGCCGTGCCGGGGCAAAGACCGGCGGTACGGCTCTTGGCAAGGTTACCGATCAGGGCCTGCTCGGACCCGTCGTGGTCGGTGACGATCCGGCCCTGAACCTCACCGAGGCCGTCACCCTCGAGGCCGAGGTCAAGGGCCGCACCACCCTGACCTACTGCCCCATTATCTCCAAGGGCGACCATCAGTACCTGCTGCGTTACAGTAACGATGGGCTCAACTTCACCGTCTTCACCGACAGATGGGTGGGCCTGTACGTAAACTACGCCCAGGCCGGCCTGGGCGACGGCTGGAACCGCATCACGGCCGTCTTTGACGGTAAGACCTCGGTTCTCTATGTCAATGGCAAGCAGGTAGGGCGCATGGAGGTCAACGCCCCGATGCAGTCCAGTTCCCACCCCGTCAATATCGGCCGCAACTCCGAAGTCACCGATCGCGTCTCCAACCTTCCGATTCGCAACGCCCGCATCTATAACCGGGCCCTGACGGCCGCCGAGGTTGCCGACCCCGCCTCACGCGGCGGCGACGGCCTCGTCCTCGATATGCCCCTGACCGAGGTCACGGGCGAGAAGGTGGACAATAACCCGAGAGGCCTCAAAACCTTCTTCGCCTACGGCGGCGACTTCAACGACAAACCCAACGACGGCAACTTCTGCTGCAACGGCCTGATTCAGCCGGACCGCCGCCCCAATCCGCACCTGTGGGAGGTCAAGAAGGTCTACCAGAACGTCAAAGTGACCGCCGAAACGGGCGCCCGCGGTCGATTCACCGTCCATAACAAGTTCTACTTCACGAATCTCAACCAGTACGAATGCACATGGCTTCTGCGGGCCGACGGCCGGGTCGTTGAGTCGGGCCGCCTCGGCCGTCTCGATATCGCCCCACAGTCCAGGCAGCAGGTCACGGTCCCCTTCAAGAGGGAGCGTCGCGGCGAGTTGCTTCTGACGGTCTCGTTTGAGCTGCCGCAGGACACCGCCTGGGCGCCGAAGGGCCACGTCGTCGCCTGGGACCAGTTCGAGGTCCGCCCCATGCCTGAGAAGGCGGCCTCTGCGCCCCAGGATCCGCCCAAGCTCGTCGTTACCGACCGGGCCTACATGGTCAAGGGCGAACGTTTCTCGGTGGTGATCGATCGTGCCACGGCCGCCCTCGAATCCCTCATCTACAACGAGCGGGAGATGCTGGTTTCGCCCTTGGTCCCCAACTTCTGGAAGACCCCGAACGACAACCAGTACCGCAACAACTACCTCGGCCGACTTGGTCCGTGGCGGGCCGTCGCCGCGGGGCGAAAGGTCACAACAATCCAGGCCGCGACCGAACGCGGTCTTGTGAAGATCACCGCCAAGACGAAGCTGCCCGTCAACGACGCCGACTATCAGCTCAGCTATAGTGTTGACGCACGAGGGCATGTCGCCGTTGAGGCCGCCTATCAGCCCCCATCGGGTGTCCAAATGCCCTTGATGCCCCGTTTCGGTGTCATCTTCGCCGTTCCTGCTGTACTAAACAACGTTACGTGGTACGGCCGCGGCCCACAGGAGACCTACGAGGACCGCAAGACCGGCGGCGAAATCGCCGTGTACGAGCACACGGTCGATGACATGGTCTTCCCTTATGTCCGCCCGCAGGACACGGGCAACCGGACCGACACGCGATGGTTTGCCCTCAATGGCCGCACGGGCGTGGGTCTGCGGATCGAAGGGGCCGGGCCCATCAGCTTCAGCGCGTGGCCCTATACCATGGCCGATGTCGAACAGGCCGCTCACCCCTACGAGCTGCCCCGCCGCGACTTCAACACCGTCTTCGTGGACTACAAGCTTCACGGCGTCGGCGGCGACAACTCTTGGGGCGCCCGCACGCACCCGCAGTACACCCTGCCGGGCGAGAAACCTTACTCCCTGACCTTCACCCTCTCCCCGGCCCGCTGATGATGACGACAACGCCCGACACGCACATCCTCGATAACGGCATGGTCATCCTCGGCGAACCAATGCCCCACGTGGCCTCGGCGGCCTTCAACTTCATGATCCCGGCCGGGGCGGCGATGCTGCCGGACGGTTGCTGCGGCGCGGCCAACGTCATCTGCGACTGGATATTCCGCGGCGCCGGCGAGCGAGACAGCCGGCAACTCAGCGACGCCATGGACCGCCTGGGCCTGCACCGGATGGACTCCGTGAGCAGTTCCCACCTGAGTGTCGGGGCGGCGATGGAGGCCGGTAATCTCGCGGCCGCCATCGACCTCTATGCCGATACGATTCTCGCGCCCCATCTGACCGATGAGCAATTCGCCCCCGCCCGGGAACTCGCCATCGACGCCGTCCACAGCCTCGACGACGACCCCCGCCAGAAGGTGGCGCTCCATCTGAGAGATCAGTTCTACCCGCATCCTCTGGGCCGTAACACCGAAGGGAATGTCGCCGAACTTGAACAACTGACCGCCGAACAGACCCGCCGCCTCATCGCCCGGCGTTTCGACATCTCCCAGATGCTTTTCGCGGTCACCGGCAGGTACGACTTCCCGGCCATCTGCCGCCAACTCGAGGACCGCTTCGGCTCACGCAGGGGGATCGACGCCCCGGAGCCGCAGCTCAAGGGGCCCGGCCGACATTATACCCACATCCCTAATGACGGCGCCCAGGTCCATATCGGTCTGATGACCGCCTGCGTCAAGCCCGCCGACGAGGACTACTACGATGCCCGTGTCGCCGTATCGGTGCTCTCGGGCGGCATGAGCGCGCGGCTGTTCACCGAGGTCCGCGAGAAGCGCGGCCTCTGCTACGCCATCGGCGCCCGCTACCACGGCCTGCGCAACGCCGCCGGCGTCCTGTGCTACGCCGGAACCACCCCCGACAAGGCCCGGGAGACCTTTGACGTTACGGCCGAACAGTTCCGCGGACTTTCCGAGGGCATCACGCAGGACGAGATCAACCGCGCCAAGGCGGGCCTCAAGTCCGCCGTCATCATGCACAGCGAGTCCTCCAGCAACCGCGTCGGCGGCATCGGTATGGACCACTATCTGCTCGGCCGTGTTCGAAGCCTCGACGAGATCAAACGCCGCATCGACGCGACCACCCTCGGTTCCGTCCGCGATTTCCTCCGCCGCCACCCCTTCACCGACTTCACGGTTGTTACCATTGGTCCCAGGCCCATCGACGTCGAGCAACAACGACATGAGTAATCTGTAGCATCTGTGAAATCTGTGGCTAATAAATCATAAATCGCATATTGCGAACCCCAGACACCAACACATCATGTCCTTCACTACCCGCCAACTCGATAACGGACTCGTCCTCATCGGCGAGGTCAATCCCAGCGCCGAATCCGCCGCCGTCGGCTTCTTCGTCCGAACCGGCGCCCGCGACGAGATCCTTGAAATCAACGGTGTCTCCCATTTCCTCGAACACATGCTCTTCAAAGGCACGGAGCGTCTGAGTCCGTGCGAGGTCAACGAGGCCTTCGACCGCACGGGAGCGCAGTTCAACGCCTTCACAAGCGAGGAGAGCACCGTCTACTACGCCGCCGTTCTGCCGGAGTACCTCGAAGAAGTCACGCGCCTGTGGATCGAGCTGATGCGTCCGGCCCTGCGAGAGGAGGACTTCGCCATCGAGAAGAACGTGATCAAGGAAGAGATCGCGATGTACATGGACATGCCGAGCTTCGACGTCATGGACCGTTGCCGCAGCCTGCACTTCGGCGAGCACCCGTGCGCCAACAGCGTCCTCGGCAGCATCGAGAGCATCGACGCCCTTTCGGCCGGGCGGATGCGGGAGTACTTCAACCGTCGCTACAGTCCCAACAACCTGGTTTTCGCATGCACCGGCCGCTTCGACCCCGACCGCATCTTCGCCGCCGTCGAGCAGGGCTGCTCCGGATGGCCGGTCGAGCCCGCCGACCGCCCAATGGAACACTGCCCCGGTAGCGGCCTGCGCCGGCGGATCGAGAAGGCGAACCTTGTCCGCGAACATATCTGCCTCATGAGCGAAGGGGTCGCCGCCCAGGACGGCCGCCGCTTCGCCGCCCACATGCTCGCCTGCATCATCGGCGACTCTGTCGGCTCGCGTTTCTACTGGGAACTCGTCGATACGGCCCTTGCCGATGAGGCCTCCATGCAGTTCAGCGCGATGGACGGCACGGGCGTCTTTTGCAGCTATATCTCCTGTGCCGGCAACAAGTTACAGACCGTTTATGGCGTCCTCGAACGGGTATTCGCACAGTTGGCCGCCCATGGTGTGACCGAGGACGAACTGACCATGGCCCGCAACAAGGTTCTCAGCACCCTTGTGCTCAAGAACGAGGTTCCCATGGGCCGCTTGGTCGATCTCGGATTCAACTGGATGTATCTGGGGCGGTACTGCCCGATCGAACAGGACGTCGAGGCCATCAAGGCCGTAACCGTCGAGGATGTCGTCGGCCTGATTCGAGACCTGCGGCCGGGCCGTTTCACATGCCTGACGCTGGGCCCCCTGACAGAATCGCTGAGTTGATCCTGCCCGCGCCAGGCCCTTCGCCATGGATATGTGCCTTGCCTGAGACCCTCAGTAAACGTTATACTCGGCTTGTGTCAGGAGGCTGTCAGCCGTGGCTAAGACCGGCCGAAGAAAACCTGTTTCGCCCGACGGCGTCGTGAAGAAGTCCTCCGTAAGGGGGCGCTGTGGGCAGGCGAAGACCGGCCGGGCAGCCTCCGGCAAGGGCAGGAAGACCGCTATGAAGGGTGCAAGCACACCGGCGAACAAGGACGACACGTCAACAACGGCCAAGGTCAAGGATGCAGGGGCAAAGCGGCGGCGACCAGCCTCGGACATGCCGGCCCTCGACCTCGGCGAGCAGATGCTGGCCGATCAGCGGAAAAACGCCTCCCGCAAGCGGGTAGGCCCGTCGAGAAAGCCTTTTGTCCCCCCTGCGGCGAGCGAAGAAATGACCCCCACGCCACCTGCGTCCAAAGTACGGCCCCCCAAGCCGTCTGCCGCTGAGTTGCCCGAGGAACCGGGCATCATCGCCGATATTGTCCGCCGCGACATTGAGCGTCTGCGAGGCGCCCGCTAACCCCCGAATAGCCGTCCCATAATCGCCGCGCATTGCCACCTCAAGGACTGCCCGATTCGAGTGCTCCCGGATGCAACCGCCACCACCGCCTCGGACGGGCACGCCATCGTCATCGGTTCCCTTAAAGACCTCACCCCATGCCTGTAAGTCTTTATTCCGCAATATGATGCGCTGTATTCACGCATGTCCGAGCCCTGTCCGTTGGCGTGCGCCAGGCAACAGCGGGCGCCGCCGCCGCCCCACCATGAACCGGCGTTGGTGCATCGCCAGGGCCGATTTTCTCGGTGCTGGCCGTTGGCTTACAGGCTTGGCCATTTTCCCGAAGCGATGAATACCACGGGCTTTCCAGCCGAATCTGCGGTATTGGAACGCGGTCTCGGCGCCTCGCGGAACCATCGAGGATGGCTTGCCCCGCAGAGCCACGGCTTTGCCGGAATGTCGAAAGGGGGCGTCGGACTGCCGGAAGTCATCGCAATCATGGGACGCAGACTCTGTATCGTACTGGCGATCCTCACAGCGGCCATGACGCCACGCGCAGAGACTGCGCGCGCTGGGCAGCAGGAACCAGACGCCGCACCCCACCTGTTCGATATGTCGATTGAGCAGTTGATGGAGATGGAAGTGCAGACCGTCCACGGCGCATCCAAGTACAATCAAAAGGTAACCGAGGCTCCCTCGTCGGTTACGATTATTACCGCCGAGGATATCCAGGTCTACGGCTACCGGACCCTGGACGAAATCCTCCGCGGTGTGCGGGGGTTCTACACCACCAACGACCGCAACTACACCTATCTCGGAGTCAGGGGCTTCGGCCTGCCGGGCGACTACAACAGCCGGATTCTCCTGCTCGTCGACGGCTTCCGGATCAACGACAATGTGTATGACCAGGCCTATATCGGCGACGAATTCCTGCTCGATGTCGATCTCATCGACCGCATAGAAATCATTCGCGGGCCGGGGTCCAGCCTCTACGGAAACAGCGCCTTCTTCGCCGTCATCAACGTAATCACCAAGAGCGGCAAGGCGCTGGACGGTTTCGAAGGCGCCACGGGACTGGGCAGTTACGACGCCTTCCGACAACGAGTCAGTTACGGCAAGGAGTTCGGCAACGGCTGGGATACGCTGCTCTCGTACACCTACCACCGCGAGAAGGGCCCCGACGTCTACTTCAAGGAGTATGGCAATCCCGCCAATAACTTCGGCTGGGCCAACGGCTGCGACGACGCCCAACACAGCAACCTGTTCGCCAAGCTTCGCGCGGGGGATGTCACCCTGCACGCGGCGCATGTATCCAGGGAAAAGGGAGTCCCGACGGCCGCCTGGGGGACTCTATTCAACGACGACCGCAACGATACGCATGAGAAGACCACCAACCTCGGACTGACCTATCAGCGCGCCTTCGACAACGGGATCGAGGCCGAAGGACGGCTGGCCTTCGGCCACAATCACTACGGAGGCCGTTATATGTACCCCGGCCCCATCAGCGGTTATGACGCCAGCACCGGTTACTGGGTCGGCACGAGCCTCCAGTTGGCCAAACAGATCAACGAACAGCACAAGCTGATATGGGGAATAGAATACCGCGACGACCGCCAACAGGCCCAGGACTACTACGACGACACGGGCGTATACCTTAACGATGAAAGAGGCTCCGACCAGATAGGCGTCTTCATCCAGGACGAGTTCCACGTGTGCGAGAATGTGATTCTCAACATGGGACTGCGATACGACTCCTACAGCACCTTCGGCGGCACCACCAACCCCCGATTCGCCCTCATCTACAAACACACGCAGGAGACTATTCTCAAGGCGATCTACGGCACGGCGTTTCGCGCCCCGTCCGCCTACGAGATGTACTACAACGACGGAGGCTGGTCCATGAAGACCAACCCGTCGCTGCGGCCCGAATCGATCACCACGTACGAACTGATACTCGACCAGTATATCGGCCACGGGCTCTGGGGCAGTGTCTCGGCCTTCATCAACGAGATCGACGACCTCATCGAGAGCGTTGAAGATCCCGCCGACGGGCTCATGGTCTTCCAGAACACCAGCACCGTCAAGGCCAAGGGCCTTGAGTTCGAGCTTTCCGGCAAACTCAGGAACGGCTGGCGGACCCGGGCCTCCTACTGTTTCGTCCGCGCCGAGAACCGCGACACCGACAGCCTTCTGCCCAACTCCCCCAGGCATATCGGCAAGCTGAACCTGACCGTCCCGTTGCCGGCGGACAAGTTCTTCCTGGGCCTCGAACTCCAATACACCGGCAAACGCCGGACGCTCACGGGACACCACACCGACGGCGCATTGGCCGCCAATCTGACTATCCACGGCGAGGTCCGTCCCAATCTGGACGTCTCCGTGAGCGTGTACAACCTGTTCAACCAGCGCTACGGACATCCCGGCTTCGCCGAACACGCTCAGGAAATCATCTATCAGAACGGAACCACCTTCTGGTTCGATCTGACGTATCGCCACAAGTAGAAGAATATGAGCACGGCCCGACGATCCATCATGGCTGCAACGGCGACGGCGATCCTCATCGCCTCGCTCACAGCCTGCGCCGTCGGCGATACGGCCCAGAGCACCGAATACCAGATCAAGGCCGCCTTCATCTTCAACTTCCTCAAATTCGTCGACTGGCCGCCGGACCCCAACGCCGACCCCAACAGCCCGATCATCATCGCAGTCATCGGCGAGAACCCCTTCGCAAAGGCCTTCGAGCCGCTCCAGGCCAAGCAGGTCGGCGACCGACAGGTCCTCATCAGGACATACAAAGGCTGCCAGGAACTGAAGGACTCCGACGGCATTGCCCGCTTCGTCGATCGCCCCGATCTCGCATCGATCAAGGCCTGTCATATACTCTTTGTCGCCAGGTCCGAGAAGCAGCATATCAAGGATATACTCAAGCCCATCGAGAACGCCCCCATCCTTACCATTGCGGATATGCCGGGGTTCCTGGAGGCCGGAGGTGTCATAAACTTCGTGCTGGAGGACCAGAAAGTGCGGTTCGAGACGTCCGCTCGGTCCGCCAAACGGGCCCGACTCAACATCCGGGCCCAGCTCCTGCGCCTGGCCACGCGCGTGATTAAGGACGATGCCGAACAGACCGATAGCAAGTAGTGTGGACCGGATTCTGTACCGCAGCTTCACCGACGGAGGCCTGATTTATGCGTCTTATGAGAAACATCGCCATCCGAAATAAGCTCATTGTCATCATCGTAACGGCCAGCGTAGGAGCCCTTGTGGTCGCCGGCGCCGCCATCGTGTCATGCGAGTGGGCCGCCTTGCGAAGGCACCTCGTGCGGGACCTTCAGGTCCAGGCCGAGATGGTCGCCGAAAACGTCCGGGCCGCCGTCATATTTGACGACGGGCAAGACGCCGCGGACACACTGGCCGCCCTTGGGGCGCAACCCTCCATCATCTCCGGCACCGTCTGGAAGGACGGCGGCATTTTTGCATCCTACCACCGCGACGCCAACGAGCCGGCGCAACACCAGGACAAGCACACGGACCCCGCCGATCTGTTGCAGGGCCGAGGCTTTCAGATGGCTGGCGGGCACGTCATTGTCGTCGAAGCCGTGGCCGTCGGGGGCCAGACCGTGGGGATGGTCTGTCTGCACTCCGATATGAGCCTGATGCGTGCGCGACTGCGAGGGACGGTGCTTATCGTCTTGGCGGTTGTAATGTGCTGCTCACTGGCCTCGTATCTCGTCTCACTGAGGCTCCAGGCCGTTATCTCCCGCCCCATCCTCAGTCTGGCCCAGGTCGCCCGAACCGTCTCCGAGGACAAGGAATACTCGCTGCGGGCCCTCAAACAGTCCGACGATGAGATAGGCCAACTGATCGACGCCTTCAACGAGATGCTCTGTCAGATTCAGCAGCGGGACCTTGCCCTCATGTCCACCAACCGGGACCTCGAACAGCGCGTCCAGGAGCGAACCGCCGCCCTGACGCAGACCAACGAGAGGCTTATCGCCCAGGTGGCCGAACGCAAGGCCGCCGAAGAGAACCTGCGGAAAGTCAACGCGCAGCTCAAGGACTCCGTCGAACGGGCCAACATGCTCGCCAGGGAAGCCACCGCCGCCAACCAGGCCAAGAGCCAGTTCCTCGCCAACATGAGCCATGAGATTCGGACCCCCATGAACGCCATCATCGGGTTCACCGGAATCCTCAGCGACGACGACACCCTCTCGGCCGAGCAGCGAGAGTATGTCAGGATCATGCACGGAGCCGGCCAGAGCCTGCTGGCGCTCATCAACGACATCCTTGACTTCAGCAAGATCGAAGCCAACAAGCTCGAGACGGAACTCATCAACTGCTCTCTGGGCGACATGCTCAATGCCGTCGAATCCCTGATGCGGCCGCGCGCCGAGGAAAAGGGGCTTGAATTCAAGGTCGTTGAATGCGGTGGTCTGCCCTCGCGGGTATGCACCGATCCCGTCCGCCTTCGGCAGTGCCTTATCAACCTCCTGTCCAACGCCATCAAGTTCACCGAACAGGGCCACGTATACCTGCATGTGACCATCGAGGATGAGAGCGGCAAGCCCTTCATCCGGTTCGACGTCGAGGACACCGGCATCGGCATACCCGCCGACCGGACGGACACGGTGTTCGATCTGTTCACGCAGGCCGACGGCAGCCACACCCGCAAGTACGGCGGCACGGGACTGGGTCTGGCCATTACCAAGCGTCTTGCGGAGATTCTCGGCGGCCACCTCTCCTTCGTCAGCGAACCTGACAAAGGCTCTGTATTCACGCTGGTGGTTCCCGCCGGCGTCGAAACCCGCCGACAGGCCATGATGGACCGCCACAACTTTGGCCAGGAAACCTGTGCCGACAACGTTGAATCCCACGACGTCGCCTTCGAGGCGAACGTGCTGGTCGCCGAAGACACCCTGACCAACCAGGTCCTCATCCGGTCTCTGCTCAAGCGGTACGGCATCGAACCGGCCATCGCCGAAGACGGCCGGCAGGCCGTCGAAATGGCCCTTGACGCCGACTCGCCGCCGTTCGATCTGATCTTCATGGACATGCAGATGCCCAATATGAACGGCTACGACGCCACGCGGACCCTGCGGAAGAAGGGCGTCTCAGTCCCTATCATCGCCCTGACCGCCTACGCCATGAAAGGCGACGACACCAAGTGCATCGAGGCCGGCTGCAACGCCTACATCAGCAAGCCCATCGACCGCGACCAACTCGTGCAGGTCCTCAGGCAATACCTGACCCCTGTCGGCGTCGCCTAATCCGGCAGGGCCACCCGCCAGCCGCGTTTGAGCATCGCCGCCAGATTCTCCACATCGCCCGCGTAACGGGCCTGTCCGGCGACATTGACGTTCTCATCGGGGTCGGTGGCGTGGTCGTACAACTCGCGGGCAAGCACCTCCCCCGTGGCCTGATTCTGCCATTGCGTATATCTGAACCGGTCCGTCCGCATCGTATAGCCCATCACCCTGCCGCGGGGATACTGACTGAACGCCGCCTTCTTCCATGGCCGCTGCGGATCCTCAACCAGCGGCATGGCACTCAATCCCTCCAGGTGTCCCGGCATGGCCAACCCGCAGGCTTCGCACAATGTCGGATAGATATCCACATACTCGGTCAATGCCGCCGTCCGCCCTCCGGCGTTCTTCATGCCCGGCACGCTCAGAATCAGCGGCGCGTGTGTATCCAGCTCGAAATTCGTGTGTTTGCACCATCCGGCGTGTTCCCCCAGCTTCCACCCGTGGTCGCCCCACAGCACAATCACCGTCTTCCTCCACAGCTCCAGCCGGTCCAACGCATCCAGCAGCCGCCCGATCTGTGCATCGGTGTAGCTCACACAGGCGTAGTAGCCGTGAATCAGCGCCCGCGCCTGCGCGTCCGAGCATGGCCCGCTTCTGGGCATCCCGACGTAGCTGCGCAGCTCGCCCCAATCGGTCGTGGCGTAGCTTGGCGCATCCTTTGGAACAAAGGGATTGTCCGCCAGGGCGATGTCCTCGCGGCGGTACATATCCCAGTAACGCTTGGGGGCATTGAACGGCAGATGTGGCTTGTAGAAGCCCATTGCCATGAAGAACGGCCTGTCTTTGAGGGCCTCCAGCCGCGCAATGGCGTAATCGACGTTGGCCCCATCCGGGTAGGCGTTGTCCGCCACGTCCGCCGCCTCGTAGGCAGGCCCCCGGCCGCCGCTGTTGGGCTCGGCCGCCTCCAGAGCCTTGACCTGGGTAATGGCTTCCTGCGTCAGATAGCCGCGGCCGTACCATTGGCCCTGCGGGAACGTCCCGGCCCGGTAGGGCGGTGAGGTCCAGGCCTGCGCATCGTCGTTTGGATGGTGGTATATCTTGCCGATAGACAGCGTTTCGTAGCCGTTCTTCCTGAAGTGCTCCGGCAGCGTCAGGACATCGGGCATGGCCTTTCGCAGCGGGGTATTGAGGTCATATATCTTCGTCGTGTCCGGCCGCGTCCCGCTCAGGACGCTCGCCCGCGAAGGAGCACAAACCGCCTGCTGACAGTATGCCCGCTCAAAAAGCAGCCCATCGCGGGCCAGCCTGTCGATATTGGGACTGATGATACCCGTCCGGCCGTAACAACCCAGTTGCGGCCGCAGGTCATCGACCGCGATAAACAACACGTTTGGACGCTCAAGAACCCTGCACCATGCCCGCCCGCCACCGGTCAGGGCCGTTACCGCCACAGTGGCCGCCTTCGCCAGAAAACCCCGTCGTGTCAATCCGATACCCATCAACCAAGCCCCTTTCAACAAGCTGCGGCCCAAGGCCGATCCGAAGTCCGATGCTCCTGCCCCCGGCAAAACCTTCGAATCGAGCCAAGCATACCGTCTCTATCCAATCGGGGCAATGTCTGCAAAAAAACACGCCCCGGCCCCAATTCTCTTGCAGCCAAGCGGCGGGGACGCTAAACTAGCTGACTTCTGGGGCCTCGGATGCTGCTGGACAGACCGGCCGTTGATTGTCTACGGCAGGGTCGGGGGGGGCACCGGGGGGCCCCGGCTGATAAAGGTACTTCAAGGCTCACCTGGAGAGGTGGCCGAGTGGCTTAAGGCAACGGTTTGCTAAACCGTCGTACCGGTATAAACTGGTACCGCGGGTTCGAATCCCGCCCTCTCCGTTTCCCGTGGTGCAGGAGGATCGTCGCGGAATACCCCCTTTGCTGCGAAAAAAAAGGCGACCGAACGCTCAATAAACGCCGCCGGCCGCCATACTTACGCCAATCGGGGCGACAGGACTTGAACCTGCGACCTCTTGACCCCCAGTCAAGCGCGCTAGCCAAACTGCGCCACGCCCCGTAACAGCATTATTCTACCCCAGAGGCCGGCCCGCAACAAGCAATTTCCCCAACCCACTGGAATTAACGTGGAATCCAAGAGATTCATTGACAAAGTTAGGTGTGGCTAACTATAATGGGGATTGTACTTGGGGTCGCCCGATTATGCTTGGAGCCGATAACGAAGAACTCAGTGCTTCGCTTGAGGATTACCTCGAAGCGATATTCCGTCTGTCCTGCGACGGGCGCCAGGCCCGCAGCAAGGCCATCGCCGAGCGCCTGGGCGTTTCGCGGGCCTCCGTAACCGGGGCGTTGCGGCTTCTCAAGAAAAAGGGCCTGGCCAATTACAAGCCCTACGACGGGGTTACGCTGACGTCGGCCGGACACCACGCCGCCGCCGAGGTGGACCGAAAGCATAGGATTCTCAAGTCATTTTTCGGCCAGGTGCTGGGGGTGGACCCCGAGACCGCCAGAAAAGCGGCGTGTCGGGCCGAGCATACCCTGGGCCCGTCCGTCATAGGCAGGTTGCTTTGTTTCATCGAGTTTGTCAGCCGTGAAAACGCCGCCGGCAACGATCTGGTCGGCAAGTTCCAGCAGTTCTGCAACGAAAGGGCGGTTTAACGGCCGCATATTCGCTATGGACCCATCCGGACTCAACCCCGACAAAGAACAAGTCAAACCCCTCTCGAAGGTCAAGGCCGGCCAGACCGCCAGGGTCGTACGCATAGAGGCCGGCGCCAGCGCCAACGCCCGGCTGGCGTCGATGGGCTTGGTTCCCCGGACCCAGGTCTCCATGATCAGCAACGGCCACCCAGGCCCCATGGTCGTCAGCGTCAAAGGCGCCAAGATGATGCTGGGACGCGGTATGGCCCACAAGATAATGGTTTGTGCCGCAAGTCCGCAGTAAAGGCCTTCTTTTTTTGATCTGATTGTTAGCGCCGCCTAACTTGACTTGGAGATTGCATCGTGGACCACACGGTTCGAATCAAGAAACGCATCACTGTCGCTGTCGCCGGAAACCCCAACAGCGGCAAATCCACCATCTTCAACATGCTCACCGGAGCCCATCAGCACGTCGGGAACTATCCCGGCGTCACGGTCGAGAAGAAGGAAGGGTTCTGCCGCTGGGAAGATACTGAAATCCGCCTCATTGACCTGCCCGGCACATACAGTCTGACCGCCTATTCCGTGGAAGAACTCATCGCCCGCAACTTCATCATCGAGGAACACCCCGACCTCGTCGTCAACGTCATCGACGCCTCCAATATCGAACGAAACCTTTATCTGACGACCCAACTGATCGAGATGGAGGTGCCCCTGATACTGGTCTTCAACATGAGCGACATCGCACGCCAGCGGGGCCTTGTGTTCGATATCGACCGCCTATCCGAGCTGCTCGAATCGCCCATTGTGCAGACCGTCGGCACCAAGGGCCAGGGCAGGGATGTCTTGCTGCAAGCCATTGTCGAGACGGCCCGTCGCGGGCGCAGCAGCCGCGTCCACCGTGTCCGCTACGGACACGAAATCGAGGCCGAATTGGAGGGCATCGAGAGCATCCTGAAGGCCGAAGAGCCGGTCCTCGTCGATCACTACACCAGCCGCTGGCTGGCCGTCAAACTCCTGGAAAATGACAAAGCCATCACCTCGCTGGTGCGTTCCGACCACGTCCGCCGGATCGTTGTGGCCGCCATCGCCCGGCTCAGGACACTGTTCGCCGAGGAGCCGGAAATGATATTCGCCGAGCGCCGATACGGCTTCATCTCCGGCGCCTGCCAGGAGGCCATCCGGAACACCGTTGAGTTGCGCCACGACCTCAGCGACACCGTCGATCGAGTCCTGACCCACCGCTACCTCGGCCTGCCCATCTTTCTGCTGTTCATGTACATCGTGTTCTTCCTCACGTTCAAAATCGGCGCCTATCCGATGCGGTGGTTGGAGATGCTCTTCGGCCGGCTGGGGACGACCGTCGCCGCACTATGGCCGGCCGGAGCCGACAGCCTGCCGCGGTCCCTGCTGGTCGATGGGATCATCGGCGGGGTAGGGGGGGTCATCGTCTTTCTGCCCAATATCCTCCTGCTGTTCCTGGCTATCGCCGTCCTTGAAGACACCGGCTACATGGCCCGCGCCGCCTTCGTCATGGACCGAATCATGCACCGCATCGGCCTGCACGGCAAGAGCTTCATCCCCATGCTCATCGGCTTCGGCTGCTCGGTCCCGGCCATCATGGGCACCCGAATCCTGGAGAACCGCCCCAACCGCATCACCACCATCCTCGTCATCCCCCTGATGAGCTGCGGCGCACGGCTGACCATCTATGCGTTGCTGATCCCCGCGTTCTTTCCCCCCGCATGGCGCGGCCCGATGCTCTGGCTGATGTACATCATCGGCATCGTCCTGGGGGTTATCTGCGCCAAGGTCCTGCGCATGACCCTGCTCAAGGGTGAGACCTCGCACTTCGTTATGGAGCTGCCGCCGTATCGCATGCCCACCTTCAAGGCCGTAAGCATCCACATGTGGCATCGCGGCTGGATGTACCTGCGGAAGGCCGGAACCGTGATTCTGGGCATCTCGATTGTGCTCTGGTTCGCCATGAACTTCCCGCGCGTCGCGGCCGAGGACCTTCAGGGTATGGATAATGACCACGCCGCCCAGGTCCGGCTGGAGCGATCGCTGATGGGCCGCATCGGCAGGGCGATGGCCCCGGCCGTCAGGCCGCTGGGATTCGACTGGAAGGTGGGCACCGCCCTGATCGGTGCCATGGCCGCCAAAGAGGTCTTCGTCGCCCAACTCGGCATCATCTACGCCGTCGGCGAGGCCGACGACCACCCCGAAAGCCTCCGTGAAAGGCTACAGCAGGCCTACACCCCCCTCCAGGGCTTCTGTATCATGCTTTTCTGCCTCATCAGCGCCCCGTGCATCGCCACCGTCGCCATGACCCGCCAGGAGACCGGCCGCTGGCGATGGGCCCTCTTCCAGTGGACCGCCCTGACCGCCATGGCATACGTCATCACCCTGATCGTCTACAACATCGGCGCCCTCCTGCTCCACTGACGCCCGGCCATCCCTTCTTCCGTATGGCACACACCGTGCGAGGGTATTGGCGGACTAGCCCGCATTTCTCACAGG
>Ga0209614_1000562_pt1 | contig 31901 bp, 27 predicted proteins | sample BlaSprsedimmetaG_FD_185484 | JGI IMG/M metagenome (GOLD analysis project Ga0209614, IMG submission 185484) | Hot spring sediment bacterial and archeal communities from California, USA to study Microbial Dark Matter (Phase II) - Blank Spring... ... | reverse complement strand
ATGTCAGGGATCATAAAACCGGATGGTGATCAGAAAGGAGAATGCCATGGCTCTCCATAAATATGTTGTCTCCGCCCTCATGCTCTGTATCATGATTTCCTGTGCGTCTTCAAGAAAGACCGGCTACGGTACCAGCCGCTTCGTATTCGAACATGAGGGAAAGACTTATGCCATCATCAGCTATACGCCGGAAGACCGGATGGGGCATAATCTGTTGATATCCACCGATGAGAAACAGTCATCCCTCAAGGCGAGGGATCTGAATCAGGACGGCACCCTCGATACGGTGATCGCCGGTCCGTTGAGCTTGAAAGAGGCCAAAGGGATCTATCGGGCCGGACTGATGAAGGCGGCCCAGGCCGGAAATCTGATCAATCGTGAGACCAGACGTCAATACCAGACTGAAGACGCCGCATACCGGTATGCGATTACGACCTATATGCCGTTGATCGGCGATGCATATAATGTTTTTGAGATCGCAGATAAAAGAATTTTCACTATGACGGTGATTGCGAAAGACATGCTCTCCGATGGTTCTCTCGAGACCATCGAGCAGGGTTCGGCCGATCTGAAGAAACTGCAGACACGGTATGAGACGATCCTGAAAAAGGGGGTCGATGAGAAAAGAATTCAAAAACAAGAGGAATCCTATTTCGTCAAGATACAATAAAATTTCTTTGTTTAACTGACATTTTCAACTTGCTTATTCAGCGAATATTTCGTATAATTACAATCCGATACTGAATTTGCAAGAAAACGTCAATTGATCAGAGGATTTCATGGCAAGAAAATGTGATATTTGCGGCAAGGGGCCGACGGTCGGGAACACGGTCAGCCACGCCCATAATCTGAACCGACGCCGCTGGCTGCCGAATCTGCAGAAGGTGCTGTCAAGGTGAAAGGTACGCCGCAACGCATGAGAATCTGTACGCGGTGCATCCGCTCGGGCGTACTCGAAGAGATTTCCTGAGAAAACAATCCGCCTCGGGCGGATCTGTTCTTTTTACCCCCCCCCACCCGATTCATACGATCCAAACGCTGGAGGTGCATGATGAAGCAGAAAGGAATCATCCATTCTGTCGCGTCCATCCTACGCCCCGTCCTCCTTATTTTCCTTTTCGTATCCGGCGTCAGTACGGGACAGGATCCCAAAACCGAGTTGTTCAAGGATGCCGATCAGGCCATGAAGCGGGCCCGGGAGGTGGAGGCCCATATTTTCTCGCCGGATGCGTTCGCCACGGCCGAAAAGAGTTATGAAAAGGCCCAGGACGGATTCCGCAGGGGCAGGAATTTAGAGGATATCGAGAGAGACGTGCGAATGGCTGCCGTCTATTTTCTCCGGGCCGCCGAGAATACCCGGCTGGCGCATGAAGAATTGAAGAACTGCATCCGGGCCCGGACGGACGCGATGAAGGTCGATGCCCCGGCATTCCGTCTCGATGCCTGGAAGAATGCGGAGTCGGAGCTGAACCGCGCGGTCCGGAACCTGGAGCAGAACGACCGGAACGGCGCACAAAACCGGGCGCGCAGGGCCGAACGGGCGTACCGTGAGGTCGAACTGGAATCCATCAAGGCCGGATTCCTGGATGAAACCCGGGCCATGATCGAGGAAGGCAAGAAAACCGACGTCCGAAAGAAGGCGCCGGCGACACTGGCCAAATCCGAAGAACTGGTTGCCCAGTCCGAAAACTTGCTCATCGAGAACCGATATGATACGGATCAGGTCCGCGAACTCGCACGGCAGGCCAATTACGAGGCCAAACACGCCGTTTTCCTGACCCTGAAAATCAAGGAGATCGAGGATACGAAAGCCTCGCTCGAGCAGGTGCTGCTGGAATCAGAAGAACCTCTTCAGAAAATCGCCGACAGGCTGGACATCCCTGCCCGTTTCAACCAGGGTGTGAAACCCGTTCTGGACGAGATCCTCCACCGGGTCTGGGTGCAGCAACAGACCATCGCCGCGCTGAAACAGGATGTCGCCGACCGAGAAGCGCGCATCGCTGCGCTCAGTGCTGAGATTTCAGGCATGCAGTCCCGGCTCGGCGAATTGAAGGACAAGGAGGAAACCCTCTCCGGTCTGATCGCGCAGCAGAGGCTGCAACGTGAAAAATACGAACGGGTCGAGAAGTTATTCAATGAAGATGAGGCCCAGGTGCTGAGGACGGGTGATCAGGTCATCATCCGGCTGTACGGGCTCAGCTTTCCGGTCGGCAGGGCGATCATCGAGCCCGCACATTATGCGCTTCTCTCCAAAGTCCAGGACGCGTTCCGGGAATATCCCGGATGCGGGATCACCATCGAAGGGCATACCGATTCGTACGGTACGGACGAGGCCAATCAGAGACTCTCGACGGAACGCGCCGAATCCGTCAAACAATATCTGCTGGCCGCGGCCGGCATGGAACCGTCACAGGTTCTCGCCATCGGATACGGCGAATCCCGGCCCATCGCCTCAAACGAAACGCATGAGGGTCGCCGAAGGAACCGGCGGATCGATATCGTGATCCACCCCCGGTCACCCTGAATCCTTTCATCTGGTTTAATGCTGCGGCTTATATATCAATATGCCGTTCGAAGCCGGGCGGCGGATCTTTCCGGTTTCCCTGGGCAGGTCCTGACAGGGTCCTTTCTCGAGGGGCGGTCCGAATTATTGGCGAACCGCCCCTTTTCGTCTTGCCAAAAACAGTTTGAATTTTCTCTGTTCATGTATTAAATTAACAATCATTTTCGCCAGATCACACTGTGACGCGAAACGGGACGGGCGATTCTCGCAACATCCGACCGGGGAGAAAGACGCATGCAATTCAACGTGTTCGACATCGTCATTTTCTTTATGTTCATTTTCAGCGTGGTGACCGTGGGGATCCTGAAAAGCCGCAAGGAGAAGACCGGCGAGGATTATTTTCTCGCGGGACGCGGTCTCACCTGGTGGCTCATCGGATTTTCCCTGATCGCAGCCAATATCTCGACGGAACAATTCGTCGGCATGAGCGGCAATGCCGCCAGCCATGTCGGGCTGGCGATCGCCAGTTATGAATGGATGGCCGCCATCACCTTGGTGATCGTCGCGTTCGGCTTTCTCCCGTATTTCCTCAGGGCCGGTATTTTTACGATGCCGGAATTTCTGGAATACCGATACAACGGCACAGCCCGGACCATCATGGCGGCGGCGACCATCTTCATCTACATGCTGCTTCTGGGATCGGTCACCTATTCGGGTGCGCTGACCATCCGGACGCTGGCGGGTCAGATGGGATACAATGTGACTCTCGCATCCGCTTCGCTCGTGATCGGGGTGGTCGCCATGCTTTATGTCGCGGCAGGCGGCCTCAAGGCCTGCGCCTGGGCCGATCTGATCCAGGGAAGCGCCCTCATCCTCGGGGGGGCGGTCATCATGATTTTCGCCTTTGTGAAGCTGGGAGGCGCCAGCGAAGCCGCCCATATCGTGAATGTGGATACGGGGGCGGTGGCGATCAAGGAGCTGGCCCCGGATACCGGCGCGTTCGAACGTTTCTGGGATCTGAACCGGGTCCGGATGAACATGTTCCTCCCCAAAACGGATCATATCCTGCCATGGACCGCCCTCCTCCTCGGCTTGTGGATCCCGAATTTTTATTACTGGGGGCTGAATCAATACATCACCCAGCGTACCCTGGGTTCCGCCTCCCTGAGGCAGGGACAGAAAGGCATTGTTTTCGCCGCATTTCTCAAGCTGATTATCCCTTTTGTCATCGTCGTTCCCGGCATTATCGCGTTCAATCTGTTCGCGGGGAACATGCAACGGGAAGCCATCTATGACAACGCGAAAGTCATGACCCGGTATCTGAAGTCCAATCCGGAGACCCAGCTGGTGGATGTCAAGTTTGCACCGTCCGAAGAAGCCGTCGCCGACTGGGAACCCGGCCGTTTCATGATCGCGGTCTATGAAAACGACCAGGCGCTCAAGCTGGTCAGGACGCGCAATCCGTATGTACTCCCCCTTCTGAAATCCGAATATGACGCCCAGGGCGCCACCCCCTATGCCCTGTTCAAGACGGAAGACAAGGCCTGGGAAAGCGTATTTCCCGCATTGGCGCGCGAAGTCGATGCCTATAATGCACGCACCACCGATGCGGCTCTCGCGGCGGGCAGGGCGACGGCGATCGAGAAATTTATCGCCTATAAATATGATACGGCCATGGCCCAGCTTCTGGGCAATGTGCTCCCCCAGGGCGTCGGCGTCGTCGGGTTCGTAATCGCCGCCCTGCTCGGCGCCGTGGTGAGTTCGCTCGCCGCCATGCTCAATGCCTCCTCCACCATTTTTACGATGGACATCTATAAAAAATATCTGTCCCCCGGTGCTTCACAGAAAGGTCTTGTTCTCATCGGACGGATCTGTGTGGTGATTTTCGCATTCGTGGCGGTAATGCTGGCTCCCAGGCTCGGGGATCCCAAGATTTCCAATTCCATTTTCACCATCATCCAGGAAGGCCAGGGCTTCATTTCGCCCGGCATCCTGGCGGTCTTTGCGTTCGGCCTGATCGTACGCAAGGCGCCTCCGATGGCCGGCGTGGTCGGACTGTTGACCAACATCGTTGTATACGGCGTGCTGAAGCTGGCCGTACCCCAGGTTCAATTCCTGAACCGGATGGCGTTCTGCTTCGCGCTCTGCATCGGGGTGATGGGGCTGATCACGGCGCTGAAACCGCTGCCGAAACCGGTGGAATTCAAACAGAAGGGAACACTCAATCTGGAATCGTCGAAAGGAGCGCGGATCGCCGGATTCGTGGTCGTGGCTTTGACGCTCATTCTCTATCTGTTATTCAGTCCGCTCGGACTGGTGAAATAGGAGGGACATTCTCCGGATATTTTTATCTGAAATAAGCCGGAGCAGAATGAAACAGAAGGAAGAGGAGACCGGGCGGGCTATCGGGTATGAATCCGAACCAAACCCGCAGGATTATTTGATAGCGATCCGGGAAGGAATTTTTTGGCAGGAATCCTGATCCATGGACCGGCGCGGACATGCGCCATTTTTTTTCCGGGTTGCCGCAAACGTTTGTGTTCCTGTAGAATGTGATTAACAATGAGGAGAATCATGAAATTCGGACACTTCGACAACAAGAACCGGGAATATGTGATCGAACGCCCGGACACCCCTCTGCCCTGGCTGAACTACATGGGGTCACAGAAATTTTTCGGCATGATTTCGAATACCGGCGGCGGATACTGTTTCATGGTCGATGCGCGCAAGCAGCGCCTGACCCGGTACCGCTACAACAACACGCCGATGGACAGCGACGGCCGGTATATCTATATCCGCGAGGAAGACGGCGCGGTCTGGTCGCCGACCTGGATGCCGGTGAAGAAGAAACTGGATTTCTACGAATGCCGCCATGGTCTCGGCTATTCCGTCCTCTCCGGAGAAAAAGACGGCCTGCGGATTTCGACCCGGTATTTCGTCCCGGTCGACGGGAATCTCGAAGTCTGGGAAATGGATCTTACGAATCGGACGGAGATGACCCGTTCGGTCCAGTTGTACAGCTATATCGAATTCTGTCTCTGGGAGGCGCTCAACGACGCGACCAACCTGCAGCGGACGCTGAATCTCGGGGAGGTCGAGGTCGGGGACGGCGTCATCTATCACAAGACCGAATACCGCGAACGGCGGAACCATTTCGCCTATTTCGCCTGTTCCGAAGCGGTCTCGGGGTTCGACACCGACCGGGACGTTTTTCTCGGTCCCTACCGGGGCGTCCATGAACCGATTGTGGTCGAGGAGGGAAAGTCCAAAAACTCCATCGCCTGCGGCTGGAATCCCTGCGGCTCTCACAGGCTCCAATTGACGCTCAAACCGGGCGAGACCCGGAAGATCAACTTCGTCCTCGGATTCGGAGAGAATCCCGAAAACCAGAAATTTGAAAAGAAGGGCGTCCTGAACAAGAAGGTCATCCAGCCGGTCATCCGGAAATTCCTGAACCGGGAGCATTCCGAAAAGGCGTTCGACGCGCTGAAAGCCTCCTGGGAAGGTCTCATCGGCAACCTTCAGGTCGAGACGCCGGACGAGGCGTTGAACACAATGGTGAATATCTGGAATCAGTACCAGGACGTCATCACCTACAACATGGCCCGATCCACATCGCTCTACGAGACGGGTATCGGCCGGGGCATCGGCTTCCGGGACGCCTGTCAGGATTTGTTCGGTGTGGTCCATCTCCTTCCCATAGAACGTTCGCGTGAACGGATTCTGGATCTCGCGGCCATTCAGTGGCGCGGCGGAGACTGCTACCATCAATATCAACTCCTCGATAAAAAAGGCAACGCGGATCTGGGCGTCGGATTCAACGACGATCCGTGCTGGCTGATCCTCGCCACGGCCCACTACATCCGCGAGACCGGAGACTGGTCGATCCTCGACGAACAGGCGCCGTTCGACAACAATCCCAACGACACGGCCTCCCTGTACGAGCATTTGGTGCTTTCATTCCGGTTCATCCTGAGAAACCTCGGTCCGCACAGGCTGCCCAAGATCGGCCGCGCGGACTGGAACGACTGCCTGAACCTGATTATGACCTCGATCAAACCGGGCGACACCTTCCAGGCCGACGCCACGCATGCCGACCTGGACGATCCCGTCGGTTCCGTGCCGGAGTCGCTCATGATCGCCGCGCAGTTCGTGTGGGCGGGTAAGGAATTCGAACGCATGGCCCGGGAAAAGGGAGACACGGAGCATGTGGTCCTGGCCGGAGAATCCGTCCGGAACATGCTTGACGCCATTTACAAACATGGCTGGGACGGCGAGTGGTTCCTGCGCGCCTACGACCGGTTCGGCAAAAAACTGGGTTCCAAAGAATGCGAGGAAGGCCGGATCTTCATCGAGCCGCAGGCGTTCATGGGCATGGCGCGTGTGGGCATGGAGAACGGGATGCTCGAGAAGGCGCTCGATTCCCTCGGAAAGCGTCTGTTCACCCGGCACGGCGTGATGATCCAGCAGCCCGCCTATACCGAATATAATTTCAACTGGGGCGAGATCACATCCTATCCCCCCGGGGTGAAAGAGAACGCCGGGATCTTCTGCCATCCCAACGGCTGGGTGGTGATCGCCGAGTGCAATCTCGGACGCGGCGACAAGGCGTTCCAATACTACAAAACAATCTGTCCCGCGGCGCGCGAGGAGATCAGCGAGATTCATCGCTGCGAGCCCTACTGCTACGCCCAGATGATCGCGGGATCGGATTCCCCTCGGCACGGCGAGGCGAAGAATTCCTGGCTGACAGGGACGGCCTCGGCCAATTTCCTCGGCGTGTCCCAGTATCTGCTGGGCATCCGGCCCGACTACGAGGGGCTGCGGATCGATCCATGCATCCCGAAATCGTGGAAGGAGTTCACGATCCAACGCCGGTTCCGCGGCGAGACCTACCACATCACGGTCGAGAATCCCGACGGGGTTTCCAAGGGGGTGAGGGAGATCATCGTGGACGGGAAAACGTATCCGGACAATCTCATCCCGGTTTTCGGCGACGGGAAGGTCCATGAAGTGCGCGTGATCATGGGGTGACGCGCGGGCGGAAAGCGGAAAGCGGAAAGCGGGTGCCGGGGATGTCTTCCATCAAAAACGGGGGCATCCCCGTTTTGTTTCGGGAGTCCAACTCCCTCACAGCAACAGAGTAAGCAAAAGGTGTATGGGTTCGGGAGTACAACTCCCTCACAGCAACAGAGTAAGCAAAAGGTGTATGGGTTCGTGAGTACAACTCCATCACAGCATAATATAGAAGTTTGGTTCGGGACTACACGTTCATCCCGGAAAGGGAGTAAGCGAACGGTGTACGGGGTCGGACGAATAACTCCATCAGAGCTAAAATGCAATTCTCTCAGAGCGTATTACAATTCCAAAAGGATTCGTCAAGCTGGGAGGGAGTTGTACTCCCGACCGGGAACGATACTCGACTTTTCCCCGATGCCTTTATCCTACGATAGACACTCGATTTGCATTGTGGAAGGGTCATTCAAAACCCAATTCCGCGCGCCGGCGTATTTCCATTGTTCCGTGCGTTCGACCGGTCACTTTTGAACAACGCTCCCGTGCAAATCACGATGATTTTCCCACCCCCAGCCAGGCCTTCCCCAGCGTCACGCTCAGGATCGTCTTCGAATCCACGATCTCGTTGGCCCGCACTTTCCGCGCAAGTTCCGGAAAGGGCAGACAGACGGCGTGGAGATTTTCCGTCCGGTCCAGACGGATACGGCCGGTATGCACCAGGTCCGATCCGACAAACAGCGTCATCCAGCCGGTCGAATATCCTTCCGCGTGGGCGTAGGTGATCAGCTTTTCCAGTCTTCCGGGACGGTACCCCGTCTCCTCCTCACATTCCCGCAGGGCGGCCTCCTCCGGCGATTCGCCCTCGTCCAGCAGGCCCGCGGGGATCTCGATCAGCGTCTTCCCGACTGCGGGACGGTGCTGGCGTACCAGGATCACCCGGCCTTCCGGATCGACCGGCAGGACCGCCACGGAATCCCGCACATGCACGATCTCCCGCACCGCTTTGCGGCCGTCCGGCAGGCGGAGGTGGTATTTCCGGACATCCAAATACTTTCCGGTGAAGACCGTTTCGAGGTGTTCGAGCCGTTCGTCGAGGTTCATCTCTCTCTCCGGTCAAGATCCAATCCAAATGACAGTCCGTTCCCTCCATCCCCGTCGCGCCGCTTCGGGACGCGCCCGGTCTTTTCCATTCACCGGACGAGGACCACTTTGAATGAGGCGGTGTCTCCGTCCACTTCGACTTTCAGAAGATAGATGCCCGATGCGGCGGGTTTCAGGCTTTTCGTCGTGCCGTCCCAGACGATCCGATGTTCCCCGGCGGCCATTTCCCCGTGCGCGAGTACGCGGACGCGCGCGCCCTTCGCATTCCACACGGCCGCGTCGACCGGTTCCGGTTTCTCCAGACGGAGGATGCAGAAGGTCCGGTCGTTGAACGGATTGGGATGGGGCGGGGAGAGGAAGGCGCTATCCGAGATCCGCGCCCAGCCGTCCGGAACGGATCGATGGGACCGGGTGAGGATGAATTCCAGCTGATTCAGGTTGAAGCCGCCTCCGGGAAAGGACAAGGTCAGACGATGCGCGCCCTCCCCGACCGCCACATCCCGGATCGTCTGTGACGCCCAGTTCTGCCAGCCTCCGGTGGACGGGATCTGGAGAACCGGCGTCACGGGAATCCCGCTCAGGGAGAGTTCGAGCCGGCCGGTCGCCTGGGGCGAGGCCGTCCGGATCCGGATTTCGTATTCGCCGGGGATGTCCGCGTTCACGGTATAGGACAGCCACTCTCCGTCCTCGATCCAGCCCACATTGTACGGCGTCCCTTCCGGATCCGCGGATCGCTCGATGTCCACGCCGTCGTTGCGGTACGTATATCCGCGATTCCAGGGCTGCGAGACGTCCCACCGGGTTTGCTGATAGTCCCTGTCCCAATACGCGACGCCCTGGCCGCCGATGTCATAGTCCTCGCAGGCGATCACGCCGGGAATGCGGTGATCCCTATAAGGCGTCGCCGCGGTGAGGAAATCCCCCCGGGTCAGGGCGGCGAGCATGTCCGGCAGGAACGTGCAGTTTTCGATTTTGAGGCCTTCGGCCATTTCCAGCAGGGCGGAGCGGGCGGAGAACAGATCCGGTCCGGGTGCGTTTCCGTTCCAGTAATCCAGCACCTTCTGATAATCCGGGGGCAGCGGCGCGGAGAAGGGGGCGGTCGTGGTCGCGACTTTCTTGTGCGTCCACCAGTTCCAGCCGATCCGGTTCTCTTCCATGAGCCGGATGGCATCCGCGGCCCAGGGGTTGGAATTTTCCCCGAATTCACCGAGCCAGAGCGGGACGCCGTGACGTTCCCGGATGTCCAGATACGGCCGGATCGAGGCGGCGGTGTTCTCGCTCCAGTATTTGTGAAAACTGTACACCATGTTGTCGTCGAAGGGGGGGGTGAGTCCCGAAAAATCCGTGGCGTACCAGTTTCCCTCCACGAACAGGATGTGGTTGTCGTCCACCTCGCGGACGGCATCGCGGATCCGGATCGAGAGCGCCCTGATTTCGGCGTTGGCATGTCCCGCGGGCAGGACCGGTTCGTTGATGAGATCGTATCCGCCGATCCAGGTTTCCTCCGCATACCGCTCCGCGATCTTTCTCCAGATCGCCACGATGCGGTCCTGATTCGCCGGCTCCGTCCACAGCCGGGCCTCGATCCCGTCCGAGTCGCTGATGTTGCCGGCGTTCTGGCCGCCGGGCGCGCAGTGCATGTCCAGGATGAGATAGAGGTTGTATCTTCCGCACCAGTCCAGGACCCGGTCGATGACTTCGAATCCTTCCTCCAGATACACCCCCGGGAGATCTTCCGGAGACAGCATCCGGTAATTGAAGGGCAGGCGGATGGAGTTGAAGCCCCAATCCGCGATAGTCCGGATGTCTGCTTCGTTCACGTAATTGGCCTCGTATTCCCCGTAAAATTCCGCCGCATGGACCGGGCCGATCAGGTCCGTGATCTGTTTGCGGATGGAGGAAGGCGATCCGAAACCGGGGATTTTGAGCTGATAACCCTCGGGAACGAGCCAGCCGCCGAGGCCGATCCCGCGCAGGATGACGGGATTGCCGTCCGGATCCACGATTTCCCCGCCGTCGGTATGCAGGAAGCCCGCGGCGAAGAGTTGCGTTCCGGCGAAGACGCAGAGAGTGGCGATGGACAGGGTTTTCATGGCTGCTCCCGGGGAAAGTGATGTTGAGCCAATATAAAAAAAGATCGGCAGGAAAGAAAGGAAGAATCAGTTCAGATTAATCAGGTTTTGATAGCTTTGTATCAGGGTTTCATTGATCCGGCGCCAGCTGTAGCTTCCGGCCGTTTCCCGTGCGTTTTGGCCCAGAATCTTTCTTTTTTCCGGATCATCAAGCAATTCCGCGATTCTTCCCGCGAATGCCTCCGGATCATGGGCGGGGGTGATGGATCCGTTGACGGCTTCCCGGATCAGATCGGTCTGTCCACCCCGGTCGACTCCGATAACCGGCAGACACGAGGCGAAGGCTTCCAAAATGACATTTCCGAAGGTCTCTGTCGTCGACGGAAAGACGAAAAGATCCGAGGAAGCATACCACGCGGCCAGATCCTGCCCGTGTTGATATCCCGCGAAGAACGCGTCGGGCAGGTGTTTCCCGAGTTCTTCACGCATGGGACCATTGCCCACGAAAACCTGCTTGAAATCATATCCCCAGGCTTTCAGGATCAGGTTGGCCTCGATCAGATCGTCCAGGTCCTTTTCTCGGACAAGTCGCCCGACGAAAAGCAGGATCGGTTTGTCTTTGGCACCGATCTGTTCACGTAACGCCTCACTCCGAAAATCCGGCGAAAACCGGTCCGACGCGATACCCCGGGGCCAGATTTCCACATTCCTGAATCCCCTGTGCCGGAGTTCTTCGGCCGTGTCCCGGCTCGGCGCATAGGTGCAGTCGCATTGATTGTGAAACCATTCCAGATACTGCCAACCCAGGGGTTTCAGCGGAGACAGGTTGTAGTAGGGAAAATACCGGACGAAATGGGTGTGATAGCTGGTCACCACGGGGATGTTTTTTTTCTTCGCATAGTTCATCCCGTACAGGCCGAGCAGACTCGGGGTCACCACGTGGATGAGATCGGGCCGCATCGCATCCAGTTCGTCGTGGATTCCATGAAAATAGGGCAGGGCGATCCGGTAGTGAAAATGGGGTTTGAGCGACAGCGATGCGATCTTGTGCACCCGGTGATTCCAGTGGAAGCGGCTGTCGGGTCTGACCGGAGAAAAAAAGCGGTAATCCACCCGTTCTTCATCCAGGGTGTTGATCAGATGGCAGAGGGTGTTGACCACTCCGTCGGTCAGGGGAGGAAGGGTTTCCGTGAAATAGGCGATTCGCATGGCAGATCCCCTTTGAATGAAAAAATGATGCGCAGTCCGGTTTCGGCGCTGAGGATGCCGAGGAGCATGCCGGCGATGACGTCACTGGTGAAGTGGACACCGTTGTAAATCCGGGAGAAACCGATCAGGAACGCGAGGATCATGGCCGGGAGCAGGATCACCGGGTATACGGATCCGATCAGAGTCGCCATGAGGAAGGCGGCGGCGGTATGACCGGACGGAAAGCTGAATTTGTCCGGGGGGGTGACGCGTTTCGTGATGCCGGGGATTTTCTGGAAAGGGCGCACGCGCCGGATTGTCTTTTTGAGGATCAGATAAACCGGCAGCTCACAGGCGAATCCCACGAGACCGCTCAACGCGATTTTCCGGGCCAGCGGATCGCCCGACAACAAGAGCAATATGCCGATGATGCCGTAGACATATCCATCGCCGAGCCATGAGGCTCCGACCATGATTTGATCGGTCAGGCGGCGGCGTTTCCAGGCGAAGATTCGCACTGAGATCAGCATGTCCCAGGCAGTGACGTTGTGTACGAGTGCGTGGATCATAGGCAAATCCTTTTACCGGTTTCGATTTACGTGTCGATTCACAAAAAACAAGATCGGGGATGTCGATTTGCCGGTGATGAAGGAATGATTAGAATTGCATGAATCGGATGAGAAAGCGGACTGGTGGTGGGTGTGTCATCCGTCGCGGGGTGAACAGAGTCCGGTGTTTGTCGGTGGCCGGGATGGGATGAGCCTTGAAACCGTGTCCTGTCCGGATTGTGGTTTATTCGGTTTCGCGGGGGTGGTTTCTTTCCGAAAAGTCCGGTATCTTTTTCGGGAGATGCAGGCTGAAGGTGCTTCCCTCACCCAGAACACTTTCCACGGACACGCTTCCGTGATGCACTTCCGCGATGTGCTTGACGATGGATAGACCCAGACCCGTACCGCCTAGTTCCCGGCTCCGCGCCATGTCGACCCGGTAGAACCGTTCGAAGATGCGCCCGATGTGCTTCTCGGGGATACCGATGCCCCGGTCCCTTACCCGGATGTGAATCCCCTCCGCATCCTCCGATGCGGATACGCGGATCCGGTTTCCCGGTTCGCTGTATTTGACGGCGTTGTCGATCAGGTTCACCACCGCCTCCTGGATGAGCCGGGGATCCACCATCCCATCCAGTTCTTCTCCGAAGTCTTTCTCGATCTCCAGTTGTTTCTTCTCGGCGGCATCCCGGCAGACCAGGACGGCCTCGTGCAATATCCCGGAAATGGAGGACTGTACGATTTCGGCATGCGCGGAGGGGTCTTTTTCGAGACGCGAGAGCTTCAGCAGATCGTCGATGATCACACCGAGCCGGTCTGCCTGTTTGGCCAGGATATCGAGAAAACGGCCGGCATGGTCCGGATCCTGAATCGCACCTTCTCTCAGCGTTTCGACGAATCCCTTGATCGAGGTGACCGGGGTCTTGAGTTCGTGCGACACATTGGCCACAAAATCCCTGCGTATCCTCTCGAGATGTTTGATCCGTGTGATGTCGTGCATGACCAGGAGGGCGCCGATTTTTCCCCCGTCCGAATCCTGAAGTGCGGTGCCGTGCACCCGGAGGGAGCAATGGCCTTCCGAGAGCGTGATCTCCGTCTCCCGCGGTTCGGGGTGTTCCAAAGTTTTCCGGATGAAAGCGATCAGTTCGGTGTTGCGCACCACTTCGCGGATGTTCCTGCCCTCCGCCTTGTCCGGCTGCATGCCAAACAAACCGGCGGCCGCCTGATTGAAGCGGATGATCCGCTCGGATCGGTCTACGGCCACGATGGCCTCGGACATGCTCGCGAGGATGGCCCGGATCTCGTTGTGCTGCCTTGTAATCGTCCGGATGCGCCGGTCAAGCTCTCCGGCCATCGTGTTCAGCGCGACGGCGAGACGGTTCAGTTCCCCGGGATTTCGAATATACAGCCGGTGATCCAGATTGCCCTTGCCGAATTCCTCCACAACCCGGGCTATCCTTGCAATCGGCTTATTGATCCATCCGGTTAGGCATAGTGCGAACAGGCCGGATAGCAGGGCGATGAGTCCGCCGGTTATCGCGATCCGGCGGTGCAGGGCCCGGATGCTTCGATTCAATCCATGGAGGGGCACGGCGGTCCGGATCACCGCAGTCGGCGCTGCCGGATCACCCATCGGGACGGCGACATAGAGCATCTCCGTGTTCAGGGTATGGCTGTATCGGGATGAGATTCCTCTTCGTCCCTCGAAAGCGGTCTGGATCTCGGGGCGGTCTCTATGAATATCCATATTTTCCACGGATTCGTGCGAATCGCCGATGACACGGCCCGATTCCAGCACGACGGTGAAACGGCAATCCAGGGTGCTGCCGAGGGCCACGCAGAGCGAGTCCAGACGTTCAGGACGGAGAGGGGACAGGTATCCGCCGACGATCTCCCGGACGAGGAAGGTCCGCGTCTCGAGGTCTTCGATCTGCCTGTCCATGTAGACCTGTCGCACCGTCCTTGCTGCCTGCCAGGAGACCACGAAGAGGGAAATGAGGATGGTTCCGATCACGGGGAGGAAAATATGCCAGATCAGTTTTCTTTGAGCCGCCAAGACGATTCTCCTTATTCTCTGAACCGATATCCGATCCCCCGGACGGTTTCGATGCATTTGCCCGCCGCGCCGAGTTTCCTGCGCAAACCGACGATCTGCACGTCCACCGACCGGTCGGTTACCGGATAATCCGAACCCTTGATGCCGTCGATGATCTGGGAGCGGGTGAAGACCCATCCGGGATGCCGGACGAGGAAATTCAGCAGGTGGAATTCGGTGGCGGTCAGATCGACCGGGAGTCCGTCCACGCGCATCTCGAACCGCGCCGGATCGATTTCCAGATTTCCGATCCGGACGGGGCCGTCCGCCGGTTCTTTCGGGCCGTTCGCGCGCCGGAGCACCGTCCGTACACGTGCGACCAGGACTTTGGGGCTGAAGGGTTTGGTGATGTAGTCTTCCGCGCCCAGTTCGAGTCCCGTGACGATGTCGCTTTCCTCGCCCCGGGCGGTAATCATGAGGATGGGGATATGCGCGGTTTCCGGATCCCGTTTGAGCCGCTTCGTGATGTCGAATCCGTTGAGTCCCGGAAGCATCAGATCCAGCAGGATGAGATCCGGCATGTCCGCGCGGGCCGTCTCCACGGCCGTGTCGCCGCTGACGAGCGTGCACACCCGATATCCTTCCCTCTCGAGATGATAGCGCAAGAGTTCGAGGATGTCTTCTTCGTCATCGACAACCAGGATGCGGGCCTGGGATGTCATGTGTCCTCCGGATGAGGAATGATCCAATCCGCCCGACCGGGCGGATTGGAAGAGATGAAACCATGCTGAATGAAAATAGAATGTCCGCGCCATTAATTCAAGTAAAATTTCTTTCTGTCAAGTCTTTTTTCAGGAGCCGCGCGAAAAGAGAAGCCGGAGAGCGGTCAGAAAAAAGCGGTCTCCGGAGAGGGGTGATCAACACGGATCCGTCCCGCCAGACAGGCTGGTGTCACCCGTGGAACTTTCCGATTCCAACGGGGTGTAAGAAAAAATCCGAATCCCTGTCCAATCCATTCAAATCCGGGAGGGTCTGTATGAGCGAGCATGTGTACGAGGTGGCCGAACTGGTGGGATCGTCGAAAGAGGGCATCGAGGATGCCGTCCAGAACGCGATCTCCAAATTGTCCAAAACCGTGACGGAGATCCGCTGGTTTCAGGTGCTTGAAACGCGCGGATTTGTCGAGGAAGGCCGGGTGGCCTGGTGGCAGGTCACGGTGAAGATCGGATTCCGGATGGAAGAGTGAGAAATGCAAAAATGCCTAAATGACTAAAGTGACTAAAGTGCCTAAAGTGCCTAAAGTGACTAAAGTGACTAAAGTGACTAAAGTGACTAAAGTGACTAAAGTGCCTAAAGTGCCTAAAGTGACTAAAATAAGACGGGAGAATGGATAGGTTCGGACGGAATGGGATACAGTCGGCGGACGATGGACGTGGCATGACCCGTGCAGATGGATCGATGGAACGGTTTATCCGTTTGTGAAAAAATCGTCGATCTGGCGGATCCCGGCGGTTTGGGCTTCTTTCAGGGGGCCGTGGAACAGCACGCGTCCTTTTTCCATGAACACGACGTCGTCCGCGATGCGACGGATGCTGGCGACATGGTGGGAGACCAGCACGACGGTGATCCCGAGCATGTCCCGCATCCTGAGGATGAGCCGGTCCAGTCCGGCGGCGGTCATGGGGTCGAGTCCGGCCGAGGGTTCGTCACAGAAAAGGAGCGGCGGATCGAGCGCGATGGCGCGCGCGAGGGCGGCCCTTTTGCGCATGCCCCCTGACAGTTCCGAAGGCAATTTGGCGAGGGTGTGACCCATCTCCACGAGTTCCAGTTTCACGCGGACGAGCCGATCGATGATCTCGCGAGGGAGTTCGGTGTGCTGCTCGAGGGGCACGGCCACGTTGTCGGCCACGGTGATGGAGTTGAGGAGCGCCCCGTTCTGGAACAGTACCCCCACATTTTTCATGATCCGGTCGAATTCCGGCTCGTCCAGCGCCGTGATCTCTTCGCCGAACAGCCTGACCGAGCCGGACCACGGGTCATGAAGGCGGATGAGATTCTTCAGGAGCGTCGTCTTGCCGCATCCGCTCGTGCCGAGGATCACGGTGATCCGGTGCGCCCTGGCCGTGAAGGAGATGTCGAAGAGGACCTGGCTTTCCTCGTATCCGCTGTTCAGATCCGTGGCCTCGACGACGATCGTTTCTTCCGGAGATTTTTCAGTCTGACGATGGCTTCCCATACGGTCTCAATAGATGACGATATCCTGTCCGAAATAGAAGATCAATCCCAGTATGCTGTCCGCGAAGATCACGGCGAAAATCGAGGCGACCACAGAATAGGTCGTGGCCCGGCCCACTTCGGCCGGACCTCCCTTTGTCCGGAAACCGTAAAACGCGGCGATGATCACGATGAGCCAGGCGAAGACCAGGCTCTTGATCAGTCCCGTGATGATGTCCCGCATGACGAGCACATTGACGACCTGATCCACAAACGGTTTGACGGCGATGCCCATATAGGTGTAACCGATCACGAGCGCGCCGAAGATGCCGATGATGATCGACAGGATGGTGAGCATGGGCATGGTCATGGTAATGGCATAGAATTTAGGGACGACCACATATTTGACCGGATTCAATCCCATCGATTTGAGGGCGTCGGTCTCTTCGGTCACCACCATGGTCGCGATCTCGGAGGTGATGGATGAGCCGCTACGTCCCGCGATGAGGATGGCCGTGATCAGCGGCCCCATTTCCCGGGTCATCGCGATCGCGATCAGATCCGCCACGTAGATGTCCGCGCCGAATTGTCTCAGCTGGGCGGCCGACTGGAGGGCCAGGATGAATCCGATCAAAAACGAGACCAGCCCCACGATGGGGAGGGCGTTCATTCCGATCAGCAGACTCTGGTTGGTGAATTCCCCCTTCCGGCGGCCCCGGGGATCCAGCACCTTCACAAATCCATAGTAAAACGTATCGGCCAGCAGATAGATGAATTCCAGGATTTCCCGATCCCGTTTGTCGAGCCACTGGCCGATTCTCTCGAGGAAAGACATCTTGCGCCCCTCCAGATCCTTCCCCGATTTCGGCGGTTTGAGCGAGAAATCCTGCAGAGTCCGGCTGATTTCCTGATCGGCGCCATATATGCTCGCGGTCATGCCCATCCCGGCGGCGGCCGCGGCGATTTCGTCCAGCATGGCGGCGCCTGCCGTATCGATCCGGGTCACCCCGGATAGATCGATTTCCAGCCTGTCGCCCTCCACGCCCTTCAGGATGGCGCGGCTGTCTTCGTATAGCCGGCTGATCGAGACGAGTGTGACGTCGCCGCGATAAACCAGACGCGCCTCATCGCAGGTGACTGTGGGTTCGGAAAAGGTCATGGGACATGCACTTCTTCGACATGGAAGTAATCCGCGAGTTTCCTCGCAAAGGCTTCGGTCTCCTGAAAAAGCAATTCGCTGATGAGGGCGGCGAACCGGTTCATGGACCGGTCTTTGGTCATCGGCACGGACTGGTCGAAGGCATAGCGCATGAGTGTGTTGTTCGATTTCGACTCGAGCAATTCCAGCACGCCGGAGATTCGCGCCAGGGTCTGTTCGCCCCGGTCGACGCGTTCGAGACTGAGGATCTGTCCCATCACCAGGTAATCGCAGGTGATCGAATATTCCCGCGTCAGCCTCCTGAAGAGGCGCGTGCGGTCCAGCACCTGATGGACCAAATCCGCGATCGCGACGGGAGGCCTGACCGCCCAGTGATGATAAAAATAATAGTCCAGTTCATTGGAGGCGGACCGGACCGCGATGCGCGTCTGGTCGAAGGCCCTGGTCACATGGAAATCGCGCACCTCCACATGAAAAGGCAGGGTCTTCGTGAACCGGGGAATCCGCCGGTCCTGGACGCTGGCGGCTTCCAGGACATAGTACTTCCGTGTCATGGCTTTTTTCCCGCAGGCCGAGAAGATCGCCGTGAGCGTCAAAAAAATCATCAAAAACATCGGTGCAGTTTTCATGTTACTTCTCCAGCTTGAAATCCGGGGCGTCTCTGGGTTCTGCGCCCCGGATGAGGACGGAGGGGTCTTCCGTGATCATCCGTGAGAACTGGTTGAGATATTCCACGCTTTCTTTCATGGACTGAACCGCATAGCCGATGTCCGACCGGTTTTTCGAAATCGTGGCATCGATTTCCTGTAAAACCAGCCCGGTGTGCGCCAGGGTTTCGTTCATTTCATGGACCAGCCGGGTGAGTTCGGCCCTGCGCAGCGATTCCGTGATGTCGGCCAGATTCGAGACGACGCGTCTGAGTGTGTCCGATCCCGAAATGGCGGCGACATGCCGCATCGTCTGCGAGGCGCCGACGACGAGTTCCTGAAGATCTGAGGTGATTTCGGCCATGCTGTGGATCGATTGAGACAAAGCCTGGTTGTTTTTTCTGAGGATGTCGTTGAACTGGGCCATGGCCTGTGAGGTGTTGTCGATCAGCCCCATGAGTTTTTCACGGTTTTCAGGCGTGGTCATCTGGGCGATGTTGTACAGGGTGAGTTCCGCTTTTTCAAGCATGCCTTCGGCCTGTCCGGTGATGAGTTCGGTGATCGACTTGCCCGGTTCGATAAAGCCTCCGGGTTTGAGATAGGGGGCCTCGTGTGTACCGCCGCGTAGTTCGATGACTTTAATGCCTGTGATGCCGAGGAGTTCGATGTCCGCCCGGGTGTTTTGTTTGATCGGGGTGCCGTGGCTGAGACTCACCTCGACGATGACGCGGCTGATGTCCTCTTTGTCGATCCGGATATCCGACACGGATCCGACGGTGAGGCCGTGATATTTGACCGGGCCGCCCTGCTGGAGCCCTGTCAGGGAGATGTTTTCATAGCCGATATAATACACATCTCTCTTCTCGAAGAGTTTGGGTGCCAGGATGACGGCAATGGTGATCAACAGGGCGGACAGGGATACGACGACGAAGATTCCCAGGCGGATTTTTTGAGATCGGGTTACCATAGACAAGTTCCTTGATTCAGTCCGGTGCCACTCATAGTACGCCGCACGCCGAAAACAGGTTGCAATTTTCTTATTCGTTCCGGGTGGAGATGGATGTAAGATAATAAAAAAATAATCCGCATCAAACAGAAAATATGGATGCGCATCCCGATGAATTTTACTATATTTGGGTGTGCCTGAGAAATCGACCGTCGCGCCTCATGACGCACGGCTTGTTATTTCCGCTTCCGGCCAGGGTAAAATCCCTGATTTGAAACGGGAAAAAGGAGGGATCATGCGACGAATAAAGTCCGGGAAAACCCTGGTTTTGCAATTATCCGGCTGCGTTCTGGCCGGGATGATTTCCGGTTGTTCCTTTTTTCAGCAAATGGCGCAGATCCAAAAACCGACGGCGGATGCGGCCGGTGTCCGTCTGACCGGACTCGGTCTCGAGGGTGTCGATCTGGTGCTCGACCTGAACGTGACCAATCCCAATCCCCTGGCGGTCCGGCTGGCCGGATTCGATTACGACCTGTCACTCGACGCCGCATCTTTCCTCAAAGGGAATCAGCGGCAGCCTCTTTCGATTCCCGCGCAGGGGACGGGACGGGTCGAAATCCCGTTTTCCCTGAACTTCAGGGAAATCTACCAGACGTATCAATCCCTCCGGAATTCTGACAGCGTGGATTACGCCATCAGCGCCGGGCTGACATTCGACCTGCCCGTGATCGGCGCCACCCGGATTCCGGTCCGGACCTCCGGCCGGCTGCCGCTGGTCAAGATTCCGAAGATTTCCGTCTCCGGTCTCCGGATCGCGAAGATGGGATTCACGGGCGCAGACCTGGAACTCGATGTCATGGTGGACAACCCCAATACCTTCTCTTTTATGCTCGGCGCCTTCGATTATGATTTCAGGGTCAACGGATTGAGCTGGGCCCGGGGGAAAAGCGAAAAAGGAGTGGACATCCGGGAGAAGGGGAAGCAAACGCTTCAGATTCCAATTTCCCTGGATTTCCTCCAGATGGGGCAGGCCGTGGCCGGGCTGCTCAGGGGGGACGACGCGCTCGAGTACCAGTTCGGCGGCGGACTGGACTTGCAATCCTCCGTTCCGCTGATCGGCAAGGTTCAGCTTCCGTTCGATCTCGCGGGAACGGTTCCGCTTATGAAATAATCCGGAACCGGTTTTATCCCGGGGAGATTATGTCGGCCTTTTCACCGGGCCGGTTCAACAACGACAGGATTTGGAGGGTATGATGCAGAAAACAGCTGTTTGGCTCTTGTGTGTATTCGGCATGCCTGGTTTCGCCGAGAATTACCTGATTCAGGGCGAACAGGCGTCCACGATCCAGTATATGCTGACACAGCGGGTGGAACCGGCCGGAAAAACCCAGTACCTCAAATTCAGCTTCGTGATTCCCGCGGATTATCAGTCTCCGACGTACAGTCAGGAGATCACGGACTTCAACATGCGTTTCAATCCGCCTCCCGCCAGCCAAAAGAATACGACGGACAACCGGGGGAACGCGGTCATCCTCGCCGAATGGAACAACCTCTCACACCCCGTCGAGGCCGTCATGACTTTCACGGCGCGCACCCGGAACGTCCTGAGTCAGATCAAACTGTCCGCCCCGTTTCCGGTCGGATCCGTGCCCGGGGATATCCGCGACTTCCTCAGGCCCACCCGCCAGGTGCAGTCGGATGATGCGGGGATTCAGTCCCGCGCCGTGCAGATCGTATCGGGCGTGACGACTCAGTTCGATGCGGTACAGCGTATCCTGACCTGGGTGGTCGATCACATGCGCTATGTCACGCCGCCCGAACAGTATGATGCCGCGTACAGTTTCCGAACCGGAAAAGGCAATTGTCAGAATTATTCCCATCTGGCGGCCGCACTGATGCGGCATGTGGGCATCCCCGTCCGTATCGTCAACGGCGTGACGCTGAAGGAACCCTATACGATCCGGACCGGAGACGGAGAGTTCACCTTCAAGATGGGCCAGGGCAGGCACTCCTGGGTCGAGATCTGGTTCCCGGATGTCGGCTGGGTGCCCTTCGAGCCGCAGCAGACCGCGCTTTTCGTGTCGAACCGGTTTGTCCGCTGCGAGATCGGCGTGGACAACAACGAGACGGTCAACGACGGCATGGTGAAATACCGCCAGGAAAAAGGCGTGAGCGGCACGCCGCGCTTTCAGGAGGTGATCGACGCGCGTTTCCTGTCCGACCATGTCCGGCTGGCCATGGAGAAACAGAATTACGGGCCCAGAAATATGCTTCTGGTGCCGGCCGTGCTGGCTTCCTTCACACCGGTCCGGGTCGAACCGCCTCCGCCTCCGCCCCGGGTGACGGAAGAACAGCTCAGACGATTTCAGTACACCGAGCGGTTCATCTTCGGGAATCTCGATTTTCCCCTCGGGGTGAATTTTATCGACACGCGGAGCCCGGCTCAGCAGAGTGCGCAGGACGAATTCGAGATGCATAAAAATTTTCTTGTGGAGACGGCCGAATATGTCACGACCCAAGCCACACAATACGCACAGGTTTTCGTCCTCCGTAAACCGGTTCAGCTGAAATACATCAGCCTGGCGCTTCATAAATTCGGCGGTGACGGCCAGGTCTGGATCGACCTGATGGCCGATGACGACGGCAGGCCGGGCCGGGTCATCGGTACCAGCGATTTCATGACACTCTCCCAGATCCCTCAGAAACAGGGATATGACTGGGTGAATTTCGATTTCAACCGATCGGATCTGACGCTGCCTCCGGGTTCGTACTGGATCGGTTTCGGATTCACGGGCAGTCCGATCATGAACTGGTTTTACACCTACGGTAAACCGGTCGGCCCTCCGGATGGAACGCGTTACAAGGGGGTTTACGATGAAGACTGGAGCGGGGCTTTATCCTATGAATTCAATTATCGTGTGCTCGGATTTGCGGCCCAATAAGATCTCCGGCCGCGGATCCGCAACCCTAACCGGTTACAGGGAACGGGCATGAAAATCATTCCCCTGGCCGCCGATTCGATGGGTGCCCGGTCCATGGCCACCTTCGTGGAGACGGGGCAGCGGAAGATCCTGATCGATCCGGGCGCCGGACTGGGTGCCTCGCGGTACGGACTGCCTCCCCATGAACTGGAAGAATTTCAGTTGAACAAACATCTGGAACGGATCCGGCTTTATGCGGAATCGGTTCAGATCATCATCATCACTCAGTTCGTTCGCGAGCATTTGTTTCCCGAGGCGACGGAGATGTTCCGGGATAAAGTCCTGTTCATTAAAAATCCCAACCGGGATATCCCGCCCGACCAGCGAAACCGCGCCTTTGCGTTTCTCGAGGAAATCAAGGGGCTGTCCCGGGAAATCATCTACGCGGACGGACGTTCCTTCGAGACCGGCGGACTCCGGCTGACGTTCGCGTCACCGTATGTTCTGACGGAAACCGAGACGCCGACGGTTTCCCTTCCTTCTGTCATCCAGGAAGGGGAGACGACTTTCTTCTTTTCATCCGAATGTCTGGGCATGTTCAGGGAACCGGTCAAACGGATCATGATGAAGACCAATCCCACGATCCTGTATCTGGACGGTCCGGCCGCCTATTTGCACGCCCGCGGGGCGGACCCGGATGGCTGGAAGCAGTTCCAGTCGGATCTCGAGGCTCTTCTCGAAATGACCGCCGTCAGGCAGATCATACTCGACCACCACTTTGCCCGCGATCCCGGTTGTGAAAAACGGATGAAACCACTCGCCCAAATGGCGCACAATCACGGGGTAGTGCTCCAGACGGCGGCGGAATTCCGGGGAGAACAGAACGATTTGCTGGAGGCGAGGCGCAAACAGCTCCATGAGGAGGATAAACACGCCCCTCGCCGGGATGCCGGGAAAGACGGGGCCGGAATGCCCCCCCGGTAAGCGATACGCTAACGCTTAACCGGACCGCGGAGGAACTGCCGGTAAATGGGTTCAAGGCCGGACACCGGATGATCATTCGCAACCCCTATAAACGCCTCGACGTCTTTCGATGCAGCCAGGAGGCACACGCCCGGTTCGACGGGCGCGTGTCCGCCTACCATGTCCTGAAAGAAAAACGCTGCTATCCGGACGGATGTCTTTATTTCCTCTGGCGTTGCGCCCTGATGGAAAAAGGACGGCCGTGCATTCATCGCTACCGGTATGTGGGGAAAAACTGTAAGGGGTGTACCTACTATCTCGAAGAGAAAATCCATATCCAGCCGCAGAATCTCCTGGATCCCGGCGCGTATGAATCATTCTTGGAGGAGGTCGAACAGTTCGATGACTGGCTCGACCGGATCCGGTACCGCCGGATGGATATCGCGGGACGAATCCGGATCGTCAAACCCTGGTTCGAACAGACCAAACAGGGCGGTGAAACGCATACCCGGCTCAGGGGATACCTGCTCGTGGTCCGAAACGGGTTTATCGGTCTGGACCGGTTCGAAGACACCTTCTATGTGCGTGTCCGGGAAAGGCACATGCATGAATCCGGATTCGTTCCGAAGATGAAAATCGAACTCGAAGGCGAGATCCGGGAAGACCGGGGCCGGATCGTGATCCACCGTCCACGGAAGATCGAAATCCTGAAGAAAGGATGGGGCCGCCCCTGGTCACGGGATCGGGCCCTGGTCGCCGTGCGCACGGCTACCCTGCTCCGGGAACAGACGGATTTGTGTCTGGGGTGCCCCTGGGGCGCCCTGGCCGATATCACGGAGGAGGAGAAAGACGGTGAGACGCGGCGCTACCGCAATTTGTTTTGTCTGAAGGGAATCCCGCAACCGGACGGCTGTTACGTTCTCGGGTTGATGAAAAAACAAAAATCCGCTTCAATGCCCCGCGGGGCGGAGAGAATCATCCGGACATGACCGTCCCCTGAGCGGCATACACCACGCATCCGCGGCTAAAACACGCGCACGGTCTTCTCCGGGCCGTCCAGTTTAAAGATGGCCAGCCGGTCCAATCCTTCCAGCCGGATCCCGATTCCTTCCACATGCAGCGTCCCGTCGACACGCCGACCCGGCCGGTCGGGGGCGACGAGGACGAGACGGTCCTGCAGGTTGACGACCGCGGCGGCGATTGCGCCCGCGGGCAGGTCGAACGGTTTGCGGACTCCCGCGGCGAGGAAAGCCGAGAGGTCTTCGGATTCGGGTTCAAAATGCATCGGGAAGACATGCGGGATCCGTTCTCCCGTGGTCGTGTATTCGGGTTCAGCCCCGCCCAGCAGGACCGGATAATTGAGCCGGTCCATCATCGAGATCATGTCGAGCGCCTGCGGGCTCATGACGAGGGGGTAAGGATACGTGACGGAGCGATAGGTCCGTACGCCGATCCGGATGCCGTCGCCTGTCAGCCTGGCCCGGTCGAAAAGGGATGAAGAAACGATATCGGGCTGAAAACCGGCCCGGAAAAGACGTCCGATCAACCCGGAGAAGGCAGACCGGATTTCGTCCGCGATTTCCGTACCCACGGTCCACAGGGTGTCTGTCGGCAGGATCACCGCCATGTCGGCGGGAGGGAACCGGTATCCCGTAATTTTCTCGATCCGGTCGAACCGGGCATTCCAGGATGGCGTCTCTTTGGAATCCGCCGCGGACAATGACAATTGTCCAATCCGTCCGTTCCCGTTTTCCGGTCGATAGAGCCAGTGAATCGAAAAGAGGCAGAGCAGATCGAGCCAGAACAGACAGGCCCCATCGGAGGGCCAGCCGCCGTTCAGGGCCGCAAAGGCCGTCTGGGCTTTCGAGAGGGCGCCCAGGCTCCGCATCATGCAGAGTTGCGTCAGCAGGGTATCCGTCAGGGACTGGTCTCCGGAGGGCCAATGCATCTCACCGATCGCCACGCCGGGTCCGTCGAGGTTCAGCCACGGATCAGGACTCTCGGCCATAAACAGCGACCGGGGTCCGGACTGCCGCCGCCAGACGACCGGCATCGACGATCCCAGTTCTCCGAAATACGTATGGAAGAAGGCGTAGGCATCTTTCTGAGCGGTGTAAACGGTGTCTGCCAGAAACCGACAATATGTGTAGCGGACGGGTATATGCGAACCGTCATCCACGTCCAGGACCAAAGCAAACAGGCTGTCCCGCAGGTCCCGGTCATACTGGAATCGAAATGCATTATATATCGAATCGCTCACCGGCAGCAACGGCCCGAACGACAGGCTGGTTTCATCCCAGACCATGCCGTCTACGTAGGCCGCCGCGTCGAACAGGGCGTCGGCGAATTTCCTGAGGGCGTCGATGCTTTCGCGGCCCGCGAAATCGTAGAGATCGGTGTTGAATTTGGCGAAGGCGATCACCTGCCATTCCTGATGGTCGGGCATGCCCACCTCGCCGAAAATTTCCACGGTGTTCTCTTCCGGGTTGACGAAGAAACGCGATGCGGCGGTGATGTCGATCAGGCTGTCCTTGATGATCTGTCCGTTTTCCATCTGGAACAGGAAGACCCGCTCGAGTCCTACAGGATCCAGCCGCAGGGTTCTGTCCCGGCCTGCCGACCGGTTCCGGGATTCCTGGAAATCCAGGGAGATATTGAATCGGCCCTCCGACACCCGGGTGAGAGACGCGGGTTCGCCGGTCCGGGCACCGGAATAGAGGAGGCATTGAAGCCGCTCACCGGTTTGGGCGATCAGGGTGCGCGAGGCCCGCGCCGGATCGGCGCCGATCCAGAAGGCCATGCCGCGCGCCTTGACCCACTGGCTGGCCTGGGCAGCCGCCCGGACGACTTTCGGATCCAGAATTTCATACCGGGAACCGCGCAGTGTCACCAGGACGTCCGAGAACCCCCCGGCCTGGATGTCGGTCAATTGATCGCGGAGGATGCGCGGATTCTCGATCTCGCCGTCTCCCCAGTTCCAGACCGCCATGGATCTGCTGATCCGTTTTAAAATACCCAAGTCGCCTCCACGTGATGCCGGTTGCCGAATGTTTAAAATTAAGATGTCTGAATGAGAATCGCAAGTCAATATCTTGCGGATATCCGGGAACAAATCGATCGGCGACAGGTAAAAGATGAAGTTCAAACCGGACGGATGATATCCAATCAACCGTTTCCGATGAGAGTCGAAATCGCCGAACCGGAGTTTCCGAAAGGATATCCGGGCACATACACAAGGGAGGAAACAATGAAGAAATGGATTTTAACGGGACTTCTGATTCTGGGCGCCGGGGCCGTTTTCGCCGGGTCTCCGGCATGGAGCCAGGATCATGCGTCGGCGCTGGCCGAGGCGAAAGAGTCTAACAAGCATGTGCTTGTGAATTTCAGCGGGTCGGACTGGTGCAAATGGTGCATCAAGCTCGATGAGGAGGTGTTCACCCAGGAGGCCTTCCAAGAATACGCCGCGGAGAATCTGGTGCTGCTGCTGATCGACACCCCGGCCCACAAGAAACTGGACGAGACCACGGTCGAACAGAATCAGTCCCTGAAGGACAAATACGGGATCCGGGGATTCCCCACGATCCTCCTCCTAAACCCCTCGGGTACGATGATCGCACAGACCGGATATCAGTTCGGCGGCGCGGAGAAATATGTGGCCCATCTCAAGGGGTTGATCGAGAGTCACGCGAAATTGGGGGAGTAGCCCTTTCCCCGTTTCACGGACGGTTTTTTTTCGGCAGAACCCTGTCAGGTTTTCCGGGACATCTTCCCGGAGTCGGATGATTCGGCGCCTGAACCTGACAGGGTTTTTGATCGTGCAGCTGGAGTGATGTCTAAGCGGCTTATAGAATCGGATGATTTCTTCTTGAATGATGAACTGCGATGATGCAAATCGTCTCATCATTCGGGTTGATTCGATAAACAATTCGATATGGCCCTTTGATGATTTCTCGAAGGGTATCCTCAGAATATTCGGGAACGATTCGTCCAAGATTCGGAAAAGACGATAGTTTTTGGATGGTTTCTCTCACGTCTTCGAACCAATCACGGGCGGCCCCGGGGTTATCCTCAGCAATAACATTGTACTATTTCGGATAAATCTAATTTTGAATTTGAAGAGATAAATACTTTCATTTTTTCCCGGCTTGTGATATGATCTTATCGATATCATTCATTGCTTCGGAAAAAGGATGAATGCGATTCTTTTTCATGTCATCAAGACCGAGCGTGACTTTTCTCATGAAATCAATTTGGTCTTGGAGTTCTTGATATTTTCCGGCATCTAGAATGACGGCCGTTCCTTTCCCGTGCTGAGTCAGGATAATTGGTTTTTTGTTGCTTTTTAGTTCACTGATATATTCTTTCAAAGTCTTATTCGCCCCGCGGGGAACTCCTGCAAGCACAACTCAACTGACAACGCAACTGCGACGCAGCTTTGAGGTGCGTCGCAGTTGGCGAATTCAGCCGATCGGCAGGAAATAAACAGGAAAAATTGGACTCGTGAATCCGCCGCATTTCGAACGACTTTGATCTGAGACGCGTAAACGTCAATACCGGTAATGCTCCGGTTTGTACGGGCCTTCCGCGGGGACGCCGATATATTCGGCCTGCGCGGGTGTCATGGATGTCAGCCGGGCTCCCAGCTTGGCCAGATGCAGACGCGCGACCTCCTCGTCCAGTTTCTTGTCCAACCGGTATACGCCGAGTTCCCGGTCCGGATTGTTCCTCAGGTCGATCTGCGCGAGGATCTGGTTGGTGAAGCTGTTCGACATCACGAAACTGGGATGGCCGGTGGCGCAGCCCAGATTGACGAGGCGTCCCTCCGCCAGAAGATAAACGGCGTGGCCGTCCGGAAACGTGTACCGGTGCACGGGGCATTCCGACCCCTTGATCTCTTCCTTGCTGATCCCGGGCCAGTTCTCCAGCTCATCCACCTGGATCTCGTTGTCGAAATGGCCGATGTTGCAGACGATGGCCTGATCCTTCATCCGGCTCATGTGTTCGGCGGTGATGACATCCCGGTTTCCGGTCGCCGTGACGAAGACGTCCGCGACGGGCAGCGCATCCTCGATGGTGCACACCCGGTAACCCGCCATGCAGGCCTGCAGGGCGCAGATCGGGTCGATCTCGCTGACGAGCACGAGGGCGCGCTCGTTGCGCATGGATTCCGCCGATCCCTTGCCCACATCCCCGTAGCCGCAGATCATCACGGTTTTCCCGGAGATCAACACGTCCATCGCCCGTTTGAGCCCGTCCGGCAGGGAATGGCGGCACCCGTACACGTTGTCGAATTTGGATTTGGTGACCGAATCGTTGACATTCACGGCCTGGAACAGGAGCTCGCCCCGCTCTTCCATCTGCATCAGCCGGTGCACGCCGGTGGTCGTCTCTTCCGAGACGCCGTTGACTTTCGGCGCGATTTTGTGCCAGTGGCCGGGATGTTCTTTCCGGATACGTTTGAGCAGATCCAGGATGATCTGCTCCTCCCGGTTCTTTCCCGGCCGTTCCAGGATGGACGGATCGTCCTCCGCCCGGTATCCGAGATGGATGAGCAGGGTGGCGTCTCCGCCGTCATCCACGATCTGGTCCGGGCCGGATCCGTCCGGCCAGGTGAGCGCCCGGAACGTGCAGTCCCAGTATTCCTCCAGCGTCTCGCCCTTCCACGCATAGACGGGAACGCCCCGTTCCGCGATCGCGGCCGCGGCATGATCCTGCGTGCTGAAGATGTTGCACGAGGCCCAGCGCACGTCCGCGCCGAGATCGGCCAGGGTCTCGATCAGCACGGCGGTCTGCACCGTCATGTGCAGGGAGCCGGTGATCTTCACGCCCCGGAGCGGTTTTTTGGGGCCGTATTTCTCCCGCGTGGCCATGAGTCCCGGCATTTCCTTCTCGGCGATGCCGATCTCCTTGCGACCGAAAGCGGCCAGATTGATGTCTTTGACCCGACAGTCCATTCCTGTACCCTATTTTAAAAGTTCGTCCACGCGGTCGGTCTTCTCCCAGGTGAATTCGGGCTCCCGCCGTCCGAAATGGCCGTAGGCCGCCGTCTTCCGGAAGATGGGACGCCGCAGCTCGAGACGGTCGATGATGCCCGCGGGCGTGAGGTCGAAGACTTTACGGACCCGTTTTTCCAGTTCTTCGTCCGGAAGCTGTCCGGTCCCGAACGTGTCCACGAGGATGGAAACCGGCTCCGCCACGCCGATCGCATAGGCGAGCTGGACCTCGCAGCGGTCCGCCAGCCCGGCCGCCACGATGTTCTTGGCCACCCAGCGGGCCGCGTAACTGGCCGACCGGTCCACCTTGGTCGGATCCTTGCCCGAGAAGGCGCCGCCGCCGTGGCTGCCGTAGCCCCCGTAGGTGTCCACGATGATCTTCCGTCCGGTGAGCCCCGTGTCGCCGTGCGGACCGCCGATCACGAAACGCCCGGTCGGGTTGATGTGATACGTGATGTGCTTCTCGTCAAGTAAATTTTCCGGAATCACCGGCCGGATGACGTGTTCGATGATGTCGTTACGGATCTGTTCCATGGCCGGCTCCGGATCGTGCTGCGAAGAGATCACCACGGTGTCGACGCGCACGGGCTTGTTGTCCTTATACAAAACGGAGACCTGACTCTTGCCGTCCGGTCTCAGATAAGAGAGAATTCCCTTTTTGCGCACTTCGGCGAGCCGCCGCGTCAGTTTGTGCGCCAGCATGATGGGAAGCGGCATGAGCTCTTCCGTCTCCCTGCAGGCGAATCCGAACATCATGCCCTGATCCCCGGCGCCTTCCCGGTCCACACCCAGCGCGATGTCCGGCGACTGCTTCTGGATGGCGTTGAGCACGGCGCAGGTCATGTGGTCGAATCCATAGACCGGGTCGGTATATCCGATGTCCTTGATGACATTCCGGATCAGATCCGGGATGTCCACATAGGTTTCCGTGGTGATCTCGCCGCCGACCAGCACGAGTCCGGTGGTGACGAAGGTTTCACAGGCCACCCGTCCGTACGGGTCGTCCTGAAAGACGGCATCCAGGACCGCATCCGAGATCTGGTCCGCGATCTTGTCCGGATGCCCTTCGGTCACGGATTCGGAGGTGAAATGGTAATGGGCCATGCGCTCTCCTCGGCTTATCAATTCATGAATGGTTATCTAAAAGTACAAAACAATTGCCCGGATCCCGATTTTATTGTTCATTAAACTTACCCTTCAACAGCGCGATCAGGGCCTCGGCCATCTCTTCTTCGTCCTCGCCGTCGATGCGCAGGGTGACCTGCGACCCGTGTTCCGCCGCGAGCATCAGCACGCCCATGATGGATTTGCCGTTCACCTCGAGGCCGTCCCTGATCAGCGTGATATCGGATGCGTACTGCGAGGCTTTTTCGACGAACAGGGCCGAGGGCCGGGCATGCAGGCCCAGTTTATTTTCAATGGTGACGATTTTCTCGATCAATCCGCTGCTCCATAAATAAAGCACTATTTTACCAAAAAAAGCGGAAAAAAGCAAGTTGCGATTGTCCGGATATGCCCGGCGTATAATAACAGGTTTGGCCAAACGAAAACGTTAATCAACAAAAAATGAAAATTGAAATGATTGCACTGTTTCATCCCAATTGAATAAACTTAAAGGAACACCGATTACAACACTCTGGCAAAAATAAAATATGAAAACCAGACGTTACGGCCAAATCCTGCTCATTATTGTGTTATACGATTTTTTACTTGACATTAAATATGAAGTTCATTACCATAAGATACCAATGAATTTCGGAGGAGCCGTGTCTCAACATTACAAATCTGTATCTTATCCGCGAGCTTTAAATAAGGATAACAAGACTAAAGTACTAAAATTAGCACTAAATGAAAATGATCAGGAGCTTATATCCCTCATCAAGGAATTGAGCTCATCGCAAATGCGAGCATTGCTTAATTACAAATCATATGAAGATCTAGAGAATCTAGCCCTATATGAAAATAGGTCATTAAATAACAATTGCCTACTGATAATAAAAGAGAATATACACAAATATAGTATAAATTCAAGAGAACAATTAGATTTATTCTTTAAAAACTCAAAATTTAATATATCCGGGAGTGCAGGAACTTTTAAAAATAATAAAAATAGGGGTATTTTTAACTGGTATCCCTACATTGAGGGTTATTCCTATGATTTTGTAGAGGAAATTATTAAGGATGTGGTTACAAAACCTAAATATATTTATGATCCATTTGCTGGAACTGGTACAACAATTTTAGTGTCCTCATTGAATCAAATAAATTCTGCTTTCTCTGAAATAAATCCATTTATGAGATTCATTATAAGCACTAAAGTAGACGCATTAATAAATTATAAAAATACAATTAAACCAAAACGAGATAGTATTATTAAGTTTTTAAATAACTTAAAAGCTGAAAAAGTAAAGGATAATAAGCTTACCGAGACTGAAAGAAATATTTTAAAGAATGGGTTTTATAAACATGAAATATTGAACCAAATATCATTTATAAAAACCAAAATTCATAACATGAGGCAACCAGAAATTATAAAAAATTTATTAAAAATAGGTCTGTCTTCATTACTAGTTAAAGAATCAAATATGATAAGAC
>Ga0209614_1000561_pt1 | contig 31928 bp, 38 predicted proteins | sample BlaSprsedimmetaG_FD_185484 | JGI IMG/M metagenome (GOLD analysis project Ga0209614, IMG submission 185484) | Hot spring sediment bacterial and archeal communities from California, USA to study Microbial Dark Matter (Phase II) - Blank Spring... ... | reverse complement strand
GGGGCGGGTTTGGGTGGTTCGGCGGGTCTGGGCGCGGGTTTCGGGGCCTCGGCGGCGCGCATGACATCCTCTTTCATGATGCGGCCATCGCGGCCGGAGCCGGTCACGGCATCGGGGGACAGGCCCTTTTCGGCCATCAGTTTCTTCGCCGAGGGGGCGTGTTCGATATCCTTGCCGGTTGTCGGGGCGGGTGCCGCGGCAGGTTTGGGTGCGGGGGATGCGGCGGTGCCTTCGCCCGCGACCAGCGTGGCCAGCTGGCCGCCGGCCGCAACCGTTTCGCCTTCGGCTGCGAGGATGGTCGACAGCGTGCCCGCGGCCGGGGCCGGGACCTCGACCGAGACCTTGTCGGTTTCCAGCTCGCACAGGATCTCGTCCCGCTCGACATGGTCGCCCTGGGCCTTGAACCAGGTCGAGACGGTCGCCTCGGTGACGCTTTCGCCGAGGGTGGGGACCGTGACGGCGATGTCCTGCGCGGCTTGGGGGGCGGCGTCTGGCCGGGCGGCCTTGGCCTTGCCCGCGGCGGGTTTCGCGGCGCCCTCGGTGATGGTGGCGAGCAGCGCGTCGACCGAGACGGTCTCGCCCTCGGGGGTGACGATCTCGCCCAGCGTTCCGGCGGCGGGGGCGGGCACCTCGACCGTCACCTTGTCGGTTTCCAGCTCGCACAGCATCTCGTCGGCGGCGACGGTGTCGCCGGGTTTCTTGAACCAGGTGGCGACGGTGGCTTCGGTGACGCTTTCGCCCAGGGTGGGCACGCGGACTTCGGTGGACATGGGATCACCCTTCGATGGTGAGCGCGTCGTTGACGAGCGCGGCTTGTTGGGCCTTGTGCTGGCTGGCGAGCCCGGTGGCGGGCGAGGCGGCGGCGGGGCGGCCGACATAATGCGGGCGGTGGTGGCGGGCGTTGATGCAGGTCAGCACCCATTCGAGATTGGGCTCGATGAAGGACCAGGCGCCCTGGTTCTTGGGCTCCTCCTGGCACCAGACCACTTCGGCTCCGTGGAAGCGTTCAAGCTCCTTCACCAGGCTGAGGGCCGGGAAGGGGTAGAACTGTTCGATCCGCAGCAGGTAGACATCGTCCAGCCCGCGGGCGTCGCGTTCTTCCAGAAGGTCGTAATAGACCTTGCCGGAGCAGAGCACGACGCGGCGGATCCCGGCGTCGGGTTTTAGCTTGAAGTCCGAGGCGCGGTGGGTTTCGGCATCGTCCCAGAGCACCCGGTGGAAGGAGGAGCCGGTCAGGAAGGCCTTGGCCTCGGACACGGCCAGCCGGTGGCGCAAAAGCGATTTCGGCGTCATCAGGATCAGCGGCTTGCGGAAGCTGCGGTGCAACTGGCGGCGCAGGATGTGGAAATAGTTGGCGGGCGTCGAGCAGTTGGCGACGATCCAGTTATCCTCGGCCGAGAGTTGCAGGAAACGTTCCAGACGGGCGGAGCTGTGTTCCGGCCCCTGACCCTCGAAGCCATGGGGCAGCAGGACGACAAGGCCCGACATGCGCAGCCACTTGCGTTCGCCCGAGGAAATGAACTGGTCGAACATGATCTGCGCGCCATTGGCGAAATCGCCGAATTGCGCCTCCCACATCACCAGGGCGTTGGGTTCGGCGAGGCTGTAGCCGTATTCGAAGCCCAGCACGGCATATTCCGACAGCATCGAGTCGATGACGTCGTATTTCGCCTGGCCCTTGCGGATATGGTTCAGCGGGAAATAGCGTTCCTCGGTGTTCTGGTCGATCAGCGCGGAATGGCGCTGGGAAAAGGTGCCGCGGATCGCATCCTGGCCCGCAAGCCGCACCGGGTAGCCCTCGGTCAGCAGGCTGCCGAAGGCCATCGCCTCGGCGGTGGCCCAGTCGAAACCCTTGCCGGAATCGAACATCTCGCGCTTGGCGTCGAGCAACCGGCCTACCGTCTTGTGCAGCTCGAAGCCCTCGGGCACGGTCGTCAGGCCCTGGCCGATCTCCTGCATCGTCTCTTCGCAGATTGCGGTGTCGCCGCGCTGGTACTCGTCGCCGCCGCCGCGCTTGATATGCGACCAGCGGCCGTCCAGCCAGTCGGCCTTGTTCGGCTTGTACTCCTTGCCGGCCTCGAATTCCTCGTTCAGATGCGACTGGAAGGCGGCCTTCATGTCCTCGATCTCGCCCTCGGGGATCAGCCCGTCGGCGACCAGACGTTCGGTATAGAGTTGCAGCGTCGTCTTGTGCTTCTTGATCTTGAGATACATCAGGGGGTTGGTGAACATCGGCTCATCCCCCTCGTTGTGGCCGAAGCGGCGATAGCAGAACATGTCGATCACCACGTCGCGGCCGAATTTCTGGCGGAACTCGGTAGCGACCTTGGCGGCGTGGACTACCGCCTCGGGGTCGTCGCCATTGACGTGGAAGATCGGCGCCTCGACCATCAGCGCGATATCGGTAGGATAAGGGCTGGACCGGCTGAAATGCGGCGCGGTGGTAAAGCCGATCTGGTTGTTCACCACGATATGGATCGTGCCGCCGGTGCGATGGCCGACCAGCCCCGACATGCCGAAACATTCCGCCACGACGCCCTGACCGGCAAAGGCCGCATCGCCATGCAGCAGCAGCGGCAGGATGCTCTTGCGTTCGCGGTCATTCGCCTGTTCCTGCTTGGCGCGCGTCTTGCCCAGCACCACGGGGTTCACGGCCTCGAGGTGGCTGGGATTCGCGGTCAGCGACAGGTGGACGCGGTTACCGTCGAATTCCCGGTCGCTTGACGCGCCAAGGTGGTATTTCACGTCGCCCGAACCGTCCACATCCTCGGGCTTGAAGCTGCCGCCCTGGAATTCATGGAAGATCGCGCGATAGGGTTTGCCCATCACATTGGCCAGAACCGACAGGCGGCCCCGGTGCGGCATGCCGATGACGATTTCCGTGACCCCCAGCGCGCCGCCGCGCTTGATGATCTGTTCCATCGCCGGGATCAGTGCCTCGCCCCCGTCAAGGCCGAAGCGCTTGGTGCCCATGTATTTAACATGCAGGAATTTCTCGAAGCCCTCGGCCTCGACCAGCTTGTTCAGGATTGCGCGGCGGCCTTCGCGGGTAAAGCGGATCTCCTTGCCATAGCCCTCGATCCGTTCCTTGAGCCAGGCGGATTGTTCGGGGTCGGAAATGTGCATGTATTGCAGCGCGAAGGTGCCGCAATAGGTGCGTTTCACGATGGCGAGGATCTCGCGCAGCGAGGCGATCTGAAGGCCCAGCACGTTGTCGATGAAGATCGGCCGGTCCATGTCGGCATCGGTGAAGCCGTAGGAGGCTGGGTCGAGTTCCGGGTGCGGCGTGGCGTTGCGCAGGCCCAGCGGGTCCAGATCGGCGACGAGGTGGCCGCGGATCCGGTAGGCCCGGATCAGCATCAGCGCGCGGATCGAGTCCAGAACGGCGCGCTTGATCTCGTCATCGGTGACCTTGACGCCCTGTGCCTCGGCCTTTTCGCGGATCTTGTCCTCGGCGGCGCGGGCCTCGCTGACCGGGGGCAGACCGGGCCATTGGCCATCCAGCGCGGCGGTCAGGTCGTCATTGGGCGCGGGCGGCCAGTCGCGGCGTGCCCAGCTTGGCCCCGCGGCCTCGCGCTTGACCGAGACCTCGTCATCGCCGAGCTCCGCGAAGAAGCGGCGCCATTGCTCGTCGACCGCGTCGGGGTCGTCGGCGTAGCGGGCGTAAAGCTGTTCGACGTATTCGGCGTTGTGTCCCTGCAGGAAGGACGAGTCGTGGAAGGCGGTGTTGGGGCTTTGTTCGGTCATGGAATCCTCCCTCGCGCATATGGGGGGCGCGGCCGGTTCCCGACGGCCGCGCGCGCCCCTCTGGGGTTATGCCTCGATGGCTTTCAGCACGGCCTCGCCGAGACGCGCCGGGCTGTCGGCCACCACGATCCCGGCGGATTTCATCGCCTCGATCTTGTCCTCGGCGCCGCCCTTGCCGCCCGCGACGATGGCGCCCGCATGGCCCATGCGCCGGCCGGGCGGTGCGGTGCGGCCCGCGATGAAGCCCGCGACGGGTTTCCTGCGTCCCTTCCTGGCCTCGTCGCGCAGGAACTGGGCGGCTTCCTCTTCGGCCGAGCCGCCGATCTCGCCGATCATGATGATCGACTGCGTTTCGTCATCGGCGAGGAACCATTCGAGGACGTCTATATGTTCGGTCCCCTTGATCGGGTCGCCGCCGATGCCGACGCAGGTGGACTGGCCAAGGCCCACATCGGTGGTCTGCTTGACCGCCTCGTAGGTCAGCGTGCCCGAGCGGGAGACCACGCCGACGCTGCCGCGGCGGTGGATATGGCCGGGCATGATGCCGATCTTGCAGGCCTCGGGCGTGATGACGCCGGGGCAGTTCGGCCCGATCAGGACGGACCCGGACCCTTCGAGCGCGCGCTTGACCGTCATCATGTCGAGCACAGGGATGCCTTCGGTGATGCAGACGATCAGCGGGATCCGGGCGTCGATCGCCTCGAGGATCGAGTCGGCTGCGAAGGGCGGCGGGACGTAGATCACCGTGGCATTCGCCCCGGTCTTGGCCACCGCCTCGTGGCAGGAATCGAAGACCGGCAGGTCGAGATGCTTCTGCCCGCCCTTGCCCGGCGTCACGCCGCCGACCATCCGCGTGCCATAGGCGATCGCCTGTTCGGAGTGAAAGGTCCCCTGAGAGCCGGTGAAACCCTGGCAGATCACCTTGGTGTTTTCGTCGACGAGAACCGCCATGCCCCTTACCCCTTCACCGCCTTGACAATCTTCTCGGCCGCATCGGACAGGTCGTCCGCCGCGATCACGTCGAGGCCGGAGCTGTTGAGGATCTCCTTGCCCTTTTCGACATTGGTGCCTTCGAGGCGGACCACCAGCGGGACCTTCAGGCCCACCTCGCGGACGGCCGCCACCACGCCCTCGGCGATCACGTCGCAGCGCATGATGCCGCCGAAGATGTTGACGAGGATGCCCTTCACGTTCGGGTCCGAGGTGATGATCTTGAAGGCCTCGGTCACCTTCTCCTTGGTCGCGCCGCCGCCCACGTCGAGGAAATTGGCCGGCTCCGCGCCGTAGAGCTTGATGATGTCCATGGTCGCCATCGCCAGCCCGGCGCCATTGACCATGCAGCCGATCTCGCCATCCAGCGCGATGTAGTTCAGGTCATATTTCGAGGCGGCGAGTTCCTTGGGGTCCTCCTCGGTCTCGTCGCGCAGCGACAGGACGTCCTCCTGCCGGTAGAGCGCGTTGGAATCGAAGGCGAACTTGGCGTCCAGGCATTTCAGGTCGCCGGTATCGGTGACGATCAGGGGGTTGATCTCGATCATCTCGCAATCGCGTTCGAGGAACAGCTTGTAAAGCTGGCCCAGCAGCGTCGAGCATTGCCGGATCTGCTTGCCTTCGAGGCCGAGGGCAAAGGCGACGCGGCGGCCATGCCAAGGCTGGTAGCCGGTCACGGGGTCGATGGTGAAGGACAGGATGCGGTCGGGGGTCCTGGCGGCCACCTCCTCGATATCCATGCCGCCCTCGGTCGAGCAGACGAAGGCGATGCGCGAGGATTGCCGGTCGATCAGCATGGCGAGATAGAGTTCGCGCGCGATCTCCGAACCCGCCTCGATATAGACGCGGCTGACCTGCTTGCCCGCGGGGCCGGTCTGGTGGGTGACCAGCGTGCGGCCCAGCATCTTGCGGGCCTCTTCCGCGGCCTCGCCGACCGAGCGGGCCAGCCGGACGCCGCCCTTTTCGCCCGCCTCGGGTTCGAGGAAATGGCCCTTGCCGCGGCCGCCCGCGTGGATCTGCGCCTTGACCACCCAGAGCGGGCCGTCAACCTCGCCCGCGATGGTCTTGGCCTCTTCGGCGCGGATGACGACATGGCCCTTGGACACCGGCGCGCCATAGCTGCGCAACAGGGCCTTGGCCTGATATTCGTGGATGTTCATCACGCTGTCCCATGCTTGTCGATTTCCGGATCTCTAATCACGGAACAGGGTGCGACGAAATGGTTTTCGGCCGGGATGGGCGGGATTTCGCGATGTTTTCGACTTTTGTGATCACGCCCGAGAAAAGCGTGATCACAACGCCTCCGGGATTCCGCCGCCCCATCGGTCGGTATCCTGTCGCCAGAAAAGGTGCGGACGTTCGGCCGCCTTGCAAAACGTTACATGCCGAAGCGATACAGGCGCAAATCGTCCGCGCGCGCGGTCCGGAGCGGGTTGCCGGGATGTCCTTACTGATGCGCCACCTGGCCTTGCTTGGCATGCTTGCCATCGTTTCGCTTGTCGTGGTGCTGTCCGACCGGCAGGCGCAGCTGATCGGTGACCGGCTGCAGGTCGTGCTGCCGCTTGCCGGGCTGGCCTGTGCCATCGCGCAGGGCAATGGCGTGCGCGATACGGGGGCGATACCTGCTGCTCGAAGCGGCGATAAAGGGGCCGAAATTCGGCCTTGGCGATGCGCCGATCAACCAGCGGCCGAGTGGCGGCGGGCATGGATTCCCGTCGGGCCACACCGCGGCGACGAGTTTCGGCGCGACCGCCCTGGTCATGGGCTGCCTGCGTGACAGCCCGGGCGCGCAGGCGCTGGCGGTGCTGTCGGCCGGGTTCGTCGGCGGATCGCGGATCGACGCGGATCTGACGGGCCGGACCGCGCGGGACCGGCCTGGATATGCCCGGGATCAGGCCAGCGTGGGGTCGATTGCCTGGCAGGCCTCGACCAGTCCGCGCACCGCGGCGACCGAGTTGTCGAACATCTCCTGTTCGGCCTTGTCCAGCCGGATGTCCACGATCCGCTCGATGCCGGCCGCGCCGATGATGGTGGGCACGCCGACATACATCCCCCTGAGTCCATAGGCGCCGTTGACCCAGGCCGCGCAGGGCAGCAGGCGCTTCTGGTCCTTGAGATAGGCCTCGGCCATCTCGATGGCGGAGGTGGCGGGGGCGTAATAGGCCGAGCCGGTCTTGAGCAGGCCGACGATCTCGGCGCCGCCGTCGCGGGTGCGCTGCACGATCGCGTCCAGTTTCTCTTTCGTGGTCCAGCCCATGTCCACCAGATCGGGCAGCGGCACGCCGCCGACGGTGGAATAGCGCACCAGCGGCACCATCGTGTCGCCATGCCCGCCCAGCACGAAGGCGGTGACATCCTTCATGCTGACGTCGAATTCGAGGCTGAGGAAATGGCGGAAGCGCGCGCTGTCCAGCACGCCCGCCATGCCGACGACCTTTTCGGCGGGCAGGCCCGAATATTGCTGCAGCGCCCAGACCATCGCGTCCAGCGGGTTGGTGATGCAGATCACGAAGGCGTCAGGGGCGTTGTCGCGGATGCCCTCGCCCACGGATTTCATTACCTTGAGGTTGATGCCCAGCAGGTCGTCCCGGCTCATCCCCGGTTTGCGCGGCACGCCGGCGGTGACGATGCAGACATCGGCCCCTGCGATGTGGGCATAGTCATTGGTGCCCTTGAGCCGCGCATCGAACCCTTCGGAGGGGCCCGACTCGGCGATGTCGAGCGCCTTGCCCTGCGGCACGCCCTCGGCGATATCGAAAAGCACGACGTCGCCCAGTTCCTTGATCGCGGCGAGATGGGCGAGCGTGCCCCCGATCTGCCCCGCACCGATCAATGCGATCTTGGGTCTGGCCATGTGTCTGTTCCCCGTCTGTTGGTCTCGGCGCGATGGGTAAGCCTTTGCCATCCATCGCGCAAGGCCGCCGCGGCGCGGCACGCCGGACGGGCAGGGGGCGGACGGGGGAAAAGGGTTCCGCGCCAAGGCGTTGCGGGCGCGGCCGGTGCGCTGCGGGGCAGGGCGCGCGGCGGCATGCCGGGGCTGTCCGGCGGGGGGGGGCGCGGCCCCCGGATGGGCCGCGCGTTGATTCTGGGCTCAGGTTCCGGGGCTCAGGCGCCTTCGCCCTGGATCAGGCTTTCGGCCAGCGTCTGCCAGGCCTCGCCGCTGGCGATCAGGCAGCTCACGCCCGAGGGCAGGGTGCCGGTGATCGTCCAGCTGCCGGTTTCGGGATTGGTGAAGATCTCGACCACCGCGTTGTTGGCGGCCAGTCCCAGGGCCAGGCGCGACTCGCCGTAGCGGTCGGCCAGAAGCGCGACCAGCGCCTCGCGTGGGGCGCATTGGCGGGCATTTTCGGCCTGGGCCTGAGCTTGGGCCTGAAGCGGGAGGGGCAAGGCGAGCAGAAGCGCGGCAAGTGCGAGGGGGCGGGTCATGGCGAAGGCTCCGTTCGGGGTGGCTGTTCTGGGTGGCTGTCAGCGTCGAGCCTGAAGGGGAATGCGCAACAAAGCCTGAGGGCAGCGCGCGCTGCTCTGCGTCGCAGCGCAAGATTTCTCTGCGATGCGGCATGAAAAGGGTTGCGGATTATGTCCCGCATATGGTGATTGGCGCAACAAAATGACCCAAGGGGAGAATCAATGGACCCGCGTGCCGGCTCGTTCCGTTCCGTTCTCCATATTCCGGCCTCGAAGGCGCGGGCGCTGGACAAGGCCCGGACGCTGCCCGCCGATGCGATCATCTTCGATCTGGAGGATGCCGTCGCCCCCGAGGAAAAGCGCGCCGCGCGCGACCTGCTGGCCGCGGCGCTGCGCGAGGGCGGCTTCGGGCCGCGCTTTCTGATCGTGCGGGTGAACGGGCTGGATACCGAATGGGGCGCCGATGACGTGACCGCGATGCGCGGGACCGGCGCGCAGGCGATGCTGCTGCCCAAGGTCGAGACCACGGCGCAACTGGATGCGCTGGGCGATGCGATCCACGGGGTGGAACTCTGGGCGATGATGGAAACCCCGCGCGGCGTGCTGAACGCCGACGCGCTGGCCGCCCATCCCCGGGTCGGGGGCTTCGTGATGGGCACCAACGACCTGATCAAGGAATTGCGCTGCCGCCCGCGTGCCGACCGCCTGCCGCTGGTCACCAGCCCAGGCCAATGCCTGCTGGCGGCGCGCGCGCATGGGATCGTTGCCATCGACGGGGTCTGCAACGCCTTTCAGGACGAGGAGGGTCTGCGCGCGGAATGCGCGCAGGGCCGCGACCTGGGCTTTGACGGCAAGAGCCTGATCCACCCCGGACAGATCGCCGCGGCCAATGCGGTCTTTGCGCCGACCACGGCCGAGATCGACCTGTCACGCCGCCATATCGCCGCCTTCGACGAGGCGCGGCGCAACGGGCTGGGGATTGCAGTTGTGGATGGTCGCATCGTCGAGAATCTGCATATCGTCACGGCACGACAAACGCTCGCCAAGGCAGCGGCGATCGCGCAACTGGAGGCTGTTACATGACCCTTATCATCTTCGGCGTTCTGCTCTGGAGTTTTGCCCATCTGTTCAAGCGGCTGTTCCCCGGCCCGCGCGCCGCGCTGGACGACCGCTTCGGCGCGGCGTCCAAGGCGTTCTTTACGGTGCCGCTGGTCCTGTCGGTGGTGCTGATGGTGATCGGCTATCGCGGCAATACCGCGCCCGAGATCTACCAGACGCCCGGGTTCATGGTGCATGCCAACAACACGCTGATGCTGCTGGCGGTGGTGTTCTTCGGTCTTGGCAATTCCAAGAGCCGGGCGCGGCAGCTGTTCCGCCACCCGATGCTTTATGGCTTTGCCACCTGGGCAGTGGCGCATCTGCTGGTGAATGGCGATCTGGCGTCCATCGTGCTGTTCGGCGGGCTGCTGGTCTGGGCGATTGCCGAAGTGCTGCTGATCAACGCGAAGGAGCCGGTGACGACCTGGCGCGGCGGCAGCCTGGCGGGGGACATCAAGCTGGGGGTGATTTCCGTGGTGCTGTATCTGGTGATCCTTGGCGTTCACATGTGGCTGGGCGTCTGGCCCCTGCCGGCGCCGGGTGCGGCCTGATGCGGGCCTATCGTCTGCGCACCGACGAGGATACCGCCGCCTTCTGCCACAAGGTCATCGAGGCGCTGGCCAAGGGGTGGGAACTTTACGGCTCGCCCGCTTATGCGCATGACCCGGCGACGGGGCGGATGCGCTGTGCGCAGGCGGTGGTGAAGGATGTGCCGGGGCTTTACGCCCCGGACCTGAAGCTGGGAGAGTTGTAAAGTCATGGTGAAGACCAATCCGGGGTGTTTCTTCGAGGATTACCATGTCGGGCAGGTGATCGCGCATGCGGTGCCGCGCACCCTGTCGGGCGGCGAGCGGGCGCTTTACCACGCGCTGTATCCTGCGCGGCACGCGGTTTATTCCTCGGATGCCTTCGCGCAATCCTGCGGGCTGCCGGGTGCGCCGATGGACGACCTGATCGCGTTCCATACCGTGTTCGGCAAGACCGTGCCCGATATCAGCCTGAACGCCATCGCCAATCTGGGCTATGCCGAGGGGCGCTGGCACCGGCCGGTCTGGCCCGGCGACACGCTGCGCTCCGAATCCGAGGTGATCGGGCTGAAGGAGAACTCGAACGGCAGATCGGGTGTCGTCTGGGTGCGCACGCGGGGGCTGAACCAGCGCGGCGAACTGGTCATGGACTATGTGCGCTGGGTGATGGTCCGCAAGCGCGATGCCACAGCACCCGCGCCCGAAACCGTGGTGCCCGCGCTGGCCGACAGCGTGGCGCCGAGGGACCTGGTGCTGCCCGAGGGGCTGGATTTCACGCGCTACGATTTCACCCGTGCGGGCGAGCCGCATCGCTGGGGCGATTACGCGGTGGGCGAGGTGATCGACCATGTGGACCGCGTGACGGTCGAGGAGGCCGAGCACATGCTGGCCACGCGGCTCTGGCAGAACACCGCCAAGGTGCATTTCGATGCCACCCTGCGCGAGGACGGCCGGCGTCTGATCTATGGCGGCCATGTCATCAGCCTGGCGCGCGCGCTGTCCTTCAACGGGCTGGCGAATGCGCAGATGATCGTCGGGCTGAACGCGGGCGCGCATGCCAATCCCTGTTTCGCGGGCGACACGGTCGCGGCCTGGTCCGAGGTGCTGGACAAGGCCGAGACGGCCGCGCCCGGGGTCGGCGCGCTGCGGCTGCGGCTGGTGGCGGTCAAGCCGGGGGCGGTGCCGGGCGCGCTGCGCGGCGAGGACGGGAAATATCTGGGCGATGTGCTGCTGGACCTCGACTACTGGGCGTTGATCCCGATGTAAGGCGGCCCCCGGGTTGTGATCACATGCCGCGCTGGCGTGATCACAAAACCCGGTTTTTTCGTCCGGCCGACGAAAAATCACGCCCGAAGCGCGGCGCAAGCCGTGACAAGGGCGCAGAAACCGTTATCAGATCGGGCGATAGCTGCGCCCAGACAAGAGGCACGCCATGGCTGAGTTCAACCGCGGTAACAGGCCGCTTTCGCCGCATCTTCAGGTCTATCGCCCGCAGATCACGTCCGTCACCTCGATCCTGACCCGGGTCACGGGGAATGCGCTGATCGTGGCGGTGATCCTGATCGTGTGGTGGTTCCTTGCCGCCGCCAAGGGCCCCGAGGCCTTTGCCCGCGCCGATTGGGTGCTGACCTCGTGGTTCGGCGATCTGGTGCTGACCCTGTCGCTCTGGGCGCTGTGGTATCACACGCTGGCAGGCCTGCGGCACCTGCTGTGGGATACCGGCCGCGGGCTGGAGCTGAAGACGGCCGAGGCGCTGGGCTGGGCGGTGATCGGCGGCTCGGCGGTGCTGACGCTGCTGACCGTGCTGGTCGTCTGAGGGGGAAAGCCATGCGTTATCTGACCGACCGCAAGCGCGCGCTGGGCCTTGGCGCCGCCAAGAGCGGGACCGAAGATCACTGGATCCTGATTGTGACCGGCGTGGCGCTGGCGGGGCTGATCCCGGCCTTCGTGCTGGTCTTCGGCCGCACGCTGGGTGGCAGCCATGAAGAGGTGGTCGCCACCTTCTCGCGCCCGTTTCCGGCGCTGGTGGCGCTGTTGACCTTGTGGGTGGGGCTCTACCATTTCCGCAAGGGCGCGCAGACCGCCATCGATGATTACACCCGCGGCATCCGCCGCACGATACTGCTGATCGCGATGATCTGCGTCAGCTACACGGCCATGGCAGCCGGTCTTTACGCGGTCATCCGCATCGCGATGTAAGTTCTTCGAGGGACCAAGATGGCCGCTTACGAATACGAGACGCATGAATATGACGTTGTGGTGGTCGGCGCCGGTGGCGCGGGGCTGCGCGCGACGCTGGGCATGGCCGAACAGGGCCTGCGGACGGCCTGCATCACCAAGGTCTTTCCGACCCGCTCGCACACGGTGGCGGCCCAGGGCGGCATCGCGGCCAGCCTTGGCAACATGGGGCCGGACCATTGGCAGTGGCACATGTATGACACGGTCAAGGGGTCGGACTGGCTGGGCGACACGGACGCGATGGAATACCTCGCCCGCGAGGCGCCCAAGGCGGTCTACGAACTGGAACATTACGGCGTGCCGTTCTCCCGCACCGAAAAGGGCCGCATCTACCAGCGCCCCTTCGGCGGCCACACCACCGAGTTCGGCGAAGGCCCGCCCGTGCAGCGAACCTGCGCCGCGGCCGACCGCACCGGCCACGCGATCCTGCACACGCTTTATGGCCAGTCGCTGAAACAGAAGGCCGAGTTCTTCATCGAGTATTTCGCCATCGACCTGATCATGTCCGAGGACGGGCAATGCCAGGGCGTCGTGGCGTGGAAGCTCGATGACGGCACGATCCATGTCTTTGCGGCCAAGATGGTGGTGCTGGCCACGGGGGGCTATGGCCGGGCCTATTTCAGCGCGACCTCGGCGCATACCTGCACCGGCGATGGCGGCGGCATGGTGGCGCGCGCGGGTCTGCCGCTTCAGGACATGGAATTCGTGCAGTTCCACCCCACCGGCATCTATGGCGCCGGGTGTCTCATCACCGAGGGCGCGCGCGGCGAGGGCGGCTATCTGACGAACTCGGAAGGCGAGCGGTTCATGGAACGCTATGCGCCGACCTACAAGGATCTCGCCTCGCGCGACGTGGTCAGCCGCTGCATGACCATCGAGATCCGCGAGGGCCGGGGGGTGGGCCCGAACAAGGACCATATCCACCTGAACCTCAGCCACCTGCCGCCCGAGGTTCTGGCCGAACGCCTGCCCGGCATTTCCGAAAGCGCCAGGATCTTTGCCGGTGTCGACGTGACGCGCGAGCCGATCCCGGTTCTGCCGACCGTGCATTACAACATGGGCGGCATCCCCACGAACTATTGGGGCGAGGTGCTGAACCCGACCGAGGACAATCCCGACAACATCGCGCCCGGCCTGATGGCGGTGGGCGAGGCGAGCTGCGCGTCCGTGCACGGGGCGAACCGGCTGGGCTCGAACTCGCTGATCGACCTGGTGGTGTTCGGCCGCGCCGCCGCGATCCGGGCCAAAGACGTGGTCGACGCCAAGGCCGCGGTGCCTGCGCCGAACAGGGCCTCGATCGACGCGGCGCTCTCCCGCTTCGACGGGCTGCGCCACGCCAGGGGCAACCTCGCCACCGCCGAATTGCGGCTGGAGATGCAGAAGACCATGCAGGCCGATGCCGCGGTCTTCCGCACCGACAGGACGCTGGCCGAGGGCTGCGAAAAGATGGCCGCCGTCGCGGGCAAGATGGACGACATCAAGGTCACCGACCGGTCGCTGATCTGGAACTCGGACCTGATGGAGACGCTGGAACTGACCAACCTGATGCCCAACGCGCTGGCCACCGTGGTCGCCGCCGAGGCGCGCAAGGAAAGCCGCGGCGCGCATGCCCACGAGGATTACCCCGACCGCGACGACATCAACTGGCGCAAGCATTCGCTGGCCTGGGTCGATGGCCCCAGGGTGCGCCTGGCCTACCGCCCGGTCAAGCTGGAGCCGCTGACCACCCTCGACGAGGGCGGCATCGACCCGAAGAAGATCGCGCCCAAGGCGCGGGTGTATTGAGGGCAGGCATTGGCGCGCACCTTGTCCCGACTGATGTGGATTTCGGCGCTCAATGTCAGTGGCCTTGTTCCCCATGGCCGCAAGAAACTACGGCGTTTCTGGCCTCCTGCGGTGATGGCCATTGAGGGCAGGCTGTTCGAGTTGCACCCAGCAGAAAACTATACCGATTACAGGATGTTCGTGGATCGGAAGTTTGCCGAATCCCAATCGATCTCGCGTCTGCGAGACCTGGTAAAGGGACGCCGCTGTCTGATGCTGGATGTCGGGATGAATTGTGGGCTGTTCACGTTGGCGCTTGCCCCCGAGATGGCTCCTGAATCGCGCGTTGTGGGAGTGGAGGCGAACGCCTCGCTACGCCCGCGCATCGAGCGCAACCTGGCGCTCAATTCCCTCGGAAATATTGTCGACGTGCACTATTGCGCTGTCGGCGCGGAACCCGGCATTGCTCGGCTCCGGATCGATAGCCGCAACCTTGGTGCTTCGACCGTGCTTTCAGACGGGGAAAAGGGCATTAAGGTGCCAATGCGTCGATTGGCCGATATTACGCCCGAGGACCCCGAAGCCGAACTCTTTCTCGTAAAGATCGATATCGAGGGATCCGAGGATGCGGCTCTTGTTCCGTTTCTGAACCGGCCGGATGGCCGTTTGCCCGATTACATCATGCTTGAGGTCTTGCATAAGGACCACTGGAAGTTGCCATTGGAACAGACACTGGCCGAAAGGGGATATCACGCGGTCTATTCTGGCGAGGGTAACACCCTGTTCGCGCTGAACGCGGGCTGATCGGCTCGTGCAACTGCCGCTCGGGACAAGGAGTTCCTGGCGGGTGCGCAAGTGAAAGAAGGCATCACAAATGGTCGAACTCACTCTCCCCAAGAACTCGGTGATCCGCGGCGGCAAGATCTGGCCGAAACCGGCAGGCGCCACCAATCTGCGCGAGTTCCGCATCTATCGCTGGGATCCCGACAGCGGCGAGAATCCGCGGGTGGATACCTATTTCGTCGATCTCGATACCTGCGGGCCGATGGTCCTGGACGCGCTGATCAAGATCAAGAACGAGATCGACCCGACGCTGACCTTCCGCCGCTCCTGCCGCGAGGGGGTCTGCGGCTCTTGTGCCATGAATATCGACGGGATCAACACGCTGGCCTGCACCTGCGGCATGGCCGAGATCAAGGGGCCGGTGAAGATCTACCCGCTGCCGCATATGTCGGTGGTCAAGGATCTGGTGCCGGATCTGACCCATTTCTACGCCCAGCACGCCTCGATCATGCCCTGGCTGGAGACCGAGACCAACGAGCCGGTCAAGGAATGGCGCCAGTCGCCCGAGGACCGCAAGAAGCTGGACGGGCTTTACGAATGCATCATGTGCGCGTCCTGCTCGACGGCCTGCCCGTCCTACTGGTGGAACGGCGACAAGTATCTGGGACCGGCCGCGCTGCTGCATGCCTATCGCTGGATCATCGACTCGCGCGACGAGGCGACGGGCGAGCGGCTGGACCAGCTTGAGGATCCGTTCAAGCTCTATCGTTGCCACGTGATCATGAACTGCACCAAGACCTGCCCCAAGGGCCTGAACCCGGCCAAGGCGATTGCCGAGATCAAGAAGATGATGGTCGAGCGCGCGATCTGAGGCGACGCGCCTCAGTCCAGCGCCGTCGCCGCCAGCGTCGCGTAGTCGATCGACCAGCGCTGCGCGCGGCTGGGGCAGCAATGCGGATCGTCCGGGCCGGGCATCGAGGTGGTCAGTTCCATCCGCTCGGCATGGAAGACCGGCGCGCGCGGCTCGGTGCCGAAAAGTCCCGAGACCGGCCCGGCATAGCGCAACCCCTCCGCGTCGCGGGCATAAAGCCCGGCATGGATCGTGAAGCCGCTGGCTGAGCCGGGGATATGGGCATAAAGCACCGCCAGCGCGCGCATCGCCTGTGCCGGATCGGCATGGTCGGGCATCCAGTAGCTGCCGAGGTTCTCGCCGCCGGGGGCCAGGTCGCGGATCAGGGCGCTGTCCAGATCGCCCCAGTCCTGCGCGCAGGCGGGACCGGCCAATGCGATCAGGCAGCAGGCAAGCAGGGTCCTCATGGCCGCGCTCCTCCGGTGTTGGCAAAAGGGTGTCGGCGCGCCCGCGCCCTGTCAAGCCCAGCCCCGGAGGACCGATGCCCGAAACGCCCCCCGATGCCGCCGCCCGCCGCACCGCGCCCCCGGTGATCTGCTACCCGCCCGACACGCTGCCCGCGCCCGATCTGGCGCTTTACGCCCGCGCGCGCGACGGCGCGGCAAAGACGGCCGAATTGCTGCTGCCCCCGCGCGCGGCGCGCTATCCCTGTACCAATGCGCTGCTGACCGGCGGGCAGTATCACCACCATTGCCATTCCAACCTGGTCCGCGCGCTGGCCGCCGAAACCGGCCTGACCCCGGATGCGGCCGAGCCGCATGTCCATGACGTGCTGAACCTGTTCATGTGCACGGGCTTCGCCCGCGACAGCCAGCGCTATTTCACCAAGGCCAGCCCCGCGCGCGCGGGCGATCATGTCGAGGTCTTCGCCGAGATCGACCTTCTGGGCGCGCTCTCGGCCTGCCCCTGGGGCGATTGCGGCACCAACAGCCCCATGACCGCCACCTGCCACCCGCTTCTGGTCGAGATCCTCGCGCCCGCCCCCGGCGCGCTGGCAAGATGGCGCCCGCCCGCACCCGCCCCCTATGACCGCAGTCACGGGCTCTGAGCCTCGGGGTTTCTTCTTGGTGAAAATACCCATGTCGCGCCGTTTCCACAGGCGCTGCGCTCAGGCGAAGGCGGCGTCCAGCGCAATCTCCACCATGTCCGCGAAACCCTGTTCGCGGGCCTCGGGCGGCAGGGCGGCCCCGGTCGGCAGATGGTCGGATACGGTCAGAACCGCCAGCGCCCGTGCCCCATGCCGGGCGGCCAGGATATATAGCTCGGCCGCTTCCATCTCGACCGCCAGAACCCCGTGGCGGGTCATCTGGTCGTTCAGGTCGGGGCGTTCGTCATAGAACACGTCCGACGAATAGATGCCGCCCACATGGGCCGCGATGCCGCGGGCGGTGGCGGCGGCATGGGCGGCGGAGAGCAGGCCGAAATCGGCGCAGGGGGCATAGTTCAATTCGCGAAAGACGCCGCGCGAGGGCGTGGACAGCGTCGAGGCCGTCATCGCCAGCACGATGTCGCGCAAGCCCACATGGGCCTGCATCGAACCGGCCGAGCCGATGCGGATCAGCGTCTTCGCGCCGTAATCGCGGATCAGTTCGTTGGCATAGATCGACAGCGAGGGCATGCCCATGCCGCTGCCATGGATCGTCACGCGGTTGCCGCGCCAGAGCCCGGTAAAGCCCAGCATGCCGCGCACGCGGTTGATGCAGACCGGATCGCTCAGGAAGGTCTCGGCCGCCCATTGCGCGCGCATCGGATCGCCGGGCAGCAGCACGGTTTCGGCGATCTCGCCGGGTTTCGCGCCGATATGAATGGTCATGGGGCCTCCGTTCCGGTCGACGCAGGCTAGCGCGGGCGCGGACCTGCGGCAATCCGCATGGCGCGAAGGGGCCGACAGCGAACGGGCGGTCTACCCGGCGGGCCAGCCTTCGGACCGGAGCCGGACACAGGCATTCGGTCCCTTGGGATCGAGCAGGTAGAGGTTCGGCCGCTTGCCCAGATAGCCGCGCCAGGTCTTTTCGGGCCGGCTGCTGATCTGGACGTGATGCTGGCGATGCATCCTGACCGACAGGATGTCGATTTTCACCTTTCCCCCTTGCTGCGTTGCAAGGATCGTCTCGCGGATCTTGCGGTCGAGCGGGCCGATTGCCGGACCGGTCGGCACCGGTTCGGTCCTTGCGGATGACGGTGCAGGCGCCGGTTTGGCTTTCGCAGGCACAGGCGCAAGAGCGAGTGCGGGCGCAGGCGCAAGTTCAGGTGCGGCCACGCTGTTCGATGTCCTGAAGACAGGGGTCGAGGCGGCGCCCAGTTCGATGAATTCGGAACAGGCCGACCGGAAGGCCGACGCGGAATTGGCCAGGCCCATGCCCAGCACCCGCAACCGCCTTTCGCGCAGGCGGATCGCGAGATGGCGGAAATCCCGGTCGCTGCTGACGATGACAAAGGTCTCGGGCGGATCGGTCAGGGCAAGCTCGATCGCGTCGATGGCCAGAAGCAGGTCGGCGCCGTTCTTTTCCATGCCCGCGCAGAAGAATCGGAAGCCGGGCACCTTCTGCCAGGGCGTCAGGTTCTGCGCCTGTCCGTAGGTTCGGAGGATATGCGGCTCGCCCCATTCGCGGGCGGCGGTCAGGATCGCGGTCGCATGAGGGGCCGGGACATTGTCGCCATCGACGAAGACCGCCACGCGGCCGATTGCTGACCCCTGAAACATCGCCCGAGTCCCAAATGAATTTCCCCCGTGCTAGGTGCGGAATGGGACGAAAATTGGGCGCGTTACCGCACCAGCGGCTCCAGCGGGTCGTAGATCACGCCGCTGCCCCAGGCGGCCCGGGGCAGGCTGTCGGGCTTGTAGCGGATGGCGGTCATCTCGTCCCGGGTGAAGAAGCGGCGTTCGGTCACCACGCCATCGGGGTCGCGCCAGTCGGCATCCAGCCTGCCGCCGGTGATCGTGCAGCGAAAATAGATGTCGACCTGGTGGAACGGGCGGCCGGGGTCGTGGAACTCGTTCACCAGGCAGGGCGCGCCGATGGCGATGCGCAGCCCGGTTTCCTCATGCACCTCGCGGGCGAGGTTGTCGGGCAGGGAACTGCCGCGCTCGACCCCGCCGCCCGGCGCGCACCACAGGTCGCTGACCCCGCCGGGCCAGGCATTGACCAGCAGCAGGCGGTTCTCGTGCAGGATCAGCGCGCGGACGGCAAGGCGGGGCGTGGCGGCGGTCATGGCGCGAGACTGCCCTGCCCGCGCCCCGACCGCAAGCGCGCCGATCCCGCGGATCGCCCTTGCCGCACCGGCCCGGCCCGGTTGCACGGGCGGGCGCGGGCCATTCCCCACCGGGGCGGAAAGGGCGATCCGGGCCTTGCCGGGGCGTCGGGGCGACTACTGGCGCGCGGCGGGCCCCAGCCAGCGGTTGACATGCCCCATCTTGCGGCCCGGCCGTGCCTCGGCCTTGCCGTAAAGATGGAGCGCCAAGGCAGGATCGCGGGCCAGCGCGGGCACCTTGTCGATATCCGCGCCGATCAGGTTTTCCATCTCGATATCGGAATGGCGCGACCCGTCGCCCAGCGGCCAGCCCGCAATGGCGCGGACATGCTGCTCGAACTGGTCGATCATGCAGCCATCCTGGGTCCAGTGGCCGGAATTGTGCACCCTGGGCGCGATCTCGTTGACCAGCAGGCCGCCCGGCGTGACGAAAAGCTCCACCCCTATCACGCCAACGTAGTCGAGCGCGTTCAGCAGGCGGCCGGCCAGCAGCACGGCATCGGTGCGCTGCGCGGTCGTCAGCAGCGCAGGCACCCGGGTCGTGTGCAGGATGCCGTCGCGATGCACGTTCAGGCCGGGATCGTAGCATGCCACTTCGCCCGTCAGCCCGCGCGCGGCGATCACCGAGATCTCGGCCGTGAAGGACACGAAGCCTTCCAGGATCGCGGGCGCCCCGCCCATTGCGGCGAGGGCCGCGGGCGCATCCTCGGGCCGGTCGATCCGCGCCTGGCCCTTGCCGTCATAGCCCAGTCGGCGGGTTTTCAGGATGGCGGGCAGGCCGATCTCGGCCATGGCCTCGGCCAGGTCCACCTCGTCATCCACGGCGGCGAAGGGCGCGGTCTTCAGGCCCAGCTCGGTGGCAAAGGCCTTTTCGGTCAGCCGGTCCTGCGACACGGCCAGCGTGCGCCGGTTCGGCCGGATCGCGACCTGCGACTCGATCGCGTTCAGCGCGGCGGTGGGGATGTTCTCGAACTCGTAGGTGACGACATCGACCGAGGCGGCAAAGGCCGCCAGCGCCGCGGTATCCTCGTAAGCGGCGGTCGTCACCCGGTCGGCGACATGACCCGCAGGCGGTTCGGGGGCGGGGTCGAAGACATGGCTGCGAAAGCCCAGCCGCGCGGCCGCGACCGACAGCATCCGGCCCAACTGGCCGCCGCCAAGGATGCCGATGGTGGCGCCGAGGGCCAGCGGCTCAGTCATCGGCGGGCTCCTCGGGGATCGAGGCCGAGAGATCAGCGCGCCAGCGGTCGAGCCGGGCCGCCAGAACGGGATCGGACAGCGCGAGGATCTGCGCGGCCATCAGCCCGGCATTGGCCGCGCCCGCCGCTCCGATCGCCATGGTGGCGACGGGAAAGCCCCTGGGCATCTGGACGATGGAATAGAGGCTGTCCACCCCGTTCAACGCGCGGGTCTGGATCGGCACGCCGATCACCGGCACGCGGGTCTTGGACGCCATCATGCCGGGCAGATGCGCCGCCCCGCCCGCGCCCGCGATGATGACCTGAAGGCCGCGGTCGACAGCGGCCCGGCCATACTCCCACAGCCGGTCGGGGGTGCGATGGGCCGAGACGATGCGCGTTTCATGCGCGACGCCAAGCTCGTCGAGGATCGCTGCGGCCTCCTTCATGGTGGGCCAGTCCGACTGGCTGCCCATGATGATGCCCACGTTCACGTCCGCCATGCAGCGCCCTCCCGGATTCGCGAGCGCGCACTATAGACGGATGCGGGTGTTACGCAATGATGTCGGGGGTCAGCTGATCCTCGATCAGCGCGATGCGGTCCTTGAGCGCGAGTTTCTGCTTTTTCAGCCGCATCAGCGTGAAGCTGTCGCCGGTCCCGGTGTCCTGAAGGGCGCGGATCGCGTCGTCGAGATCACGATGCTTGCGCCGAAGGACCTCGAGCTTCACGCGCAGGACTTCTTCGGAGTTCATCTCACTGGCGATGTTCATCGACATTCCCCGGGCCGAGTCGCTGCATTTCCTGATCATGTCAAGTTATCGCGTTTGCCCCGCGGCGGGAAGCCGGACTTGCGGCGCGCGCGCGCCATCCCCATATCCCGTCCACGCCGCCGCGGATGCGGGGCGGATCGCACTTCAGGTCGCTTGTTCAAGGACTTGCCCAAATGTCGAAACTGACCCTCGGCTCGCATCCCTTCCTGCCGGGATGCGAGCAGCTCGAACGCCTCGTGGAACGGACCGCCAAGACCGGCAAAGAGGGATACCCCCCCTTCAACATCGAACAGACCTCGGACACGGGCTATCGCATCACGCTGGCGGTGGCGGGCTTTCGCGAGGAGGATCTGGCGATCACCGTCGAGGACCGGCAACTGGTGATCCGCGGCCGGCAGGCCAAGGAGGGCGCCGACCGGGTGTTCCTGTATCGCGGCATCGCGGCCCGCCAGTTCCAGCGCCGCTTCGTGCTGGCCGACGGGGTCGAGGTGACGGGCGCGACCATGGAAAACGGGCTGCTGCATGTCGATCTGGAGCGCCTGGTGCCCGAAAGCGTGGTGCAGACGATCCGCATCAGGCGCGCGTGAGGAGGGCAGATTTGATGGACAGGAAACACGAGGTCTTTCCCGAAGGGGGCGAGCGGATCGTCTATGTGCGGCCCGTGAAGCTGGCTGAACTGCCCGAAGAGGTGCAGCGCGAGGCCGGGGGGCTGGACGGGCTTTACGCGCTGCATGCGGCCAGCGGCGAGCGGCTGGCCCTGGTGCGCGACCGCGCGCTGGCCTTCGCGCTGGCGCGGCAGAACGGCCTGGCCCCGGTCAACGTGCATTGAGCCGGGGCGCGCGGGGGGGCGCTCCCGCCCCCGTCCGGCGCAGGGCTGACGCCCTGCTTGTCCGGGGTTGGGCGTGGCGCGCCCGCTTGCGCGGGCGCGCGCCTCCGGCGGGGATATTTGCTGCCAGAAGAAGCAGGCGGGGCGCGGGTCAGTTGCCCGCGATCAGCCCCATCTGTTCGAGTTTCAGGATCACCTGATGGGCGCAATTGTCGACATCGACGCCGGTGGTGTCGACGCTGAGTTCGGGCGCGGTGGGGGCCTCGTAGGGGTCCGAGATTCCGGTGAATTCCTTGATCTTGCCCTCGCGCGCGAGCCGGTAGAGCCCCTTGCGGTCGCGTTTCTCGCATTCCTCGAGGGGCGTGGCGACATGGACCTCGCAGAAGGCGCCATAGGCCTCGATCATCTCGCGCACGGCGCGGCGCGTGGCGGTATAGGGCGCGATCGGCGCGCAGATCGCGATGCCGCCATTCTTGGTGATCTCGGAGGCGACATAGCCGATCCGGCGGATGTTGATGTCACGATGTTCCTTGGAGAAGCCGAGTTCCGAGGACAGGTGCTTGCGCACCACGTCGCCATCCAGAAGCGTCACCGGACGGCCGCCCATCTCCATGAGTTTCACCATCAGCGCGTTGGCGATGGTCGACTTGCCCGAGCCGGACAGGCCGGTGAAGAACACGGTGAAGCCCTGGCTCGCGCGCGGCGGCGAGGTGCGGCGCAGTTCGCCGACCACTTCGGGGAAGGAGAACCAGTCGGGGATATCCAGCCCTTCGCGCAGGCGGCGGCGCAGTTCGGTGCCCGAGATATCCAGCACGGTTGCCCCTTCGGGCACCTCGTCCACAGGGAAATACTGCGCCTTTTCCTGCACATAGACCATCTGTTTGAAATCGACCATCTCGATGCCGATCTCGTCCGCATAGTGCTTGAACAATTCCTGCGCCTCGTAGGGGCCGTAGAAATCGGCGCCCTGGCTGTTCTTGCCGGGCCCGGCGTGGTCGCGGCCGACGATGAAATGGGTGCAGCCGTGGTTCTTGCGGATCAGCCCGTGCCAGACCGCCTCGCGCGGGCCGGCCATGCGCATGGCGAGGTTCAGCAGGCTCATCGTGGTGGTGGCCTGCGGATACTTTTCCAGCACCGCCTCGTAGCAGCGCACGCGGGTGAAATGGTCGACATCGCCCGGTTTCGTCATGCCGACGACGGGGTGGATCAGCAGGTTGGCCTGCGCCTCGCGCGCGGCGCGGAAGGTCAGTTCCTGATGCGCGCGGTGCAGCGGGTTGCGGGTCTGGAAAGCGACGATGCGGCGCCAGCCGAGCTTGCGGAAATAGGCGCGCAGCTCGTTGGGCGTGTCGCGGCGGGCGCGGAAGTCGTAATGCACGGGCTGCTGGATGCCGGTCACGGGGCCGCCGAGATAGACCTTGCCTGCCGTGTGGTGCAGGTAGTTGACGCCCGGGTGGGCCAGGTCATCGGCGCCGAAGACCTTTTCGGCCTCGCGCGCCTTGTCCGGCGTCCAGCGGTCGGTGACCGACAGGATGGCGAGGATCACGCCCTCCTGGTCGCGCAGCGCGATGTCCTGGCCGGGTTCGATCCCCGCGGCGAAGTCTTCGGAGACGTCCAGCGTGATCGGCATCGGCCAGAGCGTGCCGTCGGCCAGCCGCATCGTCTCGACCACGCTGTCGTAATCGGCCTGAGACAGGAACCCCTTGAGCGGGTTGAACCCGCCATTCATCAGAAGTTCCAGGTCGCAGATCTGGCGCGGCGTCAGATCCCAGCTGGGCAGCGTGCCCGCCTCGAGCTTCAGCTTCTGCGCGCTTTCGGGCGAAACGTAGAGTTCGGGGATCGGGGTCAGATTGGAAAGGGACATGGGAAAACCTTGGGTCTTGGGCGCAAGCTGGGATCGGCCGGGACGGCCCCGGTCGCTGGGGGCGCCTTATCGTGCAACTGCGGCAAAGCGCAAGCGTCTGACGCCCATGGCGGGCGAATAAGGGAGGACGCTTGCCCGTTTGCATCGTCGGAAAGGCGATTATTCGCCGCCGCGGCCCGTCGCTGGGCCGGTGTGCCTAGCTGACCGCCGGTCGCTGCAACCGTGTCCTGTCCCGGACCCAGCGGGTGATCGGCGTCTCGAAATGGAACGTGGACAGATGCGCCAGCACGAAGGTCGCGAGAATGCCCAGCGGGCGCCTGATCAGGTAGATTTCCCACTTGTCGCCGCTGGCGAACCAGTAATGGCGGAACGGCGAGTGCCAGACATATAGCGCGAACGAGATCAGCGCGATGTAGCGCAGCACCCGGTTGCCCAGCAGCGCCGACTGCCAGCCGCCCGTCATGGCGATGACCGAGCCCATCATCCCTGCGGTCAGGTAGGGCCGGAGATAGCCCAGCGCTTCGGACGGGGGCCAGCAGGACAGGCACCACAGCAGGAAGAGCGGCCAGAACAGCACCGGCAGCGCATGCCAGAGGCGCGCAACCAGCGGCTGCGTACGGTTCAGGAAGACCAGCGCCAGCATCGAACCGGCAAGGATCTCGTCGACCCGCCGATGGGTCTGGATCGCGCCGAACACCTCGCCCTCGACCCGCATCCCGGTCACCAGCGCCGCCACGACCGGCACCAGCAGGAAACCGCGCCGCCCGAAGACCAGCACGGCCAGGGCGATGCCGATATAGAAATGCATCTCGACCGCCAGCGACCACAGCGGGCTGACCGACGGGTTGATCGCCGAGGTCCAGTAGTTCAGGACGTAAAGGTTGATGGCGAGAAAGCTGTCGGGGCGCTGCTCGACCAGCAGGCCGTAGACCACCGAGACCAGCAGGACCAGCGGTGCGATGCGTGCCAGGCGGCGCAGCGCAAAGACCTTGATGTCGGGGCGTTCCCACAGGAACCGGGTGATGAGAAAGCCCGAGAGCGCGAAGAAGACGCTCATCCCCATATAGCCCGAGGTCGAGTTCAGCTCCCATTGCTCGGGGCCGAGCGGCAGCATGTGGCAGGCCATCACGGCCAGGATGCTGAGGGCGCGAAAGCCGTCCAGTTCGTTCAGGTGGGTCGTCCCGGCGGTCGCATCGGAAACTGGAGCGGTCATGCGGCCACGCATCCCAAGACAACGGAAACCCGAATCGCGGGCAGTATGGTGGGGCTGCCCGGGGCTGTCAAACGCGCCCGGTCCCATGGGCGCGGCATGTTCAGCCGGCCTGCGACATCCCGGCCGCCGGTTCCGCCTCGGCGCTGCCGTCCAGCCCGTGCTCGGCGAGGAAGCGTTCGGCCTCCAGCGCGGCCATGCAGCCCATGCCCGCCGAGGTGACGGCCTGGCGATACTTGTGGTCCGTCAGGTCGCCCGCGGCAAAGACGCCGGGGATCGAGGTTGCGGTCGAGTCGGGCTGGGTCACGACATAGCCGCCCATGTGGGTTTCAAGCTGGTCCCTGACGAGTTCGGAGGCCGGCGAATGGCCGATCGCGATGAAGACGCCCTTGCAGGGGATCTCGGTGACGGTGCCGGTGTGGACATCGTGCACCCTTATGCCCTCGACGCTCAGCGGGTTTTCGGTGCCCACCACCTCGTCCAGCGAATGGTTCCACAGGATTTCCACCTTGGGATTGTTGAACAGCCGGTGCTGCAACACCTTTTCGGCGCGCAATTCGTCACGGCGGTGGACCAGCGTGACTTTCGAGGCGAAATTGGTCAGGAAAAGCGCCTCTTCCACGGCCGCGTTGCCGCCGCCGATCACCGCCACGTCCTGCCCGCGATAGAAGAACCCGTCGCAGGTGGCGCAGGCCGAGACGCCGAAGCCCTTGAACTTCTCCTCCGACGGCAGGCCCAGCCATTTCGCCTGCGCCCCCGTGGCCAGGATCAGCGCGTCGCAGGTATAGGTGATGCCGCTGTCGCCCTGCGCGGTGAAGGGGCGTTTCGACAGGTCCAGCGCGGTGATGATGTCGGCCACGATCTCGGTGCCCATCGCCCTGGCATGGGCCTCCATCTTCTGCATCAGCTCGGGGCCCTGGATCTCGACCTCGCCGGGCCAGTTCTCGACCTCGGTGGTGATGGTCAGCTGGCCGCCGGGCTGGATGCCCTGGATCAGCAGGGGCTTCAGCGTGGCGCGGCTGGCATAGACGGCGGCGGTGTAGCCCGCCGGACCCGAGCCGATGATCAGAACCTTGCTGTGCCGCGTCTCGCCCATCTGCCGATCTCCTGTCCTGCGGTTTTCCGTCCCGGGCCGATATAGTCACCGCGCCCGCCCCATGGAAGCCCCGCCGTGCCGATCCGTCGCAGCGTTGCGTCGGGGGGCAGGACCGTTAAAATCTTGCGCAAGCGTGAAACAATATTGCGCAGGACGCGCCCCGAACCTATGATCCGCAAAAATTTCGAGGGAAGCAGGATGTCCGGCGCAAAGCTCGACGCGATCGACCGCATGATTCTGGCCGAGTTGCAGGCCGATGGGCGCATGACCAATGTGGAACTGGCCCGCCGCGTCGGAATCTCGGCGCCGCCCTGCCTGCGCCGGGTGCGCACGTTGGAAGAGGCGGGCTTCATCCGCGGCTATCACGCCGAAGTGGACAGCCGGGCGCTGGGCTTCGAGGTGCAGGTCTTCGCCATGGTCGGACTGCAAAGCCAGGCCGAGGCGGACCTGACGAAATTCGAGAACCGCTGCCGGGCCTGGCCGCTGGTGCGCGAGTGCCACATGCTGAATGGCGAGGTGGATTTCATCCTCAAATGCGTGGCGCCGGATCTGTCCACCTTCCAGAACTTCCTGACCGAGCAACTGACCGCGGCCGAGAATGTGGCGAGCGTCAAGACCTCGCTGGTGATCCGCTGTGCCAAGGACGATCCCGGCGTGCCCTTCGAGGTGCTCGAGGAACGCCTTGCCCGCCAGGCCTGAGACGGCGGGTCAGACGGCGCGCATCCGCTCCATCTCGAAGGCGGTCAACCGGGGCAGGGACATCGGCCCGAACCCCTCGAACCCGCACAGATGCGGGAACAGCGCCAGGAATCGCAGCCCCGCGGCCGGGTCCATCAGGTCGGCGGCATTCTCGCCGGGGTGGTAGCTCTCGACCTCGACGCCATTGGCCAGCAGGATATGCTGCGCCTCCAGCGCCAGGTGGAACACCCGGGTCGGGCGCGTCACCCGCAGCCCGATCAGCGCCATGCCATCGACAAGGGCCGAGGCCGGCCCGAATGCCGCGCCGGTGCCCAGGATGTCGTGGCAGCCGGGATGGCGGAACAGCATCCGCGCGCGCGGTCCCAGGATCAGGTCGGGCATCGGCCGACCCCGGCCCAGGCTGTCCGCCGTCAGCCGGGTCAGCATCGGCGGCATCGGGCGCAGCGCATCCGTCATCGGCATCAGCACGGTGGACCCCACCCAGATCAGCCGCCGCGCCCCGGCATCGGCCGTGCTCAGCATCATGCCGGGATGCAGATCCTCGACCGCGACCGGCCCGCCGGGCGTGGCGATCAGCGTGCCATGGGCAAAGGCGCAGAAGGCCTCGTCGATATGGGGCTCGGCGGGCAGGGCACGGACGAAGTGCTGCGGGTAGCCGTCGGGGCAAAGCCCGCTCACCTCGTAGCGGCGCCTGGGCATGGGCTCGTCGCCCGGCCCCGCATGCAACGGACGGATCTGCCACTTTCCCGGGGGCATAAGGCGGTCGTGGGTTCCCATGCGATCAGTCCTTCCGGTCCGGTCATATCTGCAAGGGCCCCCACCCGAATGCAGAAAGACAGCACGAACCTGCCGCGATCCCGCCCGACCTGTCAAAGTTTCGCGATTCATTGTGCCGGTGCATCCGGGCAATGCGGAGGGGTAGGGCGGGGATTGTTCGCCGCGGGGGAACGGTGCCGCGCAAACCGGGGCGCGGGCTCGAATCGGGGAACGCTCAGAACTCGACCCGGCTGCCCAGCACCAGGCCCGACGCGCTGGTGCCGTCCAGCCCGACGACGGCGCCCAGGCTGATCCAGCCGCGCCTGCCCACGCGCCGGGCGATGGCGGGGACAAGGCGCAGGCTGTCCGCGCCCTCGGCCGGATCCTCGAAGCGCATCTCGAGGCTGACCTGCATCCGCTCGGACAGGTTCAGTCCCAGCGTCAGGTCCAGCTTGTAGCCCCCGGTCAGCGTCACGGGCAGGCCCGCGACCGAGGGCGGCGCGGTCTCGGAGGCGGCGGCAAGGTGGAAGATGCCCTTCGCGTCCAGATTGACCCAGGCCCAGCCCAGCCCGGTCTGGAAACTGTTGCCCCAGCTCAGCCCCGATTGCAGGACGCCCTCGGCGCCGCCCTCGGCCGCGCCCGCCGCGCCAAGGCCCAGCTCGGCGGCGACGCGGCCAGGCAGCCAGTCGAAATCGCGCCCCATGCGCAGGAAGACCACCGCCTTCCAGTCCTCGGCCGCCTCGCCCTTGCCCGTGTCCAGGCCCAGCGTCATCCGCCCATTCAGCCCGTATTCGGCATAGACCGAGCTGTAATTCGCGCCCGATCCGGCGATCTCCTGCGAAAAGGCCAGCATCGCCGCGCCATCCTCGCGCAGCCAGGCCCCCGCCTGCGCCAGCGGTGCGACGAGCGGCCAGAATGTCAGCGCCAGCAGGGCGGTCCATCGCATCGCGCATTCCCCCGTGGGGCGAGCCTTCGGGCAGAATAATCCACCTTTCGTTGTGGGCTAGCCTCCGGCGGCATTTCGCCGGCGCGCGCGGTGCCGCGGCCACAGGGGCGGGGGCCGATTTGGGGCTGGGCAAGGTCGGCGGCGCGCCCTCTGCTGCGGCGCGGCAGAAAACTCGGGCCGCAGAGGGTTGTAGCGGGCATGACCGGCACGATCATCACCATCGCGCAGCAGAAGGGCGGGGCGGGCAAGACGACGCTCGCGGCCAATCTGGCCGTCGAATTCGCGCGCCAGGGGCTGGGCGTCGCGCTGATCGACACCGATCCGCAGGGCAGCCTCGGCCGCTGGTTCATGGCCCGCCTCAAGGGGCGCGAGACGCCGGACATGGAGTTTTCCACCGCCTCGGCCTGGGGCGTGGAATATGAATGCGCGAAACTCGCCCGTGCCCATGACGTCGTGCTGATCGACACGCCGCCCAAGGCCGACAGCGACCTGCGCCCCGCCCTGCGCGCGGCCGATCTGGTGCTGGTGCCCGTGGCGGTCAGCCATGTGGATCTGTGGGCGAGCGAGGGTGTCCTGGATCTGGCCCGGCGCGAGGACAAGATGGCGCTGGTGGTGCTGAACCGGATCAAGGCGGGCACAAGGCTGGCCGCCGAGGTCGCCGAGACCGCCGCCGGTCTTGCCGCCACGTTGGCGGTTGCCCGGCTGGCCAACCGCGTCGCCTATGCCGAGACGCTGGGCCATGGCCAGGGCGTGCAGGAGGCCGCGCGGCGCAGCCCGGCCGCCGCCGAGATCGCCGCGCTGGCCGACGAGGTGCTGGCCTTCGCGCGGGCGTGACCTGGGTCAAGGTTGCATCTTCCCGGCTTTGCCATTCTAGATAGGGCGAGGGAGGGCAGACCCCATGTACAACAACATTCTCGTTCCCGTCGCCGTCGATCACGGGTCCCAGCTTGACGACGTGATCGCGCTGGCCCGCAAGCTGCGCGCCGAGGGCGGCAGCATCACCGTGCTGACGGTGCTCGAGGCGATCCCGCCCTATGTGGCGCAATATCTCGCCGCCGATCAGGAGGCGCAGACCCGCGAGGCGATCCGCGCCGACCTGGCCGGCGATCTTCGGGACGCCCCCGATGTCGAGATCCGCGTGGTCACCGGCCATGCCGGGATCACCATCGTCGATTATGCCGAGACGCATGACATCGACTGCATCGTGATGCAGTCACACCGGCCGGGGCTGAAGGATTACTTCCTCGGCTCGACCGCCGCCCGGGTGGTGCGCCACGCGCCCTGCTCGGTGCATGTGCTGCGTTAGTTCCACGAGACCCAAGCGGAGGTTCCCATGCCCACCATATCGCGCAGCGCCGAGTTGCAGACGGTCATCACCACCTTCGAGGTGACCCCCGGCACCTGCCAGGACCTGCTGTGACGAATTGCAGGACGCCTATCGCAACTTCATCTCGAAACAGCCCGGCTTCATCGGGGCGGGGCTGCATGTCAACGACGCCCAGACCCGGATCGCCGATTATTCGCAATGGCAGCGGCGCGAGGATTTCCAGGCGATGCTGCGCTCGGACGAGATGCGCGCGCGCAACCGACGCTTTGCCGAACTGTGCAAGAATTTCGAGCCGGTGATGTACGAGGTCTTCGACAGTTTCAACTGACCCGGCCTTGACCGGCGTCAATGCAGATCCGTCCGTGCCGGACCACACAGGACCAGACCGCGCCAGACCCGCAGGTGCCGCCGATGCCGTCGCTTGCCCGTTCCGCCCTGCTTGCCGCCGCGCTTGCGCTTGCCCCCGTCGCGGCCCAGGCGCAGCAGCTTGTCGGGGAATATGTGGCCGTGATCGGCCCGCAGGATCTCTGCAATTCGCGCGGCGAGCGGCTGCGCGAGCCCTGGCAGATCCTGCGCCAGGACCGCGCCAATTTCCACCGTTTCGGGCAGCGCGACCCGGGCGACGAGGGCGATCCGTTCCTCGCCGACGCGAACAACCGCGCGGCGATGAAACGCATGCTGATGGGCGGCCGGATCGACCCGGTCGCCGCGCGCAGCATCGTCGCGGGCGGCGCGACGGTCGTGGTGCGGATCTGGGGGCAGGGCGGCCGTGGCGATTACGTCACGGTCAATGTCTGGCGCTGAGCGCCGCGACCAGCGCCGCCGCCTCGCGCAGCAACAGCCAGGCATGGCGATGCGGCCGCCCGATCCCGTGGCGCGGCACGGCCCCGGCCACCCGCAGCCCCGCGCGCGCCGCCAGCAGCCGCGCCCGCGGCAGGTGGTAGTAATCCGTCACCAGCGTCACCTGCGCGATGCCCCGCGCGGCCAGGATCGGGGCCGAAAGCGCGATGTTCTGCGCGGTGTTGTGCGCCGCGCATTCCAGCAGCAGGCGGTCTTCGGGCACGCCCTCGGCCCGGCAGATCGCCCCGATCGCCTCGGCCTCGCCATGCGCGCCGCTGGCCAGCACCACCGCGCCGGGCGCCGCGCGCCACAGCGCCGCGCCATGCCGGGCCCGCCGCACCAGCGCCGCGCCGGGCGTGCCGTCGGGCCGCATCGCCGCGCCCAGGATCAGGATCGCATGTCGCACAGTCCAAGCGTGGCGCGGCCCCGCGGCCGGGTCAACCGGCCTGCCTGCTGGATCATGCTCCAGCACTCGAACACCGCGTCGATGGCCACCCGCGACCCGCTGAGCGAGAACCGCGCAAAGGGCGGCGACAGGCCCTGTTCATAGACTGCGACCGCGTTGCCCGCCTGCAATTCCCGCAGGAAGCGCCGCGTCGTGACATCCTCGCCGGTATGGGTGTTGCGCACATAGGACACATGCCACGCGCCCTGGCGCAGCAGGACCTGTTCGGCGAATTGCGCCGCGGCGGGCGTGGCCGCAAGACAGGTGGCCACGATTGCGGCACTCAAGAGGAAAGACATCTTGCACCCCTCTGCGGATCAACCGGCATTCCCCGGGGGCGCAGGCGCACCCGCGAGGATGGACCAGAATCCGGCATCGCGGCATTGACCAAGGTCGATCGCGACCGCGCGGGCGCGCGCCCTCAGGTCGGCTGGGCGCCGACCACCTGCGCGCATTCCTCGACGAGATAGGCGAAATAATCCTTCTCGAAATGCGGCGCGCTCATCAGCAGGGCCACCATGAATTTCAGCTTGGTCGACGCGTCCCGCGCATGGATCGGCCGGGTTTCCAGGATCGTGCGCTCCAGATCCTGCATCTGGTATTTCAGCAGCATGATCCGGCTTTCGATCGCGTCCAGTTCCTGCAGCTCGGCGTCCGACCCGTTCAGCACGACGTTCTTGCCGCGCAGCGGCAGGTCGGGTCCGATGACGCTGCGGGCCAGCGTGCCGCGGCGGACGATCCGCGCCGGGGACAGCGGCGCCGCGCCGGACGGGGCGGCCTCCGCGACGCCAGCGGACCGGCCGGGGGCATCCCGCAGGGCCGGGGCGGCGGCGCTGCGGCGCGCGATCTTCCGGCCCAGCGCGGCCTGTTCGTCCAGCGCCTCGGCGCAGAGCTGTTCGAAATACTCGTAATCGAGGATCAGGGCCTGAAGGCCCCGGCTCCGCTCGCCGGGCAACGCGGCGCCCGGCAAGGGGCGTGCCCGGTCGACCGGACCGACGTTCTGCAAAGACATGCCCTACCCCTCGTCCCGTTTGTGATGCGTGGCGGCCCGGCAATTGCGGCCGCCCATGGATGAGCCGATTTCCGCCTATATGATCGCGCATGAGGCGACTCAACCTGTCTTTTTCGGCACTTCTGGTTGTTAATCATTATGAATTCCAATGATTTGAACGCTGTCAATCAACAATGCAGGAATCTTCCCCCTGTCCGGAAGAGGCACTTGCTGTCCGTCTGTGACCGGAAAGGCACAATTCGCGCCC
>Ga0209614_1000559_pt1 | contig 32037 bp, 26 predicted proteins | sample BlaSprsedimmetaG_FD_185484 | JGI IMG/M metagenome (GOLD analysis project Ga0209614, IMG submission 185484) | Hot spring sediment bacterial and archeal communities from California, USA to study Microbial Dark Matter (Phase II) - Blank Spring... ... | reverse complement strand
GTGCTGGCGGGATCGGGGGATAAGGTGGAGGAGCTGGCCGGGGCGGTTGAGGCCTTGGCGAAGGCGGGGATCAACTGTCTCGTGGTCGAGGTCAATTACGGCTACGAGTACAAGAGCCATCCGGAGCTAAGGTCAGGCCGGGTGATCAACAAGGAGACGGCTGGCAAGCTGGCGGAGGCCTGCCGCAAACACCATGTCCGGCTGATTCCGCAGTTCCAGTGTCTGGGGCATCAGTCATGGAAGGCCAACACCGCCCCGCTGCTGACGAAGTACCCGCAGTTTGACGAGACGCCGGGGTTGTATCCGGGCAATGAGGGAATCTACTGCCGCAGTTGGTGCCCGCTGCACCCGGAGGTCAACGCGATCATCTTCGCCCTGATGGACGAGCTGATCGAGGCGTTCGAGGCCGATGCGCTGCACGTGGGGATGGATGAGGTGTTTCTGATCGGGGAGGATGTATGCCCGCGGTGCAAGGGCAAGGACAAGGCGGAGCTGTTTGCCAAGGCGGTGAACGACTATCACAAGCACATCGTGGGCAAGCGGAAGATCGAGATGCTGATGTGGGCCGACCGGCTGATCGACACCGGCTGGATCAACTACGGCAAGTGGGAGGCGGCGGCCAACGGGACGGCCGGGGCAGTGGATTTGATTGCGAAGGATATCGTGCTGTGCGACTGGCATTACGGGCGGCGGCAGGCGTACGAGTCGATACCCATGTTCTTGGAGAAGGGGTTCCGGGTCTGGCCGGCCAGTTGGAAGGAACCGCCCGCGGCCGAGGCGCTGATTGCGTACTCGCGGACCTTCGAGAATCCCAGGATGATGGGCCATCTGAACACAACGTGGGGGGCCGTGGCGATCAAGGACCTGGCGACGTTTGCCCCGCTGAAGGCGGCCACGGCAGCGTTTGAGAAGGTGCGGGAGTAGGCGGCTGGATGCTCGATACCGGATACTGGCGGCGCAGTTTACATCTTCCACAACAGACGGATGGCGAATCCCGCGGCGGGTGTGGTCAGAAGCGGTAGACGAGGCTGACGGCGACGGCGACGGCGTGGGAGCGGAAATCGCCGAGGCTGCTGTAGTAGTTGCGCTTGTTGAAGTCCGGGTTGAAGATACCCAGGAGGTTGTAGCCGTCGACGCGGATGGTCAGGTTCCTGGAGTGTTCGTACTGCAGGCCGGTGTTGAGGTAGTAGTTGCCGCGGTAGGCCCTCTCCCAGCCGGCGTTGACGGCGGGGAAGTCGGTCATGGCCATGGGGTTACGGGTGTAATCGACGTAATCCTCCAGGCCGGGGAAGCCCCAGTAAATCCGTAGGGACCCATCCACGGTCCATTTGTCGTCGAGCTTGTGGCGGGCGACGAACTTGGTGACGTGGTTGGACCAGTTGGCCAGGTTGCTGCCGTAGCCATAGGGCTTGGCGGTCACGACGGTGTCCATGCCGGGTTCAAGGTGGAAATCATACAACTGCGTGAAGCCGTGCGAGACCATGAGCCGGGTGCGTTCGGTGTGGTAGGTCGCTTCGAGTTCGACGCCGTATTGCTTCTGGGTGCCGACCGGGACATTGCGGCCGTTGGAGTAAGAAATCAACTCCAGATTGTAGTGCAGGAAGAACGAGGCGGCCAGGTCGAGGTTCTCGGTGTGGGCGCGTTCGTAGCGGATCTCGAAGCTGTCGAGCTTCTCCGGCCGACTGTTGCTGCCGTTGCCGGTGTCGACCTGGACCCGCATCTCCTCGGCGAAGTTGGCGCGGACGGAGCGGGCCCAGATGAACTTAAAGGTGTCTTTCGCGTTGGGGGCCCAGACGAGGGCGGCGCGGGGGCTGAACATCCTCTCGGTGTAGGTGTGGTCGTCGACGCGGGCCCCGATAAAGCTCGACAGCGTGTCCGTGATGGTCCACTGGTGTTCGCCCAGGAATGAGATCATGTCCGTGGACCAGCGCGGCATCCGCAGACCGGCGCCGGCGAACCGGCTGTTGACGGGGCTGTCGAGGTGGGGCCAGCCCGGCGAGGGGAAGCCGAATTCCTCGTGGGAGTATTCGATGCCGCCGGCGAGTTTGTGGTTGTCGCACAGGTCGTGCTTGAACATCGCTTTGGCGTAGTATTCATCCTCCCGATAGGCCTCGCTGATGGCGTTGGACTGGAACCGCTCGAAGTCCATCATGTCGTAGCTGAAGGCCAGTTCCATGTCGGTGCGTTCGCTCAGTTCGTCCTTGTAGCCTACGTAGCCGGTGGCCTGCTGATAGCCGGAGGATGACTGTTGCAGCGGCTGCACCCAGTCGCCCCAGCCCCAGGGATAATGCGTCATCATGCCCTGGTCCCAGGCGAACTGCTGGCCTCCGCGGGTGTAGCGGGCCCACATATCCCAGTTGCCGCGCGTGACCTGGGCATGCATCTTCAGCGGCGGCAGGTTCCGGTGGGTCTCGCCGTCGCGGTTGATGGACGGGTTCAGGAGTTTGTCGCCGGCCTGGTAGCCGTCGCCGGGCAGGACCGGCCCGGGGTCGGCCGGGTCCCAGGGATAGGCGGCATCCTGGGGGAAATCGAAGCCGAAGACCTGCGGGGCGTCGTGCTTGTCGGCGCCGAGGTACTTGCCCACGCCCACGTAATAGAACACGCCGCCGTCGTCGTCCTTGAACCGTTGGCCGTGCTTGTATTCGCCGGAGTAGAACTCCTCGATGGCTCCCGCGCGGCCGGTGATTTCCGTACCCTGGAAGGTGTCGGCGTTGTCGGTGACGATGCTGATGACCATGGAGACGGCGCCGGGACCGTAGAGGGCCGAGCCGGGGCCGCGAATGACGTCGATGTGGTGGATATCGCGGAGCATAACCAGATCGCGTTCACTGATGACGCCGTAGTGGGTGCGTTCGTTCATGACGCGCCCGTTGACCAGCAGCAGGTACTTGTCGTCGCGGTCGTTGATAATGCCGCGCAGACCCAGGTGGTCCGCCTCCCAGTGGTGGCGGATCCATTGAAGGTTGGGCACATAGATATCGAGCAGCTCGTTGAGGCTGCGGGCGCCGGAGGCCTGAATCTGCTCGGCGGTGATGGTGGTGACGGCGGCCGGGACCATACGCGGCCTCGACCGCGTGAGCGTGGCGGTCGAGTCGATTTCGATCTCCATCAACTGCTCAATGGACATGTCGAACAGGTTAGGCTTTTGGGCCGCTCCGGCGGCGCCGACGGCCGCGACCGTCCATAGCAAGGCAACCTGGAGCAGACTTCGTAATGCCCGCATAGACTACGATTCCTGACAGAACTCGTTGATGTTAGGAAATCGTCTACATCGCGGGCTCCCTTCAGGCATAACCCGCCAAACGATGGACATCATGCCAATGAGGAGACATTCGCCGCGGCGGAGCCGGGGACCCGGCCGCCCGTGCAACAGCCATAACGGGTCCAATCCATGCCGGCCAACGACGGCTCCGATAATCACACGGATAGGGAGCAGAGAACAGGCACGATTGATGGATCAGCGACTTGGGTGTCCACGGCGGTGGTCAACGAGGGCCTCCGGCAAGGGACGCTGGAACGGCTGGGCGGCGGTTTGGCATGATTCCAGTGCGGCTTGGGAAAAGGCTAGGTCGTCCCATAATCGAGGAAAGCGTTGACAGGGCCCGGCGGCTGAGTGAGAATACACCGAATTTACGCGGGCCCGGCTTTCCTGCACGCCGTTTGAGGCCCGCCGGCGGGTCACAATGGGTATTCGCCGGGAACAGACGGTAACGCACGTACTGGAGGTCAAGGATATGGCGGCTAACGAATCGAATGCCGGCGGCAAGGCGGTCATGCACATGAACCCCCGCATCGAGCAGGACCGCAAGCGGATCCTCGACGCCCGGGCCAAAGGCAAAGGGGCCCTGGCCAAAACCTTCATCCGACTGTCCGGGCCCGGCTGGCTCCAGAGCGGCATAACGGTCGGCGGCGTGTCATTCTCATCGAGCCTGTTCCTGGGCGTGTTGACAGGCTACAACTTCCTATGGCTGCAACCGGTGGCGATGATCGTGGGAATCGTCATGCTGGCGGCGATTTCCTATATCACGCTTTCGACGGGCAAGCGGCCGCTCAGGGAGATCAATACACATGTGAGCCCCGTGCTGGGTTGGAGCTGGCTGCTGGCGTCGATGGCGGCGAACCTCGTTTGGTCGATGCCGCAGTTCACGCTGGCGACGCGGGCGGTTCAGCAGAACCTGCTGCCCAACGTTATCGGTCCGGATGTCGTGCCGGATCCGTGGGGCCGGGCGATCGTCGTCGGTTGCGTTCTTGTCATCTGTATCATCGTGACGATGTTCTACGGGGCCGGGGGGCGCGGCGCGAAGATATTCGAATTCATCATCAAGGGGATTGTCAGCCTGATTGTGTTGTGTTTCTTTGCGGTTGTGATCAAGCTGGCCTTCGAGGGGGCCGTGCCCTGCGGCAAGATCCTGCAGGGGCTGATCCCCGATCCTCGGTACTTCTTCAAGCCGGTCGAGACCTTCGCCCCCTACATCGCGGCGGTGGGGGAGGATTGCCGGGCCTTCTGGACGAACCTGATCGTCAACCAGCAGCGGGACGTGTTTATCGGCGGCGCCGCCGCCGCGGTGGGCATCAATATGACGTTCCTGTTTCCCTATTCGATGCTCCGCAAGGGCTGGGACAGGGAGTTCCGCGGCCTGGCGATATTCGACCTGTCCGCGGGCCTGTTCATACCGTTCGTCCTGGCCACGGGATTTGTGGTGGTGGCTTCGGCGTCGCGCTTCCATACGGTTCCGGCGCCCGGATTTGTGCCGGAGACGCCCGGCGGCCAGGTAACGGAGGCCGCGGCCCCCAACCTGGTGGGCCCGTACAATGATCTGCTGGCCCAGCGGGTGAAATTCGAGATGGGCGAGCAGGCTTTCTCGCGGCTTCTGGATCCCCAGAAGCAACAGCGGGCGTCTGAGTTGCCTCATGCGGACAAAGTCATGGCCGCCATGCTGGTCAAACGCGACAACTACAATATGGCCAAGGCGCTGGAGCCCCTGACGGGCAGTGTCATCGCACAGTACCTGTTCGGGCTGGGCGTGTTGGGGCTGGGCATCAGCGCCGCGACGATGCTGATGGCGATCAACGGGCTTTGCCTGTGTGAGATGCTCAACCGGCCGCTCAAGGGCTGGACCCAGCGGATTGGGATGCTGATGGTCTCCGTCGGCGCTATCGGGGCCATCGTCTGGAAGCAGCCGGCGCCGTGGCTGGCAATGCCCACGTCGGTGTTCTGCATCATCCTGATTCCCATCGCATATGTGACGTTCCTTCTGATGATGAACCAGAAGACCCTGATGGGCAACGACATGCCGCGCGGCGGAATGCGAGTGCTATGGAACGTCCTGATGATCATCACCGTGTCCGTGACGGTATTCATCAGCGGCTGGAGCCTGTGGTCGCGGCTGAAGTCGTGGAGCATACCCGTGGTCGCGGTCTTTATTGGGCTTGTGGTGGTGGTTCACTTCATCCGCAAGGGTCGGCGGGCGGCGGCATGACGAACACGCAGTGGCAACAACTGCTGGCGGTCATCGGCGGCGAGGTGCTCGATCCGCTGCCGACGGGGTTTATTATTGACAGTCCCTGGCTGCCGGGTTGGGCGGGTCTGTCGATCATGGACTACTATACATCGGAGCGGTCGTGGCTGGATGCGAATCTCCACGCGGTTCGCAGCTTCCCGGATACGTGGTTTCTGCCGGGCTTCTGGTCGGAATTTGGGATGTGCACGGAGCCGTCGGCGTTCGGGGCCCGGTGCCGCTGGTCGGAGAATGATTTCCCCCATGCCGACAAAGTCATCGGCCGCACCGAGGACATAGCGGACCTTACCAAACCGGACCCGGCGACGGACGGCCTGCTGCCGTTCGTGCTCAAGCGGCTGGAGCACGCCCAGGATCGCATCGCCGGCGCCGGCCACGCGATTCGGTTTGCGGTGGCGCGGGGGCCTCTGAATATCGCCTCGTTTCTGATGGGCGCCACCAAGTTCCTGATGGCCATTCGCACGGACCCGCAGCCGATAGCCCGGCTGCTGGAGACGATCACGGAGTTCACCGTGGACTGGCTGAGGCTGCAGAAGACCCGGTTTGACAGCATCGACGGGATTCTCATTCTCGATGACATCGTGGGGTTCCTCGGAGAGGAGGACTTCGAGGCGTCGGCGAAGCCCTATCTGGCGCGGATATTCAAGGCGTTCGAGGCGTCGGTGCGGTTCTTCCACAACGATGCCGGGGGCCTGGTGTGCGCGCCGCATCTGGCGGAGATGGGCGTGAACCTGTTCAATTTCAGCCACAACCACAGTCTGGGTCAGATGAAGGAATTGACCGGCGGCCAGGTGGCACTGCTGGGCAACATTCCGCCGCGGGATGTGCTGGCGTCGGGTACGCCGCAGCAGGTCCGCCAGGCCGTTGCCGAGGCGCTGGCGTCCGTGGAAGACAGACGCCGGCTGATTTTGTCATGCGGAGGGGGCATGCCGCCGGGCGTCCCGACGGAGAACATTGAGGCATTTTTGCAGGCTGTCGAGGGCGAATGACGGCTGAATCGGACATGACCGGCCCGAGCGCCCGACAAACGGAAGGCATCAGGCAAGGGCTGTGTAACACTCCAATTGACAGTTGCTCGCTGTCCTGCTCTAATGCGTCCCGATGTTCGAGAACGTAACCATCATCGGTGATGGCGCCATGGGCACGGTCCTGGCCATGCTCCTCTGCGAGAAGGGCATCCCTGCTCGCATGTGGGGCCACGACGCCGATCACCTGAGCCAAATGCAGGCCCGGCGCCGCAACGTCAAGTTTTTCCCCGACTATGCCCTACCGCCGATCCTGGTGCTGGAGGCGTCCGACGACCTGGCGATGAGAGACGCCGACCTCATCATCTCGGCCGTCCCATGCCAGTTCATCCGCTCGGTTTGGATCCGCCTTAAGGATCACGCGCCGCCCGGCGTGCCGATCCTCTCCGTCGCCAAGGGCATCGAGAACGAAACGCTCCTGCGCCCCACCCAGATCCTCGCCGAAGTCCTGGGCCGCTCGGATCCCGCCGGATTCTGCGTATTGTCCGGCCCGACCATTGCCGACGAACTGGCCCGACGCCTGCCCGCCACCGCCTGCGCCGCCTCCAGCGACGAAGCCCTGGCCCGCCGCGTCCAGCAGACATTCAACTGCTCCTGGCTGAGGGTCTACACCAATCCGGACATCGTCGGCGTCGAACTGGCCGGCGCCATGAAGAACATCATCGCCATCGCCGCCGGCATCATCGACGGCATCGGCGCCGGCGACAACGCCAAGGCGGCCCTGCTCAGCCGAGGCCTCATCGAAATCACACGTCTGGGACTGGCTATGGGCGCCCGCCCCCAGACCTTCGCGGGCCTGACCGGCCTGGGCGACCTCGTCACCACCTGCATCTCCCCCATGGGCCGTAATCGCTCCTTCGGCCAGCGAATCGGCCAGGGCTGGACCGTCGAACAGGCCTGCTCCGTCAACGAATCCGTCGTCGAGGGCATCGCGACCTGTCGGTCCGTCGTGGAACTGGCCGCTCGATACAACGTCGAAGTCCCGATAACCAGCGCCGTCCACGAAGTCCTCTTCCAGGGCAAGAGCGTCCCCCAGGCCATCCATGACCTGATGAGCCGCGGTCTCAAGGCCGAATGGACCTTCTAAGGCAGCCCGATAACAAGCGCCTTCTCAAGGCCAATGCGCCCCCTTCCAACCGGTGTCTCGAGACCATCCATACACACGTGCGCATCACGCCCACACTCCAAGACCGATAAACACGCCTGCGGGCCCCGCGGACATTGCCGGGACTTTTTCCTCAACTCCCTGTGCGGTTTGGCGGGGGCCCCATTGGTTTCATATATTATAGTTGGCGTCCGCTCCGCGAGGACCGCGGCGGCCACGAGAAGTCTCGCTTTCAACTTTCAAATGGGGTGGGCAACGCCCGGTTTTGCGTCAGCCCAATGGTCAACGGGACTGACGGACAGTCCCGAAAGAAGGATGGTGCCATTGCAATGGGTTGGTTCTGGGCAAATCACACATTCCCGATAGGGGTCGATCTCGCCGCCGACGGTCTGAAGCTGATTCAGCTCAGGAAGACCGGCAATGGTGTCCGCCTCATCGCGGGCCGAAGCATCCCCAGACCCGACACGGTGGCGCCCGGCAGCGCCGAATGGCAACACTGGGCCATCCAGGCCATCCATGAAGCCATGGCCGACCGCCGCTTCAAGAGCCGCAAGGTCGTGGCCGCGATGCCCGCCTCCGACGTCTACATCGACCTGCTGCGGGCCCCCAAGGTCGAGCAAGCCGGCCTCGAACGCACTGTTCTATCCAGGATCGAGACCAAGCTGCCCTTCGACCCCGCCAACGCCCTGGTCCGCTGTCTGCCCACCGAGAACGACCACATCATCGCTGTCGCCACGAACCGGACCATTATCGACCGCCACCTGGCCATCTACGAAAAGGCCGCTCTGACGCTCAACTCAATATGCGTCTGGCCCGTGGCCCTGGCCAACTGTTACACGAAATTCTTCGGCCGCCGTCAAAGCGACCTCCAAGCCGTGGTGCTCCTGCTCGACATTGAGCCGGCCAGTACCAACGTCGTTATCTGCCGCCACAAAGTTCTCCTGTTCGCCCGCTCTATCCCCATCGGCGCCAACGACCTGCGCGACGACAAGGCCGTCAACCGACTCATCCTCGAACTCAATGCCTGCCGCCAGCAGTTCGCCACCGCATACAAGACCCCCCGGATCGAACGTCTTATCTTCGTCAGCGGCCAGGCCGTCGACACCGACGTCTGCGCCGACATCGCCAGACAGCTCGACATGCGGGCCCAAATGGGAGACTGCCTGCGGGCCGTCACCGATGCCGACGTCTTCAAATGTGGAATCGATAGAAGAAACTCAAATGTCAATTGGGCTACCGCATTCGGCCTGAGCCTCTCGCAGTAGCCGCCACCCCGGATAGAGCCGGAGCACATTATGCTCAACATTAACTTCGTCCCCGACGATTACGTCCAGAACACCGAATCCAGGCGGACCAACCTCCTGTGCCTGCTGTTGCTTGTGCTCGTCATGGGTGGCCTTGTGGGTTCATTCGTGATCATCAAGGTCCGCCAGCGGGCCTGCGCCGCCGAGGAGATGATGGTCGGCGAAAAGATGGCCGCCATCCAGAAGGCCATCACCCAGTTCGAGCAGCTACAGGTCAAACGCAAGGAAATGATGAAGAACGCGTTGACCACCGCCGAGTTGCTCGAACCGGTGCCACGAAGCGTCCTGCTGGCTTCTCTGACGAACAACCTGCCCACCGGCGCGAGCCTGTCGAGACTCAAGCTCATCCAGAAACAGGCCAAGACCCCGCCGCCGGCGCCCGCGCCCGCCGCCGCGGCCGGCGCCAGGCCCTCCGCCCCCGAACCGCCCTACTCCCCCGAGAAGCTCATCGAAACCCACATTGACATCGAGGGCGTCGCGCCCAGCGATCTGCAGGTCGCCTCCTACATCGAGAGCCTGGGACGGTCCACCCTTCTCCAGGACGTCGCCCTCGTCGAATCGACGGAGCAGACCATCGACGAGGCCAAGTTCCGCCGCTTCAAGCTCACCGCCATGCTCCGAAAAGAAGTGCAACTGACCAAAGACGACATCGACGAAATCCGAGCCAAAGCCCGAGACACCGTCTGGAAGTTCTGACGACCGTGATCTGCGGACCGACGGTTCACCGAAACACAACCGAATGAGGACGCCACCATGTCAAGCGGTTTTCGAAAACTGATAGTCGTTGCGTTGATCATCGGCGTCACCGCCGCCGGTTATCAGTTCATGATCAAGCCCGCCAACGCCCATCTGACCCAGTCCAAGGCCCGTGTGCAGGCCAAACTCGCCAAGCTCGCCGAGTTCGAACAGGCCACCATCGCCGCCGAGGACCTCACCAAGCAACTGGGCCAGCTCGAGGACGCCATCCGCTTCTTCGAAAGCCGGCTGCCTCCGAGCAATGAGATACACAAGGTGCTCGAACAAGTCACGCTGATCGCGCAGAAACAGGGTCTCCACGCCAAGAGCATCCGGACCCTGGAGGTAAAGGACAACAGCGGATACGTCGAACAGCCCCTCAAGATGGAGCTTCAGGGCAACTTCCGCGCCTTTTACTGCTTCCTGCTCGAACTCGAAAGACTTCAGCGTATCACGAAGATCCGGGAACTGCGGCTCGACAAGAAGGCTGACGCCGCCGGCTTGATCGCGGCCGAGTTCATCGTGAGCATCTTCTTTCAGAACCAGAAAAGCTGAACCGCCCTGCCCCGACGCAGGGCGACATACGTCAAGGAGAAACGCCATGTTGTCTTTCCAACGTGAAGCCGATCCCGTCTCCCGGCCCAAGACATCGGTCCCTCAGACCGGCGCCGCCGACCAGGAGTATGTCAGTGTGAAATCCAAAGGCGACAGCGTCCGCCGAAGCACCGGCGTCGTGGTCATCCTCTTCGCCGCCGGGTTGCTGGGACTGTGGTTCATGATCCGCAAGAGCACGCCCGAGACCGCCTCCGCCGAAGCCGATGTCGGCGAGCAAACCCGGGTTGAGACCGCCATCTCGCAGTTGACCGGCCTCAAGTCGGAGGTGCTTGGCAAGATGGACACCGTTCTCAACCGGCTCTACGAGTTCTCGAATGTCCAGCAGGTTGAGGCCGGCGAGCTGGCCAAGAACCCGTTCGAGATGGAGATATTCGGCGCCGAGGCCGCCGAACCCCTGGCCGTCGGCGACGGCTCGACGGATCTGCTGGCCATGCATCGGCAGAGAGCCGCCCGCCGCGCCGCCGACCTCCAGCTTCAGAGCATCATCCACGGCAATGCCGACAACGCGGCCGACTTCTGCATGATCAATACCGAGGTCCTCAAGGTCGGCGCCCGCATCGACGAGTTTGTCATCCGCGACATCACACGGACGCAAGTTGTGCTTGCCTGGGCCCCCAAAGACGCCGATATACAGCATGAGGAGATTCAGGTTGTCCTGAAACTGGCAGAATGAGAACTCCGTTTTTCCGCACCAAATACTCGGACCTGGCGGATCGCGGCGATTCAACCACGAATCGCCCGGGCGACCCCTTTGCGCCCGCCGAGGAAGACGGTATTGCCGGACTCAGCGAACTTTACAGCCCGGAAGACTCCTGCGAGGCCCGCGTCCGCGACATCGCCGACATCCTCCTCGAAGACGGCAAGCTCTCCGACGAGGCCTTCACACGGGCCCGCCAACTCCAGTCCGATAACCCCGCCGCCGACCTCGCCGCCTTACTGATTGACGCTCGTCTGGCCCCACGGGAAGACGTCCTCAAGGCCAAGGCCCGGCTCTACGACATGGAGTTCCGTCGGATCGGCCCCGACGACGTCGAGGCCGCGGCCTTCGAGAAGCTCGACACCGACACAATCCGCAATCTCTCGGTCATGCCCGTGGTCATCGAGGGCGATACGCTGCTCGTGGCCACATCCGAGCCCGGCAACATCTTCGCCATCGAGAGCGTTCGCCACAAGGTGCGGATGCCTCTGCGGGTGGTCGTCTGCTGCCCGGAAGACATCGACGCCGCCTGCGACCGTTTCAAGACCGACACCGCCGAATACGACGTCGATGACATCATCAGCGATATGACCGATGTCGAAGTCGTCCAGGACCAGGACAAGGACTTCGCCGAAGACCTCGAGAAGATGGCCGGTCAGTCCCCGGTCATCAAGTTCGTCAATTACCTCATCAGCAACGCCATCCGCGAAGGCGCCAGCGATATCCACATCGAGCCCAAGGAAAAGCACACGAAGCTCCGCTACCGCATCGACGGCGTCCTATTTGAGGCCATGCAGTCGCCCCCGAAGATGCACCCCGCCATCGTCTCCCGCATCAAGGTCATGGCCAACCTCGACATCTCCGAACGACGGCTGCCCCAGGACGGCAAGGTCTCGGTCATCGTGGCCTCGCGCGAGGTCGACCTGCGCGTCTCGACCCTGCCGACCAGTATGGGCGAGAAGGTGGTCATCCGAGTCCTCGACAGCCAGTCGATCCTTCGCGGCCTCAACCAGTTGGGCATGGAGCCCGATACCTGCGCCGAGTTCGAGAAGCAGGTGGCCCTGCCCCACGGCATACTCCTGGTCACCGGCCCGACCGGCTCCGGCAAGAGCACCACCCTCTATTCCGCCCTGGCCCAGATGGACGGCGACCGGCTCAACGTCTCGACCGTCGAGGACCCCGTGGAGTACAAGCTGGAGTTCTGCAACCAGGTCCAGGCCAACGAGAAGATCGGCTTGACCTTCGCCTTGGCCCTGCGAAGCCTCCTGCGGCAGGACCCGGACGTCATCATGATCGGCGAAATCCGCGACCACGAGACGGCCAAGATCGCCGTCCAGGCCGCACTGACCGGCCATCTCGTGCTCTCGACGCTGCATACCAACGATGCGGCCGCCAGCGTGACCCGCCTGGTCAACATCGGCATTGATCCCTACCTGATCGCCGCCTCGCTCAACGCCGTGCTGGCCCAACGGCTCGTCCGGCGAATCTGCCCGAAGTGCAAGCAAAAAGCCCCCGCCCCCGAAGCCGTGCGTCCTATCCTCGAAACGGCGGGTCTGAACCCGGTCGAGATGATCCGCGGAGCCGGTTGCGAGGCATGCCGAAACTCCGGCTACTCCGGCCGGCTGGGCATATACGAACTGCTGGTCGTGGACGACCCCTTCCGCGACATGATCAACACCGACCCTTCCGTTACGAGTATGCGCCGGGCCTTTCGCCAGAGCGGGCGGGCGAGCCTCTTCGACGACGGCATGCACAAGGTCGCCCAGGGATTGACCACCATTGACGAAGTCCTGCGCGTCACCCAGGCCCGCAGTGTGGCCGAGGACGAATCGTCGAGCACGCAACACGGTACAACGGCATGATCCAATGACACCGGATGCACCCCCAAGGAATACAGACATGATGAATATCAAGCACGTACTGGCCAACGCCATCGAATACAGCGCCAGCGACGTCCACATCAATGTGGGCATGCCGCCGGTGCTCCGCAAAAACACCGAATTGGTCGATATGGAGTTCCCGCCCGTCAGCAATGAAGACGCCCGCGAGATGCTCCTGTCCATGGTCGGACCCAACATGTTCAAGAAGTTCCAGGAAAAATGCGACCTCGACTTCTCCACCACCATCGACGACGGACACCGATTCCGCGTCAATGCCCACATCCAGCGCGACACGATCGCCATGAGCTTCCGCGTTATCCCCAACAAGGTCTTCGACGTGGACGAACTCCATCTGCCGCCGATCGTCCATGACCTGATCGACCTGCCGCGCGGCCTGGTCCTGGTGACCGGACACACCGGCTCCGGGAAAAGCACGTCTTTGGCCGCCCTGATCGGCAGCATCAACAAGAAATACGGCAAACGCATCATCACCCTCGAAGACCCCATCGAGTATCTGCTCGAAAACAACCGCAGCATGATCGAACAGCGGGAAATCGGCAGCGACTGCCCCACCTTCGCCTCCGGTCTCAAGCACGTCCTGCGTCAGGACCCCGATATCATCATGGTCGGCGAAATGCGCGACCTTGAAACGACCAGCTTCACCATCACCGCCGCCGAAACCGGACACCTGGTCTTCAGCACCCTGCACACGATCAACGCCTCCCAGACCATCGAGCGCATCATCGACATCTACCCGGCGGCCCAACAGAACCAGATCCGCGCCATGCTCGCCGGCACACTCCAGGCCGTCATCAGTCAGACCCTCTTCAAGCGCGTCGACAAGCCCGGCATGGTACCCTGCATTGAAATACTGTTGTGCACCAGCGCCACACGAAACTGCATCCGCGAGAACCGCGTCTACGAGATTCCCAACATCATCGAAACCTCGCGCCGCCTCGGCATGCAGAGCCTCGACAACAGCATCGCCGACGTCTACAACAAAGGCTACATCGACCGCGAAGAAGCCGTCGCGCGTTCGACCAATCCGGGCAAGATGGACAAGATGCTGCCGGCCCGACCGTCATTAGAAGTCACACACAAACCCTCTCTGCTCAAGGTCTGAACCGATGAGATCCCATGAACTTCACAGATTCATCCAATGACTTCCATTCCGCCGCCGTCCTTGATCGCCCGGCCGGCGCCCGGCAACATGAGGCCCGTGCCCGAAGCAGCCGCTCCTCGACCGACACGCCCCAGTCTCCCACGGGAATTGACAAGCTGCGGCAGTTTCGCGTGGAGTTTGGCCCCAGTAAGAAGGACATCCTGAACTTCACCAACCAACTCGCCATCATGGTCCGGGCCGGCATCAGCCTCCAGGATGCCCTCGAATCCATCGGCGAACAGACCCAGAACCAGAAATTCAAAACGGCCATCCTCGACCTCAAGACCCGAATCGAAGGCGGATGCAGCTTCTCCCAGGCCCTCGCCGAGCACCCGCAGATCTTCACGAACATCTACATCAACATGGTCGCCGCCGCCGAGATTTCCGGCTCCCTCAGTGACATGCTCCAGAAACTGGCCGGATACCTCGACCAGGAGGCCGAAACCAGTTCACAGGTCAAGGGCGCCATGGTCTACCCCGTCATCATCGCCGTGATGGCCGTGACCGTAACGACCTTCCTGCTGTGCTTCGTTCTGCCCCGCTTCACCGCCATCTTCGCCGGCAAGGAGCACCTCCTGCCCAAGCCGACCAAGGCCCTGATGGCCGCCAGCGCCTTTCTGCGAGGCTACTGGTTCCTGATACTGCCGGGCGTCGCCGCCTTCTTTGTCGGGTTCTGGTACTTTATCCAGACCCACATCGGCCGCGTCTGGTGGGACAAAGTCAAGCTCACCGTCCCGCTCATGAAGACCCTCTGCCGCAACCTCTACATCACCCGAAGCCTGCACACCATGGGTGTCCTGACCCGCGCGGGCGTCCCCATTCTGAACACCATCGCCATTACCGCCCAGATCGCGGGCAACACCCTCTACAAGAACATGTGGCTGGCCGTCCACGAGGAGGTCCGCCAGGGCAAGAAGATCGCCTCCAGCCTCATGCGGTCCACCCTCATGCCCGCCAATGTCGTCCAGATGATACGCAGCGGCGAGGACTCCGGCACCATGAGCGACGTCCTCCGCGACGTGTCCGAATTCTACGCACGCGAACTACGGACCATCATCAAGACGGTCACATCCATGATCGAGCCGATCATGATCGTCGTGATGGGCGTGCTCGTCGGCTTCATCGCCATGAGCATCATCCTGCCGATCTTCAAGATGTCCAGCGTCGTCACAGGAAAATAGAAGGAACCGATTACGATTGACCAGCCTTGTGAACGGTCGATGCACCATGTACACACGAAAGACACACGGCTTCACACTGGTTGAGATCCTGGTCGCCGTGGCCCTGGTCGGCATAGCCTTCGTCGCCCTGATTGCTTCCAACCGGGCCTTCACGGTCGCCAATGGCCAGGCGATAGACATCTCGACCGCCGAGTTCCTCGCCGAGCAGTTGCGCGAGCTGACCGCTGCGCTGCCCGTAGTCGATCCGCAGACCACGACCTCCACCTTCGGCCCGGAAGAGGGTACGCTGGCAGGTTACGATGACCTCGACGACTTTGACGGCGCCGTGATCTCGCCGCCCATCGATGCCGGCCGAGTGGCTATGAGCGAGTTGGCCGCCTTCACCCAGCGCATCACGGTCGAAAACGTCAGCGGCAGCGATTTCACACAGGTCGTTGGCAACCATACCACGCCGTTTGTTCGGGTCACCGTCGATATCCTGATGAACGGACGGACCATCACCTCAACCCGTTGGATCAGGGCAAGGCTCAATTAGGGGGATAGACTATGAGACACCGCCCGAATATGCGCCGAGCCTTCACGATGATCGAGCTGTTGCTCGTGGTGGCCATTACCAGCATACTGCTGGCGGCCGTAGCGATGGCCTTCAACGCTCAGGCCTTCAACCTCCGACAGAACGAGCAGATGCTCAAGACCCTCAACCAGGCCCGCCAGGCGATGCTCCGGCTGACCACCCAGTTGCGAACCGCCGACTTCGTCGATCCAGACACGGCCGCCGGCTCGTGTCGACTGATCACGGCCGACGGCGAGGACCTGACCTACAGCTACAACGCAGGCGACCGCAAGCTATACCTCACAACCAACGACGACCTGTCCGACCCGGATTACGTCCTGTGCGACAATGTCGCATCCGCCACATTTCAGAAGACCACATTCGTAGATGGCGGCCAGACCAAGGTCAAGTACGTCAGGATAACGGCCACTGTCTCACTCGGCGATACGCAGCAGACCGTCCATGCCGCCGCCGCCATCCGGCGGAATCTCAAATGAGGCGAGACTCGGCGTAAGCCCTTCTATAAAAAGAACTTACAGCACGCCAATCGGACCGGTTGCGGGACCCCCCTATCTCGTCCGATAACTCAATCGGCCCCTATAGGTGCAGTTTTCGGGAAAAGCCCTTGATTTCCGGGGCCGCATCGTACATACTGATGGGGCTTTTCGGGGCGATTAGCTCAGATGGCTAGAGCGCCTGCTCGACACGCAGGAGGTCACAAGTTCAAGTCTTGTATCGCCCATTTCGGGAACCCCGTATTCTCGGCCCCCAGGCAGGTGTTTTCCACCGGAGGGCGTCTGCCGGGCCATGTCCGACTCACAACCCACGTCCGGTAATGCAGCTTCGGTCGGCGGCATTTCTATGCCCAATTCCCGGTGTTCCGGCAAAAATGGCCATACGAATCCACCGTGAATATGTTATCATATAGAGGGTCCGAGGCCCACTCAGCCGCCCACAGTGCAGATCAATCGCAACCGGGGCGCCCCGGCCCAACGGTGTACCCCGCAGGAGTGGCAGGTGAATAGAACACCCCCCATAGCACTACTGTTAATGCTGCTGGCAGCGCTGCCCGGCCGTGTGCAGGCCGATCCGTTCAACATCATTATCGTCACGGCGGGCTCGGGCGATTCCGAACGGCCATACGTTCGGTTCCTCCAGGAACTCTACCAGGGCAACGTCGCCGTGAGAATTGACACGGACCGCTACAAGGAGAACCTCAGCGATAAGAGAAAAGCCGAACTCCAATCCGCGGACTTAATCATCATCTCCAGAGACACATCCGGCGGGGATTACAACGCCGACGCCGAGTTCTGGAACGCCCTGCCGGTCCCGATTCTCTGCCACAACATCGAATTCGCCCGCAGCGATGGCCACCGCTTCTGGGATTGGCTCCCCGGCAACCGTGCGGACACAAATCCCTGTACCCACTTCGATGTTGTCGCCCCCAACGACCCGGTCTTCCACGGCATCAACACGTCACTGGGCGCGATAGAGATGTTCAATACGGGCCTCGACGTTGATCACTCCGACCAGGATTCCCCCGGCAACGGTGTTCTTGTGGCCGCCTCCGCCGGCCGCGTTGTGATCGCTCGATGGCTCGGCAGCGAGTCCGGCTACTACGACGGCTCCGACTACGCTCCCGCCGCGCCGCGTCTGTTTTTCGCCGCCCCTGACCGCACGGCCAGCCTCTTCGCCCGCGCCACCGCCGACGCCCACCTCATGCTCGAGAACGCCATCCTCTCCCTTCTGCCCATCATCCGCCCATACGCCGACATCGACCGCGACGGCGATGTCGACTTCCAGGACCTTGCGCTGATGGCCGATTGCTGGGCTGGCGTCCTGCCCGCCGATGACCCTGCCTGTCTGCTGGCCGACCTCGCCGTTGACGGGCTGGCCACCCTCCAGGACGTGGCCCTGCTGGCGGCCGACTGGCTCGATGGAACCGACATCACGCCCCCTGAACCCAACGTCATGCGGTGGAAGAGTCGCCCGACCACGGTCTCCGCCGAATCGATCACCATGACCGCCAGGGCCGCCATCGACGCCCAATATGGCGTCCAGTACTACTTTCAGTGCCTCTCGGCCAACGGCCCGGACAGTGGCTGGCAATACGATACGCTCTTTGAGCCGACCGATCTGCCTCCCGGCCAGGCGTTCACATACCGCGTCAAGGCCCGCGATACCTCCGGCAACCGCAACGAAACCGCCTTTTCCACCGCTGAATCGGCCCGCACGTACGGTCTCTACTGGCACATGGCCGACGCCTCGGCCGCAGTGGCCCTCGACAGCGATAGGGTCATCGCCGCCGGCGACGAACTCAACCTTCTGCGTATTTACCAGTGGAGTAGCCCGAATTCTCCGCCCATCCGCGACGTCAACATAGCCTACGCCCTCAACATCGAGCCCAACCGCCCAGAGATGGATATCGAAGGGGCCACCTGGCTGGGTAATCGCATCTTCTGGATCACCTCCCACGGCCGCAACCGCGACGGCCAGTACCGTTACAGCCGTTACCAGTTCTTCGCCACCAGCATCACCGGCAGCGGCGCCGATGTCGTCGTCGATGTTGACGGCAACTATACCAACCTCGTCAACGACCTGATCGCCTACGACGCCGTCTACGATCTGGGCCTGTCGGCCGCCATCGGCGTCGTCGACGGCCGTATCGATCCTACGACCTATCCCAACCTTGCCCCCAAAATCGACGGTCTCAACATCGAGGGCCTAGCCGCCACGGCCGAGGGCGACGCCCTGCTGATCGCCTTTCGCAATCCCCGGCCCAAGATCGACGGCAACCGCCACGCCCTCATCATCCGCCTGAGGAATCCGCACGAGGTCGTCCTGATGGGCCAGCCGCCTCAGTTCGACCCGCCCATTCTGTTGGATCTGGATGGATTCGGCATTCGCAGCATAGAGTACTCACTTACGTTGGCGCAGTACCTCCTCGTCGCCGGATCACACAAAGGCGGCGCCGCCGAGCCCCTCCAGATACTCTACTCCTACGACATGACCACCGGCCAGCTCTCGCAACTCTACAAATTCCCCGTCTTGACCCCCGAAGGCATGTTCCAGTTCCCCGGCGACGGCGACATCCAGCTTATCAGCGACGACGGGACGCTCCTGTTCGACACCCCATCGGGCCCGACCGAGAACAAGTTCCTGCCCGTGGAACAGAGGTCCTTCCGAACCCAAACCGTTACGCCTTGACGGTCTCTTACCAAAAGACGATGTAGAACGCGACGACGGCCGCGATGACGGCCGTACCCAGCGCGAGGACAAGGGCGCTGGGGCGGGAGTCGTAGTCCTGCTTGACCGGCATTTCCCTGGGCTCCCGCAGCGGAGCGGCCAGTGTGATGACGGTCATGGCCGCCAAGACCACCGCGAACGTGATCGCCATGCGGTTGCCCGCCCGCAGAAATCGCGGCAGAAAGAAGAGCGCCACGAAGATGATCGTCACCGCGCCCAGGAGCTGGTACCCCGCGACCGCCAGTCCCACGTCTCCGGCGCCGGCCCCGGCCATGCCGACGAATTGTTCGGTGGAGATGTTCGCGGCCACAATGGAAAAGCCGATCAAAGGCCACCGCAGCTCCCGCCCGGCGAGAAAGTAGTCCTCGCTGTTCCGCTCGCGGCGGCTCATAAACATGCTGAACGACACCACCACCGCGATAAACGCGACGAATACCCCTATATCAAGCCACTGAGCCATTACCCATAGCGCCCCATGCCATGACCCGCCAAATCACAAAAAAACGGAGGACCCGTATTATAGCGGGTCCTCCGTCCGTGTACGATACTTGCTTGCTTGAGGCATGACACGAGGCGCCTGGGGTGGCGGCCTTTGCCGCAGGCAAGGGCCGAGTCAAGCCTGCCCTTCGCGAAGCGAAGGGTAGCCACCCAAAAGACGATGTCGGCAGCCCCACACGACCTTGCTCAGACCTTCATCTCCAGCGGGCCCCAGCCGTCGCGAGGCTCGCGCCAGGCCAGTTTGTTGATCTCCGGGTCGCTGGTGATCTCGCCGGCCTCGTTGAGTTCGAGCTTCTTGCCCGCGCGGGCGCAGAGGTTGCCGAGCTGGATATTGGCGGTCATCGGGCCGGAGTAGCTGAAGTTCGACTGGCTGAACTCGCGCGGCTTCTCGCCCTTGCAGGCGGCGAAGAACTCCGCGTGGTGGCCGGGCGAGCGTTCCAGCAGTTGCGGCGGATCCCCGAATTCCCTCTGCCTCTCCAGCGGCAAGAGTCGAACTCGTTCCCAGTAGTCGCCTTCGACCATCATCTTGCCCTTGGTGCCGTAAACCAGATTCCCCGTGCTCGGCAGATTCATCTTTCGACCTTGCGATGTCAGTTCCTCGGGAGCCTCCGGGAAGATGCGGTTGCCGTCCTTATCCTTTCCTTCGTACCAGTAGGTGGTGAAGCCGGGGCGGCCGTCCTTGGCGCGATAGGTGGCCTTGACCACCATCCCGGCGGGCCACTGGTCCTTGACCGGGCCGGTCATGACGATCGGCTCGGCCGTGGCCGCATAGCCCGGATTCATGATCGCATAGATGCCGTCGGTCGTGTGGCAGGCCATATCGCCCAGCGCCCCGGAGCCGAAGTCCACCACGCCGCGCCAGTTGAAGGCGTGATAGGCGCCGCTCTTGAACGGACGCATCGGGGCCGGACCGATCCAGGCTTCCCAATCGAGCGTATCGGGGATCGGATCCGAGCCTTCCGGACGGTCGCCGCCCTGAGGCCAGATCGGGCGATTCGTCCAGGTGTGGAACTCCACGACGTCGCCGATAGCGCCGGCCTTGATGTACTCGTAGGCCCGCCGCCAACCGTCACCCGCGTGGCCCTGGTTGCCCTGCTGCGTGACGACCTTGGGGTTCTTGGCGTAGGCAGCCGCGAGCAACTGGGCCTCCCGCACCGACCAGGTCAGGGGCTTCTCGGTGTAGCAGTGGATGCCCATCGAGACGGCCGTCATGGTTGGGGCAAAATGACTGTGGTCTGGAGTCGCCACGAAAACCACGTCGAGTTCCTTGCCGTGCTTCTCAAAGACCTTGCGCCAATCCGTATACCCGACCGCCTCCTCCCAGCCCTTCTTTCCATGGACTCCACCCCAACGGGTCTTGTCCACCTCGGCGAACGCAATGCACTGGCACCCCTGCCCGTGCGCGGCGCCGGTATGGCTGCCCGCCTGGCCACCGGCGGCGATGAAACCCACCTGGAGCTTTTCGTTGAGCCCCTGGCCGCGGATAAGGCGCGGGAAGCCCATGGAGCACACGGCCCCAAGGGCGGCGGCGCGCTTGATAAACTGACGACGTGTAGTGTTGGACATGACTGTAACTCCTTAACGTGTGTTGAATGAGAGAGTTAACTTGTGTTCGTACAAACTATCACTTACCGCCGCCCTACGCAAGCGGGTATAATCGGGTGTTTCAGGGGTATGCCTATGGATACAGACGGATTATCTCGCCCGATTATTATGAACTTGGCGGTCCTGAGCGCCCTGCTGGGCGTCGGCGGTGTGGCATGCACGAGGGCGTCGACCGCCCCCGGCGTGGTCGTGGAGGCCGAGGAGGACCTCTACCGTTACCAGGGAGCCGATAACGGAGCCGGGCCCATGTGGTGCCACGGCTCGACCTGCTTGGTGAGGGCCGGCGAGAGCCTTTTTGCGGCCGGCCTGGAGACCATCGCCGGGGCCAAACCCCTGAACAACTGCCGCTGGATGCTGTTTCACCGGGGCCCCGACGGCTGGCGAAAGATATGCACCGACCCGGTCGGCCGCACCCGCGAGCCATCGCCTCTGGCGGTGTTCTCCGACGGCCGCGTCTTCCTGTCCGCCAATCCGACCATCAACACCGATCCGAACGCCTACGCAGGTCCAGCCCGGCCTGAAATCCTGCGATTCTCCGACCGCGACCCGGACGCCCCGCCGGAGAAGCTGATTCCCGTCTGGTCCGGCGAACCGCCCTTCAGCGAGCATTCCTACCGTAGCTTCGCCGCCGACGGCCCCGGCCACGAGTTGATTGTCTTTCAGAACATCGGCTACACCCATGCCCAGTGGAGCTTCCTCGACCGCGACGGCCGATGGAGCGCCCAGGAGCAACTGGCATGGCCCTGGGGAGGCGACTATGACAAGCCCCAGCCCATCCGCGTCTGCTATCCCAATGTGGCGCTGAGCGGCCGCCAGGTCCATTTCTGCGGGGTCAGCGATATCGTCGAGCCCAACGAGACATGGCGGGCCTTCAAGAAACAACTGACCGGCCGTGACTGGGACTACGACTTCCGCCGCCTGTTCTATACGTACAGCCGCGACATCACGACCGGCCGCTTCGAGCCGTGGGTCGAGATCGCCTCCCGCGATAAGACCTCCGGCTGGATCACCCCCGGCGACCTCTGGCTCGACGACCACGGCGATGTGCATATTCTTTGGAGCGAGCGTGCCATCGACGAGCGGCTCCGAAAGAAGTTCTTCCCCAATGAGAAACAGAGCCACGCCCTCAATTACGCCATGGTCCGCGAAGGTAAGGTCATGCTGCGCCGCACCCTTCTGATCGCCGAGGAGGGCCAATCCAGCCAGTACCCCGGCCGCGGCCGGTTCCATATCACGCCCGACAACCGCCTCTTCGTATTCTTCTACGTCTCCGGCACGGACTCCCAGGGTAGGAGTATCTCCGAAAACCGCCTGCTCGAAATCCTGCCCGACGCGGACCTCGGTCCGGCCGTCCGCGTCCCCCTGAAGAAGCCCTTCACCGACTTTATGACCGCGACGCCACGCGCCGGCAGCCCCAAATCACGGACAATCGACCTGCTCGGCCACCAACAGAACAACGGCCAAACCATCTCCTACGCAAGAATCCGCCTGGATTGACGACGAAGGGGGGTATTGATAAGCACCAATACCCAAATCGCAAGCACCAAATGGCAAACAAGCACCAATGACCAAACTCCAAACGGGCCTCCACCATGCGCGGTGGGGTGGTGGCCTTTGCCGTAAGGCAAGGGCCGGAGCGAATCGGCAGAAGTCAGGGCAGCCATGGGGGGCTGCCCCTACGGACGGCTGGATGTAATGTTGCCGCTGGCGTCAGGCGGGCAGGTCCTTCTTGGTGGTCTCGTAGAAGACCATGGCCGGTGAGCCGGCGAAACTGATGCCCATCCACGCGGCTTCGTCGATCTCGGCGTCGGTGAAGCCCTTGGTCCGGGCCTTGGCAATGTGCATCCTCAGGCAGGGATCGCAGCGTTGTGCCACCGACAGGGCGATGGCGATGGCCTGTTTCGTGTAGGCGTCCAGACCGTGCGGGGCCGAGGCGGCCGAGAGGAACTGCGTGAACTTGCTCTTGACCTGGTCCAACTCGTCGTTCGTATTGCGTATTGCGTGTTGTGTATTGCGTTCGTTGAGGCCGCCTGCGGCGGCGATTTCCGTATTTCGTGTTTCGCCGGTCGCCGCTGCGCCGACGGCGTCGGCGCAGCAGGCTACCTCGTCCTGTGTATCGCGTATTGCGTACTGCGTGGGGGTGGCGGCCTTTGCCGAAGGCAAGGGCCGGGTCGAACCAGCCCTTCGCTGCGCGAAAGGCTGCCACCCATCTCGTTCGCCCGTCGTCTCTCGTCCCTCGTCCATCGTCTCTCGTCCCTCGTCGCCCGTCCGGCGTCCACCGTCGGAGCCGGTTGCGTCCGCGGCGGCAATCCGGCGTTTGCCGCTGGTCGTCAACTTCACGCCACCTGATCCGGGGCCTGTAACGGTCCCGACAATTGCCGCCACGGTAACGCCGGACTTGTGCAGGGCTGCCAGCAACCTGTCGGCCTTTTTCGGCTCGATGGCGATCAGCAGGCCGCCGGAGGTCTGGGCGTCGAAGCAGATATCGACCATTTCCTGAGGCAGGGATGGATCGGGCAGCAGACTGCGGCCGCAGGACTCTTTGTTGCGCTCGATAGCCCCCGGCAGAATCCCCTGTGCGGCGTACTCGATCACATGCTCAAAGACAGGGATGTCATCCCAGATAATCTCGACATCGACGCCACTGGAACGGGCCATCTCGGCGAGGTGCCCCATCAGGCTGAAGCCCGTCACATCCGTGGCGGCGTGGGCGCCGAATTGGACCATCAGCTCGGCGGCCGTCTTGTTGAGTGTGGTCATGGACTTGCCGGAGGCCTCGACGCTTTCCGGCTGTACGCGGCCGATCTGCGCTGCAAAGGCCACGATCCCGGTGCCCAGCGGCTTGGTCAGGATGAGCCGGTCGCCCCCCTTGGCCCCGGCATTGGTGATGACCTTGTCCTTGTCGATAACGCCCGTGACGGCGAAACCAGCCTTGATCTCGGCGTCGTTGATGCTGTGGCCGCCGATGATGGAGACGCCCGCCTCGCGCATCTTGTCGATGCCGCCGCGCAGAATGTCGCTCATAACATGGTCTGGGACCTTGCGGACGGGAAAGCCAATGACCGACAGCGCCGTCAGGGGCCTGCCGCCCATTGCGTAGACGTCGCTGACGGAATTGGCCGCCGCGACCTGCCCGAACATGTAGGGGTCGTCGACCGACGGGGTGAAGACATCCACCGTCTGGACCAGCGCGGTCCCATCGCCCATGTCGTAGATGCCTGCATCGTCGCCGGCGGGCACTCCGACGAGCACCCTGGGGTCATCCGAGACCACCGGCAGCCCCCTGAGAACCTCCTTGAGAAAGGCCTGGTCGATCTTCGAGGCGCAGCCGGCCTTCTCGACGAGTTGGGTGAGTTTGACCTCGCCGGTGGGCGATTCGAGCCGCTCGCCGGCGCAGAGGCAGATGTTCTTGAGCTTGAACAGTTCGCACGGGCAGGGCTGCTTGGGATCGCAGATGCAGTGGCCCAGGCGGATGGACCTTTGCATGACGCGTTTTCTTCGTTCGGTGGCTTTCATTCGTACCTCGTGTTTTGTATTTCGTCGTTCGTTTTTAGTGGCAAGGGCGTCTTGCCCGCGCATGAGAACTCTCTGAATTCGTCTATCGTCCCTCGTCTCTCGTCGCGTGTTGGGCGGCCAGGACGGCGGCGCCCAGGGCGCCGGTCATCTGCGGATCGGGGCAGACCCGCACGTCGCGGCCGACGGCCCCGGCCAGTGCCGCATCCATGCCCGGGACCAGGGCCACGCCGCCGGTGAAGACGACAGGCTCGTCAAGGCCCCTGCCGGCCATCGCGGCCACGCGCGATGCGATGGAGTTGCGGACGCCGGCGATGATGTCTTTGGCGGCGGTGCCCGACGCGAGCAGGCCGATGATCTCGGTCTCGGCGAAGACCACGCACATGCTGCTGATGGCGGCCGGGGTCTGGCTGTCGGCCGCCAGATACCCCAGGCCATCGAGCGGCACGCCGAGCCGCCGGGCGACCACCTCGAGGAACCGCCCCGTGCCCGCGGCGCAGCGGTCGTTCATCGCGAAATCGCGGACCTTGCCGTCCCCGTCCAGCCGCACGACTTTGCTGTCTTCGCCGCCTATGTCGATCACCGTCCGGGCATCGCCCACGCGGCGGCGGACCCCAACGGCGTGGCAGGTAATCTCCGTAACGGTCGTGTCCGCAACACCCACGGCCGCTCGGCCGTAGCCGGTCGCCACGGTTCGCCGGACATCGTCGGGAGCAATGCCGCCGTCCCGGCAGACGGCGCCGAACAACTCCTTAGCCAGCCGCGACTGCTCCACGCCCTGGTCGGCCACGCCCCTGGCAACGACCTCCAGGGTTCGCCCGTCGACCAGGACGATCTTGATGGCGCGTGAGCCGGCGTCTATGCCGGCACAGATCATGGACGTCTGCGTTCTCTGCATTGAGTTAATCCGTGTCAAGTCGTGTCAATCGGTGGTTCCTGCGAGACACAGCAGTCTCGACGAGGGCCTCGATCCGCGTCTGCAATGTCGGGCGCATGGCATCCGATATGGATGGGACCTCAATCTCAAGAATGGGTATGCGCCGGCGGGCCGAGACGACATCGGCGATGAGCCGGCCTTCGAGGGCACAGTGGCTCGCCCCCGGGATGCGGCTGATCAGCAACGCCTCGGAGCCGAAACGCTCCATGTCCGCCAGAATCCGCGCCGCCCGGTCGCCGACGGGCCCGACCATCAGATCGGCCAGGGCGCTGCGGGCCAGGGCCTCCAGCGGCGGCACGTCGGTATCGATGGGGTCGAGGGCGTGCGAGAACAGATACTCCGTCCCGCAAATCCGCCCGCCGCATTGTTCCAGCAGGTTCATAACGCGAATATCGGCGACGGGATTGACCCAGAAGATACGAGCAGGAGAGTCGTTGGCCATGGGTCCATAGTCGTTAGCAGCCAGCCGGGCGTCAACTTCGGCGATCAGACCATCCAGGACCGCCAGCGTCTCGTCCCGGTCGGAGCAGTAGTGAATGGCGAGCATCTCGGCGATGAGCATCTCCAGGGCGGGCATCGGACATGGCTCGGCCGTGAAGACGCGGGTCCGTAATTGGGCGAGCTTGACCCGCACGAGGTTGGCCTGTTCGATGCCGGCCGACAGCGCATCGTCGTTGAGCGGCCGACCCGCCATATCCGCCAGGACCCGGCGAACGCGGTCCAGTTCGCCCATGACGAATTCGACCTGCGATTTCGGGGCAATGAGATTGCCGGGCAGTTGAACCGTCGGCTCGCCGGCATCCGGGGCCCGCCGATGTGGAATCTCCCACCACAACACGTCGAATCCCAGGTCCGGCAAACGCTGGGCAATCGCCGAAAAATCGTCACAGACGGCCCCGACGCTGCAGACAAGCAGATCGGGAATCGGAAAGTGCTCGCCATTGACGAATGCGCCCAGCATCGCCCGCACCGGACAGAACGACTCGTCGATCCCAAGAGAATCCGCTATCTCCAGCAATGGGGTCGAGTGCTCCATGATGCATGGAATCCACCACGCGCCGTCGGGATAAAAGGCCACGAGATTGTCGAGGGCGTATGCCATGACCGGGATCGTTCCCAGGTCCTTCATCACGCCGACGATCTTCTTACCGGCCTGGCGGGCCGCATGCAGACGATCTTCCTCGGTCAGCAGGAGATTCCACAGCCGCAGCGCCGCCGGCGAGTCGTCAAACAGCAGCTTCGTGAGACGATGGTCGCCGTCGTCGACGTGGTGGCTCAGAGGCCCGCCATAATCGGTCTGCCGCAGTCCGCGCCGGCACAAGTCAGCGTAGCGGTCGTCCCACTGGGCAAGCGTAATCTGCCGCGGCCGGGTCATTGCAGCATCTCCAAAAAGGCCAGGATCCGCCCGGTAGTCCGCTGCTCGGCAGCCCCGTCGTTGCGGGCTTCGATATCGAGGACGGGCAATCCAAGACGCTCCCTCATACGCGGTAGTTCCGCGTGCCAGGCGTCGCACCAGACGTGCCGATAGCAGACAACGCCCCGAACCGATCTCGATTGGCAGCCGGCCTTGAGCCACACGTAGAGCGGGTCGTTCGGACGGCGTGAGGGGTCCCTGACGCCGTCGAAGTAGGCCCTCGCCAGTGCGGTCAGTGGATCGGCGTCGATGGCAGCGGCGTCGAATTCATCGGGCCAGCCCCGGTGGCCGGTCTCAGTGCCGTCAAAGACAACTCGCCCGCCATTGTCCTCGATGATGTCGTAGATGTCGAAGTCCTCCCTGAACAACGGCCCTCCAATAATGGCCAGCGGTATGCCGACGGAGGGCCTGTCGCCAAGCGTTCCATCGAGGTCGGCAGGCCCGGTGCGGCCGAAATCCTCCGCGAGTTCGGCCCACCGGCGGGCGCTGAGATGCGGCTGCACGCCGAGGATCGACCGCCGGGCCTGCTGATAGTGCTGCATGACGGCGATGAGGTGGTCATCTGAGGGTTCGCGGCCGCCCAGTGTCTTGAGAAACCGGCCCAGCCGCCGCAGTTGTTCCACGTAGTAGTCAAACGCCGCCGTTGTCTCCCACATGGCCGGTACATTGAGCAACAGGGCCGGGATGGAACTCGTCGCCGTGAGCAGGTCAAAGGTCCGCCGCATCTGGTCGCACAGCGTCGTCACGACCACCGCATCGGCATCGTCGCGCGTCAGGGCCGTATGAAGAAAAGCCCGCGCGTACGGACACATGCCCTCCCGCCGAAGCATCATGGCCCCGGCATTCGCGCCGCGACAGACAATCCGCCGGGGCCGCAGACCGTGTGCGGCGATCCACTCAGCCGGGACATAAGGACACGTGTAAATGAGGGTCTTCATCGCAGGGTCATATCAACTTCGCACGGAATCCAATTCACCGCGGAGAGTCTTGAATCAAGGGTTCGCTCTGCGTGCTCCGCGGTGGACCACCGCCGCGGGCGGTCTCGAACAGGGCCTCCACACGCATGGCAATCCGCGCCGAGTCCGAGGGCGAGTAATCGGTCACGATCTTCATAAAGGGCAGTCCCAAGCGGTTCTCGGCGAGGTCTTTGACCCGCCAGGACTCAACGTCGTAGGTCAGACAGGCCTGCCAGACCAGGTCAATGACGCAGTCGGGGCGATACTCGGCGGCCAGTTCCTCGAGCACGGCAAGGCGGCGGTTATTGCGGGTCATGACTGAACAGGGCAGGCTGAAGTATTTGCGGGCAAGCGCGTCGACGGGATCGTCGGCCGATTCCGTGTCGCGGGCATCCGGCCCGTGAACCGATGGCACACCTGTCTCGACGTCCTCAAGGATAGGCTTGAGACCCGTGCAGTTGTCCATGGCGACGATGAGCCCGCCGGCCGATTCGATGATATCAACGACGCGCTCGGCCCCGTGGACCACCGGAACACCGGTCAGCAGCACGCGGACACGCCCGTCACATCGCGGCGGCCGCTGCATCCGAAGCCATTGCAGACACTCAGCATACTTGTCCAGATCGGCGGCGATGCCGGAGATGCTGCTCTTGAGCTGCAACAGTTGTCGGCCGGTCAGCGCAGGGGCATCGGACTTCATCAGGGCCGCCAGCTCCCGACGCAGGGCCCGCTCGCGGTTCATGGTTCGGATGGCCTCGCGAATCCCGTCGTCCGTGATGACAACACCGAAGCGCCGTTCGAGTTCGGCCCTGAGTTTCCGCAGTTCCGCCTTCCAATGGTCAAAAGCGTCGGCGTCATCGGGCTTCTGAGGCAGTTCAAGGACATACATGAGGCGGCGGCCGCCCATGAGTTCGTACATCTTCTTCTTGCCGTCGCAGGTGGTCTCGGCCACGATCAGATCGGCCATTTCGAGAAAGGGATTGCCCGCCTCGACGTGATAGCCGTAGGTGCTCTTGATCAGCGGGCAGAGATTGGCGGGCAGGTCGCGCTCAGCCGGTCCAATCATCTCGGCCGAGCCGCCGCACAAGCAGACCGGCACGGCGCCGGCGGCCATAATCAGTTCCCGCGGCGTATACTCGCACATGATGCCGACGATGGGCCGGCCCTGCTGCCTGGCCTGCCGGGCGTACTCAAGGCAATTCGGGATCATCCGGTCAAACCACGCCAGGGGCCCCGTCGATGGACAGGCCTCGGCAAGGTCCTTCGGGCATGCATCTGGGGCCGGACTGCACGATGTCGGCTGCGTTGTCTTGTTGCTGCTGGGGCAGTTGTTCATGGCTCTTGATCCTGGTAGTCCGACGTTATCGCTTCCTCGCAACAAAAAAGGCGGGTAACGAGATTCACTTCTCGTTGCCCGCCGATGCTCGCGGCGACTGAACCGATCAGTCTATCGAGTGCCAGGTCTCATCGTACTCCTTCGCAAACGGCCCCAGGTCCATGTCGATCTTAACCCGGTACCGACCCTTGAAGTCCGGAGGCACTCGCCACGAGTACCGGCAGGTGCCGCCTCAACCATATTCAAAATTGCCCGATGCCAGGGTCCGCCCGGATTCGTCGACAATTTCGACGGAAGGGGCCCCGATCCGCTGATTGCCTTTCATCACATACTGATACTGTTCGCCCGCCCGGCCCACCAGCACATAGCTGATGGAGACCAGTGAGTCGTTGCGACGGATGATTGGTTTGAGTTTGAGGGGAGGACCTGCCTTGAGGGCGAGCGTCTGCCCGGACTTGACGTAGACCGGATTGAGGTCTCCGAACGGGCCTGAGCCGCTGATCTGGTAGCCGTCATCACTGGTCAGATGGATGTAAGCGGGACGATAGCGACGGGCTTTGACCTTCATGGGCTGGTCGTTGCCCGCGACCATCACGCTGTGGAAGAAACCACTTCGAAGCGTCAGCGTCGCCCCGGACGCATCCAGCCGGATCAAGCCGGAACGCCCATCGATAAAGACAAACCCCACAGCCACCGCGGCCAGAATGGCGATCACAATGTAGGTATCCCGTTTTTTCATAGCACCAAGCCACCTCCAGTATACCTGGCGGTCCACCGCCTGACAAGCACCCAACCGGCCCGCGGCGATCGATAAACGGCGAACGTCCGGTCTTGGACCCGCACCTGAAACGGCCCCAGTCCGCCTTCGGGTGGGGTCGGCATCTGGGTCGGCACGGGAAGTCGCCCGATAGCCCCGCCGCCCGGCTGAGGACGATAGCACTCCGGTGGCCGTGGCGGTTGCCGCTCTCACACCATCTCATCAGATCACAGGCCGCTTTCGGGGGGCGCGGGGAAGTGGTACGGGCATCTTGCCCATGCACCGATGTGTCTGCCCATATCACGGTAGCCCATCTTCTCGCGCTCGTGCTCAAGGGGTCGACGCGGCCGCTTGGCTGGGGCCGGGCACTTCGTTCGCCTCGGTCCAGATACGGATGTCGGTGATCTCAACCTCGACCTTCAGACCGCTGGGATCGTCGTCCGAATCACGTAGATGGAGCGGGCAGGCGAAGCGTCGGCTCGATTTTGGCATCAGGGGGCCCCGCCAGTCGCGGTCGGCCGCGATGGGTGTGGCGACCCAGTGATTGGATTCGCCGACCGTCCGGCCATCGGCATTGATAAGGGTTGTCCGCACCGTCAGGAGGGTCACCAGCCGATCGCCGTTGTTGGCGACCTGGAATTGCAGGCGGGCCCCCTCGCCGTCTCTGTCGGGCAGCATCTGGGCGGTCACCTCAAGCTGCGCACTGTAGGACGGCGCGCGACGGTCGTTGAGCACATCACCTACCAGCGGCGGAAGCGCCTTGAGGATGTCCGGAGCACCATTGACAAAGTCGGTCGCCACCGACACGATCTTGCCGGCCTGGCCGCCGGCGAAGTGCATGCTGTAGATAATCAGGCCCGTGCAGCAGAGCACGCAGACGATGATCACCGAACTGAGGCCCATTGCCACAGCCGATAGGAAGGTATGCTTGCGATATACAATCTGTTGTGTGCCATTCATCTGAGCGACTCCTTAATGACCGAACAATTCCCGGGTTGATTAAGCCATTGCCACTACTCCAATACGCCACCCGGCCGAAAAGTTACAGCGCAGACCACCCGCAATCGCGCTTCTCAACAAGCGGGTGGTTCGATATAATTAGAGAGTCCAGACGACAAGCCGCCCGGCGCCGGGCCACCCCATGCAGACTGAGAAGGCCATGACAAAACAGAAAACCGAAACGAATCCCCTCGAGACGGTCGAACCCATCGGCAAGCGGGTCCTGATCCGCAAGGATGAGGACAAGAAACAGACCAAGGGGGGCATTGCACTGCCGGACAAAATCGAGATTCCCACCATCACGGGGCGGATCGTGACGATTTCGGCGGAGGTGGCGAATTCCGCCGACATCCCGCTGCGGCAGTACGACAAGGTCCTGTTCAACCCGAAGGGGGCTATCCCCGTCGATTTCGAGGGTGATAACCGGCTGTTCGTGGTGGACGTGGAGAACGTAGTGGCGGTCTTCCGCAAGTAGTCATGCCGGGCGAGTCCGGCAAGGGGATATGGGCGGTATGGCCGATACGAAGCGAAATACGTGGGGCGCGAAACTCAAGCGAACGCTGACGTGCGTCTTGCCGGTGGCGTCGAACCGCAAGGGCCACTGTGTGCGGTGCGGGCAGTGTTGCAAGCTGCCCAACGTATGCAGGTTCCTGCGGTATGATGAGCAGGGCAAGTCGTGGTGTGCGTGCTATGGGGTGCGTCCGTTGAATTGCCGCAAGTACCCGCGCACCGCCTCCGAGTTCATCACGGCCGACACGTGCGGACACTATTTCGAATGACGTTCAGGGGCTTGTCGGCCGCCGGATGGGCAACTCTGCGAGGCTGGACCCTCGCAGCCGGCGTCTACATGGACCGCCCAAAAGGGATTGATTGCTGAGCGGGGATTCTAACGGCGTTTGCGAAGGGCCAAAAGCCCGCCTGCCAGCAGCAGGGCACAGGTCGCCGGCTCGGGGACTTCAGGGGTGTCTCCACCACCGCCCTCTTCGCCGCCCCCGCCTCC
>Ga0209614_1000556_pt1 | contig 32156 bp, 21 predicted proteins | sample BlaSprsedimmetaG_FD_185484 | JGI IMG/M metagenome (GOLD analysis project Ga0209614, IMG submission 185484) | Hot spring sediment bacterial and archeal communities from California, USA to study Microbial Dark Matter (Phase II) - Blank Spring... ... | reverse complement strand
TGGTCGGTGAGACCATGCGGATCGAGGCCCAGGTAGGAATAATGTGCCCAGAACAACGGGCCGCCTTTCACCGGGTCGCCATGGTGTTTTAACCGAAGCGTGTGTCCCCAGATGGTGTTCTCCACCGAAATATCGCCTTTTTGCGCCCAGCCTTCGTGATAAACTTCTGGTTTTACAGGATGTGTGGGCGAAGAAGCCGCCAGGATGTATGTAATCAGGCACTCGTTGTAGCCTGTAATTTTGTGGTTCATTTGCCAGCCCACATTGGGCGACCAATGCCAGTAAAGTGCATTTTCGCCCCGGGTGTACCAGTTCCACTCCACTTCGCGCCAGAGCTGGTCGATTTTTTCTGCCAGTTGCTGTTCTTCGGTATTTCCGTCTTTAAAATATTCTTTTACCGCCAGCAGTCCCTGAACCAGAAAAGAGGTTTCCACCGTGTCGCCGCCATCGTCGTTTTTCGAAAACGGTTTCACTTTTCCGGTTTCGCCGTCGAGCCAGTGCGGCCACACGCCATGAAAACGGTCGGCTTTCTCCAGAAAATCAACAATTTGCTTAAAGCGTTCAAACCCTTGTTGCCGGGTTATAAAACCGCGTTCTATTCCAACCAGAATGGCCATGAGGCCAAACCCGCCACCGCCGGTGGTTACAACGTGTTTATCGTTTTGCGCGTAAACCCCGTCCACATGAAACCGCTCGCGGGCCATCCCTGAATTGGGTTCCGCGCCATCCCAGAAATACTGGAAGTAGCGGTATTGCACCGAATCGAGCAGTTGTTCATCGGAAAGAGAAACGGCACTTTTTGTTTCCTGCTCTCCTCCGTTTTTCTTTGATTGCCCGCAACCTGCTGCCAGGAAAAGCATCATACCAATAATTATAAAATTTTTCATCTTTTCTGTTTTAAAAAAGAAAGACTGCCCGAAATCAAACCAGGCAGCCTTTCAACCTACTAAATGAAACCAACTAAACTAACCTAAACTAACCTGGCCACAACAATTAAAAAAGTATTTTTACTTCTCTGCATCGATTATGGCTTGTATCTCTGTTTGTGAAAGCGCTTTGGTAAAGAACCGCAATTCATCGATTAAACTTAAATCCGATAAGTGGTCCCAGTAACTGAACGTTTCGCCACCGGCACCAATGGTTATTTCTTCACATCCCGTCCAGTCGATTACTCCTTCCATTGGATCCGACAATGCTTCCACTCCGTTGAAATAGATTATATTCACTTCTTCGGAAATGGTGATGGCAACATGAACCCACTCTCCGGCAGTAGCGTCAATGATGCCGCCGTCATTCCAGGTTTCATCCGCACCATACCCAACGTTAAGTTTAATTCTTTGGTTGGCAGCATCGCCTTCCCTGAAAAGCCGGAAGCCCTGTTTTCTGTTTTCAGCTTCGGCACCGACACTCAGAATCCCTGCACGGTCGGGCGTGGAATTTACTTTGTACCAGAATACTGCGCTAAATTCATTGCTTTTTATTTCATCAACAGGGAATGTAAGGTATGAATCTGTTGCGCCGGCAAAAGCCTGTCCTATTTTTCCATCAGCAAAATCAGGTGATCCAACTGTTGAGGCTTCCGTGTCGGAAACAAGGTCTTTATTATTCCCTTCAAACGGCATATAAAATACTTCCCCATCGTATTTGGGTTCATAGGGCATGTCATCGAAAATGATTTGCTGAATTTCGGAACCGGAAAGGGCCCGGTTGTAAAAGCGAAGTTCATCCATAAAACTTAAATCTGAGAGATGATCCCAGTAACTGAACGTTTCACCTCCTGCGGCAATGGTTATTTCATCGCAACCGGTCCAGTCCACAGGAGCCTCCATAACCGCCGTTCGCACAGCAGCTCCATTCAAATAAACCACATTTTCGGTTGGAGAAATGGTAATACCAACGTGCACCCATTCTCCGGCTGTTGCATCGATAAAACCACCGTCATTCCAGCTTTCTCCTGAGCCAAAGCCAACATTCAGTTTCAACTGCTGGCTTTCAGCGCCGCCTTCGCGGAATAAACGGAATCCCTGCTGGCGGTTTTCGGCTTCGGCGCCAATACTTAAAATTCCGGAACGGTTGGGAGTTGAATTTACCTTATACCAGAATGTGGCACTGAATTCGTCACTTTTCAGTTCTTCGAACGGAAAGGTGAGGTATGAATCGGTTGCACCGCGGTAGGAATTTCCACCCAATACACCCTGTCCGGCAAATCCCGGATTACCAACCGTATTGGCTGTCTGGAAACTAATCAGTTCCATAAAATCGCCATCAAACGGCATGTAGAATGTTTCTCCGGCATATTTTGGTGTGTAGGGCGAAACTTTTTCGAAATGAACGGTTGCTGTTGTGCTTTTCCCTTCCAGATCGGTGGCGGTAATTTCCAACACGTGAGCACCGTTGGTCACATTATCGTAAACAAACTGGTCTATCATACGGCGGTAATCTTTAAATTCGCTGTATTTTTTAATTTCAGTACCATTCAGTTTCACCGAAACCGAGCCGAGTTCAATGTCGTCGGTAGCTTCAAAACCGATGGTAACCGGGGCAACCGTCTCGGGCACCTTTATCTGATATCCGTTTGCCGGTGAAGTAATGGTAACAACAGGCGCACTTTCATCCGGTCCGGGGTCTATTGGACTAATCGGATCAATTCCCTCATTGCAGGCCACTGCAAACAGCGCTGCCAGTATAAAAACCGATATATATTTTAGTAATTTCATAATCATTTCTTTTTAAAGTTCAAATTCTATTGGTTATTGGTTTGCAACGCCGGCAGCAGGTCCACCTGGTTCTGGGGATAAGGCAGGTAAATCAGGTTCGGACTAAATGTTCTGCCATCGTAACTCAGTTCGTTGTACCGTTCGAGCCGGACCATATCGTAGTAACGAATTCCCCATTCCATGGCCAGCTCTGCAAACTTTTCGTCCATAACCTGCTGGGTTGTTACACCTGAAAGCGGAGTCAAACCTGCTCTCTGTCGCACAGCATTCACAGCCTGGTCGGCGGTCATGCCAGTTCCTGTGGCACCCTGGGTCAGGGCTTCGGCATGCATCAATAAAATCTCTGCATAACGAATGACGGTGAAATTTTTGTTGGTTCCGTAACCTGTTCTGCCCGGCGTTAGCTGGTTCGACGGGAGATAGTGTTTCCCGCTGGAGAATAAAGCCCGGTCGAAATCGTTAATCACATCACCCGAAGGTGTTGTATTCGAAATCCAGGCGGGCAGGGTTGCATAGTTCGGATCTTTTTTAATTTCGTTAATCCCGCGATTGGTAAAAAGTACACTGGTTTCCAGGCGGGTTCTTTCACTACGATCGAGCATGAACTTTATCCATTTTAAACTTGGCTCGTAAAAACCCCAACCGTTGGCTGCGCCTTCAACTGCAGGTGTCCAAGCCCCTGGGCCGTAAAAGGCAAACAAGTGGCTGATGTTATCGCCCTGCCCTTGTCCAAAGTCAGAGTATTGCAGTTCCAGTATATTTTCATTGTTCAGCTTTCCTTTAATTTTGAATAATTCGTAAAAATCGGGTTCAAGGCTGAATTTTCCTGAACTGATGATTTGCGAAGTGGCATCGGCCACGGCCTGGTAATTTTTCAGTTCCAGATTTGCCAACGCTTTTACTGCCAGTGCAGTGTGCCTGGTAACACCCCCGCGAATATCGGTGCGTTCATTTGGATGCAGGTTTTGCAAATGAGGTAAGGCTTCATCCATTTGTGCCGAAATGTGTCTCATCACATCGTCTTTTGGGGAAACATCCATTGGAAGCAGTTCAGAAGGATCGGAGCTTTCGGTGATAAACACATCGCCCCACACTCGTGAAAGTTTCAGCAACAGCCATCCCCTGAGAACCTTTGCTTCGGCAATGTACTGGTCGGCTAAAGCTTTGTTGGAAGCGTGCTCTTTGTAAAGTTCAATCTGCTCCATGGCTGAATGAGCTGTAAAAATATCCTTGTACAGGTTTTGCCAAAGCGAATTGATCATCCAGAAGTCTTTGTTATACCTGTAATAATCGGTTTCGGCATAATCCTGCTGGTCACCCAGGCCGCCATGGTTCACATCGTCGCCCCTCACAGCAATCAGCGGGTGGTCTTCCCAGCCACGCTGCTGAAAATCGGCATAAGCCCCAATAAGAGGCAATATCATATTACCGGTGTTGGTATAATCAGTTTCTTCGGTAAAAGCCCTGTTCTCTGCCGGTTCGTCCAAAAGGTCGTGGCACGATGCAGTAAAAAGAATCAATGCAGCAAGAACAGTGAATCTGATTGAATGATTTATATATTTCATAGTTGTCATATTTTTTAGATGATTAAAATTTGATATTCAAACCAACAGTGTAAACGGCAGGAATCGGATAGGTTTGCCTGTCAATTCCATCAGAAACCTCGGGGTTAAACCCGTTGTATTTGAACAGCGTAAGTGGCCTGTCGGCTGTAACAGTAACCCTGGTGTGGGGCATGTCGGTTCCGAATAACTGTTTTCCTCTGATGTTGTACGCAAGTTGTACATTTTGAATTCTGAAAAACGAACCGTCTTCCACAAAATAGTCGCTCATCCGCTGGTTCCATCCCTTTCGTAACCCTTCGGAGGAAGGATATTTGTTTGATGTTCCTTCGCCATGCCAGCGGTTGATGGCCAAATCGGCATCCACGTTCCCGTCGGCAGTCCAGATGATTTCCCCGCGTTTCCGGTTCAGGATTTTGTTGCCCGACTGACCTACAATATTGGTTGAAAAATCGATGTTTCTCCAGGAAAGACCCAAATTGGCGCCGTACATAAAATTCGGGAAATAGGAACCCAAAACCACACGGTCGTCATCGTCAATATTGCCATCATTATTCTGGTCTTTGTAAATGAAGTCGCCCGGTTTAAGGTTATTGGCAACAGCAACGGGGTCAGCCTGGATTTCGGCTTCGTTCTGATAAACGCCAACAACTTCGCGACCATAAAAAGCAAGCAACGGCTGGCCTACGATTGAACGCTGGCGGAATTCTGCCGAGCCGCCATCAATGTAAGGCTGTCCGTAAAGGTCGCGCACTTCGTTTTTAAGTGTTGAAATATTTGCGCTGATGTTGTACCTGAAATCTCCGGGAAGATTATCCGACCATCCGAGCACCAGTTCAAAACCTGAATTGCGGATTACACCCACGTTTCGGAGAACACTTCCACCAATGGAAGGAATGTTTACATAAATCGCTGCATTTTTTGTGTCGCGGATATAATAGTCGGTTTCAACGGATAAACGGCTGTCCAGAAGACGGGCCGAAATACCCACGTTTGTTTCTTCTGTAAGCTCCCACTTCAATGATGAAAATGTGCTGGTGGTTATTGTTCCGGTAACAAGCCGTCCATCAATTGCAGTGTTAATGGTACTTGTGGTTGATGCACCATCACTGGCCTGAATTTTATCGTTACCCAGTTGCCCCCAGCTTGCTCTCAATTTCAGGAAATTTATACCTCCCACACCCTGGAAGAAATCTTCTCCGGAAACAACCCAGCCTGCACCAATCGTCGGGAAATACCCCCATTTTTGCTGGTATTTTGAACTTCCGTCGGCACGCATAGTGCCATATAAGAGGTATTTATCTTTGTAGTTATAGGAAATCCTGCTGAAATAGGAAATCCCGTACTGGCGTGAGCCCCCGTCGAAAACACCATCAACCGGCACTGTTTCGGCCTGGTCAATGTACCATGCCTGTTCGCGGTCAATTGGAAAATTTATACCGGCTGCTCCCAACCAGTTGCCAGCTTCATCCCGATAAGAATGTCCGACCATTGCTGTAAACCGGTGGTGTCCGATTCTGTCGTTATAGGTAAGAATATTATCCCAAATCTGGTCGGAATAAACGGATGAAGTTTTTGACAAACGGGCATCCGGCCGCTGAAAGTTGGCACTTACAAAGTAGGGCATGGTCACATTTCGCTGTTCAATGGATGTAAATGCGTGATTATATGTTGACTTAAATGTGAGCTTTTCCGGTATAAGGTTCAGCTCCACATAAAAGTTTCCGAGCATTTTTCTGATTTTATGCCTGTGATCGGTTAAATCCATTGCCGGAAACGGGTTTTTTCCGTCGCGGTAACCCAGGTGCTGGGCACTTGAATAGTTTTTCGGCCAGGCATCAACGTTGAGTTCATCGTACACCGGCATAATCGGAGGGGCATAATAAGCGGTATGCCATGCGCTTCCGTCCTGCAGGTATTTTTGTGCATTGCTGAAAATTACATTTCCACCAATGGTAAAAAAATCGGATGCTTTAAAATCTACTTTCGAACGCAGGTTAAACCGCTCGTAGTCGTTTTTCATATCCAGAATACCATCCTGAAAAAAGTAATTGCCGCCAACTGAATAAGAAGCTTTTTCACTGCCTCCTGAAACACCCAGACTGTGATTCTGGATGGCTGCCGGACGCAATATTTCATTGTACCAGTCGGTGTTTATATCCGGCACATTGGGATTAATACGGCTTCTTCCATAACGCTGCATGGCATTTAAAATGTTGTTGGCTTCGGGTACCGAACCCGATTCATTGGCCATGGTTGCAAATTGTTCAGCATTGGCCATTTTTAAAACATTTTGTGCCACCTGAACGCCATAATACCCATCGTAGGTTATTTCGGACTTCTGGTTGAAATTACCCGATTTGGTTTCAATTAACACAACTCCATTCGCTGCCCGCACACCGTAAATTGCTGCAGCAGAGGCATCTTTTAAAACGGAAATGGTAGCAATATCCGACGGGTTTAAAAAATCGATGTTATCGAAAAACATTCCGTCAACCACATATAGCGGTGCTTCATTGTTTTGGCCCGGATAAGAACCAATACCACGCACACGGATGGTTGGTGCATCGCCGGGTGCACCGGAGCTTACTACCTGCATCCCGGCTACTTTTCCCTGCAGCGCCTGCATGGCCTGACCGGAAGGTGTTTTTTCAAGTTCATCAGCCCTCACCGTGGCAATGGCAGAGGTAAGGTCTTTTACAGATAGCGTACCGTATCCTATCACGACAATTTCATCGAGGTCAACGGTGGCTTCGGTCATTTGTACATTAATTACGGTACGGCCCTGTACCGGTATCTCCCGGGGGGTGAACCCCACAAAACTGAATACCAGTGTGGCCTGTGCAGGAACTTCGATGGAAAACTCCCCGTCAAAATTCGTTATGGTTCCATGCGATGTTCCTTTTTCCAGAATAGTAACTCCCGGTAGTCCCAGGTTTGATTCATCGGTTACCGTACCTGTTACCACAACCTGTTGTTGGGCAAATACCAGTGTAACCGATAAAAAGAGAAGAAAAAAAATTGATAATCTTTTCATAGTTCTTTTATTATTTCAGTTATAAATCAAAATTCAGCTTTTCTTACATTAAAAAAAAATTTCCTGCCTCACTACTGCTTCTCAAATGAAAATGAAGTAATGTGACAACCTCATTTTTACCTCATCAAACTTTATCGTTGTTGTTTATATTTTTGTATTACAAGCATTTAAAAAATGTTTATTGTCAAAACATCGCACAAATTCAATTCATGTATTTTTACGAATAATGTAATCAGTACCTGAACGGCAGATGAATTAAAATGACATTAAATGGGTTTATTTCATTTTATTATTATAATTTGCTTGCCGTTGATTAAAGATACTTCAGTCTGATTTTTAAAATGTTACATAACTTTTAAAAAATGTTACATTATTCACACATTTTCACATCAACGGTAATTTTACTATCTTTTGCCTGACCTGATTTATATGAAAAAGTATTGTTCCATATTGCAAATTTTTATCCTCTTTAGTGTTAGTCAAAGCTCCTGTTTATGGGCAACACAACCTGAAATGAGAATAAAAAACTTTACTAAAGATGAATACAAAGCCGCTAATCAAAACTGGTCGGTTGATGCCAGCGCCAACGGTTTTATGTATTTCGCCAATCACAACGGGTTACTGGAATTTGACGGAACAAGCTGGAAACTGTATGAGCTACCCAACCAAACCATTCTGCGTTCAGTAAAAATTGCCTCCGACAGTATTATTTTCACAGGCGGTTACAGGGAACTTGGGTACTGGAAACGCGAAAAAAACGGAATTCTGCATTATCATTCTTTAAATGAACTGGCGGGTGAACATCTTTCGCGAAATGATGAATTCTGGACTATTTGTACTTTGAATGATGAGGTATATTTTCATTCCTTTTCCAAAATTCTGAAATACAGCAATAATACCATATCGGAAATAGTATTTTCAGGATTTGCCAACACCATGGGCAGGGTGGGAGATAAAATTCTGCTGGGTGTATCGAAGCAGGGAATTTTTACCATTGAAAACAACAAAGCAGTACCTTTTATTACTGATGTAAGATTGCAAAACACGAGTTTCAGATTTATTCTTCTTTATCATAGTGAACAAATTTTGATTGGGACTATCGCCGATGGTATCTTTCTCTGGAACGGAGAAGAATTAAATGAATGGAATCTGGAATGGAACGATTATTTTATTAAGAATGAAGTAAACAGAGCGCATATCAATCCAAACGGAGAGCTGTTTATAGGAACAATTGTTGACGGTCTTTCGGTTTTTGACAAAAATGAGCAGCGGATTAAACATTACAATACTTCAAACGGGCTTCAAAATAACACAGTGCTTGGAATTTCATCAGATATTTTTGGAAACACATGGCTGGCATTGGACAGCGGAATTGATTTTATTTCAGTAAATTCCAACAAAGGAATAGAGATTGAAACCATTCCAGGAATTGGAAGTATTTATGATGTAGCCGTTTTTGAAAATAATATTTACCTCGGGACAAACCGCGGATTGTTTTCAAAATCTTCCACCACAGGCAATTCTGACTACCGGTTTATACCCGAAAGCCGTGAGCAGGTTTGGGACTGCTCTGTTTTCAATAATCAATTGTTTGTTGGTTTTAACCGGGGCATTTTGAATATTCAAAACGATAATGTTCGAACAATTTCCGGGCAGGCAGGTGGATTTTCTCTCAGGGAAGATCCCTTTGTTCCCGGGCGGTTAATCGAATCTACATATACCAGCATGGTTATTTTGGAACCAGAAAATTCGGTTTACCGGCAAACCAGCATTATTAAAGGATTTTACGATCTCATCCGTTACATCGAGTTCGATCATCTTGGCAATCTCTGGGCAAGCCACATGCACCGTGGAATTTATAAACTTCAGCTTAATTCATCGCGCGACAGTGTTGTAAGTACTCAATATTACGGCGAAAATTCAGCCTTTAAAAAAGACCATTCCATTCATGTTTTTAAAGTGGAAAACCGTATTGTTTTTACAACAGCCGATAAAATATTCACCTACAATGATTTGGAAAACACCATTATACCTTTTACTTTTTTTAATGAAGAACTGGGACACTTCGCTTCGGCACACCGGATTGTGGAGGCCGCCAACCACCACTACTGGTTTATAACCAAAGAAAGAATCGGACTTTTTCAAATTACCAACGATAACGTCATCCTGGTAAAATCAATTCCAAAACAGGTTTTTTCGCCTTATGAGATGATAGACGATTTTGAAAACATTTTACCACTAACATCCACAAAAGCCATTGTTTGTCTGGAAAACGGAATTGCCCGTATTGATGTTGCACAAACTGATTCCTTATCCGAAATTTCAAACTTTATACCTGCACTGAGGGAAATTGTGCTCACCAGCAACCAAGGCGATCAACGAATTATACCGGGGAACAAGCAACGTATAGAAATTAAATATCGGTTTAACAACGTTCTTCTGCGTTATGCTTTTCCGCATTTTACCAACCAGCCTATTTATTTTCAGGTTAGGCTGGACGGGATAAATCAGGACTGGTCTGCGAAAAAACCGGAACCGGTGTTTACTTTCGACCGGTTGCCGCCCGGTGAATTTACTTTACTCATTAAAGCAACCGATGTCTGGGGAAATGAAAGTAAACAACACCAGCTTTTTATTGAAGTTTTACCACCCTGGTACCTTACCAGTTACGCACGTGGAGGATATGTAATGGTATTTCTGTTTTTTGTTTTGGGAATGCAAATATGGGGAATCAGGCGCACCCGTAAAAAAGAACGCAGACGGCTCGAAAAAAGAGAACAGGAACTGATAAAGCTCCGAAACGAAAAGCTCCGAAACGAAATTGAGCATAAAAGCAAGGAACTGGCCAACTCAACCATGGCCATAATTAAAAAGAATGAATTTCTTCTGAAACTAAAACAAACTCTTTCCAGGCACAAAGAACAACTGGGTTCCCGTTATCCCGAAAAATATTATTTAAGCCTTACCCGAAAAATTGACGACAACATTTCCAGCCAGGACGACTGGCACTTGTTTGAAACCAATTTTGAGCGGGCCCACGAGCAGTTTTTACATAAGATTAAAAACCAGTTTCCAATCCTCACCCCCAAAGATTTGCGTTTATGCGCGTTCTTGCGTATGAACCTTTCATCTAAAGAAATTGCGCCGTTGCTGGGCATTTCGGTTCGAGGCGTGGAAAACCACCGTTACCGGCTGCGCAAAAAGATGGGACTGGACCACGATGAAAATTTGATTGATATGATATTAAAGCTGTAATCTATCAATTAGTTCAATGTGTAGTTATACAATTTTCCGCCTTCACTTCCCACTATAAGATTTAAACCGGTTGAACTGTCGGAAAGTTTTCCAATGGTAAATTCGCTGTTCCCATACAAAGGAAATCCCTGGTGCAATTTACCGTTGGGATTAAAAAGGTAAATACGGTTTGAGGCGGCATCTATAACTCCGACTTTTTTCAAACCGGTAGCAAAAGTGTAAATATTTGGTTGGTGACCAATGGGCCTGTCCAGTTTTTGGCTGAACAGTTTTTTCCCGTTTTCATCCATAACAGTCACTTCATTTCCATCAGCAAAAATAAAATCAGGGATGTCGTTTCCGTCTAAATCATCTACGGTAAAAAAGTGATTTTCGCTAAAACGCGCTGTTTTCTTTTCTTCTGTTTTTCCATCGAAAAAGATATAATAAACCTTTCCACCCGTATCAGTTGCTACTATTTTTGGAGTTCCGTTCAGGTTAAGCACCAACGGATTTTTGCTGTTGCTAAACTGTTCAGAAACTGAAACGCGGGTTTCGCCCTGTCTGTCCTGAATGTAAATTTTCGATTTATCTTTAAAAATAATGAAATCTTTGCCGTCAACCCTGAAGTGCTGCACCGGCGTGGTAACTGTCGATTCCGTTTTGTCAAACTTCCAACCGGTTACTATTTTCCCGGTACCATCGTAGGCATAAACCCTGTTGTTTTCTCCGGCTACAAAATAGCGGTAATCGCGGTTATTGTGGTAGTCGAACACATTTACGCCATTGGTTGCAGGCGATTGAAACGTTACCGGAAAATGGGCCACGTTATTTCCGTTGCGGTCGATAAGGTATAGTTTTTCTTTGGTGTTGAAAAGGTATTGCAACCTGCCGTTTTTATAATAATCCACCTGGTGAATTTCACTCAAAACCGGGCCAGACAGTGGTAATATCCAGCGACTAAGTCCGGATTGCGAAACCAGGTGAAGGTTATGTTGTTCATCCTGAAAAATAATTTCCCGGTTGGCAGGATCGTGGTGATTGACCACAAGCTGAGGTTTGGTGGCAATGTTGCTGCCGATAACGGTTTGCCAGGTGGTTTGGGCATTGTTGGCGTTATCGGACAGAAAATCGATGATCATTGAATTGGTAAATGCGCCTTTATCGCACTGCACCTGCCAGCTCATCATTCCAAATTTCCGGATGCTTTCCTCTTTGTCTTCCATCTGCCTGAGAATTCCGGGGGTAAAAAGTTCGTTCCGAAATCCGTATGCTTTGTTCACGTCTGCAAAAACATGAATGTTTGCCCGGTTCGAACTGCTTTGTCTGAACCGCTGGTATCGGGTGTCTTTTGAAAGTGTGTTTCCGATAGACATGTTACGCAGGTATTCGTGTATTCCCTGTTCCGAATTGGAAAAGACCATGGCATTGTTGTAAAACGAGACAAACCGTGCATCGACCATGGCAAAGGGACTGCCCATCCACAAGCCCGGAAACGAGGGGAATGGAAACCGGTAAACCGGAAAACGAACCTCGTTGTTCATTGAATATTCTGAAACGAGCTGACCGGGCTCCAATCCGTTTCGCACAGCGTAATTGTTTAGCAGTCGTTTAAGCTGCTCTTCTGCTGTCGCCCTGCTTTCGGTATGCACAATAAAATAGACGGTTTTATTTTCCGGATTCACGGGGATGGTGGTGGCTGCCACAATCACCTCATCTTTTACCAGTTCCTGAAAAATAGTTCTTACGTTTCCCCTGAAACCCTGGTCGAATCGCTTCATGCGCTCTTCGCGGTGGTAATAATTTCCCGAGTGGGCAAAATAGTTTTCCAGCCGTTCAAAAAATGCGTTTTTGCCCGAAAAGGCATAGCTGCAAAAAAAAGAAGTGTTCTGGGGCAATAAATCTTCGGCCCTGAAACGAACGGGTTGCTGGTTGTTAAAAACAGCCAGAAAATGGTTAAGCGAATCATCGGCAGCCGATAACCCGCTAAAGTTGATCTGGTTGTTGCCGAGGCGAAGGTCCAGTCCGCTCCAGCTGGCAAAATCACGAAATTTTTCTGCTTTTACAGCTGGTTGATTTCGCCTTATTGCGCCAAATTCGTCAGTTAACGATGTGGCTGAACGTGTCAGGATGTTTGCCAGGAAACTGTTTATCCAGGCATGATTTAAAAAAATGGAGATGCCTGTATTTGCAGTAGTTCTGCTAACCTCGGTAAAGTAGGGGTTTTTCAAAATGCCCCGGGTTGACATTTGCCTGAGCACCTGTTCAATCACAATGGATTTGGAACTTACCAGCAAAAACCCGTTGGCAAACGAATAAAACAGGGATTCGCCACCACCGGCGGGGGCAATTTCGGTAATGGTGTGTTTTCCGTATTCTTTTTCAGTGTATGAAAAACTGCCGGAGGGATAAAGCTTTTGAATGAGTAATTCGTAAGCCAACTGTTTGTTTTGTGATTCTGCTTTGGTTGTGATCAGCGGAACCAGCTCGTTTCTTCCGGAAATTCCAAAGGCGAGAATGAACGGATTGTTTCTCAAATTCCCCGGAAGGTCTTCAGTGATTTGTATGAGTGAATCGGATTTTTGAAGGAATTCAAACCAGGAATTGGCAATGCCAGCCTCCTGCATCTCATTAATAACCAGATTGCCGGATGGAATGGCGCCCATGCTGTTGAATTCGATAAACAGCGGAGCTGAAACCGGCACAGCTTTGTAAAGTGCGTTGTCTTTTGAGAAAGGGGTGTTTTCTCCCGCAAACCAGTAATAACCGGCGGCAGCTGCTACAACAAGAAATAAAACAATTATCAGGTTTCGTTTCATACTCCTGAATTTTTCACAAAACTACGAAAATGAAAATGGCGTGGTGTGTTTTTTCAGAATAGTAATGAAATATTGACTGTTGATAACTGCGAATTACAACTGTTTGGCCACTTCCACTTCATGGAAAGCTTCAACGTGGTCGCCCACTTTCATATCGTTAAAGTTTTCAATGTTCAATCCACATTCGTAACCGTTTTTTACTTCCTTTACATCGTCTTTAAAACGTTTCAGGGAACCGAGGGTTCCGGTGTAAATGACAATACCATCACGAATTACCCTGATTCTTGAATTCCGGTTAATTTTTCCATCGCGCACAATACATCCGGCAACGGTACCTACTTTGGTAACCTTAAATGTTTCAAGCACTTCTGCTGTTCCGGTAATTTCTTCCTTAATATCTGGCGAAAGCATTCCTTCCATGGCGGCCTTTATTTCGTTAATGGCGTCATAAATAATGGAATATAAACGAATATCGATTTGTTCTTTTTCAGCCAGTTTGCGGGCACTCATTGACGGTCTCACCTGGAATCCGATAACGATGGCTTCGGAAGCGGCTGCAAGCAGAATATCCGATTCGGAAATCTGACCAACAGCTTTGTGCTTAATATTTACCTGAATTTCTTCGGTGGATAGTTTAATTAATGAATCGGAAAGCGCTTCAATGGAACCATCCACATCGCCTTTTACAATCAGGTTCAGTTCCTGGAAGTTTCCGATGGCAATACGGCGACCGATTTCGTCGAGGGTAATGTGCTTTTGGGTACGAAGTCCCTGCTCGCGGGCAAGTTGTTCACGCTTATTGGCAACGTTGCGGGCGTCCCGTTCGTTTTCCATCACGTTAAACTTATCGCCTGCCTGCGGAGCGCCGTCAAGTCCGAGGATGATGGCTGGTTCTGCCGGGCCGGCGGCTTCAATACGCTGATTTCTCTCGTTAAACATGGCCTTCACGTGCCCGAAATACTGTCCGGCAAGTACAATGTCGCCGGCTTTCAGTGTTCCGTTCTCAACCAACATGGTGGCTACAAAACCACGTCCCCTGTCAAGGGTCGATTCAATGATGGTACCTGTGGCTCTTCGGTTCGGATTTGCTTTTAGTTCCAGCATTTCAGCTTCGAGCAATACTTTTTCCAGTAGTTCATCGATACCTGTTCCTGCCTTGGCTGAAATATCCTGAGACTGGTATTTTCCACCCCAATCTTCCACCAAAAAGTTCATGTTGGCCAGTTCTTCCTTAACCCGGTCAACATTGGCATTGGGTTTATCAATTTTATTTATGGCAAAAACAATGGGAACACCTGCGGCTGTTGCATGGTTGATGGCTTCCACGGTTTGTGGCATAACGTTATCGTCGGCAGCTACAATAATAATGGCAATATCGGTTACCTGGGCGCCGCGTGCGCGCATGGCGGTAAAAGCCTCGTGTCCGGGAGTATCGAGAAAGGTGATTTCCCGTCCGTCTTTAAGGCTCACGTGGTAAGCGCCAATGTGCTGCGTAATACCTCCGGCCTCGCCGGCAATTACATTGGTGTCTCTTATATAGTCAAGCAACGAAGTTTTTCCGTGGTCAACATGGCCCATTACCGTTACAATTGGCGGGCGTGGTTTCAAGTCTTCTTCGGTATCTTCTTCCGTCTCAAATGAATCCTGAAGAGAGGCACTTACAAATTCCACCTGATATCCGAATTCTTCGGCTACAATAGAGAGGGTTTCAGCATCGAGCCGCTGGTTTATGGAAACAAAAAGGCCCAGGCTCATACATGACGAGATAACTTCATTAACGTTTGCATTCATCATGGTTGCCAGTTCGCTTACAGAAACAAACTCGGTTACCTTCAATGTTTTTTTATCCTGGGTTTGTCTTTCCTGGTCTGCCTGCATTTTTTCGCTGGCGGCAGCTCTTTTATCGCGGCGATGTTTTGAACCTTTCGATTTGCCTTTTGAGGTCAACCGTGCAAGTGTATCTTTAATTTGCTTCTGTACTTCTTCTTCGTTAACCTCTTTTTTAAGCAGCACTTTTTTCTTTCTACCTGTCTGTTTTTGGAGTTTTTGGTCACTTTTTGCCCTGTTGCCCTGTTGTTTGTCTTCAAGTTTTATGCGGCCGGTTTCCTTAATTCTTTTTCTTCTTCTTTTTTGTGAAGAACCTTCGGCTTCATCTTTTTGTTTTCTGACTTTTTTGTCGGGCAAATCAATTTTTCCAACTACGGTTGGTCCGCTTAATCTACCGGCTTTCGCTTTGATTATTTCTTCTTCAGGTCTTTCAGCAGTTGCCTTTTCCGAACCCTGTTCAAGCGCCTTTTCCCGGGTTTTGATATCTACTGGTTTTTTTCTGCGTCTTTCTTTTCGTTCTTTTTCGCGTTCTTTTCGCGATTTTTTAGCCGGACGGGTTTTTTGGTTTAAAGAATCCAGGTCGATTCTTCCTATCACTTTTAGTTCTTCAACTTTTGGTATTTCAGTTTCGATAATATCTTCTTTTGATTTTTGTGTTTCTGTCGTTTTTTCAGTTTCAGCGGGAACTTCTGCCTGTTTAGTTTCAGCGGATACTTGTGTTTGCTTAGCTTCAGCGGGAACTTCTGCATGTTTAGTTTCAGCGGGAACTTCTGTCTGTTTAGTTTTAGCGGGTTTTTCTTCTTTGGGTGCTTTTGGAGTTTCTTTTTTCTCTTCTTTCTTCTCTGTTGCCTCAACCGGTTCGGTTGCTTTTTCTTCTTTTACTTCTTCTTTCTTTTCCGGCTTTGGTTCTTCTTTTTTCTTTTTGGTTTTTGCAGCAGGCTTATTCAGACTATCCAAATCAACCTTGCCAACTACTTTAATTGTATTTTCTTTTTTGGGTTTTTCTACAGGCGACTTTTTGGGTTCTTCTTTTTTCTGCTCTTTAGCTGGTTCTTTTTTTCGGGTTACTTGAGGAATTTTTTCAATTTCTTCTTCTTCCTCTTCAAAATCTTCGTCGTACTCTTCTTCGTATTTGTCGTCAATGGAAATAACTTCCTGTTTGGGCCTGTGGCTTTTCAGAATAATTTTTTCCGATTCCTTTTTCAGGTTCAAATCAACCTTATATTCTTTTTCAAGAAGGGCTAATGCGTCTTCCGAGACTTTCGTGTTCGGGTTCGAATTATAGTCGAAACCTTTTTTATGCAGAAATTCCACAATGGTGTGGATACCTACATTGAATTCTCTTGCAAGTTTACTAAGTCTTATTGTCTTGCCTGTTACCATATATTCTTTTTTCCTTTCCTTCTCCTTTGTTAAAAAAGTCTCTGTAAGTTTAGCCAAAAGCTTCCACAGTCGTTTTAATATAAGTTTCTTTTTTCTTATTCAAATTCCGACTTCAATACTTTCAGTACGTCGTCGATGGTTTCTTCCTCTAAATCTGTCCGTTTAATCAACTCGTTGCGCGGAATGTTCAGCACATTTTTGGCGGTATCGCAACCTATGGCTTTAAGCGCATCGATAACCCAGCTTTCAATTTCATCGGCAAATTCATCCAGGTTCACATCGTCGTCATCTTGTTCTGTTTCGCGATATACATCAATTTCGTAACCGGTAAGCTGGCTTGCCAGCCTGATGTTAAGCCCGCCTTTACCAATGGCCAGCGATACTTCCTCGGGTTTCAGAAATACTTCGGCTCTTTTTTCCTCTTCTTTTATTTTGATGTTGTTGATTTTTGCCGGATTCAGGGCCCGCTTAATGTACAACTGATTGTTGGTAGAGTAATTAATTACATCGATGTTCTCATTTCTCAACTCGCGCACAATGCCGTGAATGCGGGAACCTTTCATCCCCACACAGGCTCCAACCGGGTCAATCCGTTCATCGTACGATTCAACAGCAACTTTGGCACGTTCGCCCGGAACCCGTACAATTTTTTTAATGGTAATCAAACCATCGAAAATTTCTGGAATTTCAAGTTCGAAAAGGCGCTCGAGAAATTCCGGTGCTGTGCGCGACAGAATAATCAGCGGGTTGTTGTTGCGCAGCTCCACTTTGTAAACAATGGCACGCACGGTATCCCCTTTTCTGAAATAGTCGGACGGAATTTGTTCCGATTTGGGCAGAATCAGCTCATTCCCCTCGTCGTCGAGAATAAGTATCTCTTTTTTCCACACCTGATACACCTCGCCAGTTACAATGTCGCCTATTTTGTCTTTGTATTTCCCGTAAATGTTGTCCTTTTCCAGCTCCATAATTTTGCTGGCCAGGTTTTGACGGAGGTTCAGAATGGCGCGACGGCCAAAGTCAATCAGTTTAACCTCATCGGTAACGTCTTCGCCCACTTCATAATCAGGATCAATCTTCTGAGCTTCGGAGAGGGAAATCTGAAGATTGGGGTCTTCCAGTTCATCGTCTTCCACCACCGCACGGTTTCTCCAGATTTCAAAGTCGCCCTTGTCGATGTTGATAATTACATCGAAGTTTTCGTCGGTGCCGTATTGTTTGATAAGGGTACTGCGGAAAACATCCTCGAGTACACTCATCATGGTCACGCGGTCAATGTTCTTCAGTTCTTTGAACTCGGAAAAAGTGTCGATAAGGTTTATATTTTCCATCTCTCTTCTTTTTATTTAAATGAAACTACAACTTTTGCGCTTTTAATGTCGCTATATTCAATCTGATGCTTCCTGACAATCAATTGCTTTTTTTTGTGCCCTTCCACCTTTTCGCGGGCCGATGTTTCGAGCAAAATAAAATCGGAATTTGCTTCTTTAAGCAACCCGGTATGTTTGGCTCCTTCGGAAGTAATAACTTCCACCTCGCGACTAACATTTTTCAGGTACTGTTCTTTTACCTTAAAATTTTCGGTTAGCCCGGGCGAAGAAACCTGCAATTCGAAATCATCGCTTTCACGATCGAGGCTGTGTTCCACATGCCTGCTGATTTCAACACAGCGGTCGATGGTGAATCCGTCGAAACTGTCAACAAACACTTTGATGACATTGGAAGCACTCACCTGTACATCCACCAGAAAAGCCTTTTCGTCAAGCTTTTCTTTTACCAGTTCCTCTATTTTCGCCTTGTTTACCATATTTGTCAGTAACAAAATAGGGAACCTTTGGTTCCCTACTTCAGGTTTTCTGAAAAATCTGCGCAAAAATAGTAATTTCTCCCATAAAAACAAAAAATTAGAAGCATGATAAATGCCTTAAACCGAATTAATTAAACTTTTGTATTTTTAGCCTTCAATTAAAAGAAAATAAGTGGCTGATTATTATTTAAACAAGAAGAAAATTATTAACGACCCTGTTTTTGGGTTTATCACCATTCAGTCGGAACTGGTCTTCGATTTATTGGAGCATCCGTTTATACAGCGGCTGCGGCGCATTAAGCAACTTGGATTGTCGTACCTGGTTTATCCGGGAGCAAACCATTCGCGGTTTGAACATGCCCTGGGCGCTAGCCATCTAATGCGGCAAGCCATTACGGTTTTGCGGATTAAAGGGCACGAAATAACCGACGAAGAGGCTGATGCGGTTACCATAGCCATTTTGCTGCACGACATTGGCCACGCTCCCTTTTCGCATGTGCTGGAAAATACCCTGGTGGAAATTCCGCACGAAAAGATTTCGCTGTTTATGATGAATGAGCTGAACCGCCAGTTTAACGGGAAGCTTAGCCTGGCAATTGAAATATTTAAGAACAAGTACAAAAAGCAGTTTTTGCATCAGCTGGTTGCCAGCCAGCTCGACATGGACCGCCTTGACTACCTGAGCCGCGACAGCTTTTTTACCGGGGTGGCCGAAGGCATTGTGGGCATCGACCGTATTATTAAAATGTTAACTGTTTGGAACGACCAGCTGGCCGTTGACTATAAGGGGATTTATTCCATCGAAAAATTTCTGATTGCCCGCCGCCTGATGTACTGGCAGGTTTACCTGCACAAAACGGTGGTTTCGGCCGAATTTCTGCTCATACATGTGCTGAAACGGGCCCGCGAGTTGTGTGCCCGCGGAGAACTGGTTTACGCCACGCCCACCCTAAAAACCTTTCTGACACACGATTTTCTGGAAAAGGATTTTTTTGAAAATGCAACCGTGGAAGGAAGCCATGTGCTCGACTGGTATGCCCGGCTCGACGATTACGATATCCTTTCGTCGGTAAAGGAGTGGCAGCTGCATCCCGACCCGGTGCTCTCCAGTTTGTCTCAAAGCATTATGAACCGGAAACTATTCAGGGTAAGTTTGGAAGATAAACCTGTGCCTGTGAAATGGAAAGAAAAAATGCTGGTGCGCATTACCAATGAAATTACAAACAACAGCACTATTGCCCCTTATTTTTTAATGACAGGAGAAATTACCAACAGCGCATACAACCGGCATTCAGAAAATATTAAAATTTTAATGAAGGACGGAAATGTGAAAGATATGGGGGAGGCGTCGGACATAAACCTCTCGGTTTTAACCAAAACAGTGCGAAAATATTTTGTGTGTTATCCAAAAGAATTGGACATTAATTAGTTTAAACCTATATTTGCAGCGCAAAAAATTTGATGAATGGAATTTAAAGCTACAGACATTGCCTCGTTTCTTAATGGAGAAGTGGTGGGAGACGGCAATGTTAAAATTTCTGGCATATCGAAAATTGAGGAAGGGAAACCCGGAACGCTCTCTTTTCTTGCCAATCCGAAATACGAAAATTATTTATACAGCACAGACTCCGACATCGTTTTGGTAAACCGCGCGTTTAAACCAAAGGCGGAGGTGAAAGCAACGCTTATTAAAGTGGATGATGCATACCAGGGATTTGCATCGCTGCTCGATTTATATGTTCAGACAAAGAAAAATACCCGCATCGGAATTGAAAACCCAAGTTACATCGATCAGTCGGCCCGGCTCGGGAAAGATATTTATGTGGGTGCCTTTGCCAGCATCGGGAGGAATGTGAAAATTGGCAACAACGTTAAAATTTTTCCGCAGGTTTTTGTGGGCGACAATGTAACCATTGGCGACAACTGCATTTTATATGCCGGCGTAAAAATTTACGACGATTGCGTTATTGGGAACAACTGCATCCTTCATTCCGGATCTGTGATTGGTTCCGACGGTTTTGGGTTTGCCCCGCAGGATGACGGTACCTACAAAAAAATGCACCAGATTGGCAATGCATTGCTGGAAGACGACGTTGAGATTGGAGCCAACACCGCTGTCGATTGCGGCACTTTCGGTTCAACCATTATACGAAAGGGAGCAAAAATCGACAATCTTGTGCAAATTGCCCACAACTGCGAAATTGGTGAAAACACCGTTATTGCAGGCCAAACAGGTATGGCCGGAACAACCAAAATTGGGAAAAACTGCAAATTTGCCGGTCAGGTAGGCCTTGCAGGGCACCTTACCATTGGCAACAATGTACAGATTGGCGCACAGTCGGGCGTAAGTAAATCCATTAAAGACAACGAAATCGTACTGTCCTCGCCGGCAGTAAATTATAGAGAAGCCATTAAAACTTATACCATTATTCGGAACTTGCCTAAGCTCCGCGAAGAATTTATACAGCTTCAAAAAGATGTTGAATCCTTGAAACAGGCGAAAACTGCCGGTTCAAAGTAATTTTCAGGTATGGTTGTAAAACAAAAAACATTAGCAAATTCATTTAAAATAGAGGGGAAAGGTTTACACACCGGTGTAAATGTAACCATGAATTTTTTGCCGGCTCCCGAAAATCACGGGTTTAAGTTTAAACGGGTCGATCTGGAAAACCAACCCGTTATTGAGGCCGATGTAGATTTGGTGGTGGACACCTCGCGGGGCACGCTTCTCGAAAAAAACGGAGCACGCATAGGTACCATCGAACATGCGCTGGCAGCCCTCATCGGTATGGACCTCGACAATGTGCTGATTGAAGTGAACAACGAAGAGGCCCCCATCATGGACGGCAGCTCGCGCTACTTTGTGGAAGCCATTGAAAAAGCCGGAGTAATTGAACAGGAGGCTGAACGCGAATATTTCGAGATTCAGGAGAAAATAGAAATTTTCGACGAAAAATCGGGTTCGCACATCATCGCACTGCCCGACGATGATTACCGGCTGAACGTGATGATTTCCTTCAAGTCGAGGGTGCTGAACAACCAGTTTGCCACACTCGATTCCATTAGCGATTTTAAAGAAGAAATTGCCAGTTGCCGCACCTTTGTTTTTCTGCACGAGCTGGAGTTTTTGCTGAACAACAACCTGATTAAAGGAGGTGAGCTGAACAACGCCATTGTAATTATCGACAAGGAGGTAAGCCAGGAAGAGCTCGACCGGTTAGCCACCCTTTTTCATCACGACCGGGTAGAAGTGAAACCCCAGGGCATTCTCAACAACCTCGATTTGCATTTCGACAATGAATGTGCCCGCCATAAACTGCTCGATGTGATTGGCGACCTGGCCCTGCTTGGCAAAAGAATTAAGGGGCGCATTATTGCCAGCAAGCCCGGGCACCGGCCCAACACCCTATTTGCCCAGGCGCTGAAAGATGCCTTGAAAAAAAACCAGACCGCTCCGCCTGAATATGACCCTGATGCTATACCCCTTCTGGATACCCTTCAAATTAAAGAACTTTTACCGCACCGGTATCCTTTTTTAATGGTGGACAAAATTCTTTCATTTTCTGAAACTGAAGTGATTGGAGTTAAGAATGTTACCTGCAACGAACCTTTTTTCCAGGGACATTTTCCCGATGAACCGGTAATGCCGGGAGTGATGCTTATTGAAGCAATGGCGCAAACAGGCGGATTGCTGGTACTTAATAAACTCGAAGGAAAATTCTCTACCTACTTCATTCGAATCGACAATGTAAAATTCAGAAAAAAAGTAGTTCCTGGTGACACACTCATTTTTAAAATGACACTGAGTTCGCCTATCCGACGAGGAATTGCCACAATGAAAGGTGTAACTTACGTGGGAAGCAAAATAGTGGCCGAGGGCGAGTTTATGGCACAGGTAGTAAAGCAAACAGAAAATTAATCCAGAATCAGATATTTTATTATGAAACAACCACTGGCTTATGTCCATCCCGATGCAAAAATTGCAGAAAATGTCGTGATAGAACCTTTTGTCTCCATCGACAGGGATGTTGAAATCGGTGAAGGAACCCGGGTTGGTTCCAGTACCACCATTCTTGCAGGAACGCGCATTGGAAAAAACTGCAACATTTTTCCGGGTGCTGTTTTGGGCGCCATTCCGCAGGATTTAAAATTCAGAGGTGAATACTCTACTGCAGAAATTGGCGACAACTGCACCATCAGGGAGTTTGTTACCATCAACCGGGGAACTGCGGCACGGGGAAAAACCACCGTTGGAAATAACTGCCTCATTATGGCTTATGTACACATTGCCCACGACTGCGCAGTAGGCAACAATGTAATATTGGTAAACAACACCCAATTGGCAGGCGAAGTGGCGGTTGACGACTGGGCCATTATTGGCGGTATGACCGCCATTCATCAGTTCTGCCACATCGGGCCCCACGTGATGATTTCGGGGGGATCGCTGGTGCGGAAAGATGTTCCGCCCTTCATAAAAGCCGGACGCGAACCACTTTCTTATGTGGGAATAAACTCCATCGGATTGCGGCGCAGGAATTACTCCAATGAAAAAATCAGGGAGATACAGGACATTTACCGCTATATTTATCAGAAAGGGTTAAATACGGCCCAGGCAGTGGAAATTATTGAAGCCGAAATGCCTGCAACTCAGGAACGCGATGAGGTGTTGCTCTTTGTTAAAGATTCAAAACGCGGAATCATCAGGGGATATTTTCCCGACTAACTCAGCAGCATTTCTTATTTTCGGTTCTTCTCTCAAACAAAACCTCCGAACGAATGTTGTCAAAAGGAAATAAATCCTGTTGATTAATTCCTTTGAGTTAATTTTAATTTATGAAACATACTTTGCTGTCTGGCTTGCTGTTACTCCTTTTGTTTACAGCCTCGGCCCAAAATCACCACAACCATGAGCACCATGCACATGCCGATGCACACAAATACCACATCGGGTTTGGGGTGGCAGCCACACATTTTATGAGTGAACCCGAACTTGCTCCCGGAGTACATGTGCACGTCATCCGCCAGCTCGGCCACCACAACCGCTGGGGACTGGGGTTAGGTTACGAAGGAATCCTGGACGAACACATGCACAATAGTTTGAATTTCCTGGTGAATTACTATCCGTTGAAACACCTTTCCATTAATGCGGGCCCGGGAATGGTTTTCAGTGAGCATGACGGCGAAAATGAAATACTTCCCGCTTTTCACACTGAAGTGATTTACGAATTCAACTTGGGAAAATTCCACATTGGGCCCATGGCCGGTTTTGGCATCGACAGCGAAGACACCCATTTTTCAGTGGGTGTGCATGTGGGTATTGGGTTGTGAAAACCTCAAACCATTGTTGTTATAAAGACCTCCCATGCTCCCATCCCTGCGCCTGCAACTCTATTTTCGAACCTCCTGTTGTCATCAAATTTGCACCTTCTGCTGCTTCGGTTATTTCACCAATAACCGTAAAATCGGGGTCGTTTTTGAGTTTTTCGGCATCTTCGGGCGAGAGGGTAAAAAGCAGTTCGTAGTCTTCACCTCCGTTTAATGCTGCTACCAGTGGATTGATGTTTAACTCTTCGGCCATTTTTTTGGTTTGCAGGTCCATGGGCACTTTTTCTTCGAACAGGTTGCAGCCCACCTTCGAGTTTTTGCACAGGTGCAAAATTTCGGAAGAAAGTCCGTCGGAAATGTCAATCATAGAGGTAGGTTTTATCTGTAGTTTTTCAAAAACATTCACCACATCGCCGCGGGCTTCGGGTTTCAATTGCCGACCCAGAATGTAATCATATCCTTCAAGTTTTGGCTGCTCGTTCGGATTCACTTTAAACACCGCGTTTTCGCGTTCCAAAAGCTGGAGGCCCATGTACGCACCGCCCAAATCGCCTGAAACACAGAGGATGTCGTCCGGTTTCGCGCCGTTCCGGTAAACCAGGTTTTCCGGCCGGGCTTCGCCCAAAGCGCTGATGCTAATGGTCAGCCCCGTGAGCGAGCTGGTAGTGTCGCCGCCAATTAAATCCACCCCGTAATTTTCGCAGGCCAGGTAAATGCCGGAGTACAACTCTTCCACCGCCTCCACCGAAAACTTACTGGAAATAGCCAGGTTCACCGTAATCTGTTTCGGGTGGGCATTCATGGCGTAAATATCCGACAGGTTCACAATCACCGACTTGTACCCCAAATGTTTCAGCGGAACGTACATCAGATTAAAATGCACGCCTTCGGTAAGTAAATCGGTGGAAAAAACTACGCATTTGTCATCGTAATTAAGCACTGCAGCATCGTCGCCTACACCTTTCAACGTACTCTTATTTTTAAGTTGAATATGCTGTGTCAGCCGGTCTATAAGGCCAAATTCACCTATCTCCGAAATTTTTGTTTGTTTCTTTTCTTTGCTCATCGTTAATAAAAGACAAAATGGTGTTTTAATCAATTCTTTCCGGGACAAAATTACCCATACTTTTATATCTTTGCAATTTATTTGTAAACAGTCTGGATAAACGTTTGTTGTTTATTCAAAACGAGTTAAAAATATGACAGACCAGGATAAAATATTAGCGGAAGTAACGCAAAGCGAATATAAGTACGGCTTCTTTTCCGACATTGAAACCGACATCATTGATATAGGTTTGAACGAGGATGTGGTTCGTACGATTTGGGAGAAAAAAAAGGAGCCTGATTTTATGCTCGAATTCAGGCTGGATGCATTCAGAAAGTGGCAAAAAATGAAAATGCCCAACTGGGCTTACCTGAAGGTGCCGCCTATCGATTTTCAAAGCATCAGCTATTACGCGGCGCCAAAGAAAAAGCCGCAATACGAGAGCCTTGATGAGGTGGATCCCGAATTGCTGGAAACTTTCAACAAGCTGGGAATCCCGTTGGAAGAGCAGAAGCATTTGGCCGGTGTAGCTGTGGATGCTGTAATCGACAGTGTTTCTGTAAAAACCACATTTAAGGAAGTTTTGGCTGAACAGGGAATCATTTTCTGTTCGTTCAGCGAGGCATTGCTGGAGCACCCCGATTTGGTAAGGAAATACCTGGGACAATCGGTTCCGGTGAACGATAACTTTTTTGCAGCGCTCAACTCGGCTGTTTTCAGCGACGGTTCGTTTTGTTATATTCCCGAAGGCGTACGTTGCCCCATGGAACTCTCCACCTATTTCAGAATAAACTCGGCCAATACTGGTCAGTTTGAACGCACACTGATTGTGGCCGATAAAGATAGCTACGTGAGTTACCTGGAAGGTTGCACCGCGCCCATGCGCGACGAAAACCAACTTCACGCGGCCGTGGTGGAAATCATTGCGCTCGACCGTGCCGAAGTGAAATACTCTACCGTACAGAACTGGTATCCCGGCGACAAAAACGGGAAAGGCGGCATTTACAACTTCGTTACCAAACGTGGGGTTTGCCGTGGTGTTTCCTCCAAAATTAGTTGGACGCAGGTGGAAACCGGCTCGGCCATTACCTGGAAATACCCAAGCTGTATTCTGCTGGGCGACAACTCTGTGGGCGAATTCAACTCGGTGGCGGTGACCAACAACCACCAGCAGGCCGACACAGGTTCAAAAATGGTTCACATTGGCAAAAACACCAAAAGCACCATTATTTCCAAAGGAATTTCCGCAGGAAAAAGCGACAACTCGTACCGCGGATTGGTGAAAGTATTGCCAGGAGCTACCAACTCGCGCAACTTCTCGCAGTGCGACTCGCTGCTGCTGAACGACACTTGTGGTGCACACACGTTCCCGTACATTGAAGTGGGAAACAAATCGTCCATTGTGGAACACGAGGCTACCACCTCAAAAATCGGGGAAGACCAGATTTTCTATTGCAACCAGCGTGGCATCGACACCGAAAAAGCCATTGGCATGATTGTAAACGGTTACGCCAAGGAGGTACTAAACAAGCTGCCTATGGAGTTTGCCGTTGAAGCACAAAAGCTGCTGCAAATCAGCCTTGAAGGAAGTGTGGGATAGAGAGAAGCCCTTCCCAGCCTCCCCGAAGGGGAGGAGTTAATATCGGTAAGGGCAAAAATTGAAGTGAAAAACAAAAATTCAAATATTAATTATAAACTATCTTTTCAATTCATGTAATGGAGAGAAAAGTCAATATTTCCCCCTTTGGGGGAATCAAAGGGGGCTTTTAATATGTTATCAATTAAAGACTTATATGTTTCTGTAGAAGAAACTGAAATCCTGAAAGGAATTAACCTTGAAGTAAAACCCGGTGAAATTCACGCCATTATGGGACCGAACGGGTCGGGCAAAAGTACACTTGCCAACGTGATTGCCGGTAAGGAAGAATTTGAAGTCATTCACGGCGAAATCACCTACATGGGTGAAGACCTACTGGAAATGGCGCCGGAAGACAGGGCCAAAGCCGGGCTTTTCCTGAGTTTTCAGTATCCGGTTGAAATCCCGGGAGTGCCGATGGTAAATTTCCTGAAAACAGCCGTGAACGAGCACCGCAAACACCGCGAAGAAAAAGAACTGACTGCCGGTGAATTTTTAAAGTTCATGCGCGAAAAAATGGAACTGGTGGATTTACACGCCCAACTCACCAACCGCTCGGTGAACGAAGGTTTTTCCGGAGGTGAAAAAAAGAAAAACGAAATTTTCCAGATGGCGCTGCTCGAACCCAAACTGGCCATTCTGGACGAAACCGACTCCGGCCTCGATATTGATGCGCTGAAAACCGTCGCACACGGCGTAAATGCCTTGCGGAGGCCTGACAATGCAACCATCGTGGTAACCCACTATCAGCGTCTGCTCGAGTACATTGTTCCCGATTACGTACACGTGCTGTACCAGGGAAAAATTGTAAAATCGGCTGGAAAAGAACTGGCTCTTCAACTGGAAGAAAAAGGGTACGACTGGATTAAACAAGAAAACGGAAATTAACATGAGTGTACTGGTAGAAAAAGCAGATTTATCCTTAAAATACACCGCACATTACAACGAGGTGAAGGAAAGTCTGCGCGAGGATTCGTCCGATGTGCTGAATGCGCCGCGCAACAAGGCTTTTCAGGACTTTGTAATGCAGGGTATTCCCACGCGGAAAAATGAAAATTACAAATACACCAACCTGCAGCCGCAGTTTTTCCCGGAATACCGGTTTATTCACCGGCGCGAACCGGCCAAGGTGGATTTAAATGCCGTTTTCCGTTGCGACGTGCCCCAACTGGACACCCACCTGGCGTTTATTTTTAACGGATGGTATTACGAAAACAACCAGCAGGTAGGACAGCTTCCCAAAGGAGTTATTTTGGAAAGCCTGGAAAAAATGGCGCATGAAAAACCCGAACTGCTGGCCAAATATGCCTCGCTGGCCCATACGGGCGACGACCCGCTGGTGGCACTGAACACAGCCTTCGCCAAAGATGGCTATTTCCTGTATGTGCCGAAAAATACGGTGATGGAAAAGCCTATTCAGTTGATTAACTTTTTGCAGGCAAACCAGGATGCGTTTGTTACGCAGCGGAATTTCATTTATGTGGAGGAAGGCGCCGATGTGAAAATCATTTCGTGCGACCACACCCTTAACCTGAACAAATACCTGAACAATTCAGTCACTGAGGTTTTTGTGGGCGCCAATGCAAACTTTGAGTACTACACCCTGCAGAATCAGCACAACAGCACTACCAGCCTGAATTCGGTGTTTATTCATCAGGAAAGGGATTCCAAAGCAACCACGCTCTATTTGTCGTTGCACGGCGGGCTCATTCGCAACAACCTGAAATTTATTCTCGACGGTGAAAATGCCGAAGCCAACCTTTTCGGGATGGCATTTATTGACAGGAAACAGCATGTGGATAATTTCACGCAGGTGATTCACGCAAAACCACATTGCCTGAGCAACCAGGTTTACAAAAATGTACTCGACGACGATTCTACCGGAGCCTTTTCGGGTCGAATTCATGTGGTGCGCGATGCTCAGAAAACCAACGCGTTCCAGCGAAACAACAACCTGTTGCTTACCGACAAAGCCACCATACAGACCAAGCCGCAGCTCATTATCGATGCCGATGATGTAAAATGCAGCCATGGCGCAACCGTGGGCCAAATTGACGAAGAAGCTTTGTTCTATCTGCGTGCCCGTGGAATTGAAGAAAGCAAAGCCCGCCTAATGATGATGAATGCCTTTGCCCACGAAGTGGTACAGCGCATTTCGGTGGAACCGTTGCGCGACCGCATCGACGAACTGGTGGACAAACGGCTGAAAGGCGAAGTGGCCCGCTGCCACGAATGTGCCTATAATTGTGAGTGTTAAAAAAATGAATTACGACGTCCACAAAATACGAAGTTATTTCCCGGTGCTGAAACAGGAAGTTTACGGCAAACCGCTCATTTATTTCGACAATGCGGCATCCACCCAGAAACCTGTGCAGGTTTTGATGGCGCAGGAGCGTTTGCAAAACGATTATTACGGAAACATTCACCGGGCAGCGCACTACATGGCCGACAAAGCCACTATGGAATTTGAAGGGGTGCGCGACAAGGTGAAGGAATTCATTAACGCCGAAAGTCGCGAGGAAATCATTTTTACCAAAGGAACTACCGAAAGCGCTAACCTGGTGGCGGCATCGTTTGGCGAGCAATTCCTGAAACCCGGAAGTGAAATCATTGTTTCCGAGATGGAGCACCACTCCAACATCGTGCCCTGGCAACTGATTGCATTAGCAAAAGGAGCTAAAATTAAAAAACTGCCCATTTCGGAGTCGGGCGAGTTACAAACCGGCTTGCTGCCGGAACTCATTTCATCGAAAACCAAACTGATTGCTGTCACGCACGTTTCCAACGTGTTGGGAACGATTAATCCGGTGGCACAAATCATTGAAACAGCGCACAAGCGAAACGTTCCGGTTTTTGTGGACGGAGCACAGGCGGTGCAGCACATTCCGGTGGATGTGCAGGCGCTGGATGCCGATTTTTATGCTTTTTCGGCCCACAAAATGTACGGACCCAACGGCGTGGGCGTACTTTACGGAAAACGCAAATGGCTGGAACAAATGCCTCCCTACCAGGGTGGCGGAGAGATGATTGCCGAAGTTTCGTTCGAGAAAACTACGTTCAGCGAAATACCCTTCAAGTTTGAAGCAGGAACGCCAAACATCACCGGAGTGATTGCTTTTGGCGCAGCCATCGATTTGCTCCGGGAAACCGGTTTGGAAAACATTTCGGCATGGGAACAGGAATTGCTTGCTTATGCTACATCACAATTGAAAGAAATGGAAGGACTTCGGATTTACGGGGAGGCGCCGCATAAATCAGGAGTTATTTCGTTTAATATTGCCGGAATTCACCCGTATGATTTGGGTACCATGCTCGACAAAACGGGCGTTGCCGTGCGCACCGGCCACCACTGCACCGACCCGCTGATGAAGCATTACGATATTCCAGGAACCGTGCGTGCATCGTTTGGACTTTACAACACCAAAGAGGAAATCGACCGTTTTATGCAGGCGCTAAAAAAAGTAGTGCAAATGTTGACATAATATGAAGAAGTATTTTCCAGACTGGTTTATATCCGGCTTGTTCCTGATGATTTTAATCGCCTGGCTGAAACCTGGCATTGGCATGGATTTACAGCCGGTTCATCTGGGTTTGATTATCGATATCGGCGTTGTCCTCATTTTCTTTTTTTACGGGTTGAAACTGGACCCGGCCAAACTGAAAGCCGGCATGAGCAACTGGAAAATGCACGCGGCCATTCAATTCACCACCTTTTTATTGTTTCCGCTGCTGATTTTACCATTTTATCCTTTGCTGGCAGGTACAAAACTCGAAATGTTCTGGATTGGAATGTTTTTCCTGGCTGCGCTGCCATCAACTGTTTCCTCATCGGTGGTCATGGTTTCCATTGCAGGTGGTAACATTCCCGGCGCCATTTTCAACGCAAGTATTTCAGGAATTATTGGAATTGTGATGACCCCCTTCTGGATGGGACTATTCCTGACGGGCGCTGAAGAAGGTTTCGACTTTTCGCATGTGTTGGTTCAGCTTATCACCCAAATTATTGTGCCTGTGGTGGCAGGCCTGTTACTTCACCGGTATTTTGTGCGCTGGATAACCCGTCATCTGACCAAACTAGCGGCATTCGATAAAATCATCATTTTGCTCATTGTTTACGAATCGTTCAGCCGTTCGTTCATGTCGGGCATCTTCACTTCGGTAAGCTGGCTGGCGTTGGGCGGGCTTTCTCTGGCCGTTGTTCTGCTTTTTTTTATCGTTTTGAATTTCACCGGATGGACAGCGAAAAAGTTGCATTTTACGCGCGAAGACCGCATCACGCTCCAATTTGCCGGCACCAAAAAATCGCTGGTGCATGGTTCGGTATTTGCAAGTGTGCTGTTCGGCGACATCAGCGGAGCCGGAATTTTTCTACTGCCCATCATGATTTACCACAGCTACCAGTTGTTTTACATCAGCATCCTTGCCCGGAAAATGGCTAAAAAAATCTGAAAAGTCCGGCTTAAAACAAGGGTAACTTTTCTGCAATTTGAACATCAGAAATTTGTGTGGACACAAAAAATTCCGACATTTGTATCCTTAATTTCACTTTTTTAAAATATGACGATTGAAGAAGTTCAGCAAGAGATAATTGACGAGTTTTCAGTTTACGAAGACTGGATGGATAAATATGCGTACCTGATTGAGTTGGGAAATGAACTGGAACCGCTCGACCCGAAGGATAAAAACGACCAGAACCTGATAAAAGGATGCCAGTCGCGGGTTTGGCTGGTGGCCGAAAAGGAAAACGGGCAGATTCAGTTCAGGGGAGAAAGCGATGCCGTGATTGTAAAAGGTTTGGTTGCGTTGTTGTTGCGGGTGGTTTCAGGCCGAACCCCTAAAGAAATTATGGAAAACGAACTGCACTTTATCGACGACCTGGGATTGAAACAGCACTTGTCGCCCACGCGGGCAAACGGACTGCTGGCCATGGTAAAACAAATCAGGCTGTATGCTGTTGCTTATGACAGGTTGGAAAAATGAGAAGGAGGAATAGAAATGGACAAAAGAATAGACCAGATAATCGAAAACCTGAAAGAGGTTTACGACCCGGAGATACCGGTTAATGTTTATGATTTGGGATTGATTTACAATGTGGATGTGGACGATAAAAACAACGCCAACATTGTGATGACGCTGACAGCTCCCGGCTGCCCGGTGGTTGACATGCTGATGGATAACATTACCCAGGCCGCTCGCGCTGTGGAAGGCATTGAAAACGTAAACGTTGACCTCACCTTCGACCCACCCTGGGATAAATCGATGATGAGCGAGGAAGCCCGTTTGGAATTGGGATTCTTTTAGTAAAAATCCCTAAGGGAACTGCGTAACCCTTAGGGATTGGAAACGAACGATGCAAAACCAAAACAATATATCACAGAAAATTAAATCACAAGCAAAAGAACTCGGATTTCTCGAGTGTGTCATTATTCCGGCAGGTTTTCTGGAAGAAGAAGAGGCGCATTTTAAAAACTGGCTGAATGCCGGAATGCATGGTGAAATGGGTTACATGGCCCGCAATGTGGAAAAACGACTCGACCCCCGGTTGCTTTTGGAAAACGCCAAAACGGTAATTGTTGTTCTCCAGAACTATTTTCCTAAAGAAATTCAAAAAGACCCCGAAGCTCCTGTACTTTCCAAATATGCTTACGGCACCGATTACCATTTTATAATGAAAGACAAGCTGAAAAAACTGCTCGCTTTTATTCAGGAGCAAATTGGTACTTGCAATGCCCTGCCTTTTGTGGATTCAGCGCCTGTGCTTGAA
>Ga0209614_1000554_pt1 | contig 32205 bp, 29 predicted proteins | sample BlaSprsedimmetaG_FD_185484 | JGI IMG/M metagenome (GOLD analysis project Ga0209614, IMG submission 185484) | Hot spring sediment bacterial and archeal communities from California, USA to study Microbial Dark Matter (Phase II) - Blank Spring... ... | reverse complement strand
GACGAGGTCAAGGCATGGGAGTCGACAAGAAACGGAATGAAGGCCGGGGTTAACTGGCAGTTCACTGCTGAAGATGCCCGGATCAAACTGAACCGTCTTTATCCAACATTAGAGATGTGACAGGACACTACGATCCAAATGTCGATTCATTCGACAGAGTTGTACCGACTTGATTTTCTGTGCACGACGTGAGAGCGACTTGCGGTTTTTATGGAGTATTTTTTCTTTACACCCTGACAACTCAAGGCTATATTTAATATTTTTTACTTTCAGACACCTTTTGCGCTCTTTTCGACTGTTTTTTGGAAAGGATAGTCGCTGGGGTGTTATTTTCTTGGTAGTAAGCTAATGAGGTGCATATGGCGCGACATTTTCTTCAAATCACGGATTTGAAACGTTCCGAAGCCTGGAACATGTTGACCAGGGCCAAGGAAATCAAGGCGACCAAGTGGAAGTCGTCCCTTTTGGGCGGCAAGACCATTGTTTTGCTTTTTGAAAAGGCATCCACGCGCACCCGACTCTCTTTTGAAGTGGGCATTCGGGCTCTTGGAGGGAATGTGATCTTCTTGACCAGCCGGGATTCCCAGCTTGGACGCAATGAGCCCCTGCGCGACACTGCCCGGGTGTTTTCCCGTTATGTACACGGGATCGTGGTGCGGACATTTGCCCAGGAAATTCTTGATGAATTGGCGAATGCCGGATCCATTCCGGTGATCAACGCCCTGACCGATCTGCATCATCCCTGTCAGGTGATGAGCGACATGCTGACCATTTTTGAACGCACCCCTGACTTGCCGGACTTGAAGATCGCCTGGATCGGGGACGGCAATAACATGGCCAACTCCTGGTTGCATGCGGCCATGTATTTCCCTTTTGCCCTGCATCTGGCAGTGCCCGAAGGATATGAGCCGGATCCGGATATTCTGCAGAATGCCCGGGAAGGCGGAGCGAATGTCGTGTTGACCCATGATCCGAGGGAGGCCGTGGCCGACGCTCACTATGTGAATACGGATGTCTGGGCTTCCATGGGACAGGAAGCTGACGCCGAACATCGCCGGGAGGTCTTCGCCTCTTTTCAGGTCAATTCACGGCTGTTGGCTTTGGCGCATCCCCAATGCAAGGTTCTGCATTGTCTGCCGGCCAAACGCGGCGAAGAAATCACGGAAGAGGTCCTTGAGGGGGATTTTTCAATCGTCTGGGACCAAGCCGAAAACAGGCTGCACATGCAAAAAGCCATCTTGGAATGGATCTATAGCGAGACGCACCATCCCGCAACCGAAGCATCCCCCGCGGAATAGTCTTGAATGCGGGGTCTGCTGTTGGCGGAACTTGCTGAAAAATATGGGTGAGAAGACACATGACACAAGATATTGAAAGGGTCGTGCTGGCATACTCCGGCGGCCTGGACACCTCGGTGATACTGGCATGGATTAAACAGACATACGCCTGCGAGGTAATTACCTTTACAGCGGATCTCGGTCAGGGGGAGGATCTGTCAGGCGTGGAGCGTCGCGCCCGAGAGACCGGAGCCGAGAAAGCGTATGTGGAGGACTTGCGCGAGGAATTCGCACGGGATTTTATTTTCCCTATGATGCGGGCCAACGCCGTCTACGAGGGCCGTTACTTGTTGGGCACCTCCATTGCCCGTCCCCTTATCGCCAAGCGCCTTGTGGAAATCGCCAAGGCCGAGAACGCCCAGGCCATTGCCCACGGCGCCACTGGCAAGGGCAATGATCAGGTTCGTTTTGAACTGGCTGCGGCAGCCCTGGAAGGAGGCATCCGGATCATCGCTCCATGGCGGGAATGGAACCTGCGTTCGCGCACGGACTGCATCGCCTTTGCCCGGGAGAACAACATTCCCGTGACCGTGACCGTGGAAAAACCGTATTCCTGCGATGGGAATTTGCTTCATTTATCCTTTGAGGGCGGGGAGTTGGAGGATCCCTGGGCAGAGCCCGGGCCCCACACGTATTCTTTGACCGTGCCCGTGGAACAGGCTCCGGATCAGCCGGAAATCCTGACCATTGACTTCGAGGCGGGCGACCCCGTGGCCGTAAACGGCGAGACCCTTACGCCAGCCGGGATTTTTGAGGTCTTGAACAAAATTGGCGGCAGACACGGGGTGGGCCGGCTGGACATGGTGGAAAGCCGCTTTGTGGGCATGAAATCCCGTGGAGTGTATGAAACGCCGGGGGGCACTATTTTACATTTTGCCCATCGCGACCTGGAAAGCCTGACCATGGATCGTGAAACCATGAGACTGCGTGATCAACTGATACCTCAGTACGCGGCCATGATTTACAATGGTTTCTGGTTCGCTCCGGAGCGTGAAGCGTTGCAAGCATTCATCAATAAGAGCCAGGAACGGGTGCAAGGCACGGTTCGCATCAAGCTGTACAAGGGAGCGGTAACCATATTGGGACGGAAGTCTCCTGTTTCGCTTTACAACCCGGATCTGGCTACTTTTGAGGAAGATACCCTTTACGATCAAGCGGATGCGACCGGGTTTATCCGTTTAAATGCGTTGCGGCTCAAGGCCTGGAATGTCCGATGAAAGATCAAGACCAGGCGCGCAAGCTTTGGGGAGGGCGGTTCAAGACCGCCACGGATCATTTGGTGGAGCGTTATACAGCTTCGGTTCACTTTGATCATTGCCTCGCGGAACAGGATATCCAGGGCTCCGTGGCTCATGTGCGCATGCTGGCCAGGCAGGGCGTGTTGGAGCAAGGCGAAGCCGAGATGATTATGCGCGGTCTGGAACAGGTGCGTGATGAAGTGAGGTCCGGTGCTTTTGTCTGGCGCGAGGAATTGGAAGACGTGCACATGAACATCGAGGCCAGGCTGACGGAGTTGATCGGAGAGTCCGGGAAAAAACTGCATACCGGCCGCAGTCGCAATGATCAGGTGGCTCTGGACTTCCGGTTGTATGTGGCCCAGGCGTTGGAACACTGGCAGGTCTGTCTGAAGTCCTTGATTCGGGTGTTGCTGGAGCGTGCCAGGGAACATCAGGGAACACTGTTGCCCGGATGCACCCATCTGCAGCCTGCCCAACCCGTGAGCCTGGCTCAGCATCTGCTGGCCTATGCCTGGATGTTGGTACGCGACGAAGCACGTACGGCCGATGCCCTGCGCCGGGTGCGGGTCAGCCCGCTGGGTGCGGCGGCCCTGGCCGGGACAATCTATCCCGTTGATCCGGAGCAGGTGGCAGCTGACGTGGGTTTCCCCAGAGCGTTCGAAAACAGTATGGATGCTGTTTCGGACCGGGATTTCGTCATTGAGGCCGTATGCGCGGGGTCGTTGATTATGGCCCACCTGTCCAGGTTCTGCGAGGAACTGATCATGTGGGCCAACCCCGCCTTCGGGTTCGTGCTTCTGCCGGAGGACTACGCCACGGGTTCGAGCATCATGCCCCAGAAAAAGAACCCGGACGTGGCCGAATTGATGCGCGGCAAGACTGGGCGAGTTTATGGAGCGCTGATCAGTCTTTTGACCTTGGTCAAAGGATTGCCTCTGGCATACAATCGTGATTTGCAGGAGGACAAGGAGCCGTTTTTCGATGCCGACGCCACAGTGCACAATTCCTTGAGGCTGATGGCCGGGATGATGGCAAAGATGGTGTTTGTTCCGGAAAAAATGTTCGCTTTGCTGCGCAAGGGGTTTCTCAACGCCACGGAGCTGGCCGACTATCTTGTCGGGAAGGGTCTCGCCTTCCGGGACGCCCATCGCATTGTGGGCCGGATCGTGGCTTTTGCCGAAAAACGAGGCCTGGCTCTGGAGGAGCTTTCCTTGGAGCAGTTGCAGTCTTTTTCCATGTTGATTCAAAAGGATGTTTTCCCTGTCTTGGATTACCGGGAAGCGATCCGCCGGCGGAACGCCCGTGGAGGCACGGGCCCTGAAGCTGTTCAGCGGCAGATAGAAAAACTGGTAAAGTGGCTTGATCAGTCGGATTGAAAACAGTGAAGGGAGTGGCGGAAGCGTATAGGAGTCGAACCTACCGACGACCTCTCGACCGTCCACTGGATTTGAAGTCCAGGCGCCACACCGGTGACGAAACGCTTCCGGAACAGAGCCTGACTTGCTATCTTTTTTCAGGACAAACTTCAAGGCTTTGTAAATGAATCGCCATATGGCTGGCCGGTGAGAGATTCGGCGGAACGCACCGACTTTTCGCTTTATCATGATTACGACTATTGAACCTTCTATGGAGGCATGATCATTGAATAATTTTTCCAAGAATCTTCTGCTTTGGGCCACGATTTCCGTGGTCATGGTGGTCCTTTTCAACTTGTTCAGTCACCCTCCGACCCCGGAACAAAAGCTGAGCTACAGTGAACTTTTGACCAGAGTGCGCAACGGAGAAATCGCCGAGGTGAAAATCCAGGGCCAAAAAATTTTCGGAGTTTTGCTCAACGAACAGCGTTTTATTTCTTACAATCCTAACGATCCCGAATTGGTGCAGACGCTTTTGGCCAACAACGTCAGGGTCGTTGCCGAACCCGAGGAACAGTCTCCCTGGTATTTTACGGTGCTGGTTTCCTGGTTTCCCATGCTTTTGCTGATCGGCGTATGGATTTTCTTCATGCGCCAGATGCAGTCAGGCGGGGGAAGGGCCATGTCCTTCGGGCGTTCAAGGGCTAAAATGCTCAGCGAGGAGTCCACCAAGGTGACGTTTGAGGATGTGGCTGGTGTGGACGAAGCCAAAGATGAACTGATGGAAGTGGTGGAATTTCTGCGCGAACCGAAAAAATTTACCCGACTGGGAGGGAGGATTCCCAAGGGCGTATTGCTGGTCGGTTCGCCCGGAACAGGCAAGACGCTGTTGGCCCGGGCCGTGGCCGGGGAGGCCGGCGTACCGTTTTTTTCCATCTCCGGTTCGGATTTCGTGGAGATGTTTGTCGGCGTCGGCGCGGCCCGAGTGCGGGATCTGTTCACCCAGGGCAAGAAAAATGCTCCATGTCTTATTTTCATTGACGAGATTGACGCTGTTGGACGGCAAAGAGGCGCTGGATTGGGAGGCGGCCATGACGAACGGGAACAGACCTTGAACCAATTGCTGGTGGAGATGGACGGTTTTGAGTCCAACGAGGGTGTGATTCTCATTGCAGCCACCAACCGTCCGGATGTGCTTGATCCGGCGCTGCTCAGGCCGGGGCGGTTCGATCGCCAGGTGGTCGTCCCGCAGCCGGATTTGCGGGGCAGAATGAAGATTTTGCAGGTCCATGCCAAGCGCACCCCCTTGGCCAAGGGAGTAGACCTGGAGTCCCTGGCCAAGGGCACTCCCGGTCTTTCCGGGGCGGACCTGGAAAACCTGGTCAATGAGGCTGCGTTGCATGCCGCCAGCCAAAGCAAGGATCAGGTGGAAATGATGGACTTTGAAGAGGCCAAGGACAAGATCCTGATGGGCAAGGAGCGGCGAAGCCTGATTCTCAGCGACGAGGAAAAAAGAACAACCGCCTATCATGAGGCCGGGCATGCCCTTGTGGCCAAACTTCTGCCCGGCACGGATCCGGTGCACAAAGTTTCCATTATTCCCAGAGGGATGGCCCTTGGCGTGACCATGCAGCTCCCTGAAGATGATCGACACAACTACAGCAGATCATATCTTGAAAACAACCTGGCCGTGCTTCTTTCCGGAAGGGCGGCCGAGCAGATTGTTTTCAATCAGATGACCACGGGCGCGGGCAACGATATTGAGCGGGTTACAAAAATGGCTCGCAAGATGGTTTGCCAATGGGGCATGAGCGACAATTTGGGTCCATTATCCCTTGGCGAAAAGGACGATCATGTCTTTTTGGGTCGCGAGATCGTCCACCACAAGGATTACAGCGAGCAAACCGCTCAGATGATCGACGCCGAAATCAAGGGATTCATCAGCAGGGCTGAAGAAAAGGCCAGGCAGCTGCTGGAAGAGAATCTTGAGGTCTTGCACGCCATGGCCGAGGCTTTGTTGGACAGGGAAACCATCACCGGAGAGGATATCAATCGGATCATACGCGGCGAGCCCTTGCCGCCGATGAATTCCCTGGGCAAGAAAATGCCCACGGACCAGGCTGAAGCCAAGACTGAAAGCGGCGAACCCGCGGAAAATACCGGCAATGTGGAGCAGGAAGAGCAGGCCGAAGATGATTTTTCCCTGGAAGAATCGGAAAAACCGGATCGATCTTGATCCCAGCAGGAAGCATGTCTTGAGAGGTATACGTCCTGGCAGTTTTTTTGCCTGTCGGCTCAATGTATCCATAAGAACTCACAGGTATAACCTTTGACCCCTTATGACATTTCATGGACCGGCATTCACGCTGGATGATTAAAGGATCCAGGGGGCTGGATCTGAGTATTCCGGTGATCATGGGGATCGTCAATTGCACGCCGGATTCATTTTTTGACGGCGGTCGCTTGCGGACCGTGCAGGCCGCGGTGGATTACGGGATGGATTTGGCGGCTCAGGGGGCCCGCATCCTTGATGTGGGCGGCGAGTCCACCCGTCCCGGCGCCAAGCGGGTTGCCCTGGCGGAGGAACTCACGCGCACTGTTCCGGTCCTTTCCGGTTTGGCACGTCAAAGAGACCTCAGGGATCTGGCATGCGTTCTTTCCGTGGACACCACCAAGGCCGGCGTGGCCGCCGCAGGGCTGGAGGCCGGGGCTGAAATCGTCAATGATATTTCCGCTTGTCGTTTTGATCCCGAGCTGCTGGATGTTCTAGTGCAATACCGGCCCGGATACGTGTTGATGCACTCCCTGGGACGTCCCCAAACCATGCAGAATCATCCTCGCTACAAGAACGTGGTGGAGGAGATCCTTGCATTTTTTCAGCGGCAGATGGACCGTTTCATAAACGCTGGATTGAGCGAGGAACAGATCATTTTGGACCCGGGAATCGGTTTCGGCAAACTTTTGGAACACAATCTTTCGATTCTGCGCGAAATGGATCGTTTTTTGATTCTGGGACGACCCGTCCTGGTCGGGCTTTCCAATAAGTCCCTTTGGCATGGTTTGCTCGATCTTGAACTTTTCGAGCGGGAATCGGCTACCCAGGTGGCCACGGCCTTGATGGCCGTCAAGGGGGTGTCCGTGCATCGGGTGCATGACGTGGAAAGCGCCTCCAGGACATTGCGCATTGTGCAAGCATTGACGGCTTGCGGGGCGTAAAGATGATGGACCTGCAAATCGGCATTCGCGACCTCATTGATATTGGTCTGGTCACCTTTGCCTTTTATCGGGTCATTCTCCTGGTCAAGGGGACCAGGGCCGTTTCAGTGATTTACGGCCTGTTGCTGATTATCGTCATATATTATCTCTCCGAGGAATTCGGACTGTTCACCTTGAATTGGCTGTTGGCGAACTTTCTGGGTTCCCTTTTTTTGGTGATCATCATTTTTTTCCAGGCCGACATCCGCAAGGCGCTTTCTGAACTCGGGGCGGGGAGCTTGTGGCGGCGGAAAAAAATTTCGGACAAACTCTTGGACGAGGTTGTCCTGGCTGTGTTGAACATGGCTAAATCCAGGATCGGCGCCCTGATCGTTTTTGAACGGGGTATCCCTCTTGGGGAAATGATTGCCAGAGGCGTTGAGATCAAGGCCGGGGTAAGCCGAGAACTTTTGGTGACCATATTTTATCCGAATACTCCCCTGCACGATGGCGCAGTCATCATTCGCGAAGGGCGCATCGAGGCAGCTGGTTGTATTCTGCCCCTGTCCTCGGGCGTGGATCTTTCCGCCAAACTGGGCACTCGGCATCGTGCCGCCTTGGGCATCAGCGAGGAAACCGATGCCGTGGCCCTGGTTGTTTCCGAGGAGCGAGGCGTGATTTCCCTGGCCCAGGCCGGAAAACTCATTGAAAATCTGGACGAGGCTGGTCTGAGGGAGTTGCTGCGCCGCGTCCTGGAGCATCATGAATGAAGAGCAACTGGCAGTATCTGGCTCTGGCGTTGGCCTTGGCGGTGTTCACATGGCATTTGGTTTCCGGGCGTGAAAAAGTGGATACATGGATTCAAATGCCCGTGGAAATGGTTAACGCTCCGCAAGGATATGTTGTCCGCCAAGGCATGGTCAACCGCATTGAGGTGCAAGTGCGCGGTCCAAGACCCATGGTTCGCGGCATTGACATGAAAAATGCCATTTATCCGCTTAATCTTACGGGACTAAGGCCTGGAGTGAATGTTCTTGAATTTGAACCCGGGAACATACCCCTTTCCAGGGCCATCGAGATCGTGGAAATTGTGCCGCCTCGGGTGGAATTGGTGGTGGACAAGCTCATGACCAAGGAGGTCCCTGTTGAGGCGGATTATCATGTCCAACTCCATGAGGATTTCCAACTCAAGCAGATGGTGCTCAAGCCGGAGTTCGTAACCATCCGCGGCCCCCAGATCCTTGTGGAACCGATTGAAACGATCAAAACCCAGCCGGTGGAGGTGGATGAGGATCATCACCATATGTGGGAGGCGGCGACAGGCTTGGTGCTCCCGGCAGAAGTAGAGGCTTCCCCGGCCAGGGTGGTCTTGCAACTGCTTTTTGGTGAAAAAATGCAGGAAAAATGGGTGGAAGCCGAGGTTCGATTGCCTGAACTTGAAGGACGATCCGTGCGTGCGAAGCCCGCCAAGGTGCGGTTGCTGCTGCTGATGCCGGTTTCCATGGCACGGGCAAAGCAATTGGAAGGCGTAAGCGCTGTTCCCGACGACATGGGGGCATTGGAACCCGGAACGCATCTTCTCGGCTATCGCGTAACGATTCCCGCGGGCAGTTCACTGGTGCAGACCGAACCGGAAGCGATTGAAGTGCGCATTGCGGAAGAATAGGCGGGAACAAGGCGAATGATGCCAGAAAACTTCGGAAGGACTGTGTTCATTAGGCTGCAAGAAGGAATATGAGGATAAACATGCGCAAAGGACTTTTTGGCACGGACGGGATGCGAGGACAGGTCAATCTTTTTCCGATGCTTCCGGAAATCGCCCTGCGTCTCGGTTTGGCAGTGGGACAAATGTTTCGAAACGGCTCCAGGCGGCATCGAGTGGTCATTGGCAAGGACACCAGATTGTCCGGGTATGTTTTCGAAACCGCATTGACTTCCGGATTTTGTTCCGCCGGAATGGATGTCTATCTTGTAGGTCCCATGCCCACTCCGGCCATTTCCTTTTTGACCCGGAACATGCGCGCTGATGTCGGGGTGGTTATTTCCGCGTCCCATAATCCATTCATGGACAACGGCATCAAGCTGTTCGACAGCCAGGGGTTCAAGCTGGACGATATTATCGAAGATCAAATTTCGGAAATGGTTCTTTCTGCGGACACGGAATGGGATTATCCTCAACCAGAGGCCGTGGGCAAGGCCGCTCGCATTGCTGACAGCCTTGGCCGTTACCTGGTTTTTTTAAAGAACACGATTCCCTCGGACATGACCTTGGATGGCGTCAAGGTGGTTTTGGACTGCGCGCACGGCGCCACCTATAAAGTCGCGCCGCTGCTGTTCGAGGAGCTCGGGGCCAAGGTGGAGGAAATCGGCACGGATCCGGATGGTCTGAATATCAACCGCAAATGCGGATCGCTTTATCCCGAATTGATGGCCCACAGGGTGCTGGAATGCGGTGCGGATATCGGTTTGGCCCTGGATGGAGATGGGGACCGCCTGATCGTCACGGATGAGCGGGGCAATGTTTTGGACGGAGACCAGATCATGGCCATCTGCGCCCAGGACATGATGGAAAATCATGCCTTGCCGGGAAACACCCTTGTGGCTACAGTCATGAGCAACATGTCCCTGGAAATCTTTATGCGGGAGCGTTCCGGCAGGTTGTTGCGGACTCCGGTGGGCGACAGACATGTTGTTGAAGCCATGCGTCGGGAAGGAGCAATTTTTGGTGGCGAACAGTCCGGACATCTGATCTTTTTAAACCGCTGTACCACTGGCGACGGCATTCTTGCGGCCCTTCAGCTTTTGAAAATCATGCGAGAAAAGGGCAAACCCCTCTCGGAACTGGCCACTTTGCTGACGCCGTTTCCCCAGGTTCTGGTGAATGTCCATGTGGAACGAAAGATCGCATTTGATCAATCCCAGCCGGTTGTCCGGGCCGTGCGGCAGGCCGAAAAAAAACTTGGATCACGAGGCAGGGTCCTGTTGCGGTATTCCGGAACCGAGCCTGTCGCCAGAGTCATGGTGGAGGGTGAACAACAAGAAGTCGTCAAAGAACTGGCGGAGGACCTGGCGGATTTACTCCGTGTGCATTTGCGATAGACTTTTTATGATTTGGGGGTACATTTCCAGGGCACGGATAGAAACCATTGATCCTGGATTGCCGGAAAAGGTTGATTGTCTGGCCAGGATTGTCCTATACATACCCTATCCGCTTCAAGAACAGCATTCGCTGCTGTTTGTTGCAGGAGCAAGAGGCCCTGAATCACGGCCATAACCAAGGAGATCACTCCGATGCAAGTAAGAAAAGTCGTCATACCCGTGGCAGGTTGGGGAACGAGATCCTTGCCCGCGACAAAAAACATACCCAAGGAAATGCTCCCGGTCTACAAAAAACCCGGAGTGCAGTACATTGTGGAAGAGGCCATGTATTCCGGGTTGACGGATGTTGTTTTCGTAAACAACCAAAATAAAAAAATTATTGAGGACCATTTCGACTACAACTGGGCCCTGGAAGATCTGTTGGAGCGGACCGGAAAGACAACGCTTTTGGAAGAAGTTCGGTCCGTAGCCGAAATGGTGAACATCATTTCCGTGCGCCAGAAAAAACAGTTGGGCCTGGGACACGCGGTATTTTGCGCCCGAGAAATAATCAAAAACGAACCGTTTGCGGTGATGCTGGGTGATGATTTGATGTTCGGCCGGGAGCCGGGAATCAAGCAGCTCATGGATGTGGCCATGTCCGAAAACATGTCCGTGGTCGGGGTCATGGAAGTGGAGTCGGACAAGGTGAGCAGCTACGGGATTATCCAGGGTGAGGAGTTTGCGCCGGGGATTTTCCGGGTACGTTCCCTTATTGAAAAGCCCAAGCCGGCCCAGGCGCCTTCCAGGCTGGCCGTCGTGGGGCGGTACGTGCTCATGCCCGAAGTGTTCACGCACTTGGAAGGAACCGAACCCGGACACGGCGGCGAGATTCAAATCACGGACGCCCTGCTGGCCATGGCCCGAAAGAATCGCCTGCTGGCCGTAAAAATGCGCGGCATGCGTTTTGACGTCGGCGATTGGACGGACTATCTCACGGCCAATATTTATTTTGCATTGCAGGACGAAACCCTGCGCGATGAATTGACCCGCAAGCTCAAGGGCCTGCTTTCCTGTCCCAGCTGATATAAAATGCATTCCGGGCTGGGATCACTATACGAAAAGCATTCGTCAACGCATCAGCGCTTTTTATTGCGAAAGTATCCTGTCAAAAGAAAATAAAGCGTGTTTGCGAATCAAGAAACGGCTGATGCGAGATTCAGGAAAAGAGGATTTTCAGACAGAGACCAGGTAAGAAAAATTGTCTTGCCCAACCGCTTTTGGCAGTCAATGCATCCCTGAGTTCATTTGCACGAAAGGGACGGACAATTTCCAAAAGCGGTTTTTTTGTTTTTAAACAAGGGTCAACGCCGTGGCGTCATTTTGGCAGGTTGCCCTGTGCAGCCCTCCTTTTCGTACATTCACCTACAGCACCCCTGATTATCTTCCGGAACAGGCCTGGTCCATAGGCCAGCGGGTCATGGTCCCGGTGGGTCGATCCCTTCGCATGGGGGTGATCGTGTCGCGGTCCGTGGATTTCGCAGCGGAAAGCGGGACTGTTAAGCCTTTGGGATGGCCCCTGGAACAAGAACTTCTGCTCACCAGGGATGTGCTGGATATGGTGCACCACTTGGCTCTGCGCCAGATGGTCTTGGAGGGCAGGATCCTGGCGGCGGTGCTGCCCAGAGCTCTTCGGACAGGCAACTCCGTGTTCAATTTGACCGAATCCGTTGAGACGCTCAAGCTTTCCTGCAAAGATGTTTTGCAATCGGCCCCACGGCGTTTGCTGGAATTGGGCCGGGCCTGGCTGGAGGGAAGGATGCGGCCTCAGGCATTGGAACACGGCAGTGTCGGCAGTATGAAATATGAGCTGCTGCGTGATCCTCCGTGGGATCTTCGTCCCGGAGCCAAGCGTCAACTGGCTGTCCTGGAATACTTGTTTGCCAACGGCCGGGTTTCCAAAGCCGCATTGCGGCAGATTTTGACCGGGGATGTGAACAGGGTCTTGGCTGATTTGTCGCGTCGCGGCTTGGTCCAGGCCATTCCGCAGGGCTGCCGTGCATCTGATGAAGGGCGCATCAGCCAGGATTCAGCGCGGTTTTTTTCTTCTCACGAACACCATGCGTTGACCGAGGAACAAACCGAGGCCCTGAACGTTTTGCAGGATGATCTGCAACAGAGCACCGTTCAGGAGCGGGGCTTGGTGCGGCTGGTGCATGGAGTGACCGGAAGCGGCAAGACCCTGCTGTATCTCCGATTGGCGCGTTTTTGCCTGGCCATGGGCCGCGGCGTCATGCTGCTGGCCCCGGAAGTGGCGCTTTCAGCCCAATTATGGTCCGAGGTTGCCAAGGAATTTCCGGAATCCACGCGGCATTGGTACCACGGGTATCTGGCACCGGGGGCCAAGCTGGCGATTTTCCGTTCCTTGTTGCGCGGCGTTCCGCAAATAGTCGTCGGTACCCGATCCGCCTTGTTCTTGCCCATGCCGACTTTGGGCTTGGTGATCCTGGACGAAGAGCACGATGCCTCCTACAAGCAAGAGGAGGGAATTGTCTACCATGCCAAGGAAGTGGCCTTTTTTCGCATCAGGAAAGGAGGTCTGCTGGTTTTGGGCTCGGGCACCCCGGATGTCAAAACCCATTATGCCGCAAGCCAGGGTGAGATTGCCAGGGTAACCCTCAGGCATCGCATTTCCCAAAGTCCGACTCCAAAAATATGCTTGGTGGACATGCGCCAAGAATCCAAGTCCGAGCCCTTATCCCAGAAATGTCGGGAGGAATTGCTCCACGTCTTGGAACGAGGGGAGCAGGCCATGTTTCTGCTCAATCGCAGAGGCTTCGCTCCTTTGGTATCCTGCCTGGACTGCGGCAGTGCGCCCCAATGTCCTCATTGCAGGGTGGGCTTGACCTATCACAAGGGGTGGGAGCGGCTGCTCTGTCATTACTGTGGATATACCCTTTATTTTCCTTGTGTTTGTCAGCAGTGCGGCGGCAGCCGGTTTCTGCCCATGGGCGAGGGAACCGAGTCCTTGGAAGAATATCTGGAAGGTCTGGTTCCTCCGGGGCAGGGTGTTGTGCGTTTGGACCGGGACAGCACCCGACGCAAGGGCAGGCTGGAGGACATTCTGGGCTCTTTCGGCCAGGGCCGAGCCCAGGTCATGGTGGGCACGCAAATGCTCAGCAAGGGGCATCATTTTCCCAATGTGACCCTGGTCACGGCGGTGGACGGAGACATTGGACTGAATCTTCCAGATTACCGGGCATCGGAAAAAACCTTTCAGCTGCTGGTGCAGTTGGCGGGCAGGGCCGGGAGGGGAGACCAGCCGGGCTCCGTGCTTATCCAGACCAGCAATCCCGACCATCCCTGCTGGCAGCATATTCGCACCGGTGATTACGAGGGTTTTTTTGCCCGGGAACTGGAGAGACGCAGGAAGTTTGCTTACCCGCCTTTTGTCAAATTGGGCATGGTCCGATTTAGTTATCCCCGGGAATGGACGCCAGGAGAAGGTTTGCTGGCCAAGGCCGGCGAACATTTGCACCGCAACGGCGCCAAGCTGAAGATACGCGTTTTGGGGCCGGCTCCGGCGCCCCTGGGACAGCTCAAGGGCCGCAAGCGGTTTCATTGCCTGCTCAAGGCCCAACAATGGCAAGACATCCGGGAGGTTTACGGATCATTACAACAAACGCTTTTCAAATCTTCGCCTCTGCGAATCAGTCTGGATCTGGATCCGGTGAATATGCTCTAGGGACAGGCCTTTTCTCCCACCACTTTTCCAGCCAATCTTCAAAATACCCTTGATTTGTGGGCGACGGCCCAAAGACTATTTTCATATTCAGCCGCCACCATCGCAGTGCGGTTTCCGGGCTGAGCAGGGGTTTGAGCTTGACTGCGTCCTTGGCCGTACAGACCACATCGGCCACTTTCAGGGACTGTGCTTCGTGGAGAATTCGGTGCAAGTCCCGATGCCTGAAAGCGTAATGATCCGCAAAGGCAAGATGTTTGCGAGGCGTGGCAGACAAGAGGTTCGTTGCGGTCTGTTCCACGGAACAAGGATGCCCCACGCCGCTGATCAACAGGTAAGGCCGTTCCAGGATCTGGGTTTGCTGATTCGAGGACAGGTCAGTCAAGCCGCAAGGCTCCAATGAAAAGAAAAAATAGGGTTTGTTGAATCTTTTTAGTCGGGATTCGATCAGCGGTCGCAGCTTGATGCATGCCTGTTCGTCGGCCTTGATCAGAAAGACGTCAGCGCGTGCCAAGGCTTTTGTCCCCTCGCGCCAGGGGCCGGAAGGGACCACCTTGTTCCAGTCCTGATCCACATCGTCTGGCAGGAGCAGAACCAGATCCAGGTCACGGATCACTGGCAGATGCTGGAAACCATCGTCCAGGACGAACAGGTCCGGATGGAATTGTTTCCAGGCCCAGGGGCCGGAGCGAATGCGTTTGGGGTCCACTATGATGTGAGACCCGGGCGCGGACTGGGCCAGGAGCAGGGGTTCATCACCGGCCTGTGCAACAGGGGCGTCCGGGCGCACAAGATAGGGCAGGTATGGCGGCTGCGCCTTGTAGCCCCGGGTGAGCAGAACCGGCCGAAGATTCCTGCTTTCCGCCCAGTGCAACAGCCATTGGCAGAACGGGGTCTTGCCCGTGCCGCCCCAGCGGATGTTGCCCACGCTGATGCAGGGAGCACACGGCCGCCAGCGCGGCAGCCGGTTCCCGGAATAGGTGGCTTCCCGCCAGGACATCAGTTTGGCGTAGAGCTTTGCCGGGAGGGAAAGCATGCGGGCATCCTCCAGAGCCAGGGAACGACAGGGCAAATTTGTTCTCACGGCTGGTTCATCCCGTTTTGACCGGATCGAAACTCCCTCACCGGCCTCGTACCATCAAGACGTTGCACAATGAAAACAAGAAATTACGGCAAGATGCTCGGCAACGGCTTGATGAACGATGCCTGGCTCGCTCAGACAGTCGATCCGGCCAAAATGGGGCAAACCAGCCTCAATATTTCAGGTGGTTACTGGAGAACACATTGGGAGCATTACGCGTTTCTGAAAATCAAGTTGAAAACGTTTCGAGTTGTGCTGCCGGTTTATCCAGATCGAGTGTTATCGCCTGTTGGACAGAGCTGGACATCGTTCGACGAACCATTGTCATACGCATTAACCACGCAATTTTGTTTTGGAAGTGCAATGGTTCGTCGTTACGAGGTCCGTGACGGAGTTGCGAGGAAGCTCGATCTGGATGAACCGGCAGCATCTCTGACAAAAGGGTTTTCAGAAACGCATAATGCTCCCGAACACATTTACCCTGCAGGGAACGGCTGTCGGGTGGACAGCGTCCAGGCTTTTGTCTTCTGTTTTCCGTCTTCCGACTTCAGCGAACTACATGCCCACAACATGATAGCCGGCATCCACGAAGATGGTTTCGCCGGTGACGCAAAAGGACAGGTTCGATGCCAGGAAAAGGGCCAGGCCCGCGGCATTGTCCTGGGTGACGTTGCGTTTCAGGGGAGCCTTTTCCTCCACGTGCTTGAAAATTTGCTTCATCCCGGAGATCCCCGAGGAGGCCAAGGTCTTGAGAGGGCCGGAGCTGATGGCATTGACGCGGATGCCCCTGGCGCCCATGTCCGCCGCGAGATACCGGACGCTGGCTTCCAGGGCCGCTTTGGCCACGCCCATGACGTTATAATTGGGGATCACTTTTTGCGCCCCGTAATAGGTCATGGTCATCACGGACCCGCCCTCGGGCATGAGCGGCTCAAAGGCATGACAGACAGCCACCAGAGAGTAACAGGAAACGTCCAGGGCCAGGGCGAAGCCGGACCTGGACGTTTCGATGTAGCGTCCGGACAGGTCGTCACGGTTGGCAAAGGCGATGGAATGCACCAGAATGTCCACGCTGCCCCATTTTTCTTGGACCAGTTGCGCCGCCTGCAGGATTTCTTCGTCCTTGGTCACGTCGCAGGGAAAAATGAACTCCCCGCCCAGTTCCTCACTGATGGGCTCCACCCGCTTGCGAATGGCGTCGTTTACGTAGTTGAAAGCCACTGATGCCCCGTTTTCCCGAAAAATTTTGGCAACAGCATAGGCAATGCTTCGGTCGTTGGCCACTCCGAAAACGAGGGCTTTTTTTCCGGCAAGTAGCATGATGGTCTCCTTTGGATGGGATTACAGTTGCAACAAAGGGCGAAGAAATGATCAAGAAAACGTGATTTTTTGCCCGGTTAACCTGGCATAGGCGTCCAGATAACGATCCCTGGTCTGCGATATCACCTCTTGGGGCAGCTTCGGTCCCGGAGTTTGTCTGTTCCAGCCGGTGGTTATCAGCCAGTTACGCAAATACTGCTTGTCAAAACTGGGTTGGGGGCTGCCTGGAGTGTAACCTTGTCTCGGCCAGAAGCGTGAGGAGTCCGGAGTCAGCACTTCATCGATGAGCAGCAGATCACCGTTCACCAAGCCGAATTCAAATTTCGTATCCGCGATGATGATTTCCAGATCCCAGGCGTATGCCCTGGCATGGGAGTAGATTGCCAGGGAAATGTCTTGCATCTTGGCCAGCAGTTCTGGACCGACCATTTTTTTGGCTAGATCGACAACAATGTTCTCGTCATGATGGCCGACATCGGCTTTGGTGGAAGGGGTGAACAGAGGCTTGGGCAATTGTTGGGATTCCAGGAGATCATTCGGTAGTCGATGGCCGCAGACCTGACCGGTTCTTTGATAGTCGCTCCATCCGGATCCGGTGATGTAACCCCGGACAATGCACTCCACGGGCAAGGGGCGAGCTTTTTTGACGAGCACGGATCGCCCGTCAAGTTGGTCCTTGAAGGGCTGCAGGATCCTTGGAAAATCAGAAACATCTGTGGCTAGGAGATGATTGGCCACGATGCTTTGCATTTTCGTCATCCAGAATAACGTGATCTGGTTCAAGACAACGCCCTTATAGGGGATCGGGTCGGGCAGGACCACGTCAAAAGCGGACATGCGGTCCGTGGTGACAATCAGCAATGTCTCCGGACAGACTTCATAAATGTCCCGAACCTTGCCGCGAAAGCTCAGGTTCAGCACGGGAATGTTGCTCTGGATCAGGGGGTTCATTTTTGTTTCCATGATCATGGGAATTCATGTGGTATATTGAGTAGCGATCATTTATATCAAGCATATCCCATTTGCCGGGAATGCAAAAGGGTCATTACCTTATACACTGCCAAAAATATGTGTTCGCGGCAAGACGCAAACCATCGCGCATCGGCAGGTCAAGCCGGAATCAGCATTCAGATCCGGTTCATGTCCCCTCTGTCGTCCTCTGCAGAACCGACCGGGCATGGGCTTCCAATCCTTCGAGAGAGGCCAAGCGGGCGATAGCCGGACCATGAGCGCGGAGATATTCACAATTTGTGGAAATGATATTTGTTTTTTTCATGAAATTGTCCACGGACAACCCGGAGGCGAATCGGGCCGTGCCCATGGTGGGCAGGACGTGGTTGGGTCCGGCAAAATAGTCGCCTACGGGTTCCGGACAGTGATGTCCCAGAAAAACAGCCCCGGCATTGCGTATCATTCCGAGCGTATTCCAGGGATCGTTTACACACAGTTCAAGATGTTCGGGCGCCAGCCGGTTGATCAATGTCGCTCCGGCTCGCAGGCTTGGCGTGTATACGAGGGCGCCCCAGTCAGCCAGGGATTTCCGGGCCGTGTCAACCCTGGGTAATTCCGTCAGCTGTCGCGTCAAGGCGCTCTTGATTTGAGGAATGAGATCGGCGTCCGTGCTGATGAGAATGGATGCGGCCAAGGGGTCGTGTTCGGCCTGGGAGAGCATGTCCGCGGCCACCCATTCGGCATTGGCCGTATGGTCGGCCAGAATCACGATTTCACTGGGACCGGCGATCATGTCAATGCCCACCTGACCGACCAGCAAGCGCTTGGCCGTAGTCACATGGATGTTGCCAGGTCCGGCAATGACGTCCACCGCGGGTACGGTTTGGGTGCCCAAGGCCAAGGCGGCTATGGCCCAGGCGCTGCCCAAGCGATAGAGTTCATCCACTTCCAAAAGCTCGGCCATGGCCAAAAGGTAAGGGTCAAGGCTGCCGTCTCGGCGCGGCGGAGTGACCACGGCGACGGCGTCAACACCGGCCACTTGGGCCGGAACGGCGTTCATGATCATGCTGGAAATCAGCGGCGTGGTTCCGCTCTGCCCTCCGGGAACATACAAGCCGACGCGTTCCACGGGCCGGATCATCTGACCGAGGATGGCGCAGTCCGATCCGGACTGCCACCAGGAGCGCTGGACTTGTTGTTCATGAAATTTTCGCACGTTGCCGACAGCCTGTTCCAGGATGGCCTTGTCTTTGGCTGGAATTTCAGCGGTTCGATGTTGAATTTCCGACTTTGGGACGCAAATGTCGTGGGCGGTGAAATCAGGACAGTCGAATTGGCGAGAATAGTCCACCAAGGCGTCGTCGCCATGCTGATAAACCTGGTTCAGGATCTCGCGTACGCCTTTTTCCACGGAAAAATCCGGTTTCCGGCGCTTGTCCAGCCACTGTCTAATAGATTGCCAGTCAGCGGGGGACGAGTAAGTCAGTTCTCGGCAAGGCACACGTGACTCCTTGAAACAATGCTGGGGATTATTAAAAAATGGATGCGGATTGGTTTTCCGAAAAATGCAAAACAAACGGGCTTCTTTTACGAAGCCCGTTCGTGGAGGTCAATCAGCAATTATCAAGCAGAAAGATGTCAGAATAAATTCCAGATGGCCACAAGGACTGTGATCGCAAGGGTCAGGGCGATGGGAACGCCCAGTGGTGAACGGTCCGCATCCGGGTCGAAGTCGCGGGTGGGCATGCGCAAGGTCAGTATGAATTGCAGTGGATGGACGAAGATTTTCGCGAGGTAAACTGGAATGCGGAAGATGATGGTTTCGCAGGCCTCGAAGAAACGGTTCACGTTGGTTACGAATACAGCCTGGAAAAAGGCTTTCGGGGCGCGGTATACCCAGTCCGTGTCCAAGGCCATGTAGGGTTCCCCGGCCAAACTTGCCCTGTACAGCCAGAAGGCAATAAATGTAAAAACCAGCAACTGAACGGTTTCAACCAGGTGAAACACGGTGTAGGGCCTGTATTCCATGGCAAAGGGCAATTCCCTGTAAAGCAAGTCAGGATAGACGCCGAACAGGGTGCAGAAAAAGGCGGCTATGCCCATGGCCACGATCATGTTTTTCGGGGCCTTGGAGGGAACTATGCCGCTATCGTGACCGTGCCAAGTCCAATAGGGCAACTTCAGGCCGGTGTGCAGGAAGGTGCCGATGGAGGCCAGAAGCAACAACAGCATGGCAATGTTGTGATGGCTTTCACCTGCAGAAGCCACAATGATGGATTTGCTGATGAACCCGTTAAACAAGGGGAATCCGGAAATGGAAAAAGCCCCGATCATATACAGCCAGTAGACAAGACGCTGGTGTTTATACAGGCCGCCAAGTTCCGTCAGCTTGCTTTTGCCCGTGGTGTACAGCACGACGCCGGCACCCATGAACAACAGGGCCTTGTACAGGATATGGCTGAAGGCATGGGCCGCCGTGCCGTTAATGGCCAGAGTTGTACCGATGCCTACCCCGGCAATCATGTATCCCACCTGACTGATGATGTGATAGGCTAGCAGTTGGCGGATATCATTGGCCAGTACGGCATAGACGACCCCATAAAGGGCCATCATGACGCCCATGTACATCAGAATGTCCCATCCGGCGAAAAGCGAGGCCAACACGTAAACAGCCGACTTTGTCGTCAGAGCGCTCATAAAGATCGCCCCGGTAACCGTGGCCCGGTGATAGCTGTCCGCCAGCCAGGCATGCAGGGGAGGCAAGGCCGCGTTCAGGGTTACGCCGCAAAGAATCATCCAGGCGGCAAGGGATTCGCCGTAAGCAAAGGGCTGAAGCAACAGGGAATTGGTAGTGTAAACCTGGAGCACGATGCCAGCCAGCAGCATGCTTCCGCCGAACAGGTGGACCAGCAGATAGCGCATGCCCACGGCGTATGAGTCATCGGCCCGGCGGGCCCAGATCAGATAAGCGGAGCCTATGGCCATAACTTCCCACCCCACGAACAGGGTGAAGTAGTCGCCGGCAAAGGTTACGCACAACGCACCCCCGCCATACAGCAGGGCGGCCACCTGTTGCCCCACTTCCTTCATGTGCAGGGCGTAAGTGCCGGCGATAATGCCGATCAGGGAGAAAATAATGCCGAAAACCCGGCTTAATTTCGTGACTTCGCAGACATGCAGTTCAAAGCGGAGAAACTCAACCGTGATGGAGGTTCCCACGGGAAGACTTAAAACCAGGATCAGGGAAGCGGCCGGGAATGCGAGAAAAACCCATGGCCGGATGTTCTTGGGCAACAGCGGCAGGAGCAGGGCGCCCAGCCAAAAGATAAGAACAGGTGGAAACTCAGCGATCATAATAATCCTCGCCCCTGAACACTATTTTTTTGCCGTACCATTTGGAAATTTTGACGATCAGGATGCATCCCACAAAGCCGTAAATGGCATAGAAGCCGGGGATCAAATCCCACCAGTGATGGTGTTCGCCCGTGGAATATTGGGCAATCAGTGAGACAGCGGTAATGACGGCCAGGATTATCCAGTGCACTTTTTTCATGGAAAAACACTCGCTGTGGTGATTCCTGTCGCGGCATGCATGATGTTGCCGGCAACAGTGGAGGCCAAGTCATAAAAATGGAACACAAGGTTGGGGAAAAAACCCAAGACCAACGACAACACCCCGACGATGCATATGGGAACAACCATCAGGAGTGGCGCCTCGCCGTGCCGGGCGATGCTTTCGTCCCCCTTGCGCATGAAGGCCCGGTGCACGATTGGAAAAAAATAGGCCGCGTTGAGCAATCCGCTGACCACGAAGATGCCGACGATGATCAATTGATCGGCTTGCAGGGCGCCCAAACACAAGAACCATTTGCTGACGAAACCGTTGATGGGTGGCACACCGGCCAATCCAAGGGCGCCGATGGTGAACATGCCCATGGTCCAAGGCATGGCCTTGCCTATGCCATCCAATTGAGAGATTTCCGTCTTGTGCAGATTAACGTAAATGGCACCGGCGCAGAAAAAGAGGGTGATCTTCATGGTCGCGTGGTTGGCCAGGTGCATGATGCCGCCCATGAATCCATCCGCGGAAATCAGGGCCATTCCCAAAACAATGTAGGAAAGATGTCCCACGGTGGAATAAGCCAGCCGGGCTTTCAGGTTGTCCTGCTTCAAGGCGATCAGAGAGGCAACGAGAATGGTCGTGCCGGCGAACACGGCTAAAATCAGGTTCAGGCCAAAGGCATGCATGACTTCAGGGCCGAAAACAAAACCAACTACCCGGATGACGCCGAAGACCCCGGATTTGACCACAGCCACGGCATGGAGCAGGGCGCTGACCGGCGTGGGAGCGACCATGGCCCGCGGAAGCCAGCTGTGCAGGGGCATAATGCCTGCCTTGACTCCGACACCGGCCATGAACAGCAAGAAGAGAATTTTTGCTGTCCAGGGGTCCTGAATGATTCCGTTGAGCAGGCCGCCTGGCTTGAAATCAACCGTACCGGCCAGGGCGTAGGTCCAACCGATGGCGGCGATCAATAGGACTCCGGCGGTCAGGGCGTAAATCAGATACATGCGCCCGGAACGGTAAGCTTCGTCGGTTTCCTTGTGCACGACCAGCGGATAAGTGGCCAAGCTCAGAATTTCGTAAAAAATAAGAAAGGTGAGCAGGTTGGCTGAAAAGGCGATGCCGATGGTGGCTGACAGGCACACGGCGAAGCTGGCGAAATAGCGGGTCTGCTTCTTTTCGTTGGCGCCTCGGACATAGCCAATGGAATAAAATGAGGTCAGAATCCAGAGACTGGATGCGACCAAAGCGAAAAACATGCCCATGGGGTCGGCCCGCAATTGCAGATCAATACCAGGGGCGATCTGAATAATGGTGTATTCCGCGATGCGTCCTTCCAAGGCTGCGGGAAGCAAAGAGAATATTAGACCGAATTTGACGAAAGCCGCGGCCAGCGTCCAGAATTCGCGCATGTTCGGGCGATTGGAACTGATCAGAATGAGCGGGACGGCAGCCATGGAGACCATGACCGCCAGAAAGGGAAGAGATGTCGTGTAGGTTAGCATTTCAGGCGTCATTAGTGTGTTCCTGGGGATTTCCTGCTATAACCCGCTGGGGATCATGATGTGGATGACATGGGTTATGATCCAGGCGTTCATGATGCCCAAGACCAACAGTCCAACGGCCAAGGTCAGGGTGGGAACGAGCATTGTGCCGGGAGCCTCGTTTCTCGCCACGGCAACGGGTTGCTGCGCATCTCCGTGGGAATCGTTCCCCCCCGCGTTTCTGGGCTTCAGGTATATCTTTTCCATTATTCTGAAAAAATAGACAGCGTTTAAAAGGCTGCTCACGAGCAGGACGGCGAGGAAAATCCAGTTGGACTGCTCAATGGAACCCAAAGCCAGATACCACTTGCTGAAAAAGCCAGCTGTTGGGGGCAGGCCGATCATGGAGATGGCGGCCAGGGCGAACGCGGCGGATGACCAGGGCATGGAACGGCTGAGCGTGTCGGAAAATTTGGGGATAGTGCTATGACCGAGTCGCAATCGCAAATTGCCGCTGAACAGGAACAGACATCCTTTCATGCAGGCATGATTGAGGATGTGCAGCACGGCTCCGATGAATCCCAAGGGTGATGCCAGGCCGATGCCCAAGGCGATGTAGCCGACCTGGGCCACGCTGCTGAAGGCCAGCATGCGTTTCAGTTCTTTTTGGCAGATGGCCATGATTGAACCCCAAATGATTCCGATGGCTCCGAGATATCCGACAACCTGGGTCAAATGGAGATCATGGCGCATATAGTCCGGATCAGCGACAAAGAACATCAGTCGCAAAAGGACATAAGCGGCTACTTTTGTGCCGATGGGGGCTATCAAGGCCGTGGCCGTGGACGACGCATAGGTATAGGCGTCAGGCAGCCAGGCGTGCATCGGGAACAGCGCCATTTTCAGGCCGACCCCCAGGACCATCAATACCAAGCCGATGGATACAGGGCGAGTGTCTTGAACAAAGGGGAGCATTTGCGTCAGGTCGGCCATGTTCAGCGTGCCCGCGCTGTAAAAAATAAAGGCCAGCCCCAAAAGGTAAAAGGAAGCACCGGCCGTGCCCAGCGTCAAATAACGAAAAGCCGCCAAGGAGGCGCGCCGATTGCCGATGCCCAGCAGCGCATACCCAGAAAGAGCGCTGATTTCCAAAAACACATAAAGGTTGAAAAGGTCGCCGGTCATGACCATGCCGGAGAGACCGCCCAGCAGCAGCATGGTCAAACTGTAGAAAGGGATGTCTTTTCCCGGGGTTTCATGGGCGACGCTTGTTTTTCCGTAGATCAGCACCAGCAGGGTGATGCCGCAAAAGACGACGCATAAAAAAGCGGAAAGAGAATCAAGAATGAATTCAATGCCCAAGGGAGGCATCCAGCCTCCGATATGATAACTGATCCGGCCCTGGCTGAGAACGGCCTGCAGTCCGAGATAGGAAAAAACAAGCGCCAAGCCGGAGGCGATGACCGCGCTCACTTGCGCCAAGCTGCGGTTGATAAGGCCCAGCAGCGGAATGAGGAGTGCGGTCAACAGAAAGGTGACCGGGATGAGTACGGGAATCTGTGAGCTGCTCATTTCATCCGTTCCAAGAGGGTCGGTTCGTCCAGTGTGTTGTATTCACGATAAATATTGATGATCAGGGCATACGAGACCCCCAATGTGACCACGGCGACGACAATGGCCGTGAGCATCAGGGTATGGGGCAGGGGATTAAGGTAAATGTCCGGATTGTCCACGCCGAGGCTTTTGTCCAGGACAGTGACCCGGGCGTCGTCCTTGTATGCGCTGACAATCCAAAACAGAATGGTCGTGGACTGGACCACGGACATGCTCATGATTTTTTTCATCAGATTGCATTTCGTCATCATGCCCCACAGGCCGATCACGAACAGTGTCGCTAGAAAGAGGTAGGCGTAGTATCCCTGGATAAAATCATACATGGTCAGCATCCCAACAGGTCGTCGTAGATGGCGATAAGCGTTGTCATGACCGTTATGGTCACACCGACTTCAATGAACAGTATGCCGTAATAGCGAAGATACACGGGCTCGAACCAGACCGGCAGAAAATGATAGTCCAGGAAGTTGCCTCCGCAGAGCAGGGCCACCAAGCCTGTTCCCGCAAAAATGAGCGCACCGACGGCGCTGAGTTTGAGGGTCAGCGTGGTGGGCATGAGTTTTTGGCTTTGGGTGACGCCCAAGGTCATGCGCAACAGCAGGACTCCGGCCGCCAGAAGCACGCCTCCTTGGAACCCTCCTCCGGGACTGTAATGTCCATGGAAGAAAACATAGAGTCCGATGAGCATGATCACCGGTGCGATCCCCCGGCTGGCCACATGCAAAACAGGGCTCTCCGTGGGGATTTTCATCCGTTCGTCAATACAATAGGGGGGAGGCGTGGTCTCCTTGCGATAGGCGCTCATGGCCGCCTCCTGAGGAGGAAAAAGCAGGCCAAACCGCCCGTGAAGACGACAATGGTCTCCCCCATTGTATCAAAGCCCCGGTAATCCGCCAGGATGACCGTGACCATGTTCGGGGTCTTGGCGTCTTTGTAGGCGTTTTGAATGTAATACGTGCCCGCGACCGGCGTTCCTGCCTCGTTGACCACTTTTTGCGCCGGGGCCTGCAGATCTCCGCGAGGCGGCAGGTCAACCATGACGGCGAACAAAATGGCCAGGAAGGCAGCGAGTGAGAGGTATTGGAGTGCTTTCAATCCCGACTCTTCCTTGAGGTCAAAAGGATGGCGATGATGCCGTATACACCGACCACTCCGGCACCGACCACGGCTTCGGTGAAGGCGACATCGATGGCCCCCAGGGAAACCATGATCGAAGCGGACATGAAACTAAAGATGTTGAACGTCACGGCGGCTGCGAGCAGGTTGCGAACGCTCAAGCCTACCACCGCAGCCACGGTGATGATCACAAACAGCAGGAATTCGATGGGCCAAGGCATGGGACTAACTCTTGTCTTTTCCGTGTCCGTACCAGGGTTTCATACCAAAAAGCAGTGCGCGGCGGCTCAAGGCATGGGAGGCCACCGGACTGGTAAAAGCCATGAAAGCAATGATCAGCAGGAGTTTCGCGGCATTCAGGCTAAAACCCTGATGCACCGCGAGCCCGCTGAGAAACATGATGATCCCCAAGGTGTCCACTTTCCCCGAGGCATGGGTGCGGGTGTAGAAATCAGGGAGTCGATTGATGCCAATGCTGCCCACCAGCATGAAAAAAGTGCCCCCGATCACCAATACAATGGTCACGATGTTCTGAAGCATGCTCATTTCGACGCTCTTTCCTTGGAACGAAAGTATTTGGCCATGGCTATCACCCCGATGAAATTCAAGATGGCGTAGCCCAATGAGATGTCGATAAACATGTCGAGATATTCGTACATGATGCCGAACAACAAGATCAGGGTGATGGTCTTTGTGCCGACGGCGGCAGCGCCAAGGAGACGGTCAAAGACGGTGGGGCCTTTATAGACCCTGTAAAATGGTATGAGCAGGGCCAGACAGAGGATAAAGGCGATGACGAGAAAAAAAGTATCCATTTATCTCCCCCGTCCGGATGTGATGAGTTCCACCTCGCAACACATGTCCGCCCTTTTGCAAGACTGCATGTATAACCGGGCCACCCTGCTTTCCATTTCGCCGCTGACCAGTCCTTCCTCGGTGTCCCTGGTCAAAGCGTGCACGGTAAAATGGATGCCGTCCACGTCAACGGTCAGGGTGCCAGGGGTCAGGGTGATGGAGTTGGCCAAAATGACCCTGGCCATGACATTGGGTTGTTTGGAGGTGAAACGGACAAGCATTGGTTCAATGGGCATTTTAGGATGCAAAATCACATAGGCCACGTAAAAACCGGCTTTGATGATTTCACCGACCAACCAGACAAGATAGATGATCAACCGGGGAATATTGATGCGAGTGGTACCGCAGGGTTCGTTTTCGGCCAAGGGGATATTGTGGATCCTGTTGCTCATCCAGAGCACAAAGGCTACAGAAACGGCTCCCCAGAACAAATAGATGGGTTCGGTTTTGCCGCTCAGCAATAACCAGATGGCCGATAAAAGCAGGGCCTGGAGAATCAGGCCGCGATGGCGAAGCCAGAAGGATGACGATTGTTGTGACATCAGGCCCTTCTCGTGCAAAATGTTTTTCCCGACGGCAGATGCTTCCCACAGACAACAATATCGACTTTGTACGTTTTGGAACAAGCCGGATCACGTTTATGTTATAATATGATTTCATGTCAAGGCAAAACAAAAAAATCATGCTGGAGAAGCAATGATTTTGTAGCTTCTGGATGGAAAAATTTTGTTTTTCAAGACGTTATTCTCCCATGGATGTTTAAAGTATTTTTCTGTTTCGTTTTGAAACATTTCATGTTGCAATGTTTAGGCAGGATGCATTAATCCGACGTCAATTCTGGTTTAGACGCCTTTCAGGCTGGAGTACGTCGAGGATCAGGTTTTCAGCATGCAACTGAAGCGAGTTTTCCATGCCGGGTTCAACATCTTTGAGCAACTTGTTGAGTTTTAACGCAAACGAACAATCGACCGGACCCGGGGTCTATTTTTTCAAGGATGCTCGAGGGCGTATTTTGTACGTGGGCAAGGCCAGGAACCTACGCATTCGCCTGGCTTCCTATTTTCGCAAACCGCAACAGCTTTCTTCCAAGACCAGGGCCATGCTGGCCAGGGCCGCGGCCGTGGACACGCTTTGCACGACCACGGAAAAGGAGGCCCTGCTGCTGGAATCCAGCCTGATCAAGAAGCATCGTCCCCGCTACAACATCTGCCTGCGCGACGACAAGCAGTATGTCCTGTTCAAACTGGACATTCAGACCGACTATCCCCGCCTGGCCTTGACCAGAAAAGTGGTGCGTGACGGTTCGCTGTATTTCGGCCCCTTCACTTCAGCCCAGGCCGCGCGGCATACCTTGAAGGCCGTGCACCGGCTTTTTCCCTTGCGCCGCTGCAAGGAGACCGTGTTCCGCAACCGGATCAGGCCTTGCATGTACCATCATATCGGACTGTGTCTGGGGCCGTGCGCACTGAACGTGTCCAAGGCGGAATATGCGGACATGGTTCGCCGGGTGCGCCTTTTTTTGACCGGCAGATCCAAGGAATTGGCGGCGCATTTGAAGGCCGCGATGCAGGAACACGCATCGCGGCTGGAATATGAAAAGGCCGCGCAAGTGCGCGATCTGCTGCACGGGGTCAATCAGACCCTGGAACAGCAGGCCGTGGTGCTCCGCGACGGGTTGGACCGGGACGTGCTTGGTCTTGCCGGGGACGGATCCGCCTTGGCCGTGCACGTGCTCTTCGTGCGCCAGGGCCGGCTTTTGGACGGCAAGCAGTTTTCCTGGACCCGTCCGGAATCAAAGGATTCCGGCCGGGACCAAGGTGAAGCAGAGCAAAGTGAAAAAGGGGAGGACCTGCAGGAAATCCTGGACAGCTTTTTGATCCAGTTCTACGGACCGCAACAGTTTATTCCGGAACGGATCGTCCTGCCCGTGGCCCTGGATAATCCGCACGTGGCCGAAATCCTGATTGAACGGCGCGGCGGTCCCGTGCGCCTGGCCGCGGCCCGAGGCACACCGGAGCGGGGGCTGGTGGACATGGCCGCGGCCAATGCGGCTCAGGCCTTGCGCCGTTCCCAGCCGGACCATACAGCCGCTCTGGCCAAAGTCCTGGGGCTTGCGGGGCCTCCTGGGCGCATCGAGGCCGCGGATGTGTCGCACCTTGGAGGGCAAGACACGGTGGTGGGCATGATCGTGTTTGAAGAGGGCCGGTTTTTGAAAAGCGCCTACCGAAGTTATGCGTTTCCTGAACTGGAAGGCAGCAAAGACGACTATCTGGCCTTGGTCAAATGGGTGGTCCGGCGGGTGGCCTCCGGGCCGCCCTGGCCGGATTTGTTGCTGGTGGATGGAGGCCTGGGCCAACTGAGCGCCGTGGGCCGGGCCTTGCGCAAAGCTGGAGTTGCCGAACCCTGGCCTATGGCCGGGATTGTCAAGGCCGGACGCAGGGCCGGGGAACTGGAAGATCGCGTTTTTGTCCCCGGCCGCAAGAATCCCTTGCCTCTCAAGCCGGGCAGTCCGGAACTGCTCTTTTTGCAGCGGATGCGGGACGCTGTGCATCGTTTCGCCGTGAGCAGACAACGCCGAAGCCGCAAGAAAACGACCCTGGACAGCCGTTTGTCCAACCTGAAAGGCATCGGCCCTAAAACTGCGGCACTGCTTTGGGCGCATTTTCCTGACATCGAGGCCATGCGCCGGGCCACGGTAGCGGATCTGGCCACGCTGCCCGGATTGGGCGAAAAGCGAGCCGCCAAGCTGCACCATGTGTTGCAAAACATGCCCTGAGCAGTGAGGGGATGTTCTCTTTCAAGGGATTGGGTGTCCTTGAAGCGCACTTTTTTTAGATGAGCGGGGCCATTCCATCATTGCTCAGGGCAAAGAGTTGTTGGGCTCCTGCTGTTTGGTGGGCAGTCCGATATCAACACCATCCTGTTCGGACCGCCGGAGAGTTTTGGAGCGGCATTATTAGGCGAGCTTGCTGATAAAATCCAAACCGTTTTTGTCCACTAGCAGGGACTGGTTGGGCAGCAGATTGGCCAGCCGGGTTTGCGGTGCGTGTTCGGACAGTTCTTGGGCAAAGGTCTCGGTATTCTGCTCCAGCACGGGAAATGATCCCCAGTGCATGGGCAGCACTTCCTTGCAGCGCAGCATGGCGCAGGCCATGGCCGCCTGGCGCGGATCCATGGTGAAGACCCCGCCGATGGGCAGCATGGCCAGGTCAATGGAGAACAGGCGGCCGTAGATGTCCATGGTCGAAAAGATGCCCGTGTCTCCGGCATGGTACAGACATGCACCGTCCTCCAGGGTCAGGACGTAGCCCACGGCCAGCCCGCTTTCCGAGGAATGCAGGGCCTGGACCATGGTAATTTGCAGGCCGTGAAAGCGTATCGTTCCTCCAATGTTCATGCCGACGCCGTTGACCACCTGATCCGCGGAAAGTCCCAGGTTTTTCAGCTTGGCAGCGGTTTCCACAATGGCCAGCAGATGCGCTCCGGTCCTGCGGCAGATCTCCACGGCTTGGCCGACATGATCTCCGTGATCGTGGGTGACCAGAACCAGGTCCACCTTTTCCAAAGCCGTGTGAGCAGTCGTGGACGATGGATTGCCGTCCAGCCAGGGGTCGATGAGTACGCAAAGATTCTGGGTGCACAGCCCGAATGCGGCATGACCGTGCCAGGTCAGTCGATGTTGCATAACGTCCTCCTTCTCGATGTCTATTGCCTTGTACTCAAGTTGATCACTTGAAATTCATCGAGGTCGATATCGGATTCGATTCCAATGCCGGGTACCGAAAATACTTTGATGCGGGTTTCCATGGTTGCAAAGTGGAATTGCTTCTCATTCCCCCCATCGGGGTGTCAGGTTATGTCCAACGTCCAAGACGTCCAGGATCCTTCCGGTCAATTGGTCCACCAGTTCCCGCAGGGTGCGCGGACCGTGGTAAAAGCCCGGACTGGCCGGCATGATCACGGCCCCGGTTCGGGTGGCGGCGAGCATGTTTTCCAGGTGGATGCTGCTCAACGGGGTTTCCCTGACCACCAGGATCAGCCTGCGTCGTTCCTTGAGGGTCACGTCCGCGGCGCGGTGAATCAGGTTGTTGCCCACTCCCCGGGCAATGGCCGCCAGACTGGCCATGGAACACGGGCACACCACCATGCCGTGGTGCTGCCAGGACCCGCTGGCCGGCGGGGCGGCCAAGTCCTCCTGATCATAGTGGCGAAAAGCCAAGTTCAGGAGTCTTTGACGGTCCGGGCCGATTTCCTGGTCCCAAACCAGCCATCCGGCCCGGGAGACAATCAGGTGCAGCCGGCAAATGCTTCGCAGATGCCCGGCCAGTGTCTCGGCATAGGGCATGCCGCTGGCGCCGGTGACGGCCATGACAATACGTTTATCGGGAGGCGCGGGCATCATGCTTCCTTTTGAATTGTCCTCCACAGGTTTTGAATGCGTTGCTTGAATGCGGGATCCGGATAGCCGGGCATGGACTGATGGTGGTTTTTGCGCGTGGCGTCCACCAGCACCTTGGCGCCATGGCCGGGGGTTGGGGAGTCATGCCAGGGGGCCAGAGGGCCTTTTAGGATGCGGATATCCCGGCCGGGTTGCACGCAGTTGCCGATTCTCCAGAGCACCTTGGAACTGTCGCCCACATCCACGGCCTCGTCAACCGCCACCAGGAAGCGAAAACGCTGCAGACAGGAGGTTTTCAGCAAGGCGGCCAGCAGTTCGATGGGTTCGGCACAATGGTGTTTCACGCTGATAAAGCAAAAATTCTGGAAAATACCCTCCAGGGGCAGGCTGATGTCGTGCACCTCGGCAAAGCCGGTCGTGATCTGTCTGCGCAGCACGGATTCAAAGGCCTTGGCCATCCAGCAGCTTTCCGACGGCGGGGGACCGGCTGCGATGGCCTGGAAAAACGGTTCAGACCTGTGACTGATGGACTTGAGCTGAAACACCGCGCATGGCCTGGGTGCTGTCTGCCAGCCGGTGTGATTAGTGAACGGACCTTCCAGAAAGGCTTGCTCAGGATCCGCGAATCCTTCAAGTACAATTTGGCTGTCAGCCGGCACCGGCAGGTCCATGGTCACGCAGCGGGCCATTGTCAACGAGGGTTGGCAAAAATGCGCGGCGAATTGGAATTCGTCCCTGTCCGCCGGCAGGGGAAAACTTGCGGCCAGGGTCACGGCCGGAGGCGCGCCCAGGATCACGGCCACACCCAGGGGACGTTCCCGGCGTTTGGCCGCTGCAAAGTGCTCATGGGCTCCGCTACCCGGATGCCAGCCCAGGGTCGCCCTGAAATCGTCGATGATCTGCATTCGGTAGATGCCCGCATTGACCTGGCCAGTCTCAGGATGCCTGGTGGCGACCACGGCGGCTGTCAGGCAGGGCCCGGCATCTCCGGGCCACAGGGTGATTTGCGGCAACAGTTGGAAATGCGCCTCGGCGCCGGAGCGGACGACTTCCCGGCAGGGAGGCTCGCCGCAGACAACGATGTCATGCACGGCGTTCGACTGCGGTTGTTGAAGCAGACCGCACGCCTTGACGCCGAAATCCTCCAGGCTTGTTTGGTTCAGGGCCAGGGCCAGTCTGCGGGGGGAAGCGAAGGCGTTGATCAGGACGGGAAACCTGCTGCCCCGGGGACGGGCAAAGAGCAGGGCCGGCCCCTGCTGGTCCACGGACAAGGCTGAAAGCGCGGCGATTTCCAGGCAAGGATCAACGGCTTCGTCCACGACCAAGAGATCGCCGGTTTTTTTTAAAAGTCTTGTGAACTGCTGCAGATCCATTCTGAAAATCGATTACGGGCCATGCCCGGTTTGGAATGTACCATTCAAGAAGAAGAAAACATTCTTGACAAAGAGAGTGCGACGCACATACTTAACCAATCTTTCATTGCGGGCAATTAGCTCAGGTGGATAGAGCGTTGGCCTCCGGAGCCAAAGGCCGCAGGTTCGAATCCTGCATTGCCCACCAGGAATTTCAAGGGGTCATGATTCAAATTCATGCCCCTTTTTTTATGCCAAGTTTCGCATAGTTGATGCGCAATGCATAATCATGCACGGGGCGAAACACCAGGGCGGAATCTTTTCCACGAGTTCCATGCATGATGACATCTTGAACAATACTCTTGCCGTTTGATAGGGGGTTTACCCTGACAATTCTTTAGAGCTTATCCGTAAATAATGCCGACCTTTCTATAGGTGATTATCGCAGCGGCCATGTGCAACAAAGCCATATAGGTATCGCTGAGCTTCTCGTAGCGAACCAGAATTTTGCGAAAGCGATTGAACC